>Ga0207733_100009_pt1 | contig 337786 bp, 338 predicted proteins | sample A23P3SouthBayCA_FD_187735 | JGI IMG/M metagenome (GOLD analysis project Ga0207733, IMG submission 187735) | Aerobic enrichment media microbial communities from Eden Landing Ponds, California, USA - A23 P3 (SPAdes) | ecosystem: Environmental > Aquatic > Marine > Unclassified | place: Emeryville... | reverse complement strand
GTAGGCGTCCTTGTCGCGCCAGTCGATGTTGGTCGAGAGGCCCTTGTCGTGCATCATGTTCGTCGTCGGCGCGCCGACGCGGGACTTCTCGTCTTTCTCCGACGCGTCGAAGGCGCGCCACTCCGGCCCGCGGTCGATCTCGTCGGTCTCGACGACGAGGCCGCAGTCCTCGCAGACCGTCTCCCCGCGCTCGTCGTCGACCACGAGGTGGCCGCTACATTCGGGGCAGGACTGGTCGGTCCGCTCCTCGGTCGATTCCGTCTCCTGTTCGTCTGTTCGTCGTGTTCTGAGGCGAGAGTCGCTCATTGCTGGGGCGTGTCGATCCGGGTAGAACGCTACGGAGAATCCCGGAATCGCTCGGTGGTGAGACAACCATACGGAGAAACTCTTATAAATCTTTCGCTGCCGGGTGAGCCGTTCCTCCGAAACGGCCCGTAGACGGGATTTCGGGCAGTGTGTGAACGTGTTCCACACGTAACGATCTCGCATTTAAATACCGCTATTCGACGAGAACGAAAGGGGAAAGCGGGCGCTCGGTCTGGATCGGGGTATGGAACGCGTCGCGGTCGGGAGCGAGAACCCGGTGAAAGTCGGGGCGACGGAACGAGTCGGGGGCGAGCTGTTCGGCGGAGGCGTCGAGGTGTCGGCGGTCGCCGTCGACTCCGGCGTGTCCGAGCAGCCGCGGGGTCGCGCGGAGACGGTGACCGGTGCGGAGAACCGGGCCGCTCGGGCGCTCGAAGCCGACCCCGGCGCCGACTACGGCGTCGGGATCGAGGGCGGTGTCGGGGACCTGACCGAGCGGCCGGGGCTGTACGTGATCATGTGGGCGGCCGTCTCCGACGGGGAGCGCCTCGAACGGGGCGGCGGCCCCGCACTACGACTCCCCGGCGACGTCGCCGAGCGGGTCCGGTCGGGCGAGGAACTCGGACCGGTGCTGGACGACCGGCTCGACACCGGGGGCCTCAATGAACGAGCGGGTGCGGCAGGCGTGCTCACGGGTGGCGCGATCGACCGGGAGTCGGCGCTGGCCCACGCCGTCGCGGGGGCGTTCGGGCCGTTCGCGACGGATCTGTACTGAAGCCGGCGCGCGCCCGGCGGTTCAGTCCTCGGTCGCGGCGGCGGCCTCGACCTCGCTCGCCTCGCGGCTCTCCTCGACGGCGGTGGTCAGCGAGACGTTGAGCCAGGCCATCGACGCGAGGCCGCCGAGGATGGTGACGGCGTTCTTGACGACGTGGTCGACGATGGAGATGGCGAAGGCGACCGGGGCCGCGACGTTCGTGAGCCCGAAGACGATGAGCGTGAACGCGCCCTCGTAGAGGCCGATGCCGCCGGGCGACAGCGGGAGCACCTTCGCGAGGTTGCCGACGCTGACCGCGAAGAAGGCGGTGGCCACCAGCGCGGGCGTCACCGCGATGTCGGGGAACGCGGCGAAGACGACCAGCGCCGTCGCCACGTCGACGACCCAGATGACGAGGCTGCCGACCCCCACCCGCAGGAAGGCGCCCCTGTCGCTGACCACGGCCTGCACGTCGCCGACGAACTGCCCGATGACGCCGGAGACGTAGTCGGCGTAGGAGTCGTTGCTCACCGCCGTGACCGCGCGGTGGACGTAGTCGCCCTCCATGCGGGCGCTGGCGAGGATCGCGAGGACGCCCAGCACCGCCGCGGCGCCCACGCCGGCGGCGACCCGCAGCGCCGTCCGAGCGGCGGCGCCCGCGTTGATCGTCTCCCCGCCGATCGTCACGGGCGGGATCTCCGCGGCGATCGCCTCGGCGATCTGCTCGGTCCCGCCGGTCAGCACGAGCCCGACCAGCACCGTGCCGCCCAGCACCGTGATGGCGAGCAGGTCGAACACGCGCTCGATCGCGAGCGACGCGAACCCGCTGGGATAGGGCACGTCGCGACGGGCCTTCACGACGTAGGCGCGGACGCCGTCGCCCAGCCGCGCCGGAAAGACGAGGTTCCCGGTCTGGCTGATGAAGATCGCGCCGGTCAGGAACCACGTGTCGCCGGAGAAGCCGAGCCGGTCGAGGATGTCCCGGTAGCGCAGTCCCCGTAGCGGCCACGACGCGAGGTAGACGACGCCCGAGGCGGCGACGAGCCGCGGGTCCGCCCCGCTCATCGCGTCGAAGACCGCCTGCAGGTCGAAGACGACCCCGACCGCGACGACCAGGGCGAGCATCACCAGCAGCGAGCCGGCGGCCATGCTCACCCGCCGGGAGATCCGCGGGCTGACCGATAGCTGCCACCACGTCCGCAGGATCTGGCTGCCCATGCCGAACACGTCCCGGACGAGGTCGACCTTCGTGTCGCCCTTGGGCTCCCAGTCGACCGGGAACTCCCTGACGCTGTACCCGCGCCGCTGGGCGAGCACGAGCACTTCGGTGTCCCAGAACCAGTGTTCGTCCTCGATCTCGCCGCGGAGGCCGTCGAACGTCTCCCGGGAGATGGCCTTGAACCCGCACTGGTGGTCCTGCATGTCCGAGCGGAGGAACAGGCGCACCAGGGTGTTGTACCCCAGGCTGGAGACGGCGCGTTTGGTGGGGCGGTCGGCCTGGTTCTCGGGCATCCACCGCGAGCCGGTCGCCACGTCGTACTCGCCCGAGCGGACGCTCTCGACCAGCTCTTCGAGGTGTTTCATGTCCGTCGCGAGGTCGGTGTCGAAGTAGACCAGCGTCGACCCCGCGGCCCGTTCGAAGGCGTACTCCAGCGCGCCGCCCCGCCCCAGGCGCTCGTCGCTGTGGATGTGTCGCACCCGGTCGTCGGCCTCGGACATCCGCGTCGCGATCTCGGGCGTGCGGTCGTCACAGCCGTCCTCGGCGACGATGACTTCGAACGCGCCGGCGGGGAGGAAGGAGGCGAGCGTCTCCAGCGTGACCTCCACGGTCCGCTCGATGGTGGCCTCCTCGTTGTAGGCCGGGAGGACGACGCTCACCTCGACGTCACTCATTGGTCCAGCTACCGACGGGGACGGGCAAGAACCTTCTGTTCGCTGGTGCAAGTCGAGGCGTCGAAACCGGCGCCCTCAGCTTCGCGTGCGTACTCAATCGCCGGCTTCCGGCGTCTCGGGTCGGTCGCCGCGCCCGGACCGGTCGCCGTCGTCGTCCAGCCCCGGAACCGCGGGGGCGTCCGCGCCGTCGACGGTGACGAACCGCGACAGGTCCGCGTCGGTCTCGACCGACGCGACCGAATCGTACGGCCGGTTCACGACCACGTCGCCCGCGGTCGATCGCCCGATCCCCGGGACGGCCGTCAGCTCGTCCATCGATGCCGCGTTGAGATCGAGCGGGTAGGGCACCCCCGTCACCGACCGATAGCCGTGGTCGGTGATCGCCACGTCGATGGTCCGCCCGAGTTCGCGCTCGCCCGGGACGGCCACGAGCAGGGCGTAGGTGCCCAGCTGTCGCCCGAACGTCTTGCCGTCCTGGTGGTACTCCAGGTGTACGTCCGGGAGGACGGTCCCCGGCGGCGCGACCCGCTGGAGCATCGCGTTGTCTATCTCCTCTCGCACCTCGCGCTTGTACTGCTTGAACTGCTGTTTGTGGTCGCGGGCGATCTCGGCCCCCGTCTCGCTCATCTCCGTCCCCTCGAAGGCCATCACCTGCCGGACGTTGATCCGCCGGAGCATGAGCCCCTCGTCGAGCACGTCCCGCAGGAACCGCTTGTTGTGTTCGAACGTCTCCGAGCGCTCGCCCTTGAGCCCGTGGACGAGGTTGATCCCCGGCAGGAGTTTGGGCAGGCGCCGCACGGCCCCGTCACCGAAGTTCGGCGCCGACTCGCGGTCGCCGCCGGGGCGCCAGCCCCCCTCCTCGTTGACGATCCGGACCGCCTCGAGACACTCCTCGGCGGTGACCAGGAGGTTGTTCTCCTCCTGAACGACGGGATCCGCGGACTCCAGGCCGAACGCGGCGGTGTCGCCGGGCGTGTTGTGCTCGGCGATGATCCGGATCCCCTCGCGGGACTTCTCGGGGTAGTCGGTGATCGTCACCGGGTTCATGTTGTCAAGGTGGAGCGTCCGCAGGTCCGGCGCCACCTCGCGGATCCCAGAGTAGAGGTCGCGCAGGGCGTCGGGGTTGGGCGCCTCGCCGTCGCCGCCGAACGCGAGGATGTCGGCCTGGCGACCCAGGCGGAAATCGCGCACGCCGTGGTCCGAGAGCGCGTCGACCTCGTCGACGACCGACTCGGCGGTGCGAAACGCGGGGTCGCCGTACAGCGGTTCCGTACAGAACGAACAGCGGTAGGCACAGCCCCGGGAGGTCTCCATCTCGGCGATGAGGTAGTCGGGGTGGTTGGGGTGTTGCTCGACGACGAACGCCCCCGCTCGCGCCCAGCGGGCGATCTCCTCGTTGTCGCGCATCCGGTCGGAGAACCCCTCCAGCCCCTCGCGGACGAGGTCGTGCGCGGCGGCCTCCACGTCGCCTTTCGCCACGAAGTCGTAGTCGAGGTCGTCGCGCTCGGTCTCCTCGGCGCCCTTGTTCTCCTCGCCGACGCCGAAGCGGATGGGGCCGCCCAGGAGCGTCGTCCCGTCGGCCTCCCACGTCAGGCGGCGCACTTCGTCGGGTTCGGCGGGGGTGCCGCCGACGTACTTCCCGGGGACGGTCATGCCGCCGACGTAGATCAGCAGGTCGGCGTCGGCCACGTCGGCCCAGCGCTGGCGGTCGTCGCGCAGGCCGTCGATGGTGTGGTAGGTGATCCGCTCGGCGGGCACCCCGGCGTCGACGAGCGCCCCCGCGGTGTAGCGCGGATACGTCGAGATGTAGGGCGGCACGCCGAAGTGGGCCGGCTCGTCGACGTACCCGTCGACGATGGTCACGTCCAGCGTCGCGGGGTCTCGGGTCATTGGCCCTCGGTACTGGCTCGACGGGTATAAACCATCTTTTTCGGTCGCTCTCCGGCGCGGTCGCTGCGGGACCGACCCCGGCGCGGTCGGCGTTCACCCCGGGCCGGCGTCCGCGTCGGCCGGGCCGGTCCCGGCGCCGTCGTCGGAGCGTTCGACGCTCGCGTCCGCGGGCGATTCGCCGGCGTGTACGCGGGCGAAACAGTCGAGCGCGAGCTTCGCGCCGCCGAGGACGACGGGACCGATGAACAGGCCGACGGCGCCGAAGGCGACCAGCCCGCCGAAGATGCCGACGATGACGATCGCGGAGTTGAACGCGGCGGTCTGGCCGATCAGCGCCGGACGGAGATAGGAGTCCGAGAAGGTGACGAACAGGCCGTAGACGGCCAGCGCCGCCCCGGCCCGCGGCCGCCCGACCGCGACGAGGTACGCCGCCGCGGGGATCCAGACGCCGAAGGCCCCGACCAGCGGGAGCAGCGTCAGGACGAAGGTGGCGACCGTGAGGAAGACGATGGCCGGGACGCCGGCGACGAAGAGACCGGCGCCCAGCATCACCGCCTGGATGGCCGCGACGGCGACGTTCCCGACGACCGACGCCCACATGAGGTCGTCCAGTCCGGCGCGGAGTTCGGCCAGGTCCTCGTCGGGGACCGGCAACACCCACTCGACCCAGTCGAGGAGCCGCTCGCCGTCGCGCAACAGCGCGAACAGGACGAACAGCGTGACGGTCAGCCCGATGAACAGGCCCGGAAGGCTGCCGGCGAGGTCGACCGCGCCGTTCGTGACTTCCCGGATGGCCGCGGCGATCCGGCCCTGGTTGGCCTCGTAGACGGCGACCAGATCGACCGCGTAGCCGTTCGTCTCGAACAGCCGCTCGATCGTCCCCACGTCGATCTCGCCCTGCCTGATGGCCCGGACGACGTCGAACGACTGTCGGACGGCGATCGTGAGGACGTAGACGAGCGGGAGCAGGACGACGAGCAGCGTCGTCACGACCACGCCCATCGCCGCCACCATCGGCCGGACGTGCCGCTCCAGGCGCCGCTGGAGGGGGGAGAGGATGTACGCGAGCACGACGCCGAACAGGACGAACTGGAGGTACGGGAGCAGCACCGACAGCGCGAGGACGACGCTCACTAGCGCCACGGCGGTCAACCCCGGCTGTTCCACGACCCAGGCGGGCGGTGCGGGACCGTCTGACATGCCCTCCGATTCAGCCGCCCGATATATTAGTCCCGTGATGGGACGGGCCGGCGCTCGGCCCAGCGCTCAGTCGTCGGCGCTGACGGGGCCCTCGTCGGCCTGGGCGTACCAGAGGTCGGCGTAGTCACCGCGATCGGCGAGCAGGTCGTCGTGGGACCCGCGCTCGACGACTGCCCCGTCGTCCATGACGACGATGCTGTCGGCGTCGCGGATGGTCGACAGCCGGTGAGCGATGACGAAGGCGGTGCGGTCCTCGACCAGTCGATCCAGGCTCTCCTGGATGCGCTCCTCGGTCTCGGTGTCCACGTCGCTGGTCGCCTCGTCGAAGATGATGATCTCGGGGTCGTTCAGCAGGGCGCGAGCGATGGCGACCCGCTGGCGCTGGCCGCCCGAGAGCTTGATGCCGCGCTCGCCGATCTGGGTGTCGTAGCCCTCCGGCAGGTCCTCGATGAACTGGTCGGCCTCCGCGGCGCGGGCCGCCTCGCGGACGCGCTCGCGGGCGGCGTCCTCGTCGGCCTCGACGCCGTCGAGCACGTCGCGGTCGCCGTAGGCGACGTTCTCGGCGACGGTACCCGAGAAGAGATACGGCTGCTGTTCGACGACGGCGACGTGGTCGCGCAGGGTCTGGAGGCGGTATTCGCGCACGTCGGTCCCGTCGACGCAGACCGCCCCCTCGTCGGGGTCGTGAAAGCGCGGGACGAGCTTCAGGAGGGTGGACTTGCCCGCGCCGGTCGGGCCCGCGAGGCCGACGGTGTCGCCCGCCGCAACGTCCAGGCTCACGTCCCGAACCACGGGCTCGGAGTCGTAGCCGAAGGTCACGTCCTCGAAGGTGACTTCACCGTCGACGGACTCGGGGACGAACGGGTCGTCGGGGTTCGTGACCGTCGGCTCCTGGGCGAGCAGGCCGAACACCCGCTCGGCGCTGGACTTGGCGAGCTGGTACTTGTTCGCGGATTTGCCGACGCGGCGCATCGGGGAGTAGAGCCGCCGCAGATAGAGGAAGAAGACGGCGACGGTCCCCGCCGAGAGCGCGCCGGGCGCGCCCGAGATGATATCGCGCCCGGCGACGTACAGCGCGACGACGAAGACGACGCCCGTCACGAGCCGCAGCGCCGCGAAGAAGCCCCGACGGATCCGCAGGGCGGCGACCTTCTCGTCGTGGTAGGTCTGGCTCTGGTCGGCGACGCGGTCGTGTTCGAACTCGTAGCGGTCGAACGCTTTGATGACCGCCGCGCCGCTGAGGTTGTTCCCCAGTCGGGTGTTCAGCCGCGAGACGGTCTCGCGGATCGACTTGTACCGGGGCTCGATCCAGCTCAGGAAGTACCAGGAGGCGACGCCGATGAACGGAACGGGCGCCAGCGCGATCAGCGCCAGCTTCGGCGAGTAGTACGCCAGCACGAGGGTGATGCCGCCGACGGTCGCGACGACGCGGATCAGCTGGCGGAACTCCGTGTTGAGGAACGCTTCCAGCCGGTTGATGTCGCTGTTGAGGATCGACATCATCCCGCCGGTCTGATGGTTCGCGAAGAAGTCCATCGACAGTCGCTGAATGTGGTCGTAGCTGTCGTTCCGCAGGTCCCGCTGGACCTTCTGGGCGGTCGACTGGAGGAGATACCGCGAGACGAACCGGGTCACCGAACGTATCAGGTACGCCAGCGCGGCGATGACGACCAGCCGTTCGAGCAGCGCCAGTCGGGCGGCTTCGCCCTCGATCGTCCCCTGGGGCAACAGCCCCAGCGTGGTCAGCAGTCCCGGTTCGCCGGAGCCGCGGATGACGCGGTCGATCGCCGCGCCGACGACGATCGGCGGGACCAGCCGAGCGAATCGGGTCAGAAACGAGGCCGCGATACCGACGGTCAGCCGCGGCCAGTACGCCGTCGCGTACCCGAGCAGCTGCCACATCGGGTTCCCGTCGAGGTTCTCTCGAACCCCCTCGAACCCGCCGTGTTCGTCGCTCATACCACCGCTTCGGCTACGGACTGAAATATCCCCGGCTTGCGGGCAGCGGCGCCGGTTCGGCGGTCCCCTCACGGTCCGAACGCCGCTCGAACGCCTCGTTCGTCAGTCGAACGACCGGTTCGATTATCGCCGTCGAAAATCCGGCAGTCAGCTATAACTCCCCCCTCGCGGATGGTTTCGTATGATGGATACGTCGTCGATCGACGTGTTGCTCGTCGACGACAGCGGCTTCTTTCGCACGATCGTCTCCGACCGGCTGGGGGAGGCGGATAACGTCTCGGTGTGGAAGGCCGAGAACGGCGAGGAGGCACTCGCGACCCTCTCCGAGCGGTCGGTCGACTGCGTCGTCAGCGACTTCGAGATGCCGGGACTGAACGGTCTGGAGCTGTACGAGCGGGTCGACGAGGAGTACGGCCTGCCCTTCATCCTCCTGACCGGCCAGGGCGACGAGCGGACGGCCAGCCGGGCTATCGGTGCGGGCATCGACGACTACCTGCGGAAAGACGACATCGCCGAGGAGGGCCAACTGCAGCTGCTGGCCAACCGCATCGAGAACGTCGTCGCACAGCGCCGCGCCAACGAGAAGTACGAACTGCTGGTCAACAACACGCCCGACGAGATCACGCAGGTCGCCGTCGACGGGACGATCACGGCCGCCAACGAGGCGGCCGCTCGCTCGTTCGACACCACCCGCTCGGAGCTGACCGGGGCGCATCTCTCGGACGTGCTCCCGAAGGAGACGGCGGCCGGCCGCATCGAACACGGGCGGCGCGCGCTCACGGCGGGGTCTGCGGTCACCTTTCAGGACAGTTTCGGCGTCCGGCACTTCCACAACGTCGCCGCCCCGGTCAGCGTCGGCAGCGAGGCCGACTCCTTCCAGCTCATCACCCGCGACATCACCGGACAGAAACGCCGCGAGCGCGAACTGGAGGCCCGGACGGAGGAACTGGCGGTGATCAACCGGCTCGTGCGCCACGACATCAACAACGACATCCAGTTGCTCCTGGCCTGGGCCGACGGGATCGAACGGTACGTCGACGACGAGAACGCGCGGGAGTACGTCGAGCGCATCCAGCACACCTGCGACCACATCGACGAACTGACCACGATCGCCCGCGACTTCGTCGACTCGATCGGCAGCGACGCGGAGTTCTCCCTGACCGGGATCGACCTCCGACAGATCCTCGACGACGAAATAGAGAAGGCCGACCGTCGCCACGAGGAGCTGACGATCTCGGTCGAGCGGCCGATCCCACAGGTCGCCGTCAGGGCCAACGAACTCCTCTCGTCGGTGTTCGGAAACCTGCTGAGCAACGCCGCCCGCCACAACGACTCGGCCGAACCGCGTGTCACCGTCACCGTCGAGGAATCGACCACCGAGGTCACCGTCCGGTTCGCCGACAACGGCCCCGGCGTCCCCGACTCACAGAAAGCGGCCATCTTCGGCAAGGGCGAGATGGGCCCGGACAGCCCAGGGACCGGCATCGGGCTCTACCTGGCGCACACGCTCGTCGAGCAGTACGGCGGCGAGATCACCGTCGAAGACAACGAGCCGACGGGCTGTGTGTTCACGGTCACCCTGCCGAAACACGCCTGACCGGCGACGGTGCCGGCGGGGGCCGACGGCTCAGACGTAGATGTGCCCCTCTTGACGGGGGCCGTGGCGCGGCGGGTCGGCGCCGACGCGGCCGGCCGAGACCGCGGCGGCGAGGCTGTCGAGCGCGTCGTGGTCGCTCTCGTAGGTCTCTCGGAAGTCCCCGATATCGACGCTACAGGCCTCGATACCTTCGAGATTGGTCGCGCGGCGATCGCGGTGGTCGCCCTTGTACCCCTCGCGGTAGAGGCCGAGCCAGCCGAAGGTCGCCGCGGGGTACACCTCGACGACGCGGGTGTCGGCCGTCCCCGACTGCATCGGCGCGACGACCACGTCGGGGTCGTCCGCCAGTTCCGCGAGGACGTTGCGTATCCCGTGGAACGTCTGGTACTGGACGATCGAATCGTAGGGGCACAGCGCCGCCCGCCGGAGGTCGGTCTCGCGGCGCAGTTGCGCGGTGCCGTCGCCCGTGTACGCGCGAGCGGTCGACCGACAGGTCGACGCGAAGCTGTCCGGATCGGCCGGGCCGTCGCCGGTCAGCCAGTCGACCAGGCCCGGCCAGGTGCCGCCGCAGTGTTCGTCGAGCAACGCCTGTGGCAGGCTGAACGGGAAGTCCAGCCCGACGACCGAGAAGTCGGCCGCCCGCTCGGCGAGGCCGTGGTGTGCGCGCTCGCGGTCGACGCCCCACTCGTCGGCCGCGCTGTAACAGTCGTCGACGACGAGTCCCTCCCCCGTCGACCGCGCCTCCGTCAGCCACAGCGAGCGCCCCGCGTCCGTCGCACCGCTGAAATCCACGCCCAGGACACGCGAACCCATACCACCCGTCTCTCACTCGTCCGATATGAAGGTTCGGCCTCCGGACCGGGTACGGGGCGACCGCGGCCAGCCGGCCCTCCCTCGCGAAACTGAAGCGATGTCCGGGGAAAGGGGGGGAGAGGCGCCGTCGGCGTCCCGCTTGGATCGATATGAGGTCATAATACGTCATCCCGTCCTAAAACACCCTTCCCCGAAGACATTATCCGTGGGTTTTCGTTACCAACGTCGCGCAACCGTGGTAGAAAAATTCGGAAGTAGAGATTGTAGTGGCGAAAGTGCGGACAGAGATGGACATATGATCGGGCGTCGGTCGGTGTTACAGCTACTCACAGCTCTCGGCGCGATCGGTGCGACCGCGGGCGGCGCGACCGCGGAGTCGGTCTCGGCGTCGGTCGAGACCCGCGGCGGACCGTCGATGGCGAGCCCGTCCGACCTGGCCGAGCAGGATCAGGACCAGGCAGTCGGGACCGAGGCGTTGCTGTCGTACCTGGAGGCCAAGTACGGCGACGCGCTCACGGAGGAGGACCTCTCGACGCTGGAGGAGGAGGTCGCCGGCAACATCGCCACCGCCCAGGCGCTCGACGAGACCGACCTGGCCAACGGCGACGACATGGCGCTGCGGTTCGAGCCGTACCGGGGGTCGTGGGACTGATGCCGGTCACCGACGAGGATCTGTTCGACACGGTGCCCGAACTGGGCGAGAAACTCAGAGCCGGCGAGTTCACCTCGCGGGAGCTGACAGAGGCGTATCTCGACCGGCTGGAACGTATCGGGCCGAAGCTGAACGCCGTCGTGACGACAACCGAGGACCGGGCGCTGGAGTACGCCGACCGCGCCGACGCGGAGCTGGCCAACGGCGTCGACCGCGGGCCGCTGCACGGCATTCCCTACGGGTTGAAAGACCTCGTCGCGGTCGACGGCTACGAGACGACGTGGGGCGCGGCGCCCTATCGGGACCAGGAGTTCGACTACAACGCCGAGATCGTCGAGCGGTTCGACGAGGCGGGCGCGGTGCTGGTCGCGAAGCTCGCGATGGTCGAACTCGCCGGCGGGATGGGGTACTCGCCGGACGCGATGAGCTTCACCGGGACCGCCTACACGCCCTGGAACCTCGACGTGTGGAGCGGCGGCTCCTCCAGCGGGCCGGGCGCGGCAACCGCCGCCGGACTGGTCGGCTTCTCGGTCGGTTCGGAGACCTGGGGGTCGATCTTCTCCCCGTCGGGCAACTGCGGGCTGTCGGGACTGCGACCGACCTACGGCGCGATCAGCAGGTACGGCGCGATGGCGCTGTCGTACACGATGGACAAGCTCGGACCGATGTGTCGGTCGGCCGAGGGCTGTGAGATGGTCTTCGACGCCATCGCGGGTCCCGACCCGAAAGACCACACCTCGCTCGACCGGATGGACACGATCCGGAGTCTCGAACCAAGCGATCCGGTCCAACTGGCGACGCTCGACCTCGAAGCCGACGACGCGAACTTCCAGGACTCGCTGGACACCCTGGAGGAGTTCGCGGAGATCGAGGAGATCGAACTCCCCGACCTGCCGTACAACGAGACCGCGGCGCTCAACCTCTTCGCCGAGGCGGGTTCGGTGTTCGACGACCTCATCGAGTCCGGCGACGTGCAAGACCTCACCTCGCCGGAGGGGAGCATCGGCGGGTACGCCTACGACACGATCCTGGCCAAAGACTACATCACGGCCAACCGGATCCGCCGGAAGATCCAGGTGCAACTCGACGAGGCGATGGCGCCCTACGACGCGGTCGTCCTGCCGAACCGGGCGCTGGGCGGCGCGGCGAACATCGCCGGTCTGCCCGGGATCTCGATCCCGAACGGGTTCGACGACGACGGCGTCCCGACGGCGCTGATCTTCACCGGTCGGGCCTTCGCCGACCTCAAACTCGCCGAGATCGCGAAGGAGTACCAGTCCCGAACCGAGGGCCTCGACTACACCGAACTGCTCGAAATGCCGGTGTATCAGGACGAGGACGCGGGCGCGGCGAGTAGCTGAACCGGGTGCGAACGGGCCTCGGGACCGCGGATCCGAGGTTGACACCCGCGTTCGACCACCGATGGCGAAAACAGTATCCGTCGGCCGTCCGAACTCGCGGGTATGCCACCGACGAAGGAACTCAAGTGTACGGACGACGACTGCTTCCTCGACATGTTCGAGAACCACTACACCTACGACATGCCCGACGAACACGGCGTCTCCGACCTGCAGTGTCCGGTCTGCGGCGGCACCGACTGTCTCGAAGCGATCGAACTCTGACCGGCTCCGGGCGTCCGCCGCTCGCTCTTCTGTCCCGACGCCGCGGGCACAATCCTGAAGGCCGTACCGAACTAACCGGCGGGTATGAACACGTTGCGTGACATCGGTGAGTCGCTGGGCAACACCGTCCTCGAGAACGTCGGGCGGGCGATGGGCCGCGCTCAGGAGCGGACGCCGCTTCCGGTCGACCTGCTGGAGAGCGACGACGCCTACCTCGCGGTGTTCGACGCGCCCGGCGCACAGTCGTCGGACGTGCAGGTACAGTTCGACTCGGGGCTCGTGGAGGTGCGCATCGACCGCTTCCGCGGGTTCCACGAGGGGTTCGAGATGCGCTACCCCGGCCGCGGACTGGCGCTGGACGGTCACGTCGAACTTCCCCCGGAGGCCCGCGTCGACGCGGACGCGGCGGCGGCGACGCTGCGGGAGAACGGCACGCTCGAAGTGCGCGTCCCGAAGGTCGAACCCGTCGACCCCGATACCGACGAGGCACTCGAGGCCGACGAGGTCGACGAGGTCCGCGACGAGACCGACGCCGACGAGCTGGACGCCGACGCCGGGGAGGCCGAAATCGAGGAGACCGACAGCGAGAACGACGCCGCCGAGCAGTAGCGGCCCGACCGCGGACGCACTCGTTTTCAGTCCTCGACGGTCATCCCCTCGACCACGTCGAACTCCTCGTCGCCGTCGAACCGGGTCGGGGCGAAGGAGGCGATCCCGTCGCCGCCGAGTATCTCCTCGGCGACCCGCTCGCCCAGCGCCGGCGCGCGCATGAAGCCGTGGCCGTGCCAGCCGGTCGCGACGGAGAGGCCGTCACGGATCTCGCCCAGCAGCGGGTCCCGGTCGGGCGTGGCGGTACAGAGCCCCGCCCACGAGCGACTGACGGCGACGTTTCCACCGACCGGCCGCTCGCAGACGGTGTCCAGCCACGCCAGCGACGCCCGCTCGAACTCGGGATCGGCGCGCTCGTCGTAGTCGTCGGGGTCGAACTCGCGTTCCTGCGTGCCGTCGCCGACGAGCAGCCCGCCCTCGCGGGGGCGAGCGTAGCGGCTCTCGGTCGCGTCGTAGCAGGTCGGTACCCGTTCGCTCCCGTCGAGGGGGCCGGTCACCAGCGCCTGCACGCGGTAGGGCTTCATCGGGATCGGAACGCCGATGTCGGCGAGCAAACGCTTCGCGTGGGCGCCCGCGGCGACGAGGACGGCGTCGAACCGTTCGGTCCCGGCGGGCGTCTCGACGGCCGTCCCGTCGCCGACGAGTCGAACCGGCGTCCCCGTCTCGAGGGTGGCACCGGCCGACTCGGCCCGCCGGCCCATCGCGGTGACGTACGAGGCGGGGTCGAGATAGCCGGCGTCGCGAGCGAGCGCGGCGACCGATACGTCGACGCCGGCCAGCGCGGGGACCCGGTCGGCGAGCGCGTCGGGGGACAGTGTCACCACGTCGCGACCGTTGGCGCGCATGCGCTCGGCGCTCTCGCGGACGGCCTCGGCGCGGTGTTCGTCGCCGGCGCGGGCGAACCAGACGTACGGGTGTTCGACGAAGTCGATCGCCCCCGTTTCGGCGAGCGAGCGGAACCGCTCGACGGCGCGGGCGGCGATCGCGGCGTCGGTGTCCTCGGCGAAGGCGTCGTAGGCGATGCCGGCGGCGCGGCCGGAGGCGCCGCTTCCCAGTTCGCCGCGCTCGTAGAGGGCGGTGTCGGCGCCGCGGGCAGCCAGGTCGCGGGCGGCGGTGACGCCGAGAGCGCCGCCGCCGACGACGGCGACGCGGGTCACAGGAACGGGTCGAGCCCGCGGGCGGGGTAGCCGACGATCCGGTCGGCGCCCGCGTCGCGGAGCTCGTCGACGCGGTCGGCCACCGTCTCGACGCCGCCGACGAGGCCGTAGTCGCGGACCGCCTGCGACAGGACCTCGCGGGCGCGCCCCTCCGCGTCGGCGTCGGTGGGTGCGTCTTCGGGCAGCGCCGAGCGGACCGGGCCGCGGCGGGCGGCGTAGTCGCCCAGCGCGTCGAGGACGGCGTCCTCCTCGTCGGTCAGGACGGTGGGCGCGTACAGGGCGACCTCGCCTTCGTAGCCCGCCTGCCTGAGCGCGCGGAGGCGTCGGTCGGTGGTCGGACCGAGCAGTTCGAACTGCGTGCCGCCCACGGCGAGGGCGATCCGTTCGATCCCCTCGGTGCCGACCCAGGGGTCGCGCGAACGGGTCGCGGCCTCCCGGAGGCGGGGTGCGACCGCCCGTTCTCGCTCGGAGTCGGTGAGGTAGGCGGGGTGGCCGGCCACGAGGACCCGCCGGACCGACTCGGGCAGGGACTCCGCCAGGTCGCGCTCGCCGAGCGGGTCGAACCCGTCGGCGCGGACGGGCGTGGTGACGCGAACCGTCTTCCCGTCGGCCAGCGCGGCGAACGTCTGTGGCGACGGCAGGTGCTCGCGGCCCTCGTAGTCGACCGCGACCGTGTCGACGGCGAGGTCGGCCGCCCGTTCGACGTCGACCTCGGCGGGTTTGAGAGCCGCCGCGTCGATCCCTGCCTGCGACAGCGTCGCGCCCTGGAGCATCGTACTCGTTCGCTATCGACCGCCGGGGAAAAGCTCTATCGCTTGCCGGCGCCGCCCCGTTCGTTTAAGCCCCACCACCGCCAACTGACGGGTCACGATGCTCACAGCGGGAGACGCGGCGCCCGACTTCATCCTGCCCGGCACCGACGGCGAGGTGGTTCGCGAGTACATGCTCGCCGAACACACCCGGGACGGGCCCGTCGTTCTGGCGTTCTACCTGTTCGACTTCCACCCGAACTGTACCGACGAGCTGTGCGGGATCCAGAACCTCGGCTGGTTCGAGGTGCGCGAGGACGTGACGGTCCTCGGGATCTCCCGGGACAGCGCCTTCAGCCACCGGGCGTTCGCCCGCGAGTACGACATCCCGTTCCCGCTGTTGACCGACAGCGACGGCGCCGTCAGCGAGCGCTACGGCGTCCGACTCGACGAGCTGGCCGGCCACCGCGACGTGTCCAACCGGGCCGTCTTCGTGATCGACGGCGACACGAGCGTCCGGTACGCCTGGGCCGCCGACGACCCGTCGACCCAGCCGGACTGGGACGCGGTCCGGGCGGCGCTGGACGAGCTGTAGGTCGCCCTCGGCGACGGCTCAGCCGCTCAGTTCCGACCGACGTCGCGAAAGGTGTCGACGATCTCGTCGAAGTCCGGGTGGCTCTCCTGGAGCTCCTGCCCGAGCGCCTCGGCCTCGCGCTTGCGGCGCTCGTACTCGTCGCTGTCGGCGAGCTCCGCGGGCGTCAGCTCCGATTCGAGCACTTCGAGCTTCGAGACGACCGAGAAGAACTCCTCCAGTTTCGGGTCGCCCGAGCGCCGGCTGTCGAGCTGCTGGTCGAGCGTCGACAGCAGCGTCTCGGTCTCGATGGGCTTGGAGAGGTAGTCGTCGAAGTCCATCTCCAGGATGTTCAGGTCGGGGTCGACGGCGGTCGTCATCACGACGACGCAGTCGTAGCCGCGCTCGCGGATCTCGGCCAGCACCTCGTCGCCGTGGACGTCCGGCATCCGCCGGTCCAGCAGGACGGCGTCGACCGTTCGATCCATCGCGTCGAGGGCCGCTCGCCCGCCGTAGGCGACCCGCGTCTCGTATCGCTCGCGGATCTTCAGCGCGAGCACGTCCGCTACCTCCGGCTCGTCGTCGACGACGAGGACCGTCGGTCGCTCGTCTGCGCTCGTTGACACTGCTCTGTCCTCGGGACTGGCCGAGTATGACTCTGTTGGCCCGTCTCTGGTGGTGCGCGCGAGTGGGGCCGACCGCGAACGCTGCGCTCCACGGACCGGGCACTCCGTCGGGCCGACAACGTTATGTGTGAACAAGCACCATGGTACGTCGGGGATACCGATGTCACAGCACCCAGACTGGTTCCGCCGTGCGGACGCAGCGATACTCAATCACCTCGCCGAAGAGCGGCCGACGTACGTGGCGCTCGTCGCGAACCGTCTGGGGATGCCGACAGACTACGCCCAGCGACGGATCGACAGGCTCGTCGAAGACGACCTGGTCGAACCCGTGAGCGCCGAGGTGGTCTACCGGATCACCCGTCGGGGGGAGCGGCGCCTGGCCGCCTACACCGAGCGCGAGGGGACGCCCGAACCCGGGCTCGTCGCCGGCAACTGAGCGGGGCCGCCGGAGTCGTTCGCGGTCAGTTCTCCTCGCGAGTCACGGCGGCGCGCGGCGCTCGTAGAGGACGAGTGCGACCATCGAGAGGACCTCCTCGGCGTCGGCCTCGGTCGTGATCCGCACCGAGACGAGGCCCGAGTCGTCGTCCCACTCCTCCTTGTCGACGATCTCGGTCGTCACGGTGAGTTCGTCGCCGGGTCTGACGGGGCGTCGCCAGCGCAGTTCGTCGACGCCCAGCGCGCCGCGCGCCGCCCCCCCGGCGAGATGATTGTCGACGAGCAGCCGCATCGTCATCCCGGCGGTGTGCCAGCCGCTGGCGACCAGACCGCCGAACGGCGACGCTGCGGCCGCCTCGGGGTCGGTGTGGAACGGCTGGGGGTCGTAGCGTTCGGCGAACTCGGTGATCTCCGCCGCGGTCACCTCGTAGCTGCCGAACGAGTCCGTCTCGCCGACGGTCAGATCTTCGAAGTACTCCATCGCGCGGCCGTACGCGCGGTCGACTGAAAAGCTCACCAGCCCGACGCGCGACTATCCGGGGAGCGGTCGGGAGAACGCGGGCAGGGTCACGAGCGGCGGGCGTCGAACGGAGCGAAACGGGGCGTCTCGTCGGTCAGGGGGCGAGCGCGCTGGTCGCGTTGCCGGCGGAGGCGTTCCCGGAGCCGCCCGCGCCGTTCTCGTCGAGCCAGCCCTGGAACTCCGCCTGACTGCGGACTTCGACGGTGCCGAGCATCTGGGAGTGGCCGACGCCGCAGTACTCGGCGCAGTAGAGCTGGTGTTCACCGGTGTCGGTGGCCTCGGTGACCAGATAGTTCGACTGCCCGGGGAATGCGTCCTGTTTCAGCCCCATCGAGGGGACGTGGAACGCGTGCAGCCAGTCCGTGGATGTGACGTTCAACCGCACTGGCCGGTCTGCCGGGAGGACGAGCGTGTTGGCGTTGGTCACCTCCGACTCGGGGTAGTAGAACTGCCAGTTGTACTTCTGGGCGGTCACCTGGACTTCCAGTACCTCTTCCTGCCCGTCGGTGACGGCGTCGACATCCGTGTCGGGCGTGGCCGTCACGAACGGATCGGCGAGCACCTGGTAGGAGGCGACGCCGACGAACAGCAGGATGATGGCCGTGGCGACGGTCCAGGTGATCTCGAGGCGGCGGTTCTCCTTGGTCGGGAGCGGCGACTCGTTGTTCTTGAACTTCCAGACCGTGTAGAAGAGGATCGCCTCCACGAGGATCGTGATCGGGACGGCGATGTACAGCAGCTGGTTGTTCAGGTTCCAGATGAGCCGTTCCGTCGTCGTGTCCGCCGACTGGGCGGCGGCTGGCTCGATCGCCACCGCTGCCAGGGCGGCCGCGAACAGCGTCAGGAGTGCGACGCGCTTACCCTTCATTGATCTCGGCTTGGGATTGTCCGCATATTAACGTGCTGAATCCGACGCGGCGTCCGGCCGACGGCGAGTCCGCCCGGATGCGTCCTGTTCCGAACGTGTGCGGGCCGTTGGGACGCTCTGACGTGGTCGCGCCGGTCGCGAGCGGCGCGCGCCGAGAGCGAAGCGCGAACACTAAGTGCGAACACCCCAAAGTCCGACCAACAGCGGACCCTCATGTTCAGTCGCACGTTCCGACCGTCGTTCCCGAGCCTGCTCGCAGCGACGGCGATGGGCGTCTACCTGCTCGTCGCCGCCGGCGCCACCGCGGCGGTCGCCGACGCCGCCCGGGCGTGTTCGTCGTGGCCGGTCTGTCGCGGCCCGGTCACGCTCGCCGACCCCGCGCTGCTGATCGCCTGGGGCCACCGGGCCGTGGCCCTGTTAGTCGGCGCCCTCGCCGTCGCCACGGCCGTCGCCGCCGTCCGCGAGCGCGCGGCGATCCGCGGGCGCGTCCTCGCCGCGCTCGCGCTCGGTCTCGCCCTGTTCCCCGTGCAGGTCGCCATCGGCGCCGTCGTCGTCACCAGCGGCCCGACCGCGATCCCGACCGGCGCCCACCTCGTCGTCGGCATGGTCCTGTTCACCGCCCTGGTCGCCGCCCTCGCGTGGGAACTCGAACCCGAGACGCCGGACGCGCCCGACGAGGGCTGGGCCGTCGAGCCCGGCGTCGACGACGCCGACGAGTCCAGACCTTCTGGGGACGAGGCGGTCACCGAACCGACGACGGCGCCCGCCGACCTCCCGCTGCGAACGCGCGTGACCGCGACCGTCTCGGCGTACTTCCGGCTGACGAAGCCGCGGCTGATGTGGCTGCTCTGTCTCGTCGCCGCCGCGGGGATGGCGCTGGCCTCGACCGGCGCCCCCGAGCTCACCGTCCGGACGGTCGTCCTGACCCTCGGCGGGGGCGTCCTCGCGATCGGTGCGTCGGGCACGTTCAACCACGTCCTCGAACGCGAGAAGGACAAGAAGATGGACCGCACCTCCGACCGGCCGATCGCGACCCACCAGATCCCGGTCCGCCGCGCGGTCGCGTTCGGCCTGACGCTGGCCGCGAGTTCGCTCGTCGTCTTCGCCCAGCTGAACCTGCTGGCGGCCGCGCTCGGCCTGTCGGCGATCCTCTTCTACAGCGTCGTCTACACGCTCGTGCTCAAGCCCAACACCGTCCAGAACACGGTCATCGGCGGGCTCGCCGGCGCGCTGCCGGCGCTGATCGGCTGGGCCGCGGTCACCGGCGAGTTCGGCCTCCCCGGTGCGGCGCTGGCGGGCGTCATCTTCCTGTGGACGCCGGCGCACTTCTACAACCTCGCGCTGGCGTACAAGGACGACTACGCGAAGGGCGGGTTCCCGATGATGCCCGTCGTCCGCGGCGAGGCGGTCACGCGGAAACACATCCTCTACTACCTGGCGGCGACGCTGGTCGCCGCGGTCGCGCTCGCGGAACTGACCGCCCTGGGCTGGGTGTACGCGGCGACGACCTGCGTCTTCGGCGGCGTCTTCCTCTGGGCGGTCCTCCGGCTGCACCGCGAGCGCACCGAGTCGGCGGCGTTCCGCGCGTTCCACGCCTCCAACGCCTACCTCGGGACGCTGCTGATCGCCATCGTCGTCGACGCCCTGGCGCTCTGATCCATGGCTACTGTCGACACCACCTCCCTCGCGGACCGGTTTCGCCCCCGCCGCGAGACGCTGCTGTGGGGCGCGCTGATCCTCAACACCGAACTCATCCTCTTGCTCGCCTACGCCGCTCTCGGGTCGGCCGAGCTGCTCTCGGCCCGCGGGGCGCGGCTGTGGGTCTACCCGTTCGTCTGGATCAACGCCTCCATCTGGGCGGTGGCGCGCACCGACGTCGCGTCCGCCTCCGGGCGGAACCGCGCCGGCGCTGCCGCCCTCGCCGTCGGCTACTTCGGGGTCCTCGCCTACACCGGCGGCCTCGTCGGTCCCGGCCACGACTCGCTCGGGTTCGGCGTCGCGCTGACGAGCCTCCCGCCGGGGTGGGCGCCCGCCGTCACCTACAACGGGATGGGCGTCTCGCTGGTGCTGATCCCCTACAAGCTGGTGGGCTATCTCACCCTCGCGTATCTCGTGTACGCGACCGTCCTCGACGCCGCCGGCTCGGCGGTGACCGGCGTCCTCGGCCTGCTCTCCTGCGTCTCCTGTAGCTGGCCGGTCCTGGCCTCCATCGCCACCGGCGTCGTCGGCAGCGGGTCGGGGATCGCCGCCGCGGTCTCGGCCGGCTCGTACGGCCTCTCGACCGTCGTCTTCGTCGCGACCGTCGCGCTGCTGGTCTGGCGGCCGTTCGGTCGGGAGTGACCCACACAGCTTTATCGACGGTGACCCCGTACCGCTCGCTATGACAACGGTCACACTGACGTACTGCGTCCCCTGCGGGTTCCGCGATCGGGCGCTGGACACCGAGGAGGCGATCCTCTCGAGCCTGGAGGGTGAGATCGACCGCTTCGAACTCGTGATGGGCGACCACGGCGTCTTCCGCGTCGAGGTGGGCGAGGCGACCGTCTACGACAAGGAACGGGACACCTTCGACATCGACGCCGTCGTCCGCGACGTGCGCGCCGAACTGTAACTCCTATTTAAGCGTTTTCCCGGACTACCGGGTCGGAAACTCTCCTCCTTTATATAGGATGTCGCGGTGTCTACGTCGAACTGCATGAGCCAGATCGACTCCCCCGCTGGCGCGACGCGGTTCGTCGCGCTGCTGTGCGCGCTCGCCGTCGCCGCCGCGCTCGTTCCGGGCGCGGCGGCCGCAGTACCGTTCGCGAACGACGCTCCCGGAGCGCCCGCCGACCAGACCGTCGGCAGCGACGTGGTCGTCGGCCCGGACGAGACCGTCTCGGACCTGGAAGTGGTGAGCGGCGACGTGGTCGTCCGCGGGACCGTCGAGGGCGACGTGGAGGCCGCGGCCGGTTCCGTCCGCGTCACCGGCGAGGTGACCGACGACGTGCAGGCCGCCGCGGGCTCGGTCACCGTCGAGGGTCGCGTCGGCGGCACGGTCGAGGCGGCCGCCGGCTCCGTCGAGGTCGGCTCCGACGGCGTCGTCGAGGGCGACGTCGAGGCCGCGGCCGGGACGGTCACCGTCGCCGGGACGGCCGACGGCGACGTGACGGGCTCCGACACCGTCCGCCTGACCGAGGGCGCGACGGTCCGCGGCGACGTGGCCTACGGCGAGACGCTCGACCGCGCTGAGGGCGCCACCGTCGCCGGGACCGTCACCCACGACGAGAGCCTCGGATTCGACGGCCTCCAGTGGGGTATCACCCTCAGTGACCTCGACGACCTGGGCGACGTGGAGATCCTCCCCTCCCCCTTCGTCAGCCTCGTCACCGGTCTGGCGGCGCTGGTCGTCGGCGCGCTCGTGCTCGTCGTCTTCCCCGAGTTCTCGGGTGAGATGGTCGAGACGGTGACCGATCAGCCGGGTCGCTCGGCCGCCGCGGGGCTGGCGACGATGATCGCGGTACCGGTCGTCCTGCTGGCGGTGGCGCTGACCGTCGTGGGCCTGCCGCTGGCGTTCGCCGGCGGCGCCGTCTTCGCGCTGGCGACCTGGCTCGCGCTGGTCTACGGCGAGTTCCTGGTCGGGTCGCGCGTCCTCGACGCGGCCGACGCGGACAACCGCTGGGCCGCGCTCGTCGTCGGCGTCGTCGGTATCGAGGTGCTGGCGCAGATCCCCCTGTTCGGCGACCTGCTGACGTTCGCCGTCGTCCTGCTCGGCCTCGGCACCGGCGCGCTCACGATCGCCGCCCGCCGCCGCGGCGGCGACGACGGGAGCGCCGAAACGCCGCCGCCGGACCCCTCCCCCGGCGCGGTCTGACGACGCCCCGGCTGCCGTCCCGACTGCCCCATCCCGCTGACGCTCTGCCCCCCGCTGACGTTCGGCCCTCCATCCCGAGTCCCCCGCTGACGCTCGGACCACTCCGAGCCACCCGCTGACGTTTGACCCTCCACCCCGAGCCCTCCGCTGACCCTCCCTCCCCGCTGCTGCTCGGCCCTCCATCCCGAGCCCCCCGCTGACGTTCGGCCCTCCACCCCGAACCCCTCGTTGACGCCGCTCGCGTTCGTCCGGTCCGATGGGACCGTCACCGCGCCGCCGAACCGAACCGCCTTTGCGCCGCGCTGCCGTCGATTCGCCCATGACAGCGACGCTCGTCGCCGAGGACGTGCGCCGGACCTACGGCGAGACGGTGGCGCTCGACGGCGTCTCCCTCACAGTCGACGCGGGCGAGGTGTTCGCCCTGGTCGGCCCCAACGGCGCGGGCAAGACGACGCTCGTCCGCGCGCTGACGGGGACGACCGACGCCGACGGGTCGGTCGAACTGCTCGGCGCCGACCCCCGCGACGTGGACCGCGAGCGCGTCGGCCTGCTCCCCCAGGCGTTCGACCCGCCCGCGCGGCTCACCGCCCGCGAACTGCTCGACTACTACGCCGGCCTCTACGACGAGCCCCGGTCGGTCGAGGCGGTCCTCTCGGACGTGGGACTCGCCGACGCCGCCGATACCTGGTACGAGAACCTCTCGGGCGGCCAGCAGCGCCGTACCTGCGTCGGGTCGGCGCTCGTCAACGACCCCGACCTCCTGTTCCTCGACGAGCCGACCACCGGCATCGACCCCGCGGGCCGCCGGTCGCTGTGGGACCTGCTGGAGTCGCTCGCCGACGGCGGCACGACCATCGTCCTCACGACCCACGACATGGCCGAGGCCCATCGACTGGCCGACCGCGTGGGCCTGCTCGCTGACGGCCGGCTCGTCGCCGCCGACGACCCCGACACGCTGGTCGCCGAGTACGGCGGCGAGAGCCGGCTCGTCGTCGAGACCGACGCCGACCCCGACGCACTGGACCTCTCCTACCCCGCCGAGCGGGCGGGCGACTCGCTGGTCGTCTCGGACGTTCCTCCGGAGGCCATCGGCGAGGTGGTCGACGCACTGGGGGCGGCAGGCGCCAGCTACGACGCGCTCACCTGGTCGGAGCCCGACCTAGAGGACGTGTACCTCGAACTCGCGAGCGCCGCCGGCGAGTACGGCTACCGGTCCGAGGCGGGTCGACCCGACCGGCGCGACGACGGCGACCGGGGCGCGGTCGTCGCGGACGCGGAGGGCGAGCGATGACCCGGAGCGGGCGCGTCCTCGCGTCGGTCCGCGCCGGCTGGCGCTCGTTTCTGCGCCGGCGGACGGCCGTCTTCTTCACGTTCCTCTTCCCGCTGCTCATCGTCGTCATCTTCGGCGCGCTCGTCCAGACCCAGGCGGGGAGCGGCGGCCTGTTCACCGAGCCGGCGGTCTACTACGTCCCGGGCTATCTCGCCGTGGTCGTGCTGTTCACGCCGCTGTCGCGGGTCGGTAGCGAGGTCGCGCGCCACCGCGAGGGCAACCGCTTCGAGAAGCTCGCGACGACGCCGCTCACCCGCGGGGAGTGGCTGCTCGCCCAGACCGTCGTCAACGTCGTCGTCATCGGCCTCGCCGCGCTGATGCTGCTCGCTCTGGTCGTCGCCCTGACCGGTGCGGCGATCCCGCTGTCGCCGGCCGTCGCGCTCTTGCTCGTGGCCTACGTCGTCGTCGGCGTCGCGCTGTTCTGCGGGATCGGCGCCATCATCGGAGCGACCGCCGACTCCCAGGACGGCGTCATCGCGACGAGCAACACCATCGCGCTCCCTCTCCTGTTCCTCTCGGAGACGTTCGTCCCGCTGGACCTGCTCCCCGGGTGGTTCGAGCCGGCGACGCTGCTGTCGCCGCTGACGTACTTCGCCCGCGGCGTCCGCGCGACGACCGACGGCGGCGCGGTCCCGCCGACCGGCCCGCTCGCGCCGGACGTGGGCTACCTGCTCGTCCTGAGCGCGCTCGCCGCAGTGTTCGTCGCCGTCGGCGCGCTCGCGCTCCCGCGGACCGACTGACCGTGCTCGGTCTCGGTCACTCGGCGGTGACCGCCTGACCCGGGATCGGGAGCCGACAGAAATCACAGCGGCCGCGACCGTCCGACTGCCGGGCCGACCCGCCGTGTGCGCGCTCGCTCGCGTCGAGACCTCAGTGCCCGGCGGACCCGCTGTGGGTTTGTCTTGCGCCTCTGCCACGCGGATCGGTAGCACGCGAGCGGGAAACCACTACGGGGCGCGTGCGCGTCCGGCGGCTCGTCGGTCGGTTCTCCGTCCCGCGTCAGCGTTCGGACCGGGGCTCGTCACCGTCCTCGACAGGGCCCGTCCGGAGCGCCCGCAGCGACGGGCCGACCGCGAGGAGGAGGGCCGCGCTGTGGCCCATCTTCTCCCACATGTAGACGTGGTTGAGCATGAGATAGGTGACGATGCCGAGGAAGAGGCTGAGCGACCACGCGGCGACGGCGATCCGGCCGACGCGGGCGTGGGAGGTCTCGCGCAGTTCACTGGGACTGTGGGTCAGCCCGAGGACGACGGCGTGGAGGACGACCGGCACGGCCACCGCCGAGAGGACGATGTGGACCGCCAGCATCACGAGGTAGGCGTAGTAGACGAGCCCGTCGGCGAGGATCGACTTCTCGAAGCCCCCGCCGACCTTCAGCAGGTACATCACGAGGAAGACCATGATGAGCGAGAACGCCGTCAGCATCGCCGCCCGGTGTTTCGCGACCTCGCCGCGTTTGATGTAGCGCACCCCGACGAGGATCGAGACCAGCGCCAGCGTGTTGACGACGGCGATCGCGTCACCCAGGAGGATGACCAGACCGTCGCTGATCGACGGGAACGGCGCGTACGGGGTGAACGCGCCGATGACGAGTACGTAACCGATCGCCGAGAGGACGGCGGTGACCCGGCGCGGGTTCGCCCGCGCTCGCGACTGCAGGGAGTCGGCGACTGCCATACCGGATCTGTGGACGCCGTCGGTATACCCGCTTCGAAATCGCGGGTGGACCGCTGTGTGGGCTTCCCGGGCACTCGCCCCCGGCGCGCGCAAAAATCACCGCAAACGTGAAACGGGAATCGGCCCAACTAGCGGCCATGAGCGCAGAGCAGGGCCAACGGCAGATCCGGTGTCTCGTCGCCAAAGTCGGCCTCGACGGCCACGACCGGGGCGCGCACGTCATCGCGCGGGCGTTGCGGGACGCGGGGTTCGAGGTCATCTACTCCGGCCTGCACCGCTCGCCGGACGAGGTCGTCCAGGCCGCGGTGCAGGAGGACGTGGACGTGCTCGGCATCTCGATCCTCTCGGGCGCGCACAACACGCTCGTCCCCAGGATCATGGACGGGCTGGCGGAGTACGGGGCACGGGAGGACACGCTGGTGCTGGTCGGCGGCATCATCCCGGACGACGACACGGACCGTCTGCGCGAGGCGGGGGTCGCCGAGATCTTCGGTCCGGGCGCGTCGATGGACGAGATGATCGACTACATCGAGACGAACGCCCCAGAGCGACGATGACGAACGGGGACGAAGGTGCCCCCGCGGACAGTGACGCCTCGGATTCGGACTCGGCCCCCGGTCCCGGGGCGGACCCGGATCCGGACCTCGACCCCCTGATCGCGGATCTCCTCGACGGCGAGCATCGGGCGCTGGCGCGGACGATCACGAAGATCGAGAACCGCTCGGCGGGGTATCGCGAGCTGGTCTCCCAGCTGCACGCCCACACCGGCGACGCCGACGTGATCGGGATCACGGGCAGTCCCGGCGCGGGGAAGTCGACGCTGGTCGACAAGCTCGCGGCCACCTACCGCGAGGCGGGGCTGACCGTCGGGGTCATCGCCATCGACCCCGCTTCCCCCTTCACCGGCGGCGCGGTGCTGGGCGACCGGATCCGCATGGCTTCGAACGTCGGCGACATGGACGTGTTCTTCCGCTCGATGTCCGCCCGCGGCACCCTCGGGGGGCTCTCGACGGCGACGACGGACGCCGTCAAGGCGCTGGACGCGTTCGGCAAGGACAAGGTCATCGTCGAGACCGTCGGCGCCGGCCAGAACGAGGTCGACATCGTCCGGACGGCCGACACGGTCGTCGTGCTGGTCCCGCCGGGCAGCGGCGACGACGTGCAGATGCTCAAGGCCGGCATCCTGGAGATCGCCGACCTGTTCGTCGTCAACAAGGCCGACCTGGACGGCGCCGACCGCACCGTCAGCGAACTGCGGGAGATGCTCCAGTTGCGCGACGGCGAGGCGGGGACCGGCGGCCATCACGGGTTCGAGGAGACCACCGTCGACGCGGGTTCCGAACGGACGGGGGAGTCCAGCGACACCACCCCCGACGCGCCGGGCGTCGAGCCCTGGGACCCGCCGATCGTCGAGACGGTCGCCAACCGGGGCGAGGGGATCGACGACCTGATCGCGGCGATGGACGACCACCGGGCGTATCTCGTCGAATCGGGACAGCTGGAGTCGAAGGCCCGCACGCGCTACGCCGAAGAGATCCGAACGCTCCTCCGGGAGGACACCCGCGAGTTACTGGCCGAGGAGATCGACGCCCGGGGCGGGCTCGACGAGCACGTCGACGCCGTGCTCCGCCGGGAGACCGACCCGTACGCGGTCGCGGAGGCGGTCCTCGAACCGCTCGCCGACTGCGTGGCCGAACGGCGCGAGCGGGACTGACCCGCCCGTCGGGCTGTCCGCTGAACATCACTTATAAGCGGGCGAGGCTCTAACGCTCTGGTATGAAACTACGGACAGTCGTCGGTGCAACGCTCGGCGCGGTCGGCGCGGCGGCCGCGACCAACCGGGTACTCGGTCGGCGGGCCGGGGACCTCGGTCCGCCGCTCGCGGGCGACGCGGGGACCTATCGCTGGCGCGGGTTCGACGTGGCCTACACCGAGGCCGGCGACCCCGACGACCAGGATCTGGTCCTGCTGCACGGTATCAACGCCGCGGCGACCAGCAACGAGTGGCGCACGGTCTTCGAGGGGCTCGCCGAGGACTACCACGTCATCGCGCCCGACCTGCCGGGCTTCGGCCGGTCGGATCGGCCGCCGCTGACGTACTCGGCGTCGCTGTACACCACCTTCGTCCGCGACTTCCTGACCGATACGAGCGAGGACGCCGTCGTCGTCGCCTCGTCGCTGACCGGCGCCTACGCCGCCGACGCCGCCAGCGACGTGGACGTGTCGCGGCTCGTCCTGATCTGCCCGACGGCGGACACGATCCCGGGCCGGCGCGTCTGGCTCCGGTCGCTGATCCGTTCCCCGGTCGTCGGACAGGCCATCTACAACGGCATCGCGAGCAAGCGCTCGATCCGGTACTTCCACGACGACCACGGCTACCACGACATCTCGAAGCTCAACACCGAGACCGTCCGCTACGAGTGGGAGAGCGCCCACCAGCCGGGCGCGCGGTTCGCGCCCGCGTCGTTCATCAGCGGCCACCTCGATCCGGACGTCGATCTGGCCGACGCACTCGGTGACCTGGGCGTCCTCGTCACGCTCGTCTGGGGCACGGAGACTGACATGCCGCCGCTGTCGAGCGGCCGCGAACTCGCCGAGGCCGCCGACGTGGAACTGGTCTCCATCGGCGACTCCGAACTGCTCCCCCACGTCGAACACCCCGAGGAGTTCCTCGACGTCGTTCGGGGTCAAACCGTCGAGTCGAGCGCCTGACCGCGGCGACCGTCGCCCCACCGCGGCCGGTCGCTACTGACGGATTTATCACGACGGTGTCACACGTGCGGCGTATGAACGTGGCGCTCGTCGCCTCTGGGGTGTTGCTGGCGGGGCTGGGAGCCGCCGCTATCGCAAACCCGCTGCGGGTCCGGAGTTTCGTCTCGGGTCGGACGTGGAAACGTGACCCGGAGCGAGCGGAGTCGTACCAGCGGATCTGGGCGTACGCCTTCGGTGGGGTGATCGCCCTGGCGGGGCTGGTCGTCGTGGTTTGGGGACTCGTCACCTGAGCCCGACGAGGGACGAAGTCGGCCCTACCGCGGCCGGAAGACGACGGCGCGGTCGCCGGTGGTCTCTCGCTCGCCGACGCCGATGCCCACCGGTGTGCCCACCTCGACCTCGTCGGGGTCGACGCCGCGGAGCAGGCCGGTCACGCGAACCGGACCGTAGTCGACGATTGCGGTGACGTAGGGGGTGTCGGCGCTGAACTGCGGCGTCGCGACCGACACCTCGGTAAAGGTCGCCACCTCGCCCGCCTCCGGCAGGGGCGTCTCCGCGAGGTCGCGGCTCCCGCAGTCGGGGCAGACGCGCCGCGGCGGGAGCCAGCCGTGGCCGTTCTCGCACTCGACGTAGTACCCCGACCCCTCCTCGATGGCGTCGAGCCAGTCGTCGAACGCGCCGTCTCTGGCTTTGTCGCTCATGACTGGACCTCCAGGACGTGGACGGTCGCGCTCGCGACGGTGCCGCCGGCGTTGTGCGCGACGCCGACCCGGGCGTCGCCCACGTCGTCGGACCACGGGGAGTCACCCGTCAGTACCTTCGTCAGCGAGACGATCTGCGCGACCCCGGTCGCGCCGACGGGGTGGCCCTTCGCCTTCAGGCCGCCCGAGAGGTTGACCGGCGTCTCGCCGGTGGCGTGGGTCTCGCCGTCGCGGGCGGCGGCGATCCCCTCCCCGGGCTCGTAGAGGCCCAGCGACTCGATGGCGAGCACTTCGGCGATGGTGAAACAGTCGTGGACCTCGGCGACGTCGACCTCGTCGGGGCCGACGCCGGCGTCCTCGTAGGCCTCGTCGGCGGCCTTCTCGGCGGCGGGCGAGCGGGCGAGGTGGTGGCGGTCGTGCAGCGCGAGGTTGTCACCGCCCTGGCCGGTCCCCGTGATGGCGACCGAGGCGTCGAGGCCGTGCTCCTCGGCGTACTCGGCGCTCGTGAGGACGACCGCGCTGGCGCCGTCGGTGATCGGGCAGGCGTCGTAGAGCCCGAGCGGTTCGGCGACCATCGGCGCCTCCAGCGCGTCCTCGACGGTGATCTCCTTGCGGAGCTGCGCGTACTCGTTGGGCAGCGCGTGGTCGTGGTTCTTGACGGCGACGCTCGCGAGGTCCTCGCGGGCACCACCGAACTCCCGGAAGTACGCCCGGGCCATCAGCGCGTAGGCGCCGGGGAACGTCATCCCGGCGCGGATCTCGTAGAGGTCGTCGGCGGCGATGGAGAGGGCGTCGGTCGCCCCCGCGGTGCCGATGTTGGTCATGCGCTCGCTCCCCCCGACGAGGATCACGTCCGCCTCGCCCGAGCGCAGCCGCGTGACCGCCTCGCGGACGGCCGCGCCGCTGGAGGCGCAGGCGGCCTCGTAGCGTGTCGCCGGGACGTCGAGGCCGACGGCCTCGGCCATCAGCGGGGCCTGGTGGCCCTGGTGCTCGGCGAGTTCGCCCATGAAGTTGCCGTAGAACAGCGCTTCGACGTCGTCGGGGTCGACCCCCGAGTCGTCGAGCGCGGCCAGTCCGGCCTCGGCGAACAGGTCCCGGCCCGTCCGCTCGGAGTGTTCCCCGAAGTGGGTCACCCCGACGCCGGTGACGCGTGGATGGCTCATCGCGTACCCATAGGAACTCCAACCGCTAAAAGCCGCGCGTTAATCTGTGAACTGCACGCGCGATCAGCCGGGAGAACCGCCGGAACGGGTCCGAATCGCGTGCTCGATCACATCCCCATGTCCTCGGCGGCGTCGGGCACCGGCAGGTCGTGCGGGGCGACGCCGAGCAGCTCGGCGGCGTGGTCCAGCGCCATGTCGAACCCGTAGTAGCGTTCCAGTTCGTCGCCGTCGGCGGTCGGTCGGACCTTCAGCATGGCGTAGCCGTCGACGTTCTGGGCGACGGCGGCGGTCGCCCCGTCGCGCTCGAAGGTCAGCAGGCGCTCGGTCTCGGTCTCCTCGTAGCGGGCCGTGATCCCGTCGCTCGTCGCGGTCGCGTCGGTCATCGGTGGATCTGAGGAGCGGTGATAGTCGTAGGCTTCGATCGCCGGCCGTCGAGCGGCGGCCCCGTTCGCTTCGACCCGAACCGCAAGAGTCGAGCCACGCCGGGACCACGAACGGGCTATGACCAAGTGGCTCCAGAGCGGGCGCCGCCGGGACGTCTGTATCATCCTCGCCGGGGAGGGACCGCTCCACGGGCAGGCGCTCAAGTCGCGGCTGGAATCGCAGTACGACCAGCGGATCGAGCCGAAGTCCTTCTACGGCGCGCTGGACACGCTCGTCGACAACGGCCACCTCGAACTCCGCGAGGCCGGCATCCACGACGAGTACGCGCTGACCGACGCCGGCCGACGGATGGTCGACGAGCAGTTCGCGTGGATGGCCGAGCACCTCGACGACTGAGGGCGAGATAGCACGCTTTTCCCCGTCGGGGCCCGAACGCCCGGTATGGTCACCAGGGACGCCACGTGGGCCTACCGCGACGAGTTCGGCGACGAGTTCGCCCGCACGTACTTCCGGCGGTTCGGCGAGGGCGTCGTCTCCAGCGTCGGCGTCGGCACCTACCTCGGCGACCCGACCGACGAGGCCGACGACGCCTACCGCGAGGCGATCGTCGAGGCCCTCGAATCGGGCGTCTCCGTCGTCGACACGGCGATCAACTACCGCAACCAGCGCAGCGAACGCGTCGTCGGCGAGGCCCTCCGGGAGGCAGACACCGACCGCGAGGCCGTCCTCGTCGCGACGAAGGGCGGGTTCGTCCCCTTCGACCGCGAGCGTCCGGCGAATCCCGGCCAGTGGATCCGCGAGGCGTACGTCGACACCGGGATCGTCGACGCCGACGATCTGGTCGCCGGGCAACACTGCATCGCCCCCGACTACGTCGACGACCAGCTCGACCGATCGCTGGAGAACCTCGACCTCGAGACGATCGACCTGTATTACGTCCACAACCCGGAGACGCAACTTGCAGACCGCTCCCCCGAGGACGTCTACGACCAGCTGGAGGACACGTTCACCCGGCTGGAGGAGCGAGCCGCCGAGGGCGACATCCGCCAGTACGGCGTCGCGACGTGGGAGGCGCTGCGGGTGCCCGCCGAGGACGACAGCTACCTATCGCTGGCCGAGATCGTCTCGCGGGCGCGGGAAGCGGCCAAGCGGGCGAACAACGCGGCGACGCACTTCCGGGCGGTCCAGCTGCCGTTCAACGTCGTCATGGCCGACGCCTTTACCGTCGAGGCCCAGGAGGGAGCGGAGGGCGCCCAGTCGACGCTGTGGTTCGCCCACGACGCGGGTCTGAACGTCTTCACGAGCGCGTCGCTGGCCCAGGGGAAACTCGCCCGGGCGGGGCTGCCCGAGGAGGTGGCCGACCGGGTCGAGGGCGAGACGAGCGCGCAGCAGGCGATCAACTTCGCCCGGAGCGCGCCCGGCGTGACGTGCTCGCTGGTCGGGATGGGGTCGCCGGACCACGTCGCCGAGAACGTCGCGGCGGGGACCCATCCGCCGCTCGGCGCGGACGCGTTCGACGCGGTCTTCGAGTGACGAACGGCGAGAGAACGGGGACCGTCGAGAGATCGGTGCCGACGCGTCGGCGGGCGCTCACCCCACCTTCTTCCACTTGCTGCCGCACTCCGGGCAGACCCGGACGGTGCCGATCTCGTCGGGGTCGTTCTCGGTCCCGAGCTCCTCACCGCACTCGCTGCAGGCGAGGCGCTCGTAGACGTCTTTCTCGATCTCGCCCGAACGCAGCCCCTTCCGGACCGATTTCATGAGCGAGGGTACGACACCGACTTTGAAAAACCCCATGCATAGATCCCACACACCCGACCCCGCGCGATCTGTCGAAATCCCGTCGAGAAGCGGACCGGACCGCCGAGTTCGCAACCCTTGAAGGGGCGCGGACGAACTCCGTGGTGTGACGCGCCGCCAGCTGTTCGGGTCGCTGTGTGCGATGGTGTTCGTCGTCAACCTCGGGCGGGTCGTCTTCGCGCCGCTGCTGGACCCGCTCCGAGCGGCGCTGACCGTCGACGCCGCGGCCGTCGGCCTGCTCGCGTCGCTCGTCTGGGTCGGCAGCGCCGTCCCGCGCATCCCGACGGGCTACCTGCTCACGCGGGTCCCTCGCCACTACGTCGTCTTCGCGACCGGCGCGACGCTCACCGGTGCGACCGCCCTCGCCTCGGTCGCGCCCGGCATCCGCGCGCTCCAGGCCGCCGCCCTCCTGATGGGAGCGGCCGGCGGCGCCTACTTCATCGCCGCGAACCCGCTGGTCAGCGAACTGTTCCCCTCGCGGGTCGGCGCCGCTCTCGGCGTCCACGGCACCGCGGCGCAACTGGCCGCCGTCGGCGCGCCGCTGTTCGTGACCGCCGTCCTCGAACGGGGGCGGTGGCCGCTGACCTTCCGGATCATGGCCGCGCTCACCGCCGTCGCGACCCTCCTGTTCACCGCCGCGGCCTGGCGGACGGACCTGCCCGCCGCGGGCGCCGAGGACCGTCACCTCCTCGTCGCGGTCCGCGAGCAGTGGCGGCTGATCCTCGCGGGCGTCGTCATGCTCGGCGCCACCGGCTTCGTCTGGCAGGGCGTGTTCAACTTCTACCCGACCTACCTCGCAGAGACGAAGTCACTCTCGGAGTCGACCGCGCGAACCGTCCTCTCGGTCGTCTTCGGCGCCGGCGTCCCGGCGATGGCGCTGTCGGGGCGGCTCGCCGACCGCCTCGACATCCTCCGGTACATCCTCGCGCTGCTCGGCGGGTTCGTCGCCACCGTCCTCGCGCTGACGGCCGTCTCGGGACTGCTCCCCGTGGTCGCCGTCAGTCTCGTCCTCGGGTACGTGACCCACAGCCTGTTCCCGGCGATGGACACCTATCTCCTCGGGTCGCTCCCGGACCGCCACCGCGCGAGCGCCTACGCCGCCTACTCGGGGACGATGATGTTCGTCCAGGCCGGCGGCTCCTACGCCGTCGGGTTCCTGCGGGACGCCCAGGTCCCCTTCGACCTGATCTTTCGCACCTTCGCGGCTGGTCTCGTCGTCGTCCTGGTCGCGCTCCTCGTCGCCCACCGGCTGGAACGACTCCCGCGGGGCGCCCGGTCGTGACGACCCGCGACCGCGGGGCGGCCGACCACAGTCGGCTGAATAGCGGGCTATATGCGTGTCGAGTCGCTAGCCGGCGTCGATGGAGTACGTCCAGGAGCGGGTGGCGACGCTGCACGACTTCGACGGTGCGGCCCCCGAGGCGCCGGTCGACCGCGCGACCGTCGTCGTGCCGCTGACCGACCGCGACCACGCCAGCCTCGCCGCCGAGCGGGTCCTCTCGACGCTCGGCGCGGTCGATCCCGAGTCCGTCCTCGTCGCCCTGCGCGCCGACGAGGGCAAGGTCGACGCCGTCCGCGAGTGGGTCGGCTCGCTCGACGTCGACGCCGATATCCTGTGGTGCAACGCGCCCGCCGTCCGGGGCCTGCTGGGCGAACACGGCCTCGACGGCGACGCGGGCAAGGGCCGGGACGTGTGGCTCGCCCTCGGCGTCGCCGCCGCCCGCAGCGACCTCGTCGCCGTTCACGACGCCGACGCGACCACCTACGGCCCCGAGCACGTTCCCCGTCTCCTCTTCCCGCTCGCCCGCGACTACGAGTTCGTCAAGGGGTACTACGCCCGCGTCGAGAACGGTCGCCTCTACGGCCGGCTCTGTCGGCTGTTCTACGAGCCCGTCGTCGCCGCGCTCGCCGACGCGCACGACGACCCGTTCGTCGATTATCTCGACGCCTTCCGCTACGCGCTCGCCGGGGAGTTCGCCGGCACGAGCGACCTCGTCCGGCGCCTTCGGCCGCCCCGCGGATGGGGGCTGGAAGTCGCCACGCTCGGCGACGCCTTCCGAACGGCTGGATTCGAGGGCACCGCCCAGGTCGACCTGGGCATCCACGAGCACGACCACCGCGCCGTCAGCGGCCGCGGCGGCCTCTCCGACATGGCCGACGAGGTCGCCGCCGCGCTGTTCGCCGCGCTCGACGACGGCGGAGTGACCGTCGACTTCGACGACCTCCGGGAGCGGTATCGCGCCACCGCCCGCCGCCTGGTCGACCAGTACGCCGCGGACGCCGCGTTCAACGGCCTCGACTACGACCCCGCCGACGAGCGCCGGCAGATCGACGCCTACGCCGAGTCGGTCCGCCCACCCGAGACCACCGACCGGCTCCCCGCCTGGGCCGAGACCGACCTCGACCCCGACGCCGTCCGCGACGCCTCTCGCGACGCGCTCGACGACCTGACCGGCCGCTGAGTGTCCGCGCCCGGTCACGGGAGCGCCGGCGCGCTGTCGAGTGCGGTGGCGTCGGCGACCGACCGCGACGGGAAATCGGATTCACGACGGACGAACTCGCCGCTCTGGACGAAATTACCTACAAAAACGTCTAGATCTCGCCGGCCATGGCGTCGAACAGTCGGTCGACGAACTCCTCGCGGTCGAGTCCGTCGCCGGGGCCCAGCCCCTCCATGTGTTCGACGGAGAGCTGACCGCCGCCCATGCGGGCGTGGCCGCCGGCGTTGGCCATGGGGATATCGTCGACGACTGCGCGCAGAGTCTTGCCCATGTGGACCCGGTCGTCGCGCGAGCGGCCGGACAGGTGCAGCGTGTCGCCCTTCTGGCCCATCACGACGACGGCGGTCACGCCCTCTAACTGGCTCAACTCGTCGGCGGCCTGGGGGATGGCGTCGGCGTTGGAGACCTCGCCCACGTCGGCGACGGCGAAGGCGTTTCGAACCGACCGCTGGTTGATGGCGCGGGCTTTGACCTCCAGCACTTCGGCGTCGACCTGGGGGTTGGCGATGCGGTCGAGGCGGTCCTCGTCGATGCCCTCGTAGAGGTAGGCCGACGCTTCGAACTCGGCGGCCGAACAGCCCTTGGTCAGCTGCTTCGTGTCGGACTGGATACCGTAGAGCAGGCCGGTCGCGGTGTCGGGCGGGAGGACCCGGTCGTCGTCCTCACCGAGGTCCTCCTCGTCCTCCGGGGCGACGGGCTCCCAGCCCTGCTGTTCGAGATACTCGGCGAAGATGCTGGCACAGGAGCCGTGGTCGGGCCGCACGTCGGTGAACGCCGAGCCGGTGCCGTCGCCGGGGTGGTGGTCGACGACGGCGACGGGGTCGACCGAGTCGGCACCGGCGAACCCGCGGGGTTCGTTGTGGTCGACGAGGACCACGTCGTCGGCCAGCAGGTCGCCCGCGGTGTCGACGCGGTCGAAATCCAGGTCGAGGACGGTCTCGAAGGCGCGGTTCTCCTGGTGGCGGATCTGGCCGGAGTACTGGAGGTGGGCGTCGACGCCGGTCGCCTCGGCGAACTCGCCGACGGCGAGCGCCGACGCCATGGCGTCGGGGTCGGGGTTGGGATGCATCAACACCGACACCTCGTCGCGGCCGGCGAGGTGACCGACGAACTCCGCACCCGGCGTCCGGCGCAAGCGCCGGATCCCCCACCAGAGTGCGACGAGCACGGCGAGCAAGCCGACGACGGCGGCCGCCAGGACGAGCGGATCCTGCTCGGCGACCGCCGCAGCGGCGTCCTGGGGCGCGATCGCCCCGACGCCACCCGCGGCTGCGTGTGGCATACCCGGGCTGTCGCCTTCGAGGGTCAAGTAGTTTCTCACTGTTCTACTCGCGCCCAGATATCGGCGTATCGGCGACACCAGCCCCTGATTCGACTGTATCCGACTCGCCCTCTCTCCGAGAGGTCGAGTATCGAATCGGTAGGGCCGGTGTCAGGCCGTCCCGTCGTCGTCCGCGAGATACGCGTCGACGGCCGCCCGGTACCCCGTCCGGTAGGTCGGGAAGGCGAACTCGTAGTCCAGCCCGCGCAGTCGCTCGTTCGAGACGCGCTTGCTCGTCCGCAGTCGACGCTCGACGGTCTCCGAGACCTCGCCGGCCGCGAGGCGCTCCTCGATCGTCCGCTTGGGCGGCTCGGGCTCGCCGCACTGCTCGGCCAGCCAGTCGGCGAAGTCCCACTTGGCGACCGGCTCGTCGTCGACGACGTTGACCGCCTCGCCGCGAGCCAGGCTCGATTCGAGCAGGTATCGCACCGCGCCCGCGGCGTCGTCGCGGTGGACCATGTTCAGGTACCCCTCCGTCACCGGCCCCTCGACGTAGCGGGCGAGCCGGTAGCGATCCGGGCCGTACAGCCCGGCGTACCGGCCGATCGTGCCGTCGACGCCGTACTCCGCGGGCCGCTCGACCGCGATCCGCTCGGCCTCCGCGAGCACCTCCGTCTTCGCCGTCGTCGGCTCGATCGGCGTCTCCTCGTCGACCCAGTCGCCGTCGTGGTCGCCGTATACGCCCGTGCTCGACGTATACACGACGCGGTCGGGCGCGTCCTCGCGCCCACAGAAGTGGTCGACGGCGGTTTCGAGGCCGTCGACGTACACCTCGCGGGCGGCCTCGGCGCCGCGGCCGCCGCTGCTGGCCGCGAAGACGACGGCGTCGGCGTCGGGCACCGCCGCCAGGGCGTCGCCGTCGGTCACGTCCGCCCGTACCCCCGCGAAACCGGCCGACTCGATCGCGTCGACGCCCGACTCGGAGCGGCGGACGCCGACGACGTCGTGACCCGCTGCGGTCAGCTGTCGACCCAGTTCCAGCCCGACGTAGCCGCAACCGAGAATGGCGACGCGCATTATCGGGCTTCGAGGAACTGGTGGATCGCCGCGTACTCGGCGAGCGTGATCGGGTACCGGCCCTCCACCTTCTGCTGGATCTCCTTGGGCTCCATCTCGTCGTCCAGCCCGACGGCCACGGCCTCGACGTCGACGACGGCGGTGGTCATCCCCATCAGGAGGATGTCCAGCGCCTCCAGCTTGATCGTCTCGCCGTCCGGGCGCTCGGGGTCGGCCGCCAGCACCGCCGCGGCGGCCTCCAGCGTCAACTCCGGCCGGTCCCCGGCGGCGATCGTCTCGACGATCTCCCGGTCGACGCCCGACCGCGAGACGACCGTGTCGGTCCCCACCGACTCGACCGTCTCGGCCAGTACTTCGCCGTACGCGCGCCGTACCTCCTCGGGCGACCGCTCGCCCACCGACTCGAACTCGCCTCTGAGCATACCCGCTCTTCGCGGTCGGCCTACAAGTCAGTGTCACTCTCGACCGGCCGGACCAGCCCGGATCGGCAGTCCGAATCGCGCTTACTCGCTTCCGTCACCGGACTCGGTCCCGTTGACCGAGAGCGGATACGTCTCGCCAGTCCAGGGCCGGGCCCGCGGATCCGGCCCCGGTTTCGGCCACCCCTTCGACCGCTCGACGGAGTTGCCGTCGATGTCGCCGACGCCCGTGCCGCCGGGCGGGACGACCACCGTCACCGCCGTCCGCGACGTGAACGTCACCTTCGACGACCGACCCAGCACCTCTTCGCGCCCGTCGCCGTCGAGGTCCAGCGTCGCGTTCCCGCCGTCGCGGACGTACTGCAGCGACGCGTCGCCGACGGCGGGCGTCCGTCGCGGGACCTCGACGGCGAAGCGGGCGTACTGACCGCGCACCGTGACCGACCAGACGTTCGTCGTCACCCACCAGCTTGTGACGGGCGGCGCAACCGGCAACCCCGCCGGGATCTCGGTTACCGACTCGTTGAACCGCTCGGCCGCCACGTCTGAGATCTCCGATTTGACCGCCTGTCCGACCACGTCCTTCACGCCGGCCGCGACGGTCGTCACCGCCGGCCCAGACACCTTCCCCCGCTTCGACTCCAGCGCGTCGTACAGGCCGGTCCGCACCTGTAGCCGTACCCAGTCGCGCTGTCGCGTCGTCCACTCGCCGTCGGTCCGTCGCGCCGCGGCGGCGACGATCGGGTCGACGACCGACCCGTTCGCCATCGCGAACGCCCGTGCGTCGAGCGCCGGCCACCGGTCCAGCCCCGCCTCGACGATGGCGTCGTGGTCGGTCGAGGCGTTGCCGACGTCCGCCGACTCCAGGGCCGCCGCAAGCTCTTCTTCGACGTCCGCCACCGTGTCGTTCAGTTTCACCCGCAGTCGGTCGCGCCGCTCCCTGATGGTGGTGTTCGGCCGGTAGTCGAGCGTCCGGTTGGCCGCGCGGAGTGCCCGCGCGGCCGTCGAGAGGCGCCGCTCCCGGCTCGTCCCCCCGGGCAGCAGCGCGCTCAGCGCCACGTCCGTCGCGTCGGCGTAGGGGATCGAGAAGTAGTTGACGTTCCGGGCGGTCAGCGGGTGCGTCTCGCTGTCCACCGCCGCGACCTGGCCGGGCGTGACCTTCGTCAGCGTCAGGTACGGCGGCGCACCGTCGACTGAGTAGTCGAGGGCCGGGCCGTCACTACCCGCTCCGATCCCCGCTCCGCCTCCGCTCCTGCTTCCCGGGTCGGCGTCGCGTCCGTCGGCCCGCCGGGCGTCGTAGCTCGACCGCAGCTTCGACAGCGACGGGCCGCCGACCGTTCCGATCGCGCTCTCGAACGCGTTCTCGCGTTCCGACCGCTGGTCCGCCCGCCGCTCCACCCGGTCGATCACGAGCGAGAGATAGCGCCCGCGGACGGCCGCGCGGGCCTTCGCGGCGACGCTGTCGTACGTGTCCGGCGCGTCGACGAGTTCCGCGCGTCGCTCGCGCAACCGCGCGGCGAGCGTCGCGGCCGGCGTCGCCTCGTAGGTACCCATTCGACCCCGGGCGACCGAGACGGACGCTTCGCGGACTCGTTCCCGCAGCCCGATCAGGTCGCGGTAGGCCCACCCCGACAGTTCGTCGGGCCACTCGCCGTCGACCCGCGTCGGCTCCGCCGGGAGCGTCGCGCGTGCCGCGCGGCCGGCCAGGGCGTCCGGGCCGCCCGCGAGTTCCACCGCGTCGCGGACCTTCGGCGGCACGTCGGCGAGATTCGGCCCGCGGAACCGACCGCCTCGCTCGTGGACCGACGGGATCGGTCGATCGGGGGCGTGGGGCGTCGGCGCGTGCCGCCCGACGACGGCGACCCGGACTCGCTTCGTCTCCGCGCTCGTCCGGCTCGTCCGGTTGAACGAGCCGTTGTGGAGCCACACCGCCGTCCGCTCGTGGCGCAACCGAATCGTCCGGACGTAGGTCTCCAGTCGGTGGTACCCCGACGGGACCGAGACCGCCGGACCGCCCGTCGCGTTCGAGACGCCGACCACCTCGGTGTCGGTCGACTCGACGCGGAACTGCCAGTCGTCGCCCGCGGGCGGGCCCGGCCGATCCGGCGTCCCACCGGCGACCCGCTCGGTCGCCGCGACCGTCCGGATATCGGCGCCGTACACCGAGTCGATCGTCCCGTTGATCCGGCCGCCATCCACGAGCTCGCGGAACGCCTCGTCCGCGGAGCGTCCGACGGAGACGTTCACCGTCTCGCTGGGCGGTGGCGCGTCGGTCTCGCCCGTGGCGAGTCCGGGGACGCCTGCGCTTTCGGTGGGCCCGCCCGCGGTCCGGATCCCCTGCTGCAGGAGCGTGTTCGTGGAATCCGTGCTCGGGCCGTGGGTCGCGACCGCCTCCTGTAGCCCGACGCGGGCGATCGCGGTCCCGAGCGCGTCGCGGCCGTCCGGGTCGCTCGCGCCGAAGACCGACCGCTGCTCGTCGAGCACCGCCCCGTTCGTCAGCAGCTCGACGTGGCGGTTCGCGACTACGTTCTCGATCGGCGCGCCCCCGTACTGGGCGTAGCCGCGGGCCCAGGCCACCGCGTAGAGACGGACGGTCAACCGCTGGCCCAGCCCGGGTTTCGAGACGCCGCGTTTGAGTCGTTCCTGGTAGGTCTCGACGCGCTCGTGGACGGCCAGCACCGGCATCGGGACGACTACCGAGAACGACCGACGTTCGATGCCGACCGCGTGACCGTTTCGGGTCGCCTCGACGGTGACGTTCGAGAGCGTGACCCGTAGCTTCGTTTCCTCGGGACCGGCGCGCTCGACGCTCACTCGGTCCATCGCCGCCCGCAGCGCCTCGGACGTGGACACCGGTGCCAGCGACGCGTTCGCCCGCACCCCGCGGTGCGTGCGGGCCACTGTCCGCAGTCGCTCTCGCGCGGCCAGGTAGATCCGGATCTTCAGCGCGTCCCTGAACGCGGTGTCCGGGTCGAGCAGTTCGCCCCATCGGTTGTTCGCCGGTGCCAGAACGGGGTCGCTGGCTGCGGCGACGCCCGCCTCGGCGACGGCCGTCCGGACCGCCGCGCGGGCGTCCGCGGTCGTCCGCTCGACGGCCAGGTCGACGGCGGGCTCGGGTGTCGGTTGCGGGCGGTCGACCGCGCTGGCGAACAGCGCGCTCGACAGCACCAGCAGGACGCCGACGAGCGCGAACGGAACGCGGCCGCGCGTCCCGACGTCGAACCCGTTCCGGGTCACCCCGACCACGTCCTGACGACGATACGGACTCGATGCGCTCGCAGCGCCGAAGCGGCCTCCGACGGCGAGTCGTACCGTCGACTCAGGTCCCTCGCCAGCCGCTCGGCGAGCGCACCGGACAGCCGGCGGTTCGCCCGGGCCACCGTGTCGGGCGTGAACGGAGCGGGTGTATCGACGCCCAGCACGTTCGCCGCCCGCCGGTAGCGATGCGCGACCAGCGCGCGGTCGGGCCCCTCGCTGTAGAGCGCGTCGCGCGTCTCGCTCGGCGGGAACAGGTCCGCGACGACGGCGTCGGCCAGCACGGTCGCGACGCCGTCGAAGCCGCTCGTTCGCGCCGCCCGGGCGGCCGACCCGGTGACGTTCGGGAGTCCGCTCGCGGCCGCGACGGTCGCGACCGACACGTCGGCGTCTCGGGGCGGTGCCTCGCCCACAGTGAACGCCGACCGCAACGTCGAATTCGGGTACGGGCGCCAGGTCACCGCGACCTGTGCGTTCGCTTCCCGCGTGTGCAGGACGCGGCGGGTCGCGTTCCGGCTCCCCGCTTGCAGGCTTCCGCCCATCCCAGTGAAGGGGACGCCACTGAGCGACGGGTCGGCCACCGCGACCGCCGCGAGCAACTCCGCGCGCGTGCCGCTCGCCGTCCGGTCGACGGTGACGGTGACGGTCTCGTCGCCGTCCAGCAGCGACGACGACGGGACGCGCGCCGAACGGGTGTAGGTCACTTCTGTCGTGGTCGTCGCCAGCAAGTCCGCGGTCTCCTCGGCGACGCGGTTCCCGTCGGGCGCCCGCCGCTCGCCGACGCCGACGAGCGTCCCGACGGCGACCCCGACTAGCAGGACGAACAGGACGGTGTCGAGCGCCGTGCTCGACGCTCTCAGGTCCATACGTGCACCTCCACCCGACCGGGAGCGACTCGGCCCGGACCCGTGCGAACGCTCACCCGCCGAGACGCGGTGTCGGCTGTCTCCGGCGCGGGCGGACCGACCCGTTCGGTCCGGTCTCCGACGGTGAGCGTGGCGTTGACTCGATAGCCGTCGGGACCGCGGTCGAGCACCGCGGCGAGCCGGTCGGATCGGGCGACGCCGCCGACGGTCAGCGCGCGCTCGATCCGGTCGGCGGCCGTTTCGGCGTGGCTCCGATCGACCGGTCCCGGCAGGTTCGACTCGAACGCGCCGACGTAGAGCGCCAGCGCGAGCGCGACGACGACCACCGCGACGACCGCCGCCAGCGGCTCGGTCTGTGCCTCACGCCCCGACGAGCGTCGCATTCGTCTCCCCCCAGGTCACTCGTCTGACGACCAGCGTCTCCGGGGCGGGCCGCCACGACGGCTCCCGCGTCCGTGTACGGTCGAGCACTCGCGCGAACGTCGCCTCGCTCCCGAACGCGCGCTCGGGCGGGACACCGCGGAGGACGCGTCGGAGCCGTTCGCCGTCGCCGCCGACGGCGGGAACGACCGGTCCGTACGCGAGCGACGCGTGGGCGTCCCCGCCGGGCCCGCGCAGGCCGATCCGGTGGGCGCCGATCCGTATCTGCCGGGCGTCGATCGGGTGTCGAGCCGTCGCCTCGTGCGGGCTGGCGGCGACGCTGTCGACGGTGCGAGCGACGGGTTTGGCGTCGGGCGGCGGCGCCGTCGGGACCCGTAGCGCGAAGCTCAGGATCCCGGCGCTCACGACCGCGAGCCCGAGCCAGACGTACGTCGATTCCACGGCGGTGTCGAACATGGGTCGGCCTGGTCGCTCACTCCGATTTAAACGTTCACACCAGCCACCCCGTTCCGACGAGGCCGGCGACGAAGACGGTCGCGGCGAGACAGAGCGCGCGGCCGACGCGGTAGCCGACCAGCGAGCGGTCGAGGCCGCGTTCTAACCCGGTCGCGAGCGTCGTCAGGAGGACGGCGAGCGCCATCACGTACGCGCCGACGGCGAGGCCGAGCGAGGCGGGCGAGACGGCGGCCGTCAGCGGGCCGTCGGTACTCATCTGCTCGGCGAGCGTGACGGTCGCACCGCCGACCAGCGGACCGAACACCGCCGCCGTGTTCGCGAGCGTCGACGTGACCCGTTCCAGATCGCGGCGGATCGTCCGCTCGACGTTCTGCAGGTCGTCGAGGTGGTCGGCCATCGCGACGACGGCCGGTCCTGCGGGTCGCCCCTCCGAGGCGGCGACGGCGAGCAGCTCCGCCGTGCTCCGCGCGCGCTCGCTCGGTACCGTCGCGAGCGCGCCGTGTTCGCCGAGAAACGACTCGCGGACGCCCGCGCGGACCTGCCGCTGCTGGCGGACGGCGTCGGCGAACACCTCGCCGGTCGCCGAGTCAAGCAGCTCGACCGCGTCGTCCAGCGCGGCTTCGACCGACCGGCCCCGATCCACCTCGCGACCGACGAGGTACAGCGCGTCGGGCAGCCCCGCCTCGACGGCGGCGACCCGGTCGCGGACGGCGGTCATCGGCCGGTAGGCGACGACCAGCGCGACGCCGAGCCCGGCGGCGGGCGCCGCCACGAGCGCCGTCCACGGCGCCGCGATCCGGGTGACGACGAGCCAGGCGCCCGCGCCCGCCGCCCCGCCCGCGAGGACGGCGGGCCACCGGCTGTCGGGCACGTCGGGGTGGGACCGGGAGACCGGCGCCGGGGGGAACGCGACGGGTCGGCGGGCGAGCAGCCACCCGCTGGCGACCAGCAGCGCCACCGGTAGTATCAGGTCGTAACCGACGACGACGGCCGCCAGCGGGACCTCCAGGCCGACGGTGCCTGCGGTCGGGAGCAGGGCGACGAGCGCCAGCGGGAGCAACACGCCGAACGCGTACAGCGCCGTCGCCGGCCCCTGGATCCCGGCCGCGAACTCGGCCATCGATTCGCGAGTCCCCGCCAGCGTCACGTCGAGCGCGCCGTCCAGCGCCCGCTCGCGTTCCTCCGGTTCGGCCGAGCCCGCCGACTCGACGAGCGTGAGCGCGCGCCGGAGCGCCGGGAACCACTCGGCCCACTCGTCGGCGAACGACGACAGCCCCGACCGTCCCGTCCCGCGCGCTCGACACACGTGCGCCGCGAGGCTCCGTGCGAGCCGTCCGTCGCACGTCTCGGCGGCGAACGCGGCCGCCGTCTCGGTCGTCGGCGCCAGTCGCATCCGCAGGACGGCGCTGCTGACGAGTTCCGGCGCCGTCCCGAGCGCACGGGTCCGGCCGGCGGTCGCCAGCCCGCGGGGCAAGTACCGCGCGGCGGCCGCGACGCCGAGCCCGACCAGCAGCCCCGCGGCGGCGGCGACCGACGGCGCTCCCAGGAGCAGAATCAGCGATACGGCGACCGCGACCGCGGTGACGACACCGGCGCCGTCGCCCGCTCGCAGGACCGTCTCCGCGTCGAGATCCCAGCCGAGGAAGTCGATCGACCGCTCGAGTTCCGGGTCGGCTCCGGGGTCCCACGGTGCGGCGGTCGCGAGCGCCTCGGCGGCCGCGACGAATCGGTCCTCGTCCTCGCTAGCCGCGGCGACCCGGTTCGCGAGTGGCCGCGCTGTCCGCTCGTCCATCTCGCGGGCGTCGGTCGTCACGCGTCCACCCGCTCGACGCGCGCTCGCTCGACCGTCTCGGGGTCGGTCCGTCCGGTAGTGGCGAGCCCGTCGAGCCACTCTGCCCGGGCGGACAGCGCCGCTCGCAGGTCGGCGTAGCTCTCGCCCGGTCGCGCCAGGGCGGCGACCAGCCGGCTGTTGCCCCGTTCGATACGGTCGGTCGACCCCAAGCCGTCGCCGTCGCGCTCGTAGAGCGAGACGAACGCAACGGACTCGGCGCCGCCGTCGGGAGACGGCTCGTCGCCCGCACGCCCGCCGTCGGTCCGTTCGACTTCTTCGATCGCGCGGACCCGGCGCTGGGTGCCGTCCTCGCGCTCGGCGGCTTCGAGCGTGACCAGTAGATCCGTCGCCGCGAAGGAGCTCTCGGGGACGCCCAGGTCCGCGACGACGCGCTCGCGGACGGCCGCGCCGCCGTCTCCGTGGATCGTCCCGAGGACGGCGCCGTCGTTGGCGCCGACGCGCATCGCCTCGTACAGCGTGGCTGCCTCCTCACCCCGGATCTCGCCGACGACGAGCGCGCCGCTGCCGAGTCTGAGCGCCGTCCGGAGCGCCGCCGTCGGACTCGTCCCGGCGTCGTCGAGCGAACTGCGGAGCGCCTGCACGTCGCGCCCGCCCGACTGGAGGGCGTCGACCGGGAGTTCGGGCGTGTCCTCGATGACGACTGTGCGCGTCTCGGCGGGGACCTCCCACAGCAGCGCGCTCAGACAGGTGGTCTTCCCGGCGCCGCGCGGACCGGCGACGAGGCCGGCCGCGCCCCGCTCGACGGCGATCGAGAGCAACGCGGCGGCGTCGGCGGGCATCGTCCCGTTCGCGACCAGCGCCGGGAGCGTCCAGGCCGCCCGGTCGCCGGCGCGGAAGGCGAAGGCGACGCCGTCGCTGACGGGATCGGTCACGCCGGCCACACGCACCCGGCGGTCGCCCGTCGCGACCGCGGCGTCCAGCGTCGGGTCGGCGCCGGAGAAGGCGCGTCCACTCTCGCGGCGGAATCGCGAGGCGAGCGCCGCGGCGCCCGCCTCGGTGAGCCGAACGTTCGTCCGCATCGCCTCGCCGTCGACGCGGACCCGTAGCGGCCTCGCCGCGACCGGTGCAGTCGCGAACACGTCCGAGACCCGCGGGTCGGCGAACAGGTCCGCGACGACACCGTAGCCGCGGGCGTGCTTGCGGAGGACGGCCGCGAGGTCCTCGACCGGGTCGTCCTCGTCGGCGACCGCCCGGACGGCCCGGCCCGGGGCCCGCTCGGCGCCCGCGACCTCGCCGCCGGCCAGCCGTTCGTAGGCGGCCGAAAGCGTCGCCGTCGTCGCCTCGTCGAACCGGGACTCGACGGGTTCGAGGTGATAGGTCGCCAGCGCGTCGGCGGGCCGCTCGTAGATCCGAACGAGGCCGCCCGCGGCGAGTTCGCGACGGTCGCGCAGTCGGGCGTCGCTCGGCGGCCGCGCGGCGACCCTGGAGCGACTGACCGTCGGCCCGACGAACGGTCGGAGCGCGTCGACGTGCCCCTCCGCACCGGCCGCGCCCTCTGCGAGCCCCGTCTCGGCGGCGACCCGTTCGACGGGCCCCGCTCGACCGGTCGCCTCGCGCGCGGCGGCCAGCGGGTCCCGCTTCGCCAGCTCGGCCAGTCGCTCGTCGCGGAACGCGGCGGCGTCGGCGAACCGACCGGCCGCCGTCAGCAGCGCCGCGGCGTCGTCCTCGTAGGCCCGAACGGTCCCGTCGGCGCGAGTCACGACCGTCTCGGCGTCTCGCTCGGTCAGCGCCGCGACGACCGTCTCGCGACAGTCCGCCGACGACGCGAGGCGGCCGCCGCCGGGGCAGTCGCCCGCGTCGACGACCAGCCGGTCCCCCTCGAAGGCCGGGCTGCACTCGCAGCCGTCCTCGTCGTCGCTCCCGCGGAGTCGTGACAGCAGTGCGTCCATGGCCGCCGGTGGTCCCGTCCCCGCACTTCAACCTTCGCGCCCCACTCGGACGACCGTCCGACCGTCGACGGCGACGAGTTCGAGAACGAGTCGCGTCTCCTCGTCGACCCGAAGCCGCTCGGCCGGTCGCGACCGGACGCGGACTCCGTCGGCGACCACCGCGTGTTCCGTTCCGCCGACGACGCGCCAGGTGAAGCGAGTCGCCGCGGTCTCGTTGCGCCCGCCCGGTCCGAGTTCGCCGTCGGCATCACCGAGCCGAAGCGGCGGACCGACGGCGAACCGCTCGACTCCGGCGCTGGCGAACCCCTCGGTCGGGAGATCGAGGGCGACCGCGCGCCGCGCGGGACCGGCGTCCGGTGGGAGCGCACCGTTGCCGGCCGCGAGGGCTCGGGCCTCCGAGACGAGGCGGTCGACCGCGTCCCGGACGGCGGTGTCGCTCCGCTGGACGCCCGCGTACTCGACCGCCGGGACCGCGACCCCGGCCACGGCCACGAGCAGGACGACGGTGAAGGCGACCCTGACCACGGCCTACAGCGCGTCGCGGACGCGCTCGATGAACTGCTCGGTCCCGCCGCCCGACTTCGACTCCGCGGTCGACTCCGCCGAGCCGCCTCCGCCCGGCCGGTCGTCGTCCCCGCGAGTCCCGCGATCACGCCGTCGTCGGTCGTCGCCCGACTCGGGTCCGTCGGGCCGGTCGCGACGGTGGCGCCGGTCGCCGTCTCTGCGGTCGGGATCGCTCGGGTCGGGCCGGGCGCGGTTCGCGCTCGCAGTCTCGGTCGCTCCGGTCGACGGCCGGTCGGGTGTCCGCTCGGCGGACGGGTCGCTCGCCGAGCCGGTGGAGTCGGTGGAATCGACGGGACCGTCTCGCTCGGAGCGGTCGCGTGGCCGGTCGGGACCAGAGCCGACGGCGGCCTCGACGGTCTCGGCCTTGGCGAGCGCGGCGCTGGCGCGGCGTTCGACCTCGCGGTTGACGGCGCGGACGTTCCCCGCGTAGCCGCGGACGGCTTCGAGACCGGCTTCGAGCTCGTCCAGTCGGGTCTCGACGGTTTCGAGTCGGGTTTCGAGGGCCCCGAGGTCGTCGGCGACGCCGCTGGCCTCACGGAGGTCGCTCAGGTCGGTGTCACCGTCGGTCAGCGCGCGTTCGACGGCGTCGAGTCGCGCGTCGAGGTCACGTTCGGACATAGACGGGGGTGGTCCCGTCACCGCACTTGAACCCTCGGCCGTACCCAACGTTGAATAACCACTGCTCCGAGGGTAGTGATATGAAAGTCGTCCTGATTGGTGTCGGCCAGGCCGGGGGCAAGGTGACCCAGCGGCTGGCCGAGTACGATTACGACATGGGGTTCGGCGCCGTGCAGGGGGCGATGGCGGTCAACACCGCCGAGGCGGACCTGCGGAATCTCGATATCGACACGATGCTGATCGGCCGCGACCGCGTCAAGGGTCACGGGGTCGGCGGCGACAACGAACTCGGCGCGGAGATCATGCAGGACGAGGCGACGGAGGTGATGGACGGCCTCGACGCGAAGCTCTCCACCGAGGCCGAGGCCGTCGTCATCGTCGCCGGCCTCGGCGGCGGCACCGGCTCCGGCGGCGCGCCCGCGCTCGCCCGCGAACTCAAGCGCATCCACGACATCCCCGTCTACGTCGTCGGCATCCTCCCCGGGCGCGACGAGGGCGCCATCTACCAGGCCAACGCCGGCCGCTCGCTCAAGACGGTCGCCCGCGAGGCGGACTCCCTCCTGTTGATCGACAACGACGCCTGGCGCACCGCCGGCGAGAGCCTCGAAGAGGGCTTCGACGAGATCAACGACAACATCGCCCAGCGGCTCGGCCTCCTCTTCGCCTCCGGCGAGATCGAGGCCGTCGACGAGGTCGCAGAGAGCGTCGTCGACTCCTCGGAGATCATCAACACCCTCCGCCCCGGTGGGATGGCCGTCCTCGGCTACGCCAGCGCCGCCGCCAGCGAGGACGCCGGCGAGAACGTCAACGCGATCACCTCCACCACGCGCAACGCGCTGTTGACGGGCACGAGCGTCCCCAACGTCGTCGAAGCGGAGACGGGGCTGCTCGTCGTCGCCGGCCAGCCCGAGCGCATCTCCCGGAAGGGCGTCGAGCGCGCCCGCTCGTGGATCGAAGAGGAAACCGGCAGTATGCAGGTCCGCGGCGGCGACTTCCCGCTCGACTCCGAACGGATCGCCGCCTTGGTCCTGCTGGGCGGCGTCGAGCGCTCCAACCGCATCGACGAGTTCATGGAGCGCGCCAAGGAGGCCCACGAGGCGAAAAACGACGACCGCGGCGAGGCGAAGGAAGCCTTCGTCAACGAGGAACTCGACGACCTGTTCTGAACCGCCGCACCGCGGCGGTCACGTTCGACCGATCGGCCCGCCCGGAAGCGAAAGCTCTAATCGCCGGGCCGAGGAACTCCCGGGCATGGCTGACGACGACTCCGAGGAGGAGGAAGCACCTGCGGTCGAGCTCGGCGAGGGCGAACCGGTCGAGGGCGCGCCTCTCGCCCGCGTCGCCTCGCGCCTGAACTGGGGCGCCGCCCACAGCGACATCGTCGAGCGCGAGGGCGACAGCACCGTCCGCACTCCCGACGGGCCTCGCGACCTGGCCGACGTGATGGGCGAAGTCGACACCCCCTACTTCGAGACCCGACAGGAGTTCACCGAGGCCGTCCGCGAGGTCGTCGGCACTGGGCCGATCCCGACCGCGGACGAGTGATCCGCTGACCCCCGTCGTCCCCTTCGTCCGATCCGTCCGATCCGGCGTGAACACATTCCGGTCCTACCCGACACCGAGAGTCGAGGGCCTACCGCGTCCCGGTCGGCCATAGCCGGCGCATAATTACGTTGCAGTGTTGCGTTCTCCCCGCAGACGATGGTCCAGACCGTGCTCCTCGCGGGGGTCGTCGCGTCGGTGTTCGTCGGCTTCAACATCGGGGGATCCTCGACGGGGATCGCGTGGGGACCGGCGGTCGGCGCTCGGATCCTCCGGAAGGTCACGGCCGCCGCGCTGATGACCCTGTTCGTCTTCCTCGGCGGCTGGACGGTGGGGCGGAACGTCATGGACACGCTCAGCGGCGGGATCGTCACGACGGAGATCTCGCTCGGTGCGGGCGTGGCCGTCCTCTTTTTCATCGGGTTCGGCATCCTGATCGCGAACGTCTTCGGAGTGCCGGTGCCGACCTCGATGACGACGGTCGGCGCGATCGCGGGCCTCGGTCTGGCGACGGACACGGCCGACTTCCAGACGATCGGGTGGATCGTCTCCTGGTGGATCGTGACGCCGGTCGTGGGGTTCTGGATCGGGGTGACCGTCGGCCGGTACGTCTACCCGGAACTCAACCGGCGCGTCCGGATCGAGGTCTCGGAGGGGGCCACGCTGACGCTCGACCGAAGCGGTGCAGTCCCGCGGCCCGCCCTGGGACCGAACACGACGCCCGGCGAACTCGCCGGCACCGTCGTCGTGCTCGTCGTCGGCTGCTACATGGCCTTCTCCGCGGGCGCGAGCAACGTCCCCAACGCCATTGCACCGCTGGTCAGCAGCCGCGCGCTCGAACCCGACCTGGCGATCGGGATCGCGACCGTCGCCATCGGGCTGGGCGGGTTCACGATCGCCCGCCGGACGATGGAGTCGGTCGGATCGGAGCTCTCAGACATCCCGCTGCTCGCGGCGCTCGTCGTCATGATCACCGCCTCGACGGTCACGACGGCACTGTCCGCTATCGGCATCCCGATCAGCCTCGTCATGGCGTCGGTGATGACGATCGTCGGCCTCGGCTGGGGGCGGGCGACGCGTCCAATCGCCGCGAGCGACGCGCTCCGCGGGGACCTCGACACCGAGGTCGAACCGGCGGCGTTGACCGCCGAACCGGACGCACCGGTGACGGCGATCGGCGAGGCCGAACCCCCCGAGGTGCTCGACGCGGGCGACCTGTTCAACCCTCGGGCGATCGCCAAGTACGTCTCGATGTGGATAATCGGCCCGACGATGTCGACGCTGCTCGCCTACGTCTTCTTCACGCTGGTTCCGGTGGCCTGAACGCGCGGCCCGTCGCTCACCGTGACCGCTCACCCGGTCGACACCTCCAGTTTTTACCTGCGCTACCCGTAGGGAAGCTATGATCTCGCGCGTCCTCGTACCGATGGACGGTTCGGAAATGAGCGAACGAGCGCTCGAATACGCCGCGGAAGCCTATCCGAACGCCGAGTTCACGGTCCTGAACGTGGTCGGCGGGCCCTCGCCGCTGTGGGGGGAGGCCGCCGGGATCGCGATCGCCGACGACGTCGACGCGGCCGCGCGCGAGCGCGCCGAACCGATATTCGAGCGCGCTCGGGAGATCCTCGACGACGCCGACGGCGACGGCACCCTCGACACCGAGGTCGCGCTCGGCCATCCCGTGCGCGCGATCATCAACCGAGCCGACGAGTACGACACGGTGGTCGTCGGCAGCCACGGCGGCACCGTCGCCGAGCGGCTGTTCGTCGGCAACGTCGCCGAGAAGGTGTTCCGCCGCTCGCCGGTCCCGGTCGTCGTCGTCCGGTGAGGGGCGGGGGAGGTCGGTGCGGCGACGCGTCGCGTCAGGCGCGGGTGTCGTCGGGTCTCTCCTCGGGGTCGGTCGCCTCGTTCGCGTCGCCGACCTCGTCCGGTCGCGGACCGCCCTCGACGCGCTCGTCCAGTGATTCGACCCGTTCCTGGACCTCGTCGAGCTGGTCGCCCATCGTCTGTTCGACGGTCTGCCCCACCGACTCTTCGACCGTCTGCTCGACCGAGTGCTCGACCGACTCCTCGACGCTCTCCCTGACGACGGTGGTCATCCAGTCGGGGTCGAACCGGACCATCTTCCAGACGACGTGGACGACGTACGCCGCGAAGACGCCGACGCCGAAGGCGATCCCGACGTTGGTGTTCACGGTCGCGATCAGCACGATCGAGAGGGCGATCAGCCCCCCGTAGACCAGGTCGACGAGCGCGTCGGCGCGGGCGGGATTCACCACGGTGGCCGGCCACCCCCGCGCTCCCCCCGTTCGAGTCCGTTCGGCTGCCGATTCCCCCGTCGACTGGCTCTCCCCTCGAAGCGCATGGTTGTCCGGTCGTTTCTACGGGTCGCGGACGGATTAGTTCCGGCCCGCGGTCGGATTCGCTGGCTACCGAGCCGACCGCCGACGGGGTCTCCGAACCGTTCAGTCCAACAACTGGTCGGCGATCGTGTTCCGCAGCACTTCGCTGGTCCCCTCGTAGATCTCCGATAGCTTCGCGTCGCGGTAGTACCGCTCGACGGCGAAGTCCTTCGTGTAGCCGTACCCCCCGTGGATCTGGATGGCCTCGTTGCACACCTCCCGGGCCATCTCGGAGGCGTACAGTTTCGCCTGGGCGGCCTCCTTGACGTAGCGGTCGCCGCGCATCTTCCTGTCCGCTGCGGCGTGCATCAGGTAGCGCGCCCCCTGGATCTTCGTGTCCATGTCAGCCAGCTTGTGCTGGATGGCCTGGAAGTCCGATATCGGCTGGTCGAACTGCTCGCGGTCCTGGGCGTATTCGAGCGCGTCGTCGAGCGCGGCCTGCGCGAGTCCGATCGAGCGCGCGGCGATGGTGATCCGCCCGCCGTTGAGCGTCTTCAGCGCCTGGACGAAGCCGGCGCCCTCCTCGCCGAGCCGGCGGTCGGCCGGGATCTCCATCTCGTCGAACCTGAGCTCCGCCGTCGGACAGCCCTTGTCGCCGAGTTTGTGCTCGGTGCCCTCGACGTGGAACCCGTCGTCCTCCGCGGGGCGGACGACGAACGACGAGATGCCGCCGCCGTCGGCCTCGGGGTCGGTCTTGGCGAAGACGACGACGGTGTCCGCCACGGAGCCGTTGGAGATCCACAGCTTCCCGCCGTCGACGACGTAGTGGTCGGGCTCACCCCCGCCGCCGGCGTCGCCGCCCACCGGTTCGGCGGTGGTCTCCATCGCCGGCACGTCGCTCCCTGCGCCCGGCTCCGAGAGGGCGAACGCCCCGATCTCACTGCCTTCGGCCATCGGTGTGAGGTACCGCTCGCGCTGGGACTCGTCGCCGAACTCGTAGACCATGTTACAGGCCAGCGAGATGTGCGCGGCGACGACGGTCCCGAGGCCGCCACTTCCTCGCGAAATCTCGGCGAGCGCTTCCGGGTAGGCGTGGTAGTCGAGACCGGCGCCGCCGTACTCCTCGGGGATGGGCATGCCCATCAGCCCCAGCTCCGCCATCTGGTCGATCAGGTCGGCGGGGAACTCGTCGGTCTCGTCGATCTCGGCGGCCCGCGGGACGACCTCGTCGTCGACGAACTCCGCGACCATGTCGCGGATCTGGCGTTGCTCCTGCGTGAGAGCGAAGTCCATAGAAGATGTACCGCGGCTCGACCCTTGATTGTTCGGCACCGACCGACCCGACGGGGGCGACCGAGCGGCGCGGTCGTACGGATCAGTCGTCGCCGATGCCGAGGTCGGCCGAGAGGCCCTGCGCCATCTCGATGTCCGTCGAGTTGTTGAGCGTCCAGGCGGTGCGGTCGGTGACGGCCTCGATGACCTCGCGGGCGCTGGGGTAGCCGTTGCCGGACTTGCCGACGCCGCCGAACGGCAGTTGCACCTCCGCGCCGATACACGGCAGGTTGGCGTACGCGAGGCCGACCTCGGCGTGGTCGCGGTAGTAGTTGATCTGGCGGTAGTCCTCGGAGACGATGGCGCCGGCCAGGCCGTAGTCGGTGTCGTTGTGGATCTCGACGGCGCGTTCGACGCCGCCGTCGTACTCCAGCAGGGCGACGTGCGGGCCGAACACTTCCTCGTGGGTGCACCGAAGGGGCTCGTCCGGGTCGGCCTCGTAGACGAACGGGCCGATCCAGTGGCCGTTCTCGAAGCTGGCGCTTCGCTCACCGTCCGCGGCTGAAGCCGCGCTGTCCTCGCCGCCCTCGGGGATCTCCGCGTCGTCGAGCTCCGTCCGGTCGACGAGGACGTTCACGCCCTCTTCGCGGGCCACGTCGTTGTAGCGCGCGACCTTGTCGCGGTGTTCGGCCTCGACGAGCGGCCCCATGAAGGTGTCCTCCTCGAGGGGGTCGCCGACGGGGACGCCCTCGGCGAGGTCGACGAAGCGTGTCTTGAACTCGTCGTACACGTCGGTGTGGACGATGATCCGTTCGCTGGAGACACAGCGCTGGCCGGTCGTCTTGAACGAGGACATCACCGCCGAGTGGACGGCGACGTCGAGGTCCGCCTTCTCGGTTACGACGACGGCGTTCTTCCCGCCCATCTCGCAGGCGGCGCGCTTGCCGGGGTCCTCGGCGACCGAGCGGGCGATCTCGTGGCCCACCTCGGCGGAGCCGGTGAACAGGACGGTGGCCACGTCGTCGGACTCGACGATGGCCTCGCCGGCGTCGCCGAAGCCCTGGACCATGTTGAACACGCCGTCGGGGAGGCCGGCGTCGTCGAACAGCTCGGCGACGAGGTTCGCGCACAGGGGCGTCTGCTCGGCGGGCTTGAAGACGACGGTGTTGCCCTCGACGAGCGCGACGGCCATGTGCCAGAACGGGATGGCGACCGGGAAGTTCCAGGGGGTGATACAGCCGGTGACGCCGCGGGGTTTCCGGCGCATGTAGGCGTCCTTGCTCGGGATCTCCGAGGGGACGATGTCGCCCTTGGGGTGGCGGGCGTCGCCCGCGGCCCACTCGACCATGTGGGCGGCCTCGACCACGTCCGCGCGGCCCTCGCTGATCTCCTTGCCGCACTCGCGGGAGACGGTCGCGCCGAACTCGTCGACGTTCTCCTTGAGCGCGTGGAACACGTCCCAGAGGTACTCCGCCCGCTGGACGCGCGAGAGGGCGCGCCACTCGGACTCGGCCTCGTCGGCGGCGGCGATCGCGCGCTCCACGTCGGACGGTGTCCCGCGGTGGAACTCGCCGAGCGTCTCCCCCGTCGCGGGGCTGTCGCTGGTGAACGTCTCCTCGCTCTCGCCGGCCGTCCACTCGCCGTCGACGTAGTGTCGGTGTGTCTCTGCCATGCTCGAACGGACGAGTCCGGGTTGCGAAACCCCACGCCCGACCATGGACGGGACGGGGCCGCGATCCCCGCCGACCGGTCTCCCGACCGACCGCACTCGGACTGCCCCACGCCGGACCCGACCATGGTCGGGCGTGGCCTTGTGTGACCGACACACACATGAGCGTACGATGGCTAGGGAGGTACCATGAGTTTCTCGCCGCAGGTACAGGGGACGCGACTGACGCTCGATCTGTGGCACCCGAACTGCTGGGCGATCGAGGCGACCGGGCAGGCGCCGGGGGGCGTCCTGGCCCACGCGATCTACAACTCGCCCCAGACGGCGGGCGAACGGTCGCGTCCGGTCCGCGGGCTGTTCACGGCGTACGGGCCGGACGCGGCGGCCGTCGAGGAGCTGCTCGACATCGTCAGCGAGTCCGACCGGGCCGGCGAGCTGATGGAGTTACAGGAGCGGTTCGGTCGTCAGCGCAACGCGCCCGGCGAGGTCGTCCGCGAGTTCTTCCTGGAGTACGACCCCGGCGACATGGTCTGCCCGACGCTGCTGGAGAACGGCTTCGTCCACAGCGCGCCGGTCCGGATCGAGAACGGCCGGGAGGAGTGGCAGGTCTGTTTCGCCGAGGACCGCTCGGAGTTAGAGGGCGCGCTCGACGCCGTCCGCGAGCAGGCGGAGGCGGAAGTCACCGTCGACGCCATCACGACCGGCGAGTCGTCCGGGCAGTCGCCGCGCGACCACCGCCTCGACACGCTCACCGCCACGCAGCGCGAGGTGTTCGACCACGCGCGCGAGGCGGGCTACTACGAGTGGCCCCGCGGCGCGTCCACCCGCGACCTCGCCGACGACCTGAGCGTCTCGAAGACCACCCTCCTCGAACACCTCCGCAAGGCCGAGTCGAAACTGCTCGACCCGTAGCGACTGGCCCCGCCGATTCGCCGCCAGTCACCGCCCGACGACGGCCCGGAGCGCGAACAGCGCGTTCGACTTGCGCTCGCGGACCCGCCGGTAGAAGTACGAGAACCACTTCGACCCGTACGGTAGGTACTGGTAGACCGGAACGTCCGCGGCGAGGTCGAACTGGGCCGACTCGCGGACGCCCATGAGCATCTGGACCTCGTAGGGCGTCCCGTGTTCCTCGTGGAGGTCCGCGGCCAGCGAGACCATCGCCGGGTCGTGGCTTCCGACGGCGATCCCGTCGTCGAACTCGCGGAACATGTACGCCAGCAGGTCCCGGTAGACCTCGTCGACGCGCGCCTTCTCCCGGTAGGCGACCTCGGCGGGCTCGTCGTAGGCCCCCTTCACCAGTCGGACCTTTCCCGGGAGGTCGGCCAGCCGTTCGAGGTCCTCGCGCGTGCGCCTGAGATTCGCCTGCACGCAGAGGCCGACCGCGCCGCCGGTCTCGCGGGTCGCTCCGCTCCCCGCTCGCTCGTTCGGCGGCCGCTCCGTCCCGTCGGTGCCGCCCGTCTCCCGCGCGTGACGCTCGAAGGCGTCGAGGGTCACGTCCGTCGTCTCGTGGTCCTCCATGTCGATCCAGACGAACTGGTCGCGCTCGGCGGCCCGGTCGACGATCCGCGCGAGGTTCTCCTCGAAGACGGCGTCGCCGACCGAGAGCCCGATCTGGCTCGGCTTGACGGAGATACAGGCGTCGAGGTCGCGGTCGGCGATCATCTCGACCAGTTCGACGTACTCGTCGGCGTCCGCGTCGGCGGGGTCGCGGTCGTCGTAGTGTTCCCCGAGGAAGTTCACGATGGCGCCGACGCCCCGTCGATTCAGCTCCTCGACGTGGGCCAGCGCGCTCGTCGGGGTCTCCCCCGCCACGAAGTTGCTGGCGATCGGTGGTATCATAGCTTCCGCTCGGGACCAGACCCACCTAAACCGGAACCCGACCATACGTTTCAGACCCGTCGGCGGAGAAAGGAACTCCCGCACTCGGTTCGGACGGTCGATGGCGAACCAGTCACGGTCACACACGTACGGGCGATTCAGGCCTGTTCAGTGCAGTCTGTCGGGGTATCGGTGTCGAACCGACCATGGGCGGGACGGGGTTAACCCCGCTGGACGCTTCGCCTACAGACAGACGCTATGCCACGAAGAACCATGGACAATATCGACCGGCGAACGCTGCTGAGACTGACGGGTGGACTGGGGCTCGCCGGGCTCGCCGGCTGCGTGTCGACCACCGACGAGGGCGACGGGGGCGACGGCAGTGACGGCACTGACAGCGGGAGCGACGGCGGCGACGGCAGTGACGGCGGAAGCGACGGCGACGACGGCACGCCGACGGAGACGCCCTCCGGCGGCGACGGCGAGAGCGGTCCCTACGAGATCGGGATGGTCGACGCCCGAACGGGGTCGCTGTCGGCGTTCGGCCAGCGCAACCAGCGCGGGGTGGAACTCGCTCTGGAGACGGTCAACGAGGTCGGGATCGGCGGACGGGGACTGGACATCACCGTCGAGGACTCCGAGTCCGAGAGCCAGGGCGGCGTCTCGGCGGCGCAGAAACTCGTCAACCAGGACGGGGTCCCGTTCCTCATCGGCGCGGTGGGGTCGGGCGTCTCGCTGGCCATCTACGAGAGCGTCGTGCAGGACACCGACGTCGTCCAGCTGAGCCAGAACTCCACGGGGCTGGGACTGACGGAGTTCCCCGGGCTGTTGCGGATGTCGCCGACCGGCCGCACCCAGTCGGTGGCGCTGGCGGACATCATCGCCGAGGACGGCCACGACACCGTCGCGGTCACCTACGTCAACAACAACTACGGCCAGAGCCTCGCCGACGCGTTCGTCGAGGCCTGGGAGGGCGATCTGGCGTACAACCAGGCCCACGACCAGGACCAGCAGTCCTACTCGGGGCTGCTCTCCGAGATGAACAGCTCCGCGGCCGACGCGTGGCTGTTCGTCACCTATCAGGCGGAGTTCTCGACGATGGTCAACGAGATATACTCCAGCGGCTACGAGGGCCAGCTCTACGGGGCCGACTCCGTCTCCGGCGACGACGTGCTGAGCAACACGCCCGAGGGGAGCATGGACGGCATGAAGATCGTCGTCCCCTCCGCGCCGGTCGAGGAGGACAACTTCCGGGCGTTCGCCTCCCGGTTCGAGGACTCGTTCGACGAGTCGCCGACCTCCTGGTCGGCCTACGCCTACGACTGCGTCGTCACGGCGGCGCTGTCGATCCAGGCCGCCGACGAGTTCACCGGCGCGGCGCTCCAGGAGACCGTCCGCGAGGTGACCCGCCCGGAGGGCGAACAGGTCGACTCCTTCGAGGCGGCCAGCGAGATCCTCGCCGACGGCGGCGGGCCGAGCGACGTGGACTACCAGGGCGTCAGCGGCCCGATCGACTTCGACGAGAACGGTGACCCCGTCGGGTTCCTGCAGATCCAGACCGTGCAGGACCACGAGTACGTCGGCACCGGCTTCATCGAGTCCTGAGGACCGATGGTCCTCCTCGATCACATCGCGAGCGGGCTGATATTCAGTAGCATCATCGTCCTCGGGAGCATCGGCCTCTCGCTGGTCTACAGCATCGCGGACTTCGCCAACTTCGCCCACGGAGACACGATGACCGTCGGCGCCTACTCGGCGTTCGTCGCGTTCGGGTTCGTCGGCGGCCTCGGGGGCGCGGTCCTCGGACTGCCATTCGGCTTCTTCGCCGCGCTACTGGTCGGTATCGTCGCGGCCGCGGTCGTCGCGGTCGTCACCGAGAAGGTGGTCTACGAGGGCCTCGACGTCGACTCCATCGGGATGTTGATCACCTCGATCGGGATCGCGTTCGTCTACCGCGCGCTGGTCCAGATGTACTTCGGCGCCGACCCGGTCCGGTACGATATCCAGGCGCTCCGACCGATCGAGTGGCTGCTCCCCTACGAGATCCGAGTGACCCAACACGACGTGGCGATCGTCGTCTCGGCGGCCGTGCTCGTCACCGGCCTGCACGTCCTGCTGCAGTACAGCGACCTCGGCCGGAAGATGCGCGCGATGGCGGACAACCCCGACCTCGCTCGGGTGAGCGGCATCCGCACCGACCGGATCAAGCTCTGGACGTGGATCATCGGCGCGGGACTGGCCGGCGCCGGCGGCGTCTTCCTCGGTCTGTACAACCTGTTGAACCCGCGGATGGGGTTCGACCTGCTGTTGCTGATCTTCGCCGCGGTCATCCTCGGCGGGATCGGATCGGTGTACGGGGCGATGCTCGGCGGGTTCCTCATCGGCATGATCCACGAACTCGTGCCGCTGTTCACCCAGCTGGGGACGGTCCTCCCGCTGGTCCCGGACAGCTTCGCCATCCCGATCTCGAACCAGTACGCCAGCGCGGTGGCCTTCGTCATCATGGTGGTCGTCCTGTTGCTCAGACCGCGCGGGATCGCGGGGGAGGCGGTCTGAGATGGCCGCGCTCGACTACCCGCGCGGCTACTGGGCGGAGTTGACGCGCGCCGAGCGGGGCGTCACGGCCTTCCTCGTGGCGTTCGGCGCGCTGCTGCTGTTCGGACTCCTCAGCGGCGGGCTCGCGCCGGCGTACTTCCTGTATCTCGTCGGCATCGGGGGGATGTACGCGCTGCTGTCGTTCGGCCTGAACTCCCAGTGGGGGTTCACCGGGCTGATCAACTTCAGCGTCGCGGCGTTCTTCGGTATCGGCGCCTACGGCACCGCGCTCATGACGGGGAACACGTCGCCGATCGCCGGCGGGTTCAACCCGCTGGTCGGCCTCCTCGTCGCGCTCGTCCTCGCGGCCGTGCTCGCGGTGCTGATCGGCGTCCCGACGCTGCGGCTGCGGGCGGATTATCTGGCCATCGCCTCGCTGGGCCTGGCCGAGGTCGTCCGCACCATCGTCAAGAACCAGCGCGGGTGGACCAACGGCACGGCCGGGATCCGCGGCATCCCCAGTTTCTTCGAGGGGTGGCCCGTGCTGGCGACGTTCCCGACGGCGATGCCGACGCTGGAGGTCGTCGTCTCGCCCGGGTGGCGAACGGCGATCGACGTGCCGTTCGTGGGCCTCGGGCTGGAGTTCGAGATCCCCGCGTCGACGCTGGTGCTGGGCACCTCGTTCTGGCGGGCGCTGCTGAACGTCGCGCTCGTGCTGACGTTCCTCGGCGCGAGTTACGCGCTGTTGCGCCGCGTCCACCGCTCGCCGTGGGGCCGAGTCCTGCGGACGATCCGCTCGGACGAGGACCTGGCGCGGGCGCTGGGCAAACACACCTACTCGTTCAAGATGCAGTCGTTCGTCCTCGGGAGCCTGCTGATGGCGCTGGCGGGCGTGTTCTACGCGCACCTGAACCTCTTCGTCAGTCCCGGCGACCTGGACCCGATCACGACGTTCTACGTCTGGGTCGCGGTGATCCTCGGTGGCAGCGGCTCCAATCGCGGCGCGCTGTTCGGCGGGTTCGTCGTCGTCGCCATCCGCCAGGGGACCCGCTTTCTCAACGAGTTCGCGTGGATCCCCTTCGACGTGGCGCCGCTGCGCCTGCTGCTGATCGGCGTGCTGATCGTCGTGCTGATGCGGTACCGACCCCAGGGCGTGCTGCCGCCGCAGCGGGAGCTGATCTGGCCGTCGGCCGTCGACGAGGCGCCCTCGCGGCCGGATTCGGGCGTCCGCGAGGCCAAGGGAGGTGGCGGCGGTGAGTGACCTCGAGGAGGCCGTCGACCGGGAGGTCGCGGCCGACCGCTCGAAGGAGGACGTCGTCCTGCGCGTCGAGGACCTCCAGAAGTCCTTCGGCGGACTGGTCGCGACCGACCACGCGACCTTCGAGGTCGAACGCGGGACGATCACCGCGCTCATCGGTCCGAACGGCGCCGGGAAGTCGACCATCTTCAACCTCGTCTCGGGCTTCTACGAGCCCGACGGCGGGCGCGTCGAGGTGAACGGCGTCGACGTGACCGGCATGGAACCCTACGAGGTGGCCGACCACGGTCTCATCCGGACGTTCCAGACCCCGCGGAAGCTCGAGGGGATGACCGTCCGCGAGGCGATGCTCGTCGGGCCGCGGAACCAGCCCGGCGAGTCGTTCGTGAACGTGCTCACCAGACCCGGCGCGGTCGGCGAGGCCGAGACGCGCAACCTGGAAGCGGCCGAACGGATCCTGGCGGAGTTCGAGATCGACCACCTCGCCACCCAGCCGGCGACGGACATCTCCGGCGGGCAGATGAAGCTGGTCGAACTCGCGCGGGCGATGCTGGCCGAACCGGAGGTCCTGTTGCTGGACGAGCCGGTCGCCGGCGTCAACCCGACGCTGCGACACGAGCTCGCCGACCAGATCCGCCGGCTCAACGAGGCGGGGACGACCTGCCTGCTCATCGAACACGACATGGACTTCGTGATGGAACTGGCCGACCCGGTCGTGGTGCTGGACCAGGGGAGCGTCCTGATGGAGGGGCCGCCCCAGCGGGTCCAGACAGACCCGCGCGTCATCGAGGCGTACCTCGGAGGTGGGGCGTGAGCGACCGCGTCCTCGAACTGTCGGGCGTCGACAGCGGCTACGGCGAGGTGCAGGTCCTGGACGACTGTTCGATGCACTTGGACGAGAACGAGATCGTCTGTCTCGTCGGTCCGAACGGCGCCGGGAAGTCGACGGTCCTCAAGACCGTCTTCGGTCTGCTCACCCCGTGGACGGGCACGGTCGCGTACCACGGCCGCGACATCGGCGGGATGGCCCCGGAAGACATCGTCCGCGAGGGGATCGGGTTCGTCCCCCAGACAGACAACGTGTTCGGCTCGCTCACCATCGACGAGAACCTCCGGATGGGCGGCGTCGCCCGCGAGGAGGGGCTCGAAGAGGTGATCGGCCGGCTCTACGACCGCTTCGAGATCTTGGACGAGAAGCGCTCGGCGAAGGCGACCACCCTCTCGGGCGGCCAGCGGCAGGTGCTCGCGTTCGCCCGCGCGCTCGTGATGGAGCCCGACGTGCTCCTCATCGACGAGCCCTCGGCCGGGCTGGCGCCCAACACCGCCGACGACGTGTTCGGGCACGTCCAGGCAGTCAACGAACTCGACACGGCGATCCTCATGGTCGAGCAGAACGCGACCAAGGGGCTGAACATCTCCGACCGGGGGTACGTTCTGGACCAGGGGACCGTCCGCTTCGAGGGGGCCGCCGACGGCCTCCTCGAGGACGACGAGGTGTCGAAGCTCTACCTCGGCGGCTGACCGGACGGCCGCCCGTCTCCGATCTCCCACTCGTGCGCTCACTCAGACGGTACGCGTTCGCCCTCGGCCCGCTGACAGCCGCCGCGCTGTGGGGCGGGATGTACGTCGTCAGCAAGTGGGGTTTCTCGGTGATCCCGCCGGTGACGCTGGGCTTCCTCCGGGTCGCGCTGGGCGGGACCGCGCTGGCCGTCGTCCTGCGGGCCGGGAACGCCCCGTCGTCGACCGCCACCGACGGCGGCGTCGGCGTCGCTCGCGAGGACTGGCCGAGGTTCGTCGCCCTCGGCGGCTGGGTCACGCTCACGATCGCGACGCAGTTCCTCGGGACCGACCTCACGAACGCCAGCCAGGGGTCGCTGCTGACGGTGCTGACCCCCGTGTTCACCGTCGGGCTGGGCGCCGCGGTGCTGGGCGAGCGGGTGACGCGGACGAAAACCGTCGGCGTCGGTCTCGCCGGGGTCGGCACGGTCGTCGTCCTCGCCGGGCAGTACGACCTCGACGCCGTCGCGGCGGGCAACGCCGTCGGCGTCGCGCTCCTGCTGGTCGCCAGCCTCGCGTGGGCTGGCTTCACCGTCTACGGCGCGCCGCTGGTCCGGCGCTACTCCGCGCTGACCGCCGCGACTTACGCCACGCTGGCGTCCGTGCCGATGTTGGGCGTCCTCTCGGCGGTCGAACTCGCCGCGCTGGGCTACGGACCCGGAGACGTGCCGCTCGATAGCCCGACCCTCCTCGCGGTCGCCTACCTCGGACTGGCGTCGACGGCCGCGGCGTGGTACCTGTGGTACACGGGCCTGGCGTACGTCTCCGCGGGCACCGTCGCCGTGTTCTTCTTCGCCCAGCCGGTCGTGGGCGCCGCGCTCGGGGCCGCCTTCCTCGACGAGCGCCTCGGCCCGGGCTTCGCCGCCGGTGGCGCGCTCATGGCCCTCGGCGTCTGGGTCGTCAGCCGGGAGCGGGCGGACGGCGCCGACGCCTGACCGCCGGCTTCACGACCGCGTCGCCTCGACCGACAGGTCATCGTCGACGACGAGTTCGAGCCGTTCGTCCTCGCAGGGGATCGAGAGGGCGACTTCCCAGGGGTCGGTCGAGCGGACGGTGAGGCGCTCGTCGGTCATCGCCCATTCGATCTCCCAGTGGGGGCGGCTGGTCACGTCGACGCCGTGGTCGTGGAAGAAGGCGACCACTTCCGGGCGGTACAGCACCGCGAGGCCGACGGACATGTAGTGGTTGGCGCCGCAGTGGTCGCACTCGCTGGCGACGAACACGTCGAAGCGCTCGCTCCCCTCGGACCAGACGTCCTCGCCGGGGACGAACTCGGTTTCGAGCGGACTCACACAGGTCGGACAGATCTCGCGCGCGTACGCGAGCATCTCGTGGCGGTTGTACTGGTCGACCCGTTCGAGGAGGTCGCCCGTGTCGCCGGTCTCGACAGTGCTGGGCGGGAGTTGCGTGTGGGCGTAGACGTGCTCACAGCCGGGACAGCGCAGTTCGAACGTGCCGTCCTCGTACTCGCCTTCGACCGGAGCGCCGCAGAAGTAACAGTCGAGCCCGACTTCGAACGGCTCGACCGACGCCCGGCGGTTGACGGTGCCGGCGCGGATCAGCCGATAGAGCGCCAGCCCCTCGGCGCGCATCGTATACCCGTCCTCGTCGCGGTCGACGAACTGGTCGGTGAGCTGCGAGAGGTGGTAGTTGAACTGCCCGCTGTCTATCGCCGGGTCGACGGCCTCGCGCAACTCGGAGAACGAGACCCCCTCGTGGGGCCGCTCGCCGAGCGCGCGGAGGATCGCCGCCCGCGTCTCGTTGCCGACGAGCGCGAAGGCGTCCTCCGGGTCGGGGCCGGCCTCGACCGGCGGGGACGAGTCGTCGTCTGCCATGGCCGACCTTTCCCGAGTCACGTCGAAATAGGTTGGGGCCGCGGGCGCCTCGGCGGTCGAGCCGGCGCCGGCCGCGAAGGGGAACCACGCGCCGGATAGACCACCTTTTTCGGCCGAGCGTCCGTCGGCTAGCGTATGGACACACGCGAGTTCGGTTCCACCGGCTGGGACGTGACGGAGATCGGCCTCGGTACCTGGAACGTCGGCCCGTCGTGGGGCGACGTGACCGACGAGCAGGCCAAGGAGGCCATCGCCACGGCGCTGGACGACGGCGTCAACGTCGTCGACACCGCCGAGGTGTACGGCGACGGCCGCGCCGAGCGGCTCATCGGCGAGGTGCTCGACGAGCGGGACCCGGACAGGAAGATCTACGTGCCGACCAAGGCCGCGCCCGACGAGGACGGCGACCACTCCGAGGAGGGGCTCCGGTCGTCTGTCGAGGGCTCCATCGAGCGACTCGGCGTCGACTCGCTGGACCTGGTCCAGCTGCACTGCCCCGTGACCGAGGCGTTCTACGACCCGGAGAACTTCCGTGTGCTGGAAGACCTCAGAGACGAAGGGCTGATCGACCACGCGGGCGTCAGCGTCGAGAAGGTCGAGGAGGCCGACAAGGCCATCGAGTACGACGTGGTGGAGTCGGTGCAGATCATCTTCAACCCCTTCCGCCAGCGCCCGGCCGAGCGGTTCTTCGAGCGCGCGGCCAACGAGGACATCGGGGTCATCGTCCGCGTCCCGCTGGCGTCGGGACTGCTCGCGGACGCCTTCGAGGGGCCCGAGGACTTCGGCGAGGGCGACCACCGTCGGACCGCCGCCGAGGAGGGCGTCGACGCCGGCGTCGGTCGCAAGGGCGGTGAGACGTTCGCGGGCGTCCCCTTCGAGGACGGCCTGCGTGCCGTCGACGACCTGCGGCCGTTCGTCCCCGAGGACGCCACGATGGCGCAGTTCACGCTCCGCTGGATCCTCGACCACGACGCGGTCTCGACGGTGATCCCCGGTTCGACCTCGCCCGACCACGTCGCAGAGAACGACGCCGCAGCGGACCTCGATCCGCTCTCGCACCAGACTCACGGCGCCGTCCGCGACATCTACGAGACCCACGTCGCCGACTCCGTTCACCACCGCTGGTAACGGGGCTGCCCCGCCGCAGACTCCGCAGCGCCGCGACCGCGCCGCTCCGAAATCTTCTTCCGGGTGCCCGTCGCCCTCGTCTCCTGTCCGCTGGGGAGCGCCCGGGAGCGCTCCGTGGGTGCGTTTCAGCCGGAGATCACCGCCGGCCAGTCGCCACGCTGTCGGCCGGATCTCCACTCGAAAACGGAGGGTCGGTTGTTCGCAGTTTCTCCGCGGCGCGGTCAGTCGGCGCTGGCTGGGGTCGCTCGGTCGTCGGTCCCGCCCGGGTCGCCGTCGCCGTCCAGTCCGCGCCCCAGGAGGTACAGCGGGACGCCGAACGCGACGGTCGCAGTGGCCCACGGGACCGTGGTGAAGGCGGAGAGGAGCAGTCCAAACAGCGGCGACGCCGACGGCGCGTAGAGCACGGCGGCCCCGAACGGCGACGCCACCAGCGCCAGCGCGACAACGGCTGTCACGTCCCGGTCGCTTCCGCCTCCCTGGCCCTGCCCCTGAGCGCGACCGAGCGGGAACCAGAGCGCGGCGGGGACCGACAGCAACGCGGTCTGGAGGGCGACGAGGGAGACGGTGCTGGCAGCGAGCGCGACGAGCGCCGACGCGCCGAGGGTCCACCCGAGCGCGGCGTGCGCGGACGGGCGATCGAGGAACGCGCCCGTTGCGACGAGCGCGTACAGCGCGGCGAAGGTGGCGACGGTCTCGGCGACGGCGGCGTCGAGGACCACGGGTCCGGCCAGCGCCGCGCCGGCGAGTACCGCGACGGTAGCGCCGCCTCCCGCGACCGCCTTCGCGGCGAACGCCGGGTCGATGTCGGGCAGTATCGCGCCCCATCGACGGAGTGCGAGCAACGCACCCCCCAGTAGAACTGCGGGGACGACACCGAGCGCGAGCGCGCTCGGTTCGGCGACGCCCACGCCGAAGGCGACGAACCCGACGGTCGTGAGTCCGCGTGCGACGAGGCCGTCGGTCGGCGCGAACGCCAGGCGCGTGTCGCCCCACAGCCCCGGGTCCTCGTCGTCGGCGCGCCACACGACCGACCCGTCCTCGACAGTGGCGGTCGGCGGCGCGCGGCTCACGACCGTCCCGTTCGGCCCCTCGATCCGGAGCTCGTCCGCGTCGAAGTCGAGCCCCGCCCGGCGAGCGCGCGGATCGAGCAGGTCGACGAGGACGACGCCGCCGAGGGTCTCGTGGGCCACATCGGGCTGGTCGAAGGTGACGACGAGCGTGTCGTTCGCGACGTCGGTGCGCAGGTTCCGGGGGTCGTCGACGACGGTGCGGCGGTCGAGACTCGCTCGAACGACGCGCTCGCGGAGCGTCCCGTTCGCGGCCAGCCGCTCGGCCGCAGCGTCGTCGACCCGGACGCGGGCCTGCCAGTGGCCGCTCCCGTTCTCGCGGACCCGGATCGTCGCCGCGCCGTGTTCGACGGTGAGCGCGACGCCCGCGTCCTCGGCGGCGTCGGCGAGCCCGGGGCCGCAGACGCCGCAAATCGCTTCGGGCGGCGGGGCCGCGCTCGCGGGGCCGACCGCGACCGCTACGAGCGGCGAACAGACCGTGAGGGCGGCGACCGCGGCGAGGAGGACGGGGCGACGGGCTGTCATCACCTCTCACCTCACTCGCCGGTCCCAAGTGGGTTGCGGAGGGTCAACCGGGCGTTTCACCCGCTCGGGCCCGACCGCCGGCCGCTAGTCGTACTCGTAGAACCCGCGACCGGTCTTCTTGCCGAGGTCGCCGGCGTCGACCTTGCGCTTGAGGAGGTACGCGGGCCGGTAGCGGTCGCCCAGTTCCTCGTGGAGCGTCTCGGTGGCGTGGAGACACACGTCGAGGCCGATGTGGTCGGCGAGTTCGAGCGGGCCCATCGGGACGTTGGTCCCGAGTTCCATCCCGCGGTCGATGTCGTCTTTCGCGGCGACGCCCTCGTCGTAGGCGCGGATCCCCTCGTTGATCCACGGCATGAGGATGCGGTTGGTGACGAACCCGGGCTTGTCGTCGGCCTCCCAGGTCTCCTTGCCCAGCGCCTCGGCGAACGCGTGGGCGAACTCGACGACTTCGGGGTCGGTCTTCTCGCCGACGACCACCTCGACGCCCTTCATCACGGGAACGGGGTTCATGAAGTGGAGGCCGACGACGTTCGCGGGGCGGTCGGTGGCGGCGGCGATGGCCGTGATCGAGAGCGTGCTGGTGTTCGTGGCGAGCACCACGTCGTCGTCGGTCACGTCGTCGAGATCGGCGAACACGTCGCGTTTCACGTCGACGTCCTCGACGACCGCCTCGATCACGAGGTCCGCGTCGGCGAGGGCGGCCAGATCGGTGGTCCCCGTCACGCGCTCGCGCATCCGTTCGGCCTCCGACCCGTCGATCGTCCCCTTCTCGACGAGGCGGTCGAGTCCCCCGGCGAGGGCCTCGATCCCCTCCTCGACGAAGTCGTCTTCCACGTCGCGCAGGACGACGTCGTAGCCGGACTGCGTGGCGACCTGCGCGATTCCGCTCCCCATGGTACCGGCGCCGACGACGCCGACGGTGTCGACCGCATCGAGTTCGCGCATACGCCACCTGCGCTCGCCGTCGGCCTAAACCTACTCCCGCCGAACCACGCCCGCGTTCACGTCCCCTATCATGTCGAAAACCTGTGAGTCAGTTGCGGGTCGGCTGCCACGTCCGTTCGCCCGTCCGATTTCGCCGTCACGAACGATTGTGATGGTCGGACGCACTCGAATCGTTTACTCGGCCAGTAGTAAATAATGTCAGAAAGAAGATATATACGTTCGCTCCGTGTACGCTTGTCCGTAATGCGACCCATCGCAGACGCTCCGGTCACGCGGGACGGGAAAGTACTCGTTTTGGCGTACGACCACGGTATCGAGCACGGGCCGGTCGACTTCGACCCCCAGCCCGAGAGCGCGGACCCGGAACACGTCTTCGATGTGGCCACACACCCGGCCGTCACCTCGCTGGCGGTCGGTAAGGGCGTCGCCGAGGCCTACTACCCCTCCTACGAGGACGACGTGTCGCTGCTCGCCAAGCTCAACGGCACCTCCAACCTCTGGATGGGCGAGCCCGACAGCGCCGTCAACTGCTCCGTCGAGTACGCCGCCGAGGAGCTGGGCGCCGAGGCCATCGGTTTCACCGTCTACCCCGGTGTCAACGACGAGGTCGAGATGTTCGAGGAGTTCCGCGAGGTCCAGGAGACGGCCCGCGAGTACGACCTCCCGGTGGTGATGTGGTCCTACGCCCGCGGTCAGGCCGTCAAGAACGACACCGGCGAGGAGACCATCGCCTACGCCGCCCGGCTGGGTCTCGAACTCGGCGCGGACATTGCCAAGGTCAAATACCCGGGTAGCAAGGAGGCCATGGAGACGGTCACCCGGATGGCCGGCCCGACGAAGGTGCTCATGTCCGGCGGCTCGAAGACCAGCGACCGCGAGTTCCTCGAGAGCGTCAAGAGCGTCATGGACGCCGGCGGCGCCGGCCTCGCCGTCGGCCGCAACGTCTGGCAGCGCGAGAACCCCCGGCGCATCCTCGACGCGCTGGAGCAAGTCATCTACGAGGAGGCCTCCGTCGACGAGGCCCTCGACGCGGCAGCCCCCAAGCCATGAGCCAACAGCTCCCACCGTCGGCCGACTGGATCGGCCACCCGACCGTCGACGCCGTCTTCGACGTGGTCCGAGACACCGCCGCGGAGGTCCGCGAGGCGCTCCCGGAGCGGCGGGCGTACGTCGAGGGGCACAACCCCAGCGGCGAGAAGGTCCGCGCCGCCGACGAGTACGCCGACGAGCTGTTCTGCGAGCGCCTGCTCGCGCTCGACTCCGTCGGGAGCTACGCCTCCGAGGAACGCCAGTCGGCGCGGACCGACGACGACGGCGGCGAGTACCACCTCGCCCTGGACCCCCTGGACGGCTCCTCGAACCTCACGTCGAACAACCCGATGGGTACCATCGTCAGCGTCTACGACGAACCGGTCCCGACCACCGGCGACCACCTCGTCGCCGCCGCGTTCGTCCTCTACGGCCCCAACACCACGATGGTCGTCTCCGACGGCGAGTCCGTCGACGAGTACCTCATCGAGGACAGCGAGGGACGAAGTCCCTCGGAGAGCCGGACGGAGTCCGGCGACGACGGCGACGAGGGCCGCAAGCTCCTCCGCGAGGACCTCACGCTGCCCGACGACCCCACCGTCTACGCCTTCGGCGGCCGCCGCCCGGACTGGACCGACGGCGTCACCGCGGCCGTCGAAGACCTGGAAGCCGACCGGCTGAAGCTCCGCTACGGCGGCGCGTTCATCGCCGACGTGATGCAGGTGCTCACCCACGGCGGCGTCTTCGCCTACCCCGAACTGGTCGACGCCCCCGAGGGCAAGCTCCGCTACTGCTTCGAGTGCGCCCCCGTCGGCTTCGTCGTCTCCGCCGCCGGCGGCCGCGCATCCGACGGCTACGCCGACCTCTTCGAGACCGATCCCGACCGCCTCCACGAGCGCAGTCCGGTGTATCTCGGGAATTCCGAACTCGTCGACCGGGTCGAAGCGACGCTGTCGTAGCGACGGACGGGTCGGCGACTCCCCTGCCGCCACAACGCCTATCCTTCTGTGCTCACGTTGTACACATATGGGGTCGAGCGACAAGCGGCGGGTCCAGTTCCGGGCGTCCGAGGACCTCGTCGAGCGCACGGACGCGCTGGCGACGGTGCTGGAGACCGACCGGACCGACGTGCTCACGAGCGCGCTCAGGGAGTACCTCCGCGAGGCGAGCCACGACGACGACCTCGTCCAGGAGATCGCCGACGCGTACTACGGCGACGAGATCACCTTCGAGCAGTTACGCGGGCTGGTCGGCCACGAGGCGGCGGCGAACTTCCGCGTGCTCAAGGACCGGCTCGACGAGGAGTTCGCCGCCGCGACGGCCGACGACCTCGACGGATGACGCGGATCGTCGCCGACACCTCCGCGCTGGTCAGTCTCGGCATCGTCGTCGGCGCGGACCCGGACCCGCTGGCGCTCTTGCTCGACGAACACACCGTGCTGGCACCGGAGCGCGTGATCGAGGAACTCGAATCGGTCGGCGAGTACGACGACGAGTCGGGCGTCGCGGCGGAGGCGGTCCTGGACAGGCGGGATTCGCTCGCCGTCGAATCGGTCACACTCGACGATTCGTTCCCGCTGGACGACGGGGAGAACGCCGCCGTCTCGCTCGCGAACGAACACGGCGCCGACCAGTTCCTCTGTGACGAGTTCAACGCTATCGCGCTCGTCCACGCGTCCCTGGCCGACTCGCGACTCGTGACGACGCCGCTCGTACTCACCGCGTTCGCCCGAAACGGACGGATCGACGCCGCCGATGCCGCGCGACTGCTCGACGGTATCGGCGAGGCGCGCAGTTGGGACGGGAACAGTTACGTCCAGCGTGCGCGCGAGACGCTCAGCGCCGAATTCTGATCACCCGTTCGCGCTATCGCCGCCGCCGACCTTCCCGAGGACGAACCGCAGGAGCACGAGCACGAGCCCCAGCCCCAGCAACCCGCCGAGGGCCATCCCGATGAGTCGGAGCGGGAGGAACGACAGGAACGACAGGAACGAGAACAGGCCGCCGCCCTCGCCGACGACGACGGGGCCGGCCTGGGTGCCGTTGACCATCACGGTGTGGTTGCCGGTCGTCGAGAAGTTCGTGGTGAACTGCACCCCCCGCTGGTCGCCCGCGGGCACCGCGACCGTCTCCTTGCCGACGAACGAGACGTTCATGCCCTGGAGCGTCTGGAACCCGGCCGTGTAGGTGCCGTTCGCGTCGCCCGAGTTCTCGAGCGTGACGTTGACCGCGACCGACTCGTTGACGGCGACGGCCGTCCGGTTGACCGTGACGTTACTGACGAATATCGTCGCCTCGCCCGACGGCTCGCCGTCGCCGGCGGCCGTCTCGTTGCCGCTCGTCCCGTCGGCGGCGGTGCCATTTCCGACAGTCCCGTCGCCGACGGTGCCGTTTTCGGCCGTCCCGTTCCCGGCACCGGCCGTCCCGTTGTTGCTCACGTCGCCCAGCGCCGGGTCGGTCGACAGCGAGAACACCGACAGCCCGGGCGAGTCGACGCGGTAGCGGACGCGGGACTCGTCGCTCTCGGCGACCCTGGTCTCGATCGCCGACCAGTTGCCGGCCGAGAGGCGGTAGACCGTGAGGTTCGCCGGATCGAGACCGTGTGAATCGAGATAGGGTCGGCGGACGGACAGGTCGTAGGTCACGCCGTCGACGGCGTCGTCGGTGACGGAGTGCTGGACGGTGACGGTCGCGGCGGCCGTCGCCCCCTCGGGACCGCTCAGACCGGTGCCGGTCCGCTCGCGCGCGACGACCGTGGCCGTGACGTTCGTGTCGGCGGCGGCGTCGAGTCGCAGGCGCTCGACGGAGACGTTCGCCGTCGCGACGACCGCCCGGGACGCGTTGGCGGGGATCGACACCGTCGTCCCCGCGGCGGCCCGGCGGACGACCACGGACGAACTCGCCGTGCCGGCGCGCCCGTCCTGCAGCGATTCGACGCTGACGGCCGGCCAGTCGGTCCCGTTGTCGCCCTCCCCCATGTCGGGTTCGGATTCGCTGACGAACGTCTCCCGGCCGGTCCCGGTGACGACGAACTCCTCCGTGTGCTCGACGCCTTTCGCGTCGGTCGCGCGGACGATGACGGTCGTCCTGTTCTGGGCGATGGCGACCTCGCGGTCGAACGCGACGCGCTGTCGTCGCGAGCCCGAGTGGACGACCTGGTAGTCGAGGGTCTCGCCGGTGGCCGCCAGTCGCGTCTCGACCACGAGGCGTTCGGTCACGCCTTCGAAGGCGGTGCCGGCGATGAACAGCCGCTCGTCGTTCAACACGACGGTTCGGTCGCGGTCGACGGCGATCGTCGGCGCCACGTCGCGCTCGGACTGGGGGACCCGCTCTATCTCGACCGTCCGGGTCGTCGTCTTCCCGGTCGCGTCCGTGACCGAGACCGTCGCCTCGTAGGTGCCCGTGTAGAGCGTGTACAGCGACTCGTTGAACGGGACGGCGAGCCGGTCCGGGTCGAGCGAGCGCGAGCGCTCGGACACGAGCGTCCCCTCGTCGGTGACGTTGCCGTCGGGACCGCGGACCGTCAGGTTGGCCGATCGGACCCGCACGTCGTCACCGACGGTCCCGGCGAGGAAGACGCGGTTGCGCGCCGTCTCGTTGGGCAGCGGTTCGAGCGAGATCGAGGGCGGACGCCGGTCCGCCACGTCGACGGCGAAGGTGTAGATCCGGACGTTCCCGAACTCGTCGGTGGCGGTGAGTCTGAACTCGTTGGTCGCGTTGCCGTCCGGGGCGTAGCCCAGCAGCATCTCGACGGAGAAGTTCTCGCCCACGTCGCGGAGCGCGCGCGTCGAGCGCGTGCCGTCGAACTCCCGGGTGATCCGCAGTTTCTCGACGCCGGTCGACTCGATGACGTTCCCGGCGATCGTGACTCGCGTCCCGTTGGCGGTCCCGTCGCCGATGGGCTTCCACGGCGCCGTGTCGTAGGGACTCGTCAGGTAGACGTGGGGCGCCTCGGCGTCTTTCTCGACCGTGAACGCCGTGGCGTTGACCGCTCCGGCGTCGTCGGTGACGATCACCCGGATCGAGTTCTCGCCGTTCGACAGCGACGGCTCGACGCTCTCGGTCACGTTCGTCCCGTCGACGGCGATCGACTCGACGAGTTCACCGTTGACGCGAACCACGATCTCCGAGAGTCCGGTCCCAGCGGCGGCGGCGTCGCCGACGCGCGCGTCGATCTCCATGTCGACGTCGGTTCCGGCCTCGTAGGTGTCCCCGTCGGCGATGTCGGTCGACCGGATCGTGACGTCGACCGCCGGGTTCGCGCTGGCCGCGCCGCCGGCGGCGACCGTCGGCGCCGCGACCGACACGAGAACCAACAGCACCAGCGAGAGTGACCGGTAACGCATTGGCGCGACCTTCGCCGTTCACCTACTTACCCGTTCGTCCGCGGCTATCAACTTTGAAACCCCGGCGAGCGACCGCGGAGGCCCGAGCGAGGGCCGGGCGGGTCCACCCCCGATGGGGTGGCATATTTTACCGCTAGCGTGCGACGGGACTGGTATGCGAGTTCGAATCGCCCAGGACGCGAGCGTCGAGGAGGCCGAAGCGATCGCCTCGGCGCTCGAACGGACGGTTCCGGGGGACGGCCGCGTGGAGGTGTACGTCGGCGACGCCGACGAGCCGGCCGTCGTCCACGAGTTCGACGGAGACGGACCCGCCGACTCGGCCTCCGGTCGCGGCGAGTCGGTCGGTGAGGCGGGCGGGGCGGACCTCGGTCCGACTGCCCGCGAGCGAGCCCTCCGCGAGGAGATCGCGGACATCCGGCGAGGCGGTCCCGAGAAGTACCGCCAGCGCCTGGCCGAGCAGGGGAAGCTGTTCGTCCGCGACCGGCTGGAGCTGTGGTTCGGCGACACCGACCCCGTGCCCGGCGAGCGCGACCCCGCCGACCGCGACGCGCCCGCCGACCCCTCGGGGCTCCGGTTCGAGGACGGCACGTTCGCCAACTTCGACGCCTGGCACGCCGACTCGCCCGAGACCGGCGACGGGGACGACGGCGGCGCGGACGGAGATCGACTCCCCGCCGACGGGCTGATCACCGGCGCCGCGGAGTTCGCGGGGCGGGACCTGCACTTCATGGCCAACGACTTCACCGTCAAGGCGGGATCGATGGCCGAACACGGCGTCGAGAAGTTCCTCCGGATGCAACAGCGGGCGCTGAAGACCGGCCGCCCCGTCCTCTACCTGATGGACTCCTCCGGCGGCCGGATCGACCAGCAGACCGGCTTCTTCGCCAACCGCGAGGGCATCGGCAAGTACTACTACAACCACTCGATGCTCTCGGGTCGCGTGCCGCAGATCTGCGTCCTCTACGGCCCCTGCATCGCCGGCGCGGCCTACACCCCCGTCTTCGCCGACTTCACGGTCATGGTCCGGGACATGTCGGCGATGGCCATCGCCAGCCCGCGGATGGTCGAGATGGTCACCGGCGAGGAGATCGACCTGGACGAGCTGGGCGGCCCCGACGTACACAGCCGCCACTCGGGCTCGGCCGATCTCGTCGCCGAGGACGAACACCACGCCCGCGATCTCGTGGCGCAACTGGTCTCGTACCTCCCGGACAACAGCGACGAGACGCCTCCGCAGACCGAGGGTCGCCCGCCGGCGAGATCGCCCGAGGGGATCGACGGGGTCGTGCCGCAGGAACCCAACCGGGGCTACGACATGGAACGGCTGATCGAGCGGGTCGTCGACGGCGACACCTTCTTCGAGCTCCAGCCGGAGTACGGCCCGGAGATCCTCACCGGCTTCGCCAGGATCGACGGGCGGCCGGTCGGCGTGGTGGCCAACCAGCCAGCCCACCGGGCGGGCGCCATCTTCCCCGACGCCGCCCGCAAGGCCGCCGAGTTCGTCTGGAAGTGCGACGCCTTCGAGGTCCCCCTGCTCTACCTCTGTGACACCCCCGGATTCATGGCCGGCTCCGGCGTCGAGAAGGAGGGGATCCTCGAAGCGGGCAAGAAGATGATCTACGCCACTTCGGCGGCGACGGTCCCCAAGCAGTGCGTCGTCGTCCGGAAGGCCTACGGCGCCGGCATCTACGCCATGTCGGGGCCCGCCTACGACCCCGAGTCGACCATCGGGCTCCCGTCGGGTGAGATAGCCATCATGGGCCCCGAGGCGGCCATCAACGCCGTCTACGCCAACAAGCTCTCGGAGATCGACGACCCCGAGGAGCGCGAGCGGCGCGAGCGGGAGTTGCGGGAGGCGTACCGCGAGGACATCGACGTACATCGGATGGCCAGCGAGGTGGTCATCGACGAGATCGTCCCGCCGAGCGACCTGCGCGAGGAGCTGGCCGCTCGCTTCGCCTTCTACGAGTCCGTCGAGAAGGACCGGCCGGACAAGAAACACGGCACGGTGCTGTAAGCGAACGGGAGGCCGGTCCGCCCGGTCCTCGCGTCGGCGGTCAGTGTCGGACGTCGAGACGACGTTGCCGGTGACCGCAGTGGCGACACTCGTAGAGCCGTCGGGGAACAGCGGCGTCGTTCAGAACGGCCCAGTCGCGGTTCCGGCCGATCACCGGCCCGCGGGAACCGCAGTTCTGACAGCGCATCGGCACGTCAGCCGCCACCTCCGTGGCGTCTTCCCGGCCCGTCCAGTCGCCGCCGGATCGCGCGGACTCCGGCGACCACCGGTGACGGTGGGCCGCCCTCGACGACGACCCGGCGAGCCATCGCCCGGTGGTGGCCCCACGCCTTCAGGAGACAGGGGAGCCCCACCGGCGCGCCGACGACCGTGAGCGTCAGCAGGGCCCCGATCAGCCCCCAGACGAACCTGGCGCGACGGTTGCGCTCCGGGCCGGCGTCGTACCCGCAGGCCCGACAGCAGGGGACCGCCGGGACCAGCCGACCGCAGTGGCGACATCGTCCCAGTTCGGCGGTCACCGGTCCGTCACCCCCCGGAGCGTACCTGGTCGCCGCTCGGGCCGGTCAGCGAACGGACTCGTCGGTCGCGTCCGCACCGTCGATCGGTCGTGTGAGCGTGACATAGTTGGTTCCGAGACGCCGGAAGCGTCCACACGACCGAAGGCCCGGGACCCCGAAGAAGGGGGGACTCTGTCAATCCCGATTAAGCCGAATTACCGCGGAATTAGCCGCTCGAACCGGCGATATCTGAGATACATCGGCTCGAACGTCAATCGTCTGCGTGGTCGTCGAGCAGCCCCAGGTCCTCGGCGACCAGGTCGCGGACCTGGTCGGCGAGCGCCGGGTCGACGCGGGCGACCTGTTCGCCGTCGTGGAGCCCCTCGTTGTGACGCGTGACCGCGTCGGCAACGTCGTCGATCGGGACCGCCGTCTCGGTCTCGCACTCCGAACACACCACCGGCACCGTCGGGTCTGTGTCGTCTGCCATCGGTCTCGACCCGGTATTGACCGCCCCCCGTCATACATCCCTCGGGTCGAACCGACGACCGCCTTCCCGGGCCATCGCCGGCGGTCGTGTTCGGGATGGAGAGACAGCGAGCGGGTGCAGTCCGCACTATCTCGCACTGTCACCGCCGAATCCACTCGGCGATCGACTCCGAATCCGCCCCGCGACCGACCCCGAACGGCTTAGGTCCGGGGTGCGATATCGGGGTATGCGACGCGTCATCGTCGACACGGACACGGCCGGCGACGACACACAGGCGCTGGCACTCGCGGTCCTGACCGACCGGCTGTCCGTCGAGGCCGTCACGGTCGTCGCCGGCAACGTCTCGTTCGACCGCCAGGTCGAGAACGCGAAGTACACCCTCTCGCTCGTCGATTCCGTGGACACGCCGGTCTACGAGGGCGCCCGCTCGCCGCTGGTCAAGTCCCACGAGCACGCCACCGAGATCCACGGCGAGGGCGGTCTCGGCGGCGACCTCCGCCCCGAGACCGGCATCGACTCCGCCGAGGGGTTCGCGCCCGACGAGATCGTCGCTCGGTGCCGCGAGTCGCCGGGAGAGATCACCCTGCTCTGTATCGGTCCGCTCACGAACCTCGCGCTCGCGCACGCCCGCGACAAGGACCTGCCCGACCTCGTCGACGAGGTGTGGGTGATGGGCGGCGCGGTCGAGTGTCGGGGGAACGTCACGCCCGCCGCCGAGTTCAACGTCTGGGCCGACCCCGACGCAGCCAACCGGGTGTTCGACGCCTTCGACGTGACGCTCGTCGACTGGGGCCTGTGCCTGCGGACCGCGCTCGACACCGACACGCTCGCCGAGATCGACGCCATCGACACCGACCTCGCCGCGTTCTTCCGCGAAGTGACGAACGTCGTCCGCGACCGGGGCGAGGCCGCCGGTCTCGACGGCATCACCCAGCCCGACGGCCTGACCGCCGCGTTGCTGGCCTACCCCGAGCTCCGCGAGCGGGTCGAATCGTACGCCGTCGAGGTGGACGAACGCGAGGGCCTCACCCGGGGGTACACCAGCGTCGACTTCGAAGGCGTGACCGGGGCCTCGGCCGATACGCGGGTGGTCGAAGCGGCCGACGCCGAGCGCTTCGCCGAGGTTCTGCTGGGGATGTTGCGGGAGCGTGACCCGGACGCGTCCCTCGCCTGACCGTCGCTACCACAGTTCTCGTGAACTCGCTTCGGCAGAAGTGGGTTGGGGCGGAGCTGAACCGGAGCTAGCCGTGCTCGCTCGCTGTGCGCGACTGCCAGAGTTCAGATCCGCCGAAGCCGCCCGCTCGTCGGGTTTGTTCGTCGCAGGAATGGGTTGGGGCGGATTTGAACCGCCGGCCTCCTCCATGTCAAGGAGGTGTCATAACCAACCTAGACCACCAACCCGCGCTTGCCTGCTACACTCTCGAGTTGAGGACAGGGACAATTGAAGGTTTCGAAGACGACCCGCGATCGAGGGGGTCGATCCGCGGGAGGGCACCCGGGTCCTGTCAGTAGCCGAGTCGGATGCGGGCAACGGTGTCGGTCGGGAGCGGTCGACACCGTCACGGTCCTCAGAACGAGAAGTCGTCGTCCTCTTCGCGCATCCCCGGGTCTTCGGCGGTGTCCCACATGTCGTCGGCGAACTCGTCGGCCATGTCCGTCTCGGCGACCTCCTCGCCGGTGTCACGGGTGTAGGCGTCCAGCCCCATCGACAGCAACTCCTCGACGGCGGCCTCGCGGCTGACGAACTCCTCCTCGGTCATGCGTTCCAGCTTCGTGAATACGTCCTCCGGAAGTGATACTTCGACGGTGGGCATGGGTTGTCGGTTTACACTCGGGAGTGAAGTGTTTTGAGTATTTGGGCTCTGGGCGCGGATCGGGTCCGACCGTTCCCGGGTAGTGTCGGTCGCGTTACTGACCGGCGGTGATCGACAGCTCGACGGTGGCGGTCCCGCCGCTGGACCCGCTCGAGGCGTCGGTCGACTCCGACCCCCCGCTCGTCGAGTCGGTCTCCATCGACTCGGTCGCCGTCGAGTTTCCGCTCGTCGAATCGGTCGGCTCGGGCGTCGCCGTCGGCGTCGGCTCGGGCGTCGGCGGCTGTGCGCGCCCCATCTCGGAGTTGTCGAAGGTGAGGAAGTAGGTCCCGGAGCTGATACCGGCCGACGACGACCCCTCCATGTTCTCCTGGACCGTGTGCGCGGAGTTGTAGTTGACCTGATAGCCCTGCTCGAAGTAGTCGAACTCGCCGTCGCGGATCATCAGCACGTCGATGGCGGGCCCGCTCGTGACGGTGAAGTTGTATTTGAGTGCGCCGCCGTCCGGGAAGGCGAGCTCGTACGCCTTGTGCTCCCCCGCTGGGATCTCGATGGTCTCCTCGATCTCCTCGAAGATATCGGTAACGTCGGTGTTCTCCGGGAACGGTCCCGAATTACCGCCGCCACCACCGCCGCCGCCACCACCGCCACCGCCCCCACCACCGCCGCCGCCACCACCGCCGCCGCCACCGTTGGAACCACCGTTTCCACACCCTGCGAGCGCCGAGAGACTTGCTGCACCCATTGCCAGAACTGCACGACGTGTTCGAGCCATGGGGCCGAATACCGCCTTCCATTACAAATATGTGTCGACCACTAACACACGGCGAAGCGGAGGCGAGCACCGAGTCGGTCGTCCCGGTACGGTCACACTACTACCACCCAGTCGAACGGAGTACCGCTACCCAGTCGAACCGGGCGGGGGTTCGAGGTCGGGTACTGTGGTCGGCGCGGGTCGGTTCGAACCGGATGGCACCGATATTCGGTCAACCATCGAATATTTCACGGGAGAATGGTCGCTAAAATCGTATGTCTGCAGTTTTAGCGGTTTTCGGCGCTGTTTTCAGATTCTGTTACTGCCGTTCAACCCGGGCTTGAACGGCGAAGTCTCCGGTTGAACGGGGGATTTCGGGAAAACGCAACCTCGGGTTTATGTGGGTAAGCCATAACTACCCGATAGCATCTCGCAGGGGTGTGCGTGTCAGCGCGCCAGAAGAGATGCGGTGAACACACATGGACATCAAGAAACTCTTCGACGACGACGACGCGGTGTCGCCGGTTATCGGCGTCATCCTGATGGTCGCGATCACGGTGATTCTGGCGGCCGTCATCGCGTCGTTCGTCCTCGGTCTCGGGAATCAGGCACAGCAAGGCGCACCGACGGCGACGATCGGCTTCGACTACGAGCAGATCGACGAGAACTCTGCAAGTGGGAACAGCAACTGGGGCGTTCTGACTATCTCCCACGACGGCGGTGACTCCGTCTCCGACCAGGAACTGTACGTGCGCGGGAGTGGGTTCAACTCTAGTGGGGCAAACTTCGCCCCTGGCGATCCATTTGAGGGGTCGACGGTTTCCGGTGTGGCAGACCTCGAAGACTACGTCGTCAACAACGGTGGCAACCAGATCAACCACGTCGACAGCGGTCTCTGGAACGGTACCAAGAGCGGTGACGACAGCGCCATCGTCTCGGGCGACCGTGCGCGCGCCTACGTCAGCTCGGACTACGAAATCAGCGTCGTCTACCAGGCTCAGGAGGGCGACACCTCCTCGACGCTGAACGAGCAGGCCGGCCCCGACGCCTAATCCGCGTCACTTCTTTCCGTTTTATCACTCCTCCGTAGCCACAGCTCTCACCGTCGAGAACCACACGTTCCACCGCTACGGAATTCCAAGGCCCGCTTGAACGCGGTAAATGTCGTCTGAGCGGGCAGTGCGCGCGGAAACGGCGTGGCACACTTATCTGCGTAACCGAGAAGCATCCGGGTAGCACTGCGCAAGCGCGCGGGTGCGATGGAACACATGCACATCAACGGGCTCCTCTCGGACGACGACGCGGTGTCACCGGTTATCGGCGTCGTACTGATGGTCGCGATCACGGTCATCCTCGCGGCGGTCATCGCGTCGCTCGTCCTCGGGTACGGAAACCAGACCGGGCCGCAGACACCGACGACGAGTTTCGACGACCAGTACACGCCGGTCCCGAACCACGCCGGGTCGGGCTACGCGACGATCGCCCACCAGGGCGGCGACTCGATCGCGTTCGACCAGCTGTACGTCCGCGGGTCGGGGTTCAACGCCTCGGACACCGCCCACGGGAACGTGCAGTCCTCGGACTCGCTGGACGTACAGGACGAGTTCTACGAGGACGGGGGGTCGGTGCGGCTCCACGTCAACGAGACCGGGTTCTGGCCCGCCGACCGCACCTCCGGCGAGGAGAGCCAGATCATCACCGAGGACTCGATCAACGTCCCGGTCGACCGCGACTACGAACTGACGCTCGTGTACCGCTCACCGAACGACGAGTCGTCCTCTATCGTCTACACCGCCGAGGGCCCCGCCACCTGACCGCGCGTGCCCGATTCTGTCGACGACGCCCCGCGATCCGGTCACGATGACGGACCGCCGGCTCTCCGTCGGCTGACGAACGTGTAGAAACTGAGTGGGCCAACGCGGATTTGAACCGCGGACCTCCCGGTTATCAGCCGAGCGCTCAACCTAACTGAGCTATTGGCCCGTGCTGAACGCATCCATATCTTTCCGATGGGGGACTTTAACAGTTACCCTTCGGCCTCGATAGCCCCGCCGTGTGGCGGTTCTGTGGTACCGTTCCACAGGGAGTCTCTGACGGCGATCGCCGCTCAATCGAACCCGCGTCGGTCGTCGCCGTCGCGGTCCTCGAAATCGATGTCGTAGGCGTCCTCGTCGAGGTCGTAGGCGTCGCCCCCGGAGGGGCCGGCGGGGCCGGGGCCCTGGCCGCCGACGTTGGGACCGCCCTCACCGCCGAACGGGAACCCGCCGATGTAGACGTTGCCGGTGGCGAACCCGCCGCTCTTGTTGTCCATGTAGGGGACGAGTATCTTCTCACGGACGAACCAGCGGACCGGCGCGCGGGTGAACGGGACGAGCAGCAGGATGCCGATCGCGTCCGTCACCAGGCCGGGCGTGAGCGTCAGCGCGCCGGCGACCAGCAGGAAGGCGCCGTCGAGCAGTTCGTCTGTCGGGAGTTCGCCGGCAGCGAGTCTCCGCTGTATCTTGCGGATGGTGTGACGGCTCTCCGCGCGGACGAGCAACAGTCCGAGGAGGGCGGTCAGGACGACGAGCAGGATCGTCAGCGGGGCGCCGATCTGTGTCGCGACGAAGACGAGGAACAGCGAGTCCAGTAGCGGCACCAGCAACAGCAACCCCACGTACCGGAGCATAGGTCGACTTGTCGCCGACGACTCAAACACTTTTCGAGGGCCACGGCCCGCGACCGCCCGGCCGACGGGGAAGCGAACGCGCTCGCCTACCGTTCGCGCAGGTCCACTTCGATCGGCTGCTGGGGCTGGAGCGTGATCTGCATCGAGAGGTCCAGCGGCGGTTCGGTGACCGGATCGAACGCGAACCGTCCGGCGAGCGTCGTGAGCACGAGCTTGGCCTCCATGAGCGCGAAGCGCATGCCGATACAGTGGCGCGGGCCGCCGCCGAAGGGGAAGTACGCGTAGTCGGGCAGCGCCTCGCGGAACTCGTCGGTCCACCGCTCCGGCCGGAAGGCGTCGGGGTCGTCGTACCACCGGTCGTCGCGGTGGACGACCCACTGGGGCATCGAGACGGTCGACCCCTCGGGGATCCGGTAGCCGCCGAGGTCCACGTCGCGCGTGGGCTCGCGGAAGACGGTGTACGCGGGCGGATAGAGTCGCAGCGCCTCGTCGACGACTCTGTCCAGGTAGTCGAGTTCGAACAGGTCGGCCGCGCCCGGCCGCTCGGCGTCGGCGGCGCTCCCCTCGCTGCCGTCGCCCAGCACTGTGTCGAGTTCCTCGTGCAGGCGTGCCTGTCGCTCGGGATCGTTCGCGAGCAGCATGAGTGCGTAGGAGAGCGTGAGCGCGGTGGTCTCGTGGCCGGCGAACAGGAAGGTGAAGAGGTGGTCGCGGATCTGTCGCTCCGAGAGCCCGCCGCCGTCACGGGACTCGCCGGTCCCGTCGTCGGGATCGACGGCGAGGAGGATCGAGAGGAGGTCGTCGAACTCCTCGTCGCTGGCGCGGCGGTCGGCGACGATGTCGGCGATGGCGTCGTCGAACCGGGAGACGGCGCGTCGACAGCGGCGGTTGGCGGGCGTGGGGACCCACAGCGGGAGGAGCGCGGAGAGCGACCCCGCGTCGAAGCGGTCGGAGATGACCGCGGCGGCGTCGCGGATGGCCGACTCGCGGCCGCGGATGTCCACGTCGAGCAGTGTCTTCGCCAGGATTTCGAGGGTGAGCGTCCGCATCTCCTCGCTGACGGGGAGCGACCCGGCGTTCGCGCCCCGGTCGGCCCACTCGGCGGCCCGTTCGTCGGCGAAGCGGGCCATCATGTCGGCGTAGGTCTCGACGCGGTCGCGGTAGAAGGAGGGCTGCAGCGCCGTGCGGTGGGCCTGCCACGCCTCGCCCTCCATCAGGAAGAGGCCGCCGTCGGCGATCTGGCCGAGGGCGTTGCGGATGATGGAAGCGCGGCGGTAGTCCGCGTCGTCGGTGACCAGCACCTGCTCGATGTCGGCGGGGTGTGTGAGCATGACGCCGTCGCTGGTGGCGACGCGGTAGGTGACCACGTCGTCCTCGTAGGCGGCGCAGCGTGCGTAGAACGCCAGCGGGTCCCGGAGGAACTGGACGGTGTTACCGATCACCGGGACGCCGTCGGGCCCGGGCGGCCGGTCGCCGGGCGTGGACTCGCGGAGCGCCCCGGCGCTCGCCTCCTCGGTCTCGTCGGCGGCGTCGTGTGTTGCCATCGAGTGGGGTTACGGGCTCCAGCGGCATCGTCCTTCGGCCGAGTACGCTCGATTCTGTCCGAGACCGCGGTCCCACCGGGCACCCACGGCCGACAACGCAGTCCTTATGCGCGCCGTTCCAGTACATCCGGCGATGACAGTCATCGGGATCGTCGGACTGCCCGGGAGCGGGAAGAGCGAGGCCGCCGCGGTCGCGCGGGAGGCGGGCGTGCCCGTCGTCACGATGGGCGACGTGATCCGCCAGGCCTGCCGGGACCGCGGGTTCGACCCCGCGACCCACCACGGCGAGATGGCCCGGACGCTCCGCGAGGAGAACGGACCCGACGCCATCGCCCGGGAGTCGCTCCCGCTCATCGAGGAGCGCCTCGACGACGCCGACACCGTCGTCGTCGACGGCATCCGCTCGGACGTGGAGGTCGAACGCTTCGTCGAGGCCTTCGGCGAGACGTTCACGCTCGTGGAGATCCACGCGCCGAACGACCTGCGCGCCGAGCGCCTCGACTTGCGCGGCCGCGACGCCTCCGCCGAGGAGGGTGGCGAGTCGCTCGCCGAGCGCGACGAGCGCGAGCTCGGGTTCGGCATGGGCGAGGCGATGGAGATGGCCGACGTGACGATCGTCAACGACGCCAGTCTCGACGCGTTCCGGGCGGACGTCGAGCGCCTGCTCGCCGACGGGCCCGACGCGGTCGCGGACGACGCAGCGGCGGGCGACACCGACGAATGACCACACGGGAGACCCAACTATGAGCACCGTCTACGCCGTCGACGTACAGATCACCGCACCGGTCAACGACACCGAAGTGACCGACAGAGTCGCCGACGCCGTCACGAACCTCTTCCCCGGCGCCGAGGTCGACCACCAGCACGGCGAGATCGTCGCCACCGCACACGACATGGAGACGTTCTCCGAGTCGCTGCACCGCCAGGAGATCCTCGACACCGCCCGCGGAGCCTTCTTCGAGGACCTGCGCGGGGACACCTTCTCGTTCGACCTCAAGAAGCAGGCCGCCTTCCAGGGCGTCGTGAACTTCGCCGTCGGCGACCCGAGCGAACTCGGCGACATCCACGTTCGCGTGCGCGTGAACGACCCCGACGCCGAATCCTACATCGACCACGTCGCCCCGCCGACGAAAGAAGGCAAACCGATCGACCCCGACGAGTAGCTCCGATGGCGGCGATCTTCTTCGACGTGGACGGGACGCTCGTCCGCTGGCGCGACGGCTACGCCGACTTGCTGGCCGAGGCCTTCGAGCGAGCGGGCGCGACCGTCGCCGACGAGCGACTGGAGACGTACAACGAGCGCTTCTTCGAGTACTTCGGCGCGTTCGCCGACGACCCGTACCGCCGGGCGTTCGCGGACGTGTGCGACGAACACGAGGTGGACGCCGAGCCCGGGAAGCTGGCCGAGGCGCTCGTCGCCGCGGAGTTCGACGCGGTCGAACCGGTCCCCGGCGTCGCGGCGGCGGTCGAGGCGCTCGCAGAGCGCCACACGCTGGGGATCCTGACCAACGGCGTCCCGGACGTGCAGTTCGGGAAGGTCGCCGAGATCGGCCTGCTCGACCGCTTCGACGCCCGCGTCGCCTCCCACGACTCCGAAATCGAGGTGACCAAGCCCGACCGAGACATCTACGAGGCGGCCAAGTCCCGCGTCGACGCCGAGCGGTACGTGATGGTCGGCGACGACCGCGAGCCGGACATCGACGGCGCCCGCGAACACGGCTTCGAGACGGTTCACGTCGACGCGACCGCGGCCGACCTCTCGGCGCCGGACTTCCGGACGCTGTCGCTGTTGTTGTAACGCGGTCGGGAGCGACTTCAGTCGTCGATCCAGCTGACGAAGACGGCGATCCACTCCCCGAGTCCGCGCCGGCGGGTCACCCGTACCGACTCGACCCACTTGACCCACTGGAAGCCGCGGCGACCGGGCGCGACCAGTCTGACGGGGGCGCCGTGGCCGTGACTGAGCCGCTCCCCGTCGACGTGGGTCGCCAGCAGGGCGTCGCCGGCCTCCTCGACGGGGAGGCTCCAGCGGTAGCCCGTCACCGAGCGGAACTGCACCCACGCCGCCCCCTCGTCGGGGTCGGCGGCGTCGAGGAGGTCGCCGACGCGGACGCCTCGCCAGTCGTGGTCGGAGTACCAGCCGCTCGTGCAGTCCAGCAGCGCGCGCCGTTCGGTGGGCGTGACCGTCGCACCGGGGTCTTCCTCGCCGGTCACCTCGTCGTAGGACAGCGCCAGCGACTCGCTCACCCGGCCGTCGACGGTCAGCGACCACGCCCCGCGATCGACGGGGTCGGGGTCGTCGGCGACCCACGAGGTGACCGGGAAGCCGTTGCCCGAGTCGCTGCCCCGTTCGCGCGATCCCGTGAACCGTCGCTCGGCCCCGGCGGTGTCGAAGACGCGATTGGCTACCGCTTGAGCCTGCCACGCGACGGCTCCCGATCCCACCAGCGCCGCGTACCGCAGCGCGTTGCGCCGGTCGGCCGCCGCCTCCCGGGTCGGGAGCGCGAAGCGCTGGCGCAGGTGGACGAGCAAGAGCAGCGGGACGACCAGTCCCAGTCCGATGTGGAGGTTGAGCAGGCCCCACGGACCGAGGTCCAGCTGGCCGCCGAACACCCACCAGATCCCGGTCGCCAGCGCCGCGGTCGCGACGACGCCCAGAAGCGCCGACAGCAGCCGCGTCGCGTCGAGGTCGCGCGGTCGCAGCCGGTGGCGCACCCGCCGGAGTTTCCAGGCCAGCAGGACCACCGTCGCCAGCCCCGCTACCGCGTGTACGTCGAACACCCAGGCGCCGGCGGGCCGCCCGGAGACGAGGCTCACGGCGCCAGTCGCGAGCAGGAGGACGACCGCCCCCAGCAGCGACGCGTCGACGACGCGCGGCGGCGGTTCGACCCGGGGGAGCCGGCTCATCGGTCGACGTTAGGACTCGACGGGCTTGACTGGCGGGGTCGTCTCGGTCGCGTCGACGCGGACGATGCGGCTCTCGCCCGTGTCACTGCCGACCGGTCCCTACTCCTCGAAGGCGGATTCGGCACCGGGGGGCAGGTCTTCGGGGCGCATCACGACGTTGCCCCGGCCCACGTCGACCTTGACGATGGTGTCGTCGTCCTCCATCGCCGAGAGGACGCGGCTGACCTTCGACTTCGACCAGTCGGTCTCCTCGACGAGGTCGGCCTGGCGCATGCGCCCCCCGTGGTCGTCGAGCAGCGTGAACACGACCTCCTCGTCGGAGAGGAACTCGGTCGGTACCTCCTCGACCGCCGTCGACCCTTCGTCGGCCGCGCTCGCCTCGTCGCCGGTGACGCCCGTCGCGCTCGCTGCTCCGGGCGCCTCGGGGCCGTCCCCGTCGTCGGAATCCCCACCGGAGCCGGTCCCGAACGCTTCGCGGAGCCGCGCGAGCGGCGCGCGGCCTGACCACGCGAGCAACCCGAGCACCGCGACCGCGGCGACGCCGACGCCGACGAGACCGGCGAGCGCGAGCGACAGCCGGTCGCCGACGGTGTCGACCTCTCTGGGGTCCGGGACGCCGTCACCGTCGGTGTCGGCGGCGTTCGGGTCCGTCTCGTAGCGGTTGACCTCGGCGCCGTCTTCGAGTCCGTCGCCGTCCGTGTCGGGGTTCGTCGGGTTGGTGTCGTAGCGGTTGACCTCGGCGCCGTCTTCGAGTCCGTCGCCGTCCGTGTCCGCCTCGGTCGGGTCCGTCTCGTAGCGCTCGACTTCGGCGCCGTCTTCGAGGCCGTCGCCGTCCGTGTCGACCTGGTTGGGGTCGGTCCCGTAGGTGTTGACTTCGAGGTTGTCGTCGAGGCCGTCGCCGTCCGTGTCGGCCTCCAGGGGGTTGGTCTCGTACTCGTCGATCTCGGCGCCGTCGTCGAGGCCGTCGCCGTCCGTGTCCGCCTCGGTCGGGTCCGTCTCGTAGGTGTTGACCTCGAGCCCGTCGGGGACGCCGTCGCCGTCCGTGTCGGCCTTGTTCGGGTTCGTCCCCAGTTCGAGCTCGCGGGGGTCGGCGAGGCCGTCGCCGTCCGTGTCGACCATCGTCGGGTCGGTCTGGTAGCGCTCGATCTCCTCGTAGTCGCCGAGCCCGTCGTCGTCCGTGTCGGGGTTGTTCGGCGAGGTCTCGTAGGTGTTCACCTCGTCGCCGTCGGCGAGGCCGTCGCCGTCCGTGTCGTTCGACCGGAGGGAGGTCCCCAGCGACGCCTCCCGCTCGTTGGTGAGGCCGTCGCCGTCGAGGTCGCCGCCCCGCGAGAGCACGGTGACCGGGTAGGTCTCGGTGTCCAGCGGCGCCGAGGCGTTCGCCGCCGTCACCGAGGCGCGGAGTCGCTGCTCGCCGGTGAGGTTCGCGGGCCAGGAGCCGGCCCCGACGGTGACGGTCCGATTGGCGCCGGTCGGGACCGAGACGGGCTGACAGCCCAGTCTGCGGTCGACGCCGGCGACGGCGACACAGGCCGAACCGTTGGCCAGGCCGCCGTCGCTGGCGACGGTGATGGCGAAGCGGTGGCCGCCGGACTGCCAGAGGCCGAGGTCGTCGCCGAGGCCGTCGATAGCGGCGTCACCCCGGTAGCTCGCGTCCGTGATCCGCGCGTCCTGTTGGGCGGAGGGCGCCGCGGCGTCGACGGCCACCGGAACGACGGGCGCGGCGGTACCGGCCAGTACGAGCACCGCGAGGATCCAGACGTGGACGTTCCGTACCATGGGGTCGTGGACTGCATGCCGTCACCGCCGCGGCCGGACGCTCCCGACTGCGACACCGCACGTGCCGGCGCGGGAGTGTCACTCTTGTTGGGTTGCAGGCGTTAGGAACCTTACGCCCCCGTCTGAAGGGTATGGTGACCTTTCCACGGTCAACCGCCGCTTTCCGGCGGCCCGTGCGGCGGTAAGGTGCCGTTAGGAGAGCCGCCCGCTCTCCGTTACGGGGTCCGTGTCACCGCCAGACGGCCCGCCGATCTCCCGTTCGTCTGCTCCCGGCCCGTCGGTGATGCCGCCGAGAACGCGCGGCGTGGACTCGTCCCCGCCGCGGTCGGTCCACGGATCGCTGACGGAGAGTTTCATCTCCTCGGAGAGGCGGACGGTCCCCGACCGCGGGTCGTACGCGAGGACGCCGAAGTCGTCGAGTTTCGCCAGGTGCGCGCACCCGAGGCGTCGACGGACGTGGTCGACGAGGTCCTCGTCGGCCGCCGCCGGGTGCTCGCGGCCGCGCCACCACCCCACGAGGTGCGCCGCCGTCGCCTCGACCGACGACCGACCGCCGACGTCCTGCAGGTGATAGAGGATCGCCCGCCGCTCCCAGTCCGAGAAGATGTCGTGCATGGTCTGGATGCCCGTCGAGTCGAGCCGTCTGCTGTCCCGTAGTGTGCCCGTGCATGAGTGCGTGTCTGACATGGTTCGTGACAGGGGCTCCGGGCCGGCACCGCCGACGCCGGTGGCCCACCGCGCCCCGTGTCAGGTCGAACGCTCGACAGTGCCAAAGAACCGCAAACACGTCCCGTCAGTTGCCGCGGTTCTCCCCCGTTCCGTCGCTCCGAAACCGCCGAAATCACACAATATAGCTCACCTCTCGGTCGTATCACCGAACGGTTAGAAACAGTCGCAACGAACGCCCGAACGGCCGAAACGATCGAAACGGTCCGATCTTCGACCGTTAGGAGACGGTGGCCGCGACCGCCCGCCGTTACTCGACGAGCGCGGCGAGCAGGTCGGCGGCCAGGTCCTTCTCCAGCGGGTCGTTGGCGTTGCCGCAGTGGGGCGACTGGACGCAGGCCGGACAGCCCGACTCGCAGGGGCAGTCCCGGAGCATCCCGAGCGTGCGCCCCATCAGGTCGACGACCGTCTCGTAGGCCCGCTCGGTCAGCCCGACGCCGCCGGGGTAGCCGTCGTACACGAAGACGGTCGCGCAGTCGGTGTGTGGATGCAGCGGCGTCGACAGCCCGCCCACGTCTCGCCGGTCACAGAGAAAGGAGAGGGGGAACAGCGAGATCATCCCGTGTTCGGCGGCGTGGATCGCTCCCGGGAAGGCGTCCGGACCGTCGCCCGCGACCCGGATGTCGGTCTCGACCGCGTCGGGAACGGTGAAATAGAGGGCCTCCGTTTCGAGGGTCGTCTCCGGCAGGTCCAGCGTCTCCTGTCCGATCGGCTCGCCGCTCTGTCGGTCGTAGCGCTCGAACCCGGTGATCTGCTTGCGCATGCTCACGTCGGCGAACCGCACGGTCACGTCGTCGTGGGTCGGTAGCACCTGTTCGCGACGGTCCTCCTCGACGGTGATCGTCTTGTCGTGGAGCACTTGCGTGTAGTAGTTCGGACGCACGGGCGCCAGATCGGCCACGTCGCTGCGGAGGTCCAGATCCACGACCTCGTAGTCCTGGCCCTGGTGGTGGTAGACGGCGCCGGGGTGGGCGTCCCGGAGCGCGTCGGCGAACGAGAGTTCCGCGATCCGGTTGCCGTTGCGCCGGTCGCGCAGCTGGACCTCGCGGTCGCCGACGGTCCGCAGGCTCATCTCGTGCTGGGGGCTGCCCTCGCCCGAATACAGCCAGCGCAGGCCCGCGTCGGTGTTCCGACGGTCGAGGTCGCCGCTCTCGGTGAGGTCGGCGACGATATCCGGGAACGGGTCGCCGAAGTGGTCGTCGTCGTCGGGTTGCAGCCACGTCTCGCGGGCGCCGGCGCGGACGTGGTCGGGCATAAGGTGTTCGTTCTCGGGGTTGGCGATCGCTTCTTCGGGTTCCTCGTCGAAGAAATCGCGCGGGTGGGCCATCAGGTACTGGTCGAGCTGGTCCTCCCCGGCGACCATCGCCACGAGCGACGGGTCGGTCCCTCGCCCCGCACGGCCGCCCTGCTGGGAGGCGGCCATCCGCGTGCCCGGGTAGCCGTCGAGCAACACGGCGTCGAGCCCGCCGATGTCCACGCCGAGTTCGAGCGCGTTCGTCGACCAGACGCCGCGGATCTCGCCCGAGTCGAGGCCGTCCTCGATCTCGCCGCGACGTTCGTCCGTGAGCGCGGCCTGGTAGGCCTCGACCGACCGCGCGATCTCGTGCTCGCCCCGGTCGCGCAGGTCGCTCGCGCTGTCGGTCGCGTAGCGCTCGGCGACCTGCCGCGACTGCGTGAACACGACGGTCTGGTGCCCCTTCGTCACGAGGTCGACGAACAGCCGCTTGGTCTCGACGTGGTTCGACCGGCGGCGGCCGCTCCCGAACCCCTCGCCGTCGCCGTACTCCGGGGGGTTCCAACAGAGCCAGTGGGTCGGTCCCGTCGCGCTGGTGTCCTCGGTCACGAGGTCGAACGACGCGGTCGGCTGGCCGGTCACCGTCGCCGCGTGGTCGACGGGGTTACCGATCGTCGCCGAGCAACACACCCAGTCCGGGTCGGCGTCGAAGCGCTCGCAGAGCCGGGCCAGTCGGCGGAAGACGAGCGAGACGTGACTGCCGAACACGCCGCGGTACTCGTGGACCTCGTCGACGACGACGGTCTCCAGGCGCTCGAAGAACCAGTCCCACAGTCGGTGACCGTGGGGCATGATCCCGTAGTGGAGCATATCGGGCGTCGTCAGCAGCACCGTCGGCTGGCGCTCGCGGATGGCTTCTTTCTCTTTGCGGTCCTGTCGGCCGGTGTACTGCGCGACGGAGACTCCCGAGGCGAAGCCGAGACCGTGCGCGAGGTCAGAGAGGGTCTCCTCCTGGTCGTTGATGAGCGCGACCTGCGGCGCGACGTAGAGGGTCGTCGCCCGCTCGTCGAGCGCCCGCTCGAAGGCCGGGACGGTGTAGCCGACCGACTTCCCGCTGGCCGTCGGCGTCGCGAGGACGACGTTGTCGCCGTCGCGGACGGCCGAGACGGCCCGCGCCTGGTGGTCGTAGAGGCGGTCGATCCCCTCGGATTCGAGCGCGCTCGCCAGTCGCGAGTCGAGGTCCACGTCGGCGAAGGTGGCCTCGCGGCCGGGCATCGTGCGCCGCTCGGTGATCTGCCCTTCGTAGTAGGGCCGGCCCTGCAGCCAGCGGATCGTCTCGTCCACGTTACTTTCCCTCGGCAGCGGTGCGGCAAATCGGTTGCGCCTCACGCGTTTCCGCGGTCGTTTCTCCGGACTCGCCCGACGAGAATACCAGGCGTGAAAAAAGTGTGACCGAGAGGAACGGTCCCGCTCCCGCTCCGTCAGTCTTCCCTGCGGAGCTTGTTGCGCGCGAGGACGACCATCGAGAGGCCCATCATCGCGAACAAGGGGACGGGGAACAGCGGCGACCGGGACATCGTCTCCAGCGCGGTGGCGTCGCCCGCGGCCGCGTTGCCCGCGCCGCCGCTCGGCGTCGCGGTGGGCGTCGGCGTGTCGACGTCGGCGTTGTCGGGGAACGCCTTGGCGGCGCCGTCGTCGAGTTCCCCCGCGGTGAACCGCAACTCGGTCTGGCCCGCGGCGCACGGCTCGCTCGCCGAGCGCGCGCCGGTCACTTCGCTCCCCTGACCGGCCTCGATCTCACCGGGACTCCCGGAGACCTCGTAGAGGCCGCCACCGGCCTGGTGGACGACCGAGACCGGGGCGGGGCCGCTCCCGCCCTCGTCGTACTCGGCCGCGACCGGCTCACCGGCGTCGCTCTCCGCGACATCCGAGAAGATGATGACTCGCCGCTCGGTCTGGTCCGAGTCGAAACAGAAGGCGACGAAGTCGATCGTCTCCCCGACCGGTTCCGGCGTCTGCGTCGGCGTCGCGGTCGGCGTCGACGTCGGCGTTGCGGGCGCGTCTGTCGGCGTCTCGGTCCCGTCCGGGGCTTCGGTCTCGTCCGGGGCTTCGGTCGGCGCCTCGGTTTCGTCAGGCGCCTCAGTTTCGTCGGGAGCTTCGGTCTCGTCTGGAGTTTCGGTTCCCGTCGGCGTGCCGGTTGCCGTTTCGGATTCGGTCGGCGTGCCGGTTGCCGTTTCGGATTCGGTCGGCGTGCCGGTTGCCGTTTCGGATTCGGTCGGCGTGCCGGTCGCCGTTTCGGTTTCCGTGCCGGTTGCAGTCTCGGTCCCCGTCGGCGTGACGGTCGCTGTTTCTACGTCGGTTGCCGTCTCGGTTTCCGTCGGCGTTCCAGTCGCAGTCTCGGTTTCGGTGGGCGTCTCGGTCGGCGTGTCGGTTTCCTCCGGTTCCTCGGTCTCGGTCGGCTCGACGGCCTCGCAACCGCTGGTAGCCACGTAGGCCGCACCGGCGTCGGTGCGGTTCAGCGAGTCGTTCAGTGGCGCACCGACGGCCACGTCGGCGAAGCCGTCGCCGTCGAAGTCACCCGCGCCGACGCTGTACCCGGCGTAGTCCCCGGCAGCGGCGCCGGCGAACGTCGTCGACGCCGCCGAGAGGTTCGTCTCGGACGGGAGCGACTCGTTGCCGGCGACCAGATACGCGGCGCCGGCGTTCGTCCCCGTCGAGTCGTTCAGCGGCGCCCCGACCAGCACGTCGGCGACGCCGTCACAGGTCACGCCGTCGTCGCCGGTGTCGGCGACCGACCAGCCGGCCCGGTCGTAGGCCTCGGCGCCGGCCATGCGCACGTCCGCGTCGGCGAGCGAGGACTCGCCGTCGAGGTCCTCGTCGCCGTAGACGACGTAGGCCGCGCCCGCGTTCGTCCGGTTCAGCGAGTCGTTGTACGGGGCGCCGACGACGAGGTCGGCGACGCCGTCGTCGTTCACGTCGCCGGCCGCCGAGACGGCGTAGCCCGCCCGGTCACGCTCGGCCGCGCCGACGACCGTCGCCGACGCGTTCGCCAGCGAGACCGTCCCCTCGCTGGAGCCGTTCACGACGTAGGCCGCGCCGGTGCGGTTGCGGCGTTCGTCGTCCGCGTCGGCGCTGGCGTTGTACAGCGGCGCACCGACGGCGACCTCCGCGACGCTATCGTTGTTCACGTCACCGGCCGGTGCGACCGACCAGCCCGCGTTGCTCCCCGGCTCCTCGCCGACGAACGTGGCCGTCGCGTCGGTGAGGTTCACGTCGCCGGGGGCGTCGGCGAGCGAGTCGCCGTCGACGACGTAGGCCGCGCCGGTGTCGTTCGCGTCGTCGGTGTCGACCCCGGGCGCGCCGACGAGCACGGCGCTGGCGTTCGTCGCGTTCGCGTCGCCGTCGGCCGCGGCGTCGCTGACGTTCGTCCGTTCGAGCGCCGACACGTCGTAGCCGGCGAAGTCGTTGGCCGCCGCGCCGGCCAGCACCGCGTCGGCGTCGGTGAGGTTCATCGTCGCCGGCATCGACTCGTTGCCGTAGACGACGTAGGCCGCGCCCGCGTTGACGGCGGTGCTGTCGTTGTACGGCGCGCCGACGACCACGTCGGCGTAGCCGTCGTCGTTCACGTCACCGGCGGTCGACACCGACCATCCCGCCAGGTCGTTGTTGTCGGCGCCGCGCAGTACCACGTCGGCCTGGCTGAGATTCAGCGCGGACTCGTTGGCCGGGCCGTAGACGATGTACGCCGCGCCGGTGTTGGGCCCGACCGAACCGTTGCGCGGCGCGCCGACGATCAGGTCGTCGACGCCGTCGCCGTTCACGTCACCGGCCGACGCGACCGACCAGCCGGCCGTGTCGTTGGCCGCCTCGCCGCTGAGAGTGGCGTTCGCGGCCGAGAGGTTCACCGTCGCCGGGTAGGCGTCGGGCGATTCCTGCACCGCCGCGGCGGCCGGATCTCCGTCCGACTGGCCGGGGACGAGCGCCGCCGCGCCGACGGCGACGGTGCTCGCGAGCAACACTACGACGACGGCGACCACCAGGGCGCGCCCCCGTGTCGAGTCAGCACTGAGTAACGAGTCGAACATACCACCGGAGCCACGGCCACCTCGGCCGTTGTTATTCAGCGACCATCGCGAGTAACCCCGACCCAGCGCCCGGACAGCGTCGCGTTACCGCCGCCGCGAGCAAGTGCGAGCGGCGCGTACGCGGCGCCAGCCGTCGGAGAGCGAACCATCGGCTGGCACGAGGCGAGCGCGATCGTTCGGCGCGACGGTAGGCCGACCCAGCGTTCGGAAAGTCGGTATTTGTCGACGCCCGCTTGCGGTTTCGGAACCGGCGACCACCGGATCGCCGCCGCCGTCCGGGTCCGACAACCTCGGCTTTGTGTCGGGCCGCGCGTGGACGTGTCAGGTCTTTCGACGCCCGGTCCCCCACTCGGACGCCGACGGGGGCGCGCCGCGACGCAACTGACGGACGGGTGACGCTTACGTACCGTCGCGCCGACGGTCGAACGTGACCTATCACGTCGTCGACCCCGACGAACTGGAGCCCGAGCCGGACCGACCGTCTGAGATGCGATACGTCAGCGAGGCCGCGGGGATGGAGCGGGTCGGACTGCGGACCTACGCAGTCGAACCGGGCGAGGAGATCCCCCTCTCGGGCATGCACTATCACGACGAACAGGAGGAAGCATTCTACGTGATATCGGGGGCGCTCAGCGTCGAGACGCCCGAGGAGACGTATCGAGTCGAGGCCGACCAGTTCTTCGTCGCCGAACCGGGGAGCCCGCATCGGGCCCACGTCGCCGACGAGGCGGCGGACCCGGCCCGAGTGGTCGGCATCGGTGCGCCGCCGGTCAGCGACGGTCACAGCTACGAGGGGGAGTGAGACGGCAGGTCTGCGGGCCGCGACGGAACCGTTTTGCTCGGTCGGTCCCGAACCCGTCCATGCCCAGCATCCGGCAGATCTGGACCGCGCCAGAGGGGGGCGCGCCGATGGAGGCGAGCGAGCGCGTCAGAGCCGTCGCCGGCGGCGGGCTACAGGGCGACCGGTACTGTCACGGGCGCGGCTACTACTCACCGTACGACGTGTGCCAGGTCACGCTCGTCGATAGCGGGGCGCTCGAAACGGTCCGCGAGCGGTACGGTATCGACCTCTCGGACGGGCGCCACCGCCGGAATCTCGTGGTCGACTGCGACGTGGTCGACCTGCTCGACGCCCGATTCTCGGTCGGTGGGGCCGTCTTCGAAGGGACCCGCCGACGCCCGCCCTGCGCGCACGTCGAGGCGGTCGCCGGCGAGGACGACCTCGCGGCGGCGCTCTCCGAGGAGCGCGGCGGCATCTGCGCCGACGTGACCGAGGGCGGCGAGGTGGCGGTCGGCGACGAACTGCGCGTGGTCGAGCGGCTGGACGACCCCGATTCGCTCGCTGCGGCGATCCGCGAGCGACGCGAGGGGTGACGGACGGAGCGACCCGCTACGCCGCCAGCTCGTCGGTCGCGTCGCGCAACAGTCCGTCGAGAATTTCGGGCGTCGTCGGGTGATACGCGCGGTCGGGGACCTCGCGCACGTCCAGCTCCATCTCGACGACGACCTGCATCGTCTTGGCCATCACGTCGGCGTGATAGTGCAGTCCCTGCCAGCCCAGCACCGTCGCCGACTCGCGGTCGACGACCAGTTTCGCGACGCCGTCGGGAGTGTCCTTGGCTTTGAACACGCCGTCGTCGCTGGCCTGGCGCATCGCGACGGCCACGTCGTAGCCCGCGTCGCGGGCCTCGCGTTCGGTCATGCCGACGCGGGCGTAGGGGTAGACGCCCAGGCCCGAGAAGATGACGTGGTGGGTGACGTTCTGGTAGGCCTTCAGGGGCTCCCCGCGCTCGCGCCGGAGGATGTTCTCGGCGGCGGTGAAGCCTTGCTCCTTGGCGACGTGGAGGATCGGCTCCTCGCCGTTGGCGTCGCCGACGACGAACACCCGGTCGTCGTCGCGGGACTGCATCGTGTCGAGCACCCAGTCCGGGCCGCGCTCCAGCGCCGAGTTCTTCAGCCCGAGCCGTCCCACACAGGGCCGCCGACCGGTGAACAGATACAGTTCGTCGGCCTCGACCACCTCGTCGTCGCCGTCGACGTGTTCGAGATGGAGTCGCACGCCCCCGTCGTCGGTCGGTTCGACGCGCTTCTCGTAGCAGTTCGTGGGGATCGTCACGTCGAACTGATCGCGGTAGAGGTCGAGGATCGTGTCGCCGAACGAGGGATCGGCCTCGTCGATAGGCCGCTCGTCGTGCTCGACGACGGTCACGTCGGTCCCGCCGACCTCGCTCAGGTAGGGGACCATCTCCAGGCCGATGTACCCCAGCCCCATCACGACCGCCGAATCGGGGAGTTCCGTCGCGTCGAGGATATCCGCGCTCGTCTGGTGGGGTACGTCCTCGATCCCCGGGAGGTCGGGGACGTTGACCGCCGACCCCGTCGCGATCACCACGTAGTCGCCGGTGATCTCGCGGCCGCCCGCGACGACCGTGTGGTCGTCGACGAACCGGGCGGTGTCGTGGACGAACTCGACGCCGTCGCGCTCGGCGATCTCGTGGATCGACTCCCGGCGGTGCTCGGCCCACCCGAGCGTGTGGTCGTCCTTGCGTTCGACGGTCCGGTCGAGGTCGACCGCGGGCGGGTCGCCGAGCAGTCGGTCGTCGTGGCGCGCCTGGTAGCGGTGGGCGCCGGCCGACAGCACCTCTTTGGAGGGCATACAGCCCCGCAGGATACAGAGCCCGCCGCCGGGATCGCCGTCGTCGATCAGCGTCAGTTCCACGTCGGGCTCCTCGGCGAGCGAGTTCGCGACCGCCGCGCCCGCGCTGCCGTAGGCGCCGACGATGACCACGTGAACCATGCGTCCGTGTTGGCCGACCAGGCCTAAATCGTTCGGGGCGCGTGGGTCCGGGGGCCGCCACAGCGGTCGCGGAAGGCCCACGCGGCGACCGCCGCCGGACACGCCGAACGGTCACTCCTCGACGGGCGACCCGGGGGCGCGACCGTCCGCGCGACGGGCGCGCAGCCATCGGGCGGCCCGCGAGCGGTTGACGATGCGGTCCCACAGCACCAGCGTCGACGGGAGGACGACGATGGAGGCGATGTAGGCGTAGACGACCGACAGCGCGGTCAGCACGCCGAACGCGCCGATGGCCGGGTTCAGCGCGAAGACGAGCATCCCCATCCCGGCGACGGTGGTGAGCATGCTCCCGGTGAGCGCCCCGCCGGTGCCCCGGATGGCGAGGTCGAGCGCCGTCTCGATGTCGGCGTCCTCGAACTCGTCGGCGAACCGGTGGACGACGTGGACGGAGTAGTCGATGCCGAGCCCGATCGTCAGCGAGAGGATCACGCCGTTGATCGCGTTGAAGTCGATGCCGAGATAGCGCATCGACGCGACGACGAGCGTGACCGTCAGCGCGATGGGGACGACGTTGGCGACCCCCAGCGACGCGCGCCCCTCCAGCACGTGGTAGACGACGATCAGGAACGCGGAGGCGCCGAGGAGCGTGATGAGCAGGCTCGTGATCACCGTGCCGAGGATCAGCTCCGAGGCCTCTTCGAAGATGATCGCGTTGCCCGTCGGCGTCGCGTCGAGCGAGGTTTCGGCGGCGATCGCCTCGGCGTCGGCCGCGACCTCGCGGTTGGTCGCGTCGGCGTCCACGGAGTAGGTGACGAGCGTGCTCCGGCGGTCCTCGGAGAGGACGCCGCCCACGCCGGTGGCCGGCGCGGATTCGAGCGAGTCGTACACCTCGCGGAGGTTCTGCTCGGGGACGCCGTCGCCGTCGGGGTCGTTGCGCGCCACGAGGTCGGCGAACTCCGGGTTCCGGTCGGCGTACGACCGGACGATCGTGACGACCGACTGGCTCTGGGCGTGGCGGCCGTCGCGGAGGACGGTCGGCGGTGGATCGTCGCCCATCCGATACACCTGGTCGAGCGCCGCGTCGCGGTGCATCCGCGTCTCGACGAACAGCAGCACCGAGCTGCTCTGTGGGAAGTTGTCCTCGATGTAGTTGCTCTTCGAGATGGTGCTGTACTCCGGCGGGCTGAACGGCGCCGGAAGCTCCTTCTGCCACTCGGGGATCTCCTCGTACTCCGGCGGCAGGAAGTCGTCCTGGCTGAAGCCGGTGCCGACGCCGGTCGCGTAGACGCCCGCCGCGCCGCTCGCGAGCAGAATCACGAGCATGAACAGCGCCGGCGCGCGCTGAGCGATGGCGACGCCGCCGCCGAGCGCGCGACCGAGCAGCGACCCCTCCGACCCGAGCGGGCGTTCGCTCATCGTCGGGATCGGGTACCTCGCGCGCAGGCGGTCGGTCTTGACCTTCGCGGCCGGGAGGAAGATCCCGAAGATCAGGAAGGTGAAACAGATGCCGATGGCGGCGACGAGGCCGAAGTCGCGGATGGGCGCGAGCGCGCTCGGCAGGTTCGACAGGAAGCCGATGACGGTCGTCCCCATCACGATGAAGAAGGCGACCAGCAACTGCTCGGTGGTGACGTCCATCGCCGTCCCGACGGGCTGGCCGCGCTCGCGCTCCTCGCGGTAGCGGTTGACCGCGTGGATCCCGAAGTCGATACCGACCGCGATCAGAAGCGGCGGCACGGCGACCAGCAGCGGGTTGAAGGCGATGTCGGCCAGCCCGAGGAAACCGAACGTCCACAGCAGCGTCATCAGGATGGCGACGACGCCCAGCACCAGGTCGACCAGGTCGCGGTAGGCGACGATCAGGAAGCCGACGATGAGGAGGAACGCCGCCGGGAGCACGAGCGCCAGCGACGAGCCGATGGTGTTGGGGGCGCTCCCGACGATGTCGATGTCGCCGCCGACGGTCCCGATCACCCGCTCGACGCGCTCCTCGCGGTTGTCAACGTCGCGGCCGTGAGTCACCGAGGCCTGCGCCGCGCGGGCCGCCGCGCTCTCGGTGTCGAAGTCGTCGCTGACCTGGGAGGTGAACCCGGGGGTCTCGGCCGCGCGCCGGACCGCGCGGTCGATCTCGGTCGCGGTCGCCCGCTCGACGGCGTCGATCTGCGCTCCGACCGTCGTCGCCTCCGGGTCGAGCTGCTGGGCGACCGTCCGCGCCGGGCTGGAGACGCCCGTCACGCGCAACCCGCCGTGGTCCTGCAACCGTTCCTGGGCCCGTAACATCCGCAGCATGCTCGTCCGCGAGAGGACGTTCTGCTCGCGCTGGAGCAGTTGCGTGCTCGTCGAACTCCCGCCGAAGCCCGTGCTGAACTCCCGCTGGATGTCCTCGAAGGCCTCGAACGAGTCCAGGTCCTCGACGAACTGGTTGCTCCCGCCCTCGGTCTCGACGTTGCCGAGGCCGGCGAGGAAGACGGCGGTCAACAGGAGGAAAGCGAGGCTGATCCGCCCCGGGTAGGAGGCGATGGCGTCGCCGACCTCGTCGGTGAACCACTCGAAGACCATCTTACCTGCCGTACCACAGGTACCCGACGACGAGCAGGGCGAGGACGACCAGCGCCCCGACGATGACGGGCACCGGCAGGCCGCTCCCGCCGCCGTCCGCGGGTTCGGTCACGTCGACGGCGACGGTGTAGCCGCTGGAGAGGGTCGTGTCGCCGTCGGCGTCGTCGTACTGGAAGTCCATCTCGACGGGGTAGGACTTCGTCAGCGCGCCCGACCCGGCGCTGACCTCGAAGGTGAACGTCTCCGACTCGCCGGCCGGGATCTCGGCGGCGTAGGCCTCGCCGTCGTCGATGGTGATCGGATCGTCGGCGTAGATGGCCGCGGACACGTCGCTGACGGGCTCGTCGCCGGCGTTCGTGACCGTCACTTCGAGGACGCGGCCGCCGCCGCGTTCGACGGTCCCGTTTTCGACCGACACGTCGAAGGTGTCACGCTGCTGGCCGACGCGCAGCCGGGTGTCGAAGCTCTCGGCCTCGCGGCGCTCGTCGTCGGCGTTCCGATAGGTCGGCCGCAGCGTGAACTGCTTCGGGCCGGCCTCGCCGGCCTCGCTGACTTCCACGTCGAAGGCGAACTCTTTGGACTGGTTGACGCGGAGGTTGCCGACGGAGTACTCGCGTTCGAGCGGCGAGACGGTCTGGCTCTCCGACTCGAAGACGATCACGACGCTGTCGGCTCTGGCGTCGCCGACGTTCGTGATGGTGCCCGAGAGCGTCCCTTCCTCGCCGACCCGGAGCGTCGAACTCAGGTTGCTCGCGCTGAACTCGTACTCGACCTCGGGGTCGGGCCGGACGCCGAACTGGAGCGTCCCGGACTGGCCGGGGTCGCCCTCGCCGTCCTCGTAGCTCACCGACGCCTGCAGGGAGTAGGTGCGGCTCTCCGCCTGCGGGGTCGCCGTCGCCTCGACGGCGATCTCGCGGGTCTCGTTGGCGGCCCAGCTACCGACGTACTCGCTGGCGGTGGTCGACCCGCCGAAGGTGAGCGCGGGGCTCCCGGAGGTGACCGACACCGATGCGTCGCGCACGTCGACCGGGCCGTCGTTGCGGACGGTGATGGTCACGGGCCCGTCGTCGTCGACGGCCACGTCGCTCTCGCTGTCGACGATCGTGAACGTCTGCTCGCGCGCGGGCGTGACGCCCAGCGAGAGACTGTTGGACTGCATCGGGGTGCTGTCCTCGTCCTCGTAGCTGACCGTTGCACCGAACGCGTACTGCTGCTGGCTCGCGGACTGAGCGGCGCTGACGCGATAGGAGACGGTCCGCGTCTCACCGGGCGCCCAGGCGCCGCCGACGTAGCGGGTCGACGACGCCGACGCGCCGAAGGTCAGGTCGGCGTTCTGGGAGGTGAGCGCGACCGAGGCGTTACGGGCGACCGCGGTCCCGGTGTTGCGCATCGTCACGTCGACCGTGCCGGTGGCGCCGATCCGGGCCGTCGACTCGACGTTCGTCACGCGGAACTGCGCGGCCTCCTCGATCGTCACGTTCACCGTGAAGTTCCGCGTCGTGCTCGTGCGGTTGTACTCGCTCGTCTGCGGGTTTATCGACTGCGTGTAGTTGTACGAGACGTTGATCGGGAGGCGGTAGGTGCCCGGCTGGGCCGAGCGATCGACTTCCATCCGGAACTCCACGGGCGCCGACGAGCCGTCCGGCAGGCGGGCGATGGCGCGCTCGTTGGTGGTGACCGTCAACGGGGCGTCGTGCTCGCCGACGCTGACCCGGAGCGCGCGGGCGGTCGTCACCTGCTGTTCGAGTTGCGGGTTCGACAGCGACCCGTTGGTGACGTTGCCGTCGTTGAGCACGACGACCTGCAGCGCGGTCCGGTCGCCGGGGACGAAGTCGGTGTCCGGCACCGACACGTCGATCCCTGGGTTGCCCGTGACGTTGTCCTGCTGTTGTTGCTGTTGGACCGCCGCGGCCGACGCGTCCGCCGGGTCGGCCGCAGCCGACGGCACAGGTGTCTCGACGGTGTCGGCGACCCCCTGGTCGGTGACCGCGCCGGCGACCGGCGACGCGGCGAGCAGCAGTGCGACTGACGCGACTACGAAGAGCTGTGTCCGTTGCATACGTGGATTCTCGTTCTTCACCCACCGTGCCGCGGGGACCAACGACGGCCACGCAGGTGTCGTTTCGCGACTTGCCGCCCGAACCCCGTCAATCATTGTAAACCGGAAGAAACTTTCCGATAGTTTGTTCCGATTCACGACCGCACGGCTACCGCTCCGGAGTCAATACCCGACCCATTGGTAACATTTAACAAGGCATAGGGCGTAGCTACTGCCAGCGTCGAATCGATAGACAGCGACGGAACGTAGACCACAACAATGGCAACCAACGAAACTCGCTCCGAGACGAGCCGCTACGACGAACTCGAGATCGCGAACGGTGACGTCGTCATCTACGATGTCGACAATCACCGGGCGTGGATCCAGTCGGACGAAACAGTAACCGGCGACGAGATAGCCTGACCGGGCCTCGGAGCGGTCTCGTCTGCCCCGTCGAGGCGGCCGACCGCCCTCGCCCACGACCGCCCGTTCTTCCACACCGACCGTCCAGCCCCACCGCCGTTCGGCGAACCACCGCTCAGCCGTGCCCCCGCTGGCCGACCCGTCCTGACACCTACCCGTCCTCGGACGCGGAATCGTGACCGCCGTCGGTCGGGCGGTCGGCGGCGTCGTCGGTCGGGCGGTCGGCGGCGTCGTCGGTCGGGCGGTCGGCGGCGGGGTCGGTGAACTCGTCAGCGGTGGCGTGCCCGTCGTCGCCGACCTGCGCGTGGAGGCGAGCGATCTCCGTCTCCAGTTGCCGGATGCGCTCGTCGTAGTCGTCGTCCGACCGCAGCCACAGCGCGCCGAGGACGGCGACGAGGACCAGCGGCAGGCCGAACATCAGCAGGCCCATCGCGAGGACGACGAGCAGTTCGATGCCGCCGGGCATCCCCATCTGGAGGAGCATACCGACGGCTACGGCCGGTCGCGCGAAAACCCTTCCGCCGTGACACCACCGCCGTCGCGACCGGGTCTCCGCCGGCCTGCAGGTCAGAAGTCTGTGATCGAGGTCTGCAGGCCGGCGACGAGGTTGGACTTCCGCCGGAGTCGGCCCAGCGGGACCGGGACCCGCGGGAGCACTCCCCGGAGGGCCTCGCGGAAGCTCTCGGCGACGCCGTGTTCGCCGTCGAAGGCGTGGCGCACGCCCTCGCGGACCTGCCAGACGCCGACCGGCGCCCAGTAGTCGTCGGTGACCTCCCGCAGGACCAGCGCCTTGGCCTGGCGGTCCCGTTCGTGCAGGTGTTCGAGCACCGCGAGCCGCGAGGCGTAGTAGGCGCCGGCGGTCTCCTCGACGTACCCCGTCCGCCCCTCCCAGCCCTCGTGGGCGCTGGAGAGGTAGTAGTCGCTCGCCGCCGGGTTCCAGACGCTCTCGGGGGCTTTCATCTCGACGAGTTCGAACTCCCACTGCCCGGGCGCGAGGATCACCCAGTAGCGGTTGCCCATGTACTCGTTCGTCCACACCGACACCTCGTCGACGGTGTCGCTGTGCTGGAGGCCGCCGCGGAGGTACTTCCCGACGGTGTCGTCGACGGCGGTGATCGACCACCGCGTCGGCACGAGCTTGCGGTTGTGGCCCTGTCCGAGCGCGCCCGCCGAGAGGATGGTGTTGACGTCGTACACGTCGAACCCGCGCCGGTAGAGGTAGGTCATCGCCCCCTCGGCGGCCCAGTCGTCGTCCTCCAGCGTCTTCTCGACCGGTCGCGGCACGTGAGGGTTCTCCGCCAGGTCGGCGTTGGTCGCCCGCGCCCTGGGACCGGTCGGCGTCGAGATGTCGTCGAGCGAGAGGTCGATGTCGGGCGTGCCGTCGAGCCCGACCTCCACGTCGACGGGGTGGTCGGCGATGGCGACCTCCCGCTGGGTGCCGACGAACCCGTCCCACACGTCCGACACGTCGACTTTCGCCGACCGCGTGGAGTTGAGCATCCCCGTCCGTCGCTGGAGCACGTCGTCGATCTGATATCCCTGGCTGTACCAGTCGCCGCTGGTCGCGAAGTCCGCGGCGTCGGCGTCCCCGCCCATCGGCGAGAGCACCCCCGTCGAGACGTTCGGGTAGCCCGACCGCCCCACGAACACCTCCGGCGCCGTCGAGCCGAACATCGAGTCGCCCTGGACGGCCTGCTGGAACTCCCGCTCGACGTCGTCGAGGTACTCCGTGATCTCGTAGGACTTCTCCTCGGCCAGCCGGCGCTTCTCCGCGGCCTCGTCGCGCTGGAAGTCGTCGATGAAGTCGTCGAGGCGCATGCCCGCCATTCGCCCGACCCTACCGCCCCCACGGGCTTCAATGAGTCGGTGCGGGACCCCCGAAACCGGGACGGTCCTCGCGGCGAACTCAGTCGTCCCCTGGTTGCTCCACCTGCGCGCCCCCGGCCACCTCGTCGGGAACGAGCCCGTAGCGGGCCAGCCGTGACTCGATCGACGGGTGTTCGGCGGTCAGCCGCTCTAGCCACGTCCGGCGCGCGCCGAAGGGGCTGCCGCCGGCGACCGCGTCGTCGGCGTCACCCACGGTTCCGACCGCGTAGAGACCGGTGCAGAAGTCGGTCGCGCTCGTCGCGGCGACGGCCACGTCGTCGGCGTGGTACTCCTCCAGCCGGCTCGCGCGTACCGCCAGTGCCTGCACGAGGACCACGGCGCCGGCGCTGGCGAGGACGTACAGCAGGAGGTTGAGGTCGTTCGAGCGGCCGACGCCGGCGACGAGGAAGGCGCCGCCGGCGACGAGCGCGACCTGCGGCGGGAGGTGCCGGAGCGCGAGGAGCCAGAACGCCGCGAGGCCGACGGCGTGGGTGGCGCCTTCTCGGAGCGGCGCCCGGTGGAGGTGGCCGAGCGAGCGGTGGGCGAGTTCGTGGGCGACGACCGCCCGGAGCGCCGCGTCGTCGAGCCGGTCGGCGAGCGAGGCGGAGGCGACGAGGACCGTGCGGTCGCCGTCGCCGAGGACGTTCACCCCGCCCGCGCTCTCGCGGTCGACGACCACCGACGGCGTCGCCACGTCGAGGTCGGCGGCCACCTCGGCCGCGACCCGGCGGAGCCGCACCGGCGCTTCGTCGGCCAGTTCGAGCCCGCGGAGGAGGCCGTCGGTGACGACGCGACCGACGGCGAACTCTAGTCCGAAGCTCGCCAGCGCGACCGCCGCGACCGCCGGCGGCGCCATCCCGGCCGCGTAGCAGGCGGCCAGCGCCGCGACTAAGACGGCGAGCAACAGCGCGTCGATCAGCCGATAGGCCGCGGGCAGGCCGACGGCGCGGTCGAGTCTCGCGGTCAGCGACACGGTACCGACCGCTCGTTGGGCCCGGTCGGGCAAAAACCGTCGGGGCGCGAGCGAAACCGGCCTCGGTCGGTCCGAGCGGATCCGAACCCATATGACCGGCGACGGGCGAGGAGTGAACGATGCCGACAGTCGAGTGCGACGTGGCGGCGGCCCGCGAGCGGCTCGAAGACGCGGGGGTCGAGGTCGAGTCGGGGAACACGGACCACGAGCGCTGGCGCGCCAGTCGGGGCGGCGCGACCGCCGTCGCGTACGACGGCAAGGTGGTAATCCAGGGCGCGAACCCCGCCGATATCGAAGGACTGGTCCGCGAGGGCGGCGGTCGGGCGCACGTCTACTTCGACGGCGCCTGCCGCGGCAATCCCGGTCCCTCGGCGGTGGGGTGGGTCATCGTCAGCGGCGACGGGATCGTCGCCGAGGGCGGCCACACCATCGGCCGCGCCACGAACAACCAGGCCGAGTACGAGGCGCTCATCGAGGGCGTCAGCGTCGCCCGCGACTACGGCTTCGACGAGATCGACGTGCGCGGCGACTCCGAGCTCATCGTCAAGCAGGTCCGCGGCGAGTGGGACACGAACGACCCGGAACTGCGCGAGTACCGCGTGACGGTCCGCGAACTGCTGACCGCCTTCGACGAGTGGTCGCTCGAGCACGTTCCGCGGGAGATAAACGACCGAGCGGACGAACTCGCCAACGAGGCGCTCGACGAGGCCTGACCGGCCCGCGAGCCACCGACACACACTATGCCCGACGAGACACCAGACCCCAGCGAAGCACCAGACGTGCTGGCCGACGACGAGGGCGACCCCGACGACCTCCCGCCGGAGCCGGTCGTCGACGAGGCCGAACGGCTGACTCGCCTGGCACGCGAGGCCGTCGACCGAGACGAGGCCGCCGCCTACCGGGTCGACCGCGACGAGCGACTGGCCGACCACGACTACACCGCCCGCGTCCGCGAGGACGAGACTCGCGACGTGCTCGTGCTCCACCCCGAGGAGTGGGTCGAGGGCGGCGAGATCAGGACCGAGCGGGTCGAGGAGATCGACCGCGGGATCGAGGTCCCGCTGTCCGGTCCGGGCGAAGGCGACGACTGGGCGGAGATCGACGGCTACAACCGCGATATCGTCGCCGACGTGCGCGAGGCTCACGACGAGGACCACGCCGCGAACGTCGCGGCGCTCGCGGACTTCATGGGCAACCACTACGCCAAGCCGATCCACGACGCGACGGCCGACGAGCTGACGGAGTTCCTGACGGAGTACTACCCGCGCAACGCCTGGCCGACGGCTGCCCAGCGCGATATCGTCGAAAAATCGGTACGTGTCGCGTTCTCGGTCGCGGACGAGCGCTGCCCGCTGGCCGAGTGAGTTACTCCTGAACGGCGTCGACGAGCTCGCGCAGGTCGTCGGCGCGGTCGCCGCTCGTGACGAGCTTCGAGAACTCCCAGGAGAGCTGGTCGAGCACCGTCTCGTAGCCCTCGTCGGTCAGGGCGTACTGGTTGGTGCGCTTGTCGAGCTCGCTCTTCTCGACCAGACCCATCTCGACGAGGTCGTCGAGGTTGGGGTAGAGCCGACCGTGGTTGACCTCGTCGTCGTAGTAGTCTTCGAGTTCACGTTTGATAGCGAGCCCGTATCGGGGCTCTTCGCCGAGAATGACGAGGATGTTCTGCTGGAACGCGGTCAGCTCGCGTGCGATTCCGGGGGTGTCAGTCACCGATTGTGCCTCTGACATGGTTAGTCGAATGTCATCTGGCTATTTAACACTTGTTAACTTTCTTCCGTTATCCGTGAGGATACCCCCCTCGTCACCGGCTTCTCCGGGTGATATCACAGAATGATAATCCTACCGTTACCCGGGAGTTCCGCCGCTCCTGTGGCGCGGCGAGCGGACGAAACGGAAAGGCCTTTGCCGGCGCCAGGCGGACTCGCGGGTGATGTCGAACCTCTGGGAAGACCTCGAGACGGGGCCGAACCCGCCCGAGGAGATCTACGCAGTAGTCGAGTGCCTGAAAGGCGAGCGCAACAAGTACGAGTACGACAAGGACATCCCCGGCGTCGTCCTCGACCGCGTGCTCCACTCGAACGTCCACTACCCCTCCGACTACGGGTTCATCCCGCAGTCGTACTACGACGACGAGGACCCCTTCGACGTGCTCGTGCTCGTCGAGGACCAGACGTTCCCCGGCTGCGTCATCGAGGCCCGCCCCGTCGCGCTGATGAAGATGGACGACGACGGCGAGCAGGACGACAAGGTCATCGCCGTCCCCAGCGAGGACCCCCGCTACGACCACATCGAGGACCTCGAAGACATCCCCCAGCAGCAACTCGACGAGATCGACGAGTTCTTCGCGACCTACAAGAACCTCGAGGAGGGCAAGGAAGTCGAGACGCTGGGCTGGGAGGACAAACAGTCCGCCTACGACGCGATCGACCACGCCCAGGACCTCTACGAGGACGAGTTCCAGTAGACGCGCTCGCGGTGCGACCCTTCTTTCGACCGCACCGAACCCACAGTCACTCGGCCGATCGGGCAGTCCCCCGCCTCGATAGTCCCCTGCCCGACAGTCTCTCGACCTCGGCGGCGGTGAACCGTTCACGCCAGTTCACGCGCCGTTTGAACGGTTAAATCGCCGGACGGGACGGGTGTACGAACGGTCGTAAAATCGGGCGAACTCACGTACGAGGTCGGCCCCCTATATCATCCGTCGGGCCCACGGTGTACTCGTCCGAGGTGACCCCGATGCAGAACACCGACGCTCCCTCCGCCGAAGCACTGCGCGAACAAGTGTCCGCCGTCTCCGAGCGATACGTCGCCGTCGAGTGCGACGGCGAGACGGTCGTCTTCGACACCAGCGAACCCGACGGCTGGATCGTCTCTGACGGCGCGGTCAACCGCGAGTCGATGCGGTGAGCCGGCGGCTCCCGCCGCCGAGTCGACCCCGTTCGCGCCGCACCGCGACGCACTGAATCGACCCGCTCCTCGCGGTATACCTCTCGCGCATCCGCTCCCGTTTCGCCGATACATTATGAGCATGGGTAATTACTTCAGGGGCGCGTCCGTACGTCGACACGTATGGCAACCAGGACACCGACGGCCGGGATGGCGCACCTGACGGTCGTGCCCGAGAACTTCGGGGACGAAGGTGACGGCGACGGTGACGAGTCCGGCGACGGGCCCGACGGGGCGGTTGTCGACCGATCGACGGGGATCCGTTCGCGGGACTGACGCCGGTCAGCGGCGGCTGAACCGTCACCGACGCCCCCCGAGCCTGTCCGCGAAAAGAAGCTTCTTGTGCCCCACGGCGGTAATCCGGGGTATGGGACTGTTCGACCGTATCCGCGGCGGCGACGACGAGCCGCGGGTCGCTTTCTTCGGCATCGACGGCGTACCCTATAGCCTCATCGCCGACAACCGGGAGGAGTTCCCGAACCTCTCCCGGCTCATCGACGAGGGCTCGGCCGGCGCCATCGACAGCATCGTACCGCCCGAGTCCTCGGCCTGCTGGCCGGCGCTGACCTCCGGGAAGAACCCCGGCGAGACGGGCGTCTACGGCTTCCAGGACCGCGAGGTCGGCTCCTACGAGACGTACGTCCCGATGCGCCGGGACGTCCAGACCAAACGGGTCTGGGACCGCGTCCAGGAGGCCGGTCGCGACGCCACCGTGATGAACGTCGTCACCACGTTCCCGCCTCAGCGCGACGTCCAGCGGATGGTCTCGGGCTTCCTCTCGCCCGGCGTGGAGAAGTCCGCCTACCCCGACGAGTTCCGCGACTACCTCCAGTCGATCGACTACCGTATCGACACCAACGCCAGCCTGGGCCACACCGACAAGCGCGAGTTCATGGAGGACGCCCACGCGACGCTGGACGCCCGCCAGGAGTCGTTCAAACACTACGTCGAGGAGGACGACTGGGACCTGTTTTTCGGCGTCTTCATGGCGACCGACCGCGTCAACCACTTCCTGTTCCGGGACTACGAGACGGGCGGCGAGTACGAAGACGAGTTCATCGAGTTCTACAAGAAGGTCGACGAGTACCTCGGCGAACTGCGGGAGCTGCTGCCCGACGACGTGACGATGCTGGTCGCCTCCGACCACGGGTTCACCTCGCTGGACTACGAGGTCAACTGCAACGCCTGGCTCCGCGAGAACGGCTGGCTCTCCTACGAGGGGGACAGCGACTACACGTTCCAGGTCGGCGCCTGGCTCCGCGAGGGCGACCGCCTGGAGTTCGACCCCGACTACGCCGGCGACCTCGACGACCTCGTCGACCCCGAGACGCTGGCGGCCGAACTCGACGGGGGTCGCCTCGTCGCCGACGACGAAGACGCCCGCGACGAGGCCGTCGCCGCCATCCAGGACGCCACCCCTGCCGTGATCGACGAGGGCGAGGAACGCGCCGTCGTCGTCGACGCCGACGACGTCGACGTGGACACCCACGTCGTCGATACCGACGACGGCGACGACGAACAGTTCCACGTCGAGGCCGACCTGGTCAGCGCGACCGGTGACGCCTACGTGCAGGACAGTACCATCGTCGCACTCACCGAGGAGGCCCGCGACCACGTCGTCGATGGCCTCGACGACGCCACGCCGAAGTCGCTGGGCGCCGACAAGGCCGACACCACCGAACTGTTCGAGGATGTCTCCGTCGAGACCGACGACGGGGCGTTCCAGATCACCCTCACCGCCGCCGAGGGCGTCGATCTCGGGACCGACCTCGACCCCGACCGCGAGGTGCTGGAGTACACGCACTCGGAGCTCCCCGACATCGCCGACGAGGCCGACGCCTACTCGCTCATCCCCGGCCGCTTCTACCTCAACCTCGAGGGCCGCGAACCGCGCGGGAGCGTCCCCCAGGAAGAGTACGAGGAGGTCCGCGCCGAGCTGAAGGCGGAGCTCGAAGCGATGGAGGGACCGAACGGCGAGCCCGTCGCCGACCGCGTCGTCACCAAGGAGGACGCCTTCCGCGGCGACCACGACGACATCGCGCCGGACCTGACCATCGTCCCGAACCACGGCTTCGACCTGAAGGCCGGCTTCAAGGGCCGCAAGAACCCCTTCGTCGAGTTCGCGGCCCGCAACGGCATGCACAGCTTCGACAACGCGACGCTCCTGATCGACGACGAGGAGGCGCGGGTCTCCGACGTGGACCTCTTCGACATCGCGCCGACCATCCTCGACCTGATGGACGTCGACTACGAGCGCGGCGAGTTCGACGGCACCTCGCTGGTCTGAGCCGTTTCGCGCTTCTCCTGCGATCGCCGTCCGATCGACTCCGACCGCCGACCGCCGCCTGTCTCGTTCGACGGGGTGTTTATCGGTCGACACGGGCCGTCCCGTCGCGGTTCGGGATTTTCAGACGCCGGGAACGCGCATCCCTTTATATGCATTTTCGCCCGCAAGCTGCACATGTGAGGTGACGACCATGGCAACCAACACGGCGAACCCACTGGCCGAGGAGTTCGCGTTCGACATCGGTGGCCCGGTCGCGAAGTACTGGGTCGCGCTGCTCCGCGTGATCACCGGGTGGTACTTCTTCCACGCCGGCGTGACGAAGATCATCGAGAGCGGGTTCAACTACGCCGGTGCGACGGGCTACCTGCAGGGCATGACCGGCACGGCGCTGGGCCCGCTCCCAGTGTGGATGGCCAACAACCTGGCCTGGTTGGTCAAGCCGGGCGTTCCGCTGTTCGAGACGCTCATCGGCCTCGGGATCATGTTCGGCGCCTTGACCCGGCTGGCCGCGTTCGGCGGGGCCATCTTCATGACCCTGTTCTGGGTCGGCAACGGCGGCTACGGCCACGGACTGGTGACGGGGGACTTCCAGACCCTGCTCATCTTCGTGACCCTCGCGGCGCTGGCCGCCGGCCGGTACTACGGCCTCGACGCCGTGCTCGAACAGACCGCGCTCGTCGAACGGCACCCGAAGCTCAAATACCTGCTCGGCTGAGGAGGTGACCACCAATGAGAGACACCATCACGACCACGATCGACAAGGCGGCGATGGCACTCGGCGGCGGCCTCATCCTGCTGGGGGTCGTCGGCCTGGGGATCGTCGAAGTGCTCGCGGGCCCGCCCTACGGTGCGGCCCCCACGACCAACGACGCCGGCGAAGTGATCGCGACGCCGATGGTCGACGCCAACCTCAGGGTCTTCCTGGTCGTCGCCGGCCTGGTCGTCCTGCTGGCGTGGCAGGTCTACCGCATAGCCGCGACGGCTGGCGGTGAGGACGCCACCCAGCGCGTCGAGATGACCGCCGACTGACCGCACCGCTCCCCGCTCGTTTTCCCGTTTCGCGCGCTCGAACCGGACAGCGACCGCGACGGTCGACGAGTCGGACGCGCGTCTGACGGGTCGTTATGGTCTCGCACGGAGAAGGTCGCGTATGGCAAGCCTGACCGAAGTGTACGAGGGGCACCTGCGCACGGTGACGACCTCTCGTCGGTTCTACGCGGGGGCGAGTCTATTCGGGGTGGGCGCGGCGATGGTCGTCGCGAGCATCGTCGTCTCGACGACGACAGTGGGGGCGTCGCTCGGGTTCGACCGCATCGCGGCGCGCACGCTGGCCGGCACGCTCGCCGGCCTGGGCCTCCCGGCCACCTTCCTCGGCGTGTTCGCCGTGCTCCCGGCCGGGCGGACGACCCGCGCCGCCTCGGTCATCGGCGCCAGCGTCGCGGTGCTCGGCGTCGCACTGTTCCGCGTCGCCTACCCCGAGCAGTGGTTCGGCGCCGGCGACCCGCTGGGGCCCGCCGCCGTCGTCGTCTACTTCTTCGGCGCGATGGTGACGCTGACCTGCCTGTTCGCCGGCCTCGCCACGTTCAAGACCCGCAACGACCCCGGAGGAACCGCTCGCATGGAGATCACCGAGGAGGGCAACCTCCGCCTCGTCGAGGACGCCGAACCCGCCGGTGGCTTCGGCTCCGTCGGCCTCTTCGGCAAGGAACCCCAGGGCGAGGTCCGCACCCAGACCAACCGCGAACAGCCGCCTGGGTCCGAGCAGACGAGTCGCGGCCAGGACGCCGAGATCCTGGCCGACGCCGTCGGTGAGCGGTCGAACCCCACCGGGCCCTCCGGTGCCGCCGCCGACGGCGGGTCGGCCACCGTCGAGAACGGCGGTGGAGACGCCGCCTCCCAGAACGGCGAGTTCACCGACGCCGAGTTCGTCGAGGCCGCCCACGAGCGGGGGCGACCGGACGCCTACTGCGGCAACTGCGCCCACTTCGAGTACGTCAAAGTCGACGAGAAGATAACTCCCTACTGCGGCCGCCACGACGAGCTCATGGAGGACATGGACGCCTGCGACCAGTGGTCCGAAGCGAAGTAGGACCGGCCGCTCTGACCCGCGCTCCGCCCCGCACCCGACACCGCGAAACCGGGCATTTTTCAACCGGTGGCCCGCTACGGCGGGTATGAAGTTCTGCGACGAATGCGGTTCGATGATGAAAACCGAGGGGGACGCCTGGGTCTGTGGCAGTTGCGGCTACGAGCAACTGCGCGACGAGGCCGAGGAGGCCAAGACCGCCGTCACGACACAGGGTCAGGAGGAGACCGAGGTCATCGACACCTCCGACGTGAGCGCCGAGGACATGGGGCCGACGACGGAGGCCCGCTGCCCGGAGTGCGGCAACGACCAGGCGTTCTGGGAGATGAAACAGATCCGCGCCGCCGACGAGAGCGAGACGCGCTTTTTCACCTGCACCGAGTGCGAGCACAAGTGGCGCGAGGACGACCACTGAAGTACCACCGGCCCTGAGTGGCCGACGTGCCGCGCGCTCCCGACGACGGCGACGACGTGCCCGCACCGACCGTCCCCGTCGACCGACTGGAGGGGGGCTGGGAGCGCGCCGAAGACACGACGGAGACGCTGTTCGGCGTCGAGGGCGCCGACGTGCGCGGCCACACGGTCGTCTACGAAGACACAGCCCTCCGGACGGCCGTCCGCGAGGCGACCGACGGCGCCGTCGACCAGTCCTGGCGCTTCTTCTTCGCCACGAGGCTCGCCTTCCGCCCGCCGCTGGCCCCGGCCATCGGCCCCGCGATGGTTCTCCCCTCGGTGAAGACGGAGGCCGTCCGGCAGTTCGCCGAGGACCTGACCGACCGCGGCGTCGTCGAGGTGGAGCGGGGCCGCCGCGAGCGGATCCGGACCGAAGACCGCTCGCGGGTCACGCTGCGACAGGTGACCGGCGAGGTGCCGCTCCCCGACAGCGACCCCGTCCCCGTCGAAGGGTGGGTCGGCGCCTGGGCCGACGGCGACATCCGCCTCGCCGGCGGGGCCTACCCCCGCTCGTCGTTCGCCGGCCGATTCCCGGACGCCGACTCGGTGTTCGACGGCTCGGCCGACGACTACCGCGAGGAACTGCTCGATCTCTTGCGAGCCACGGGCTGATCGGCGAGTCGCGGAAAAAGACGGCGCCGTCGGTCGCTACACGCGCCGCGCGAAGGTGAGATAGCCGGTGTGGCCGACGCCCGCGGTCGACGGCCGCGACCCGCGGTCGTCGAAGTCCATCTCGCGCTGGATCGTCTCCAGCGTCTCGACCTCGGAGAGCCCGACCTCGTGAGCGGCGGAAACGGCCTCGCGCGTCCCCTCGACGAACGGCGAGTACACCGCGACGTACCCGCCGTCGCGGAGCAGGTTGGGGGTCCGCTCGACCATCGTCGGGGCGTCCTCCGTGTCCAGGGTCACCACGTCGTACCGGTCCAGATCGCCCAGCTGGTCGGTCACGTCGCCCGTGCGAACGTCCACGCGGTCGGCCACGCCGGCCAGTTCCACGTTCTCGCGGGCGACCTCGGCGAACTCCGGGTCTCGCTCGAAGGTCGTCACCGACGCGCCACAGCGGCCGAGATACGCCGCCAGCACGCCCGTCCCGGTCCCGGCGTCGAGGACGTCGTCCGCGCCGGAGATCCCGGTGTGGCCGACGATGAGGCCGATGTCCCGCGGCATCATCGGCGCGCCCGTCCGCTCGAAGTGGTTGAACAGATCCGGACCGCGGAGCTTCCGCGCGGTGAACGGCTCCCCGATGTGTGACTCGACGATCTCGCCCGGCGTCACGTCCTCGGGGACCTCCAGCACGCCGAGATCGCACTCCAGCGTCTCGCCCGGCGCCAGCAGGTACTCGCGATCCTCGGCCTCGTGGACGAACAGCAGGCTCACTCTAACCGCTCGATGGCCGCCGCCAGGTCGCCGTCGGTCGCCTCCAGCGCCTCGCGGGCGTCGCCCTCGCTCGCCCCCGCTCGCGTCGCGACCAGTTCGACGTCTTCGTCGGGGATCTCCGCCGCCCCGTCGTCGTCGCTCTCCGCGATGGCCGGCTCGTCGTCGCCGCCCTCGCCGCGCTCGTTCGACTCCGGCTCGCCGACGATGGTGTACGTCTGCTGGCCCTGGGCGTCCATCCGCTGGACGTCCGCGTCGGTGAAGACGAGCTCTTCGTCGGGCGTCCGGATGATGACCTCCTCGGCGTCGAGGTCCGTCATGTCGATGCCCATCTGCTTCATCATCTGCTGCATCTTGCGGTCGTTCATGCCGCCGCCTCCTGGGAACATACCACCACCTCCGGCGCCCGGCGCAAAAAGCCTTAACAACCGCCTGTTTCCGGGTGGGTCGGCCGACCGGAACTGCCGCGACCGTCCCGTCAGTCGGACCGACGACCGTGAACCGCGCGCAGGCCGACGACCCAGACGGCGAGGAGACCGGCGACCGCGTCGAAGCCCGGTCCGCGGGCGCTGGTCGGTTCGTCGGGTTCGGCCGTCGCGGCGGACGAGTTCCGGACGGAGAGCCGTCCGACCTCCTCGCCGGCGACCGACACCACGCCCTCGCTCGCCGGGAACGAGACGGTGACGGTGCGGCCGGCGGTGGGCCCGAGCCGAACCGTCTCAGTGGCGACCCGCCGGCGGTCGACCGCGACGGGGACGGTCCGGGTGACCGTGCGGTTCTCGCGATTGACCAGCCTGACCGTGACGGAGGCGTTGTACCCAACCCGAACCCAGTCGGCGAGCCCGCCGGTCGCGACCACGTCTACGCTGGCGGGGGCCGCAGTGGCGGTGTCGTTCGTCTCGACCGCCGGGGCGCTCGTTGGGGTCGCCGAGGGCGTCACGGCGTTCTCGTCGGCGGAATCGACCGTGACGACCGGGAGGGCGACCCCCGAGACTGCGATGTCGTGGTCGCCGCGGCGGTCGAACGACCGCTCGAAGGTGACCAGCTTCGAATCGCCCGCCGGGATCTCGACGCCCTTCGTGGCGACCAGTCGGCCGTCGACGCGAAGCGTCACGAGGTCGCGCTCCGCCCGGTCGCCGGGGTTGGCGAGTCGAGCCGCGATCACGACCGGTTCCCCCGGCGCGACCGTCCGGTGTGTCAGGTCCGTGCTGCGGACCTCGAACGACTGGCTCGCCGTCGTTTCGGTCGGTCCGACGGTCGGAGACGGGGTCCGCTCGGCCGGCGTCTCATCGGGTGTCGGGGTCGGCGTGGCTGTCGCCGTGGTTGTCGGCGTCGGGGGCGGGGTCGATGTCGCGGTCGGCGTTGCGGTTTCGGTCGCTGTGGGCGTCCGCGTCGATGTCGCGGTCGATGTGGGTGTCGGCGTCGCAGTTGGCGTCCGCGTCGATGTCGCGGTCGATGTGGGTGTCGGAGTCGCGGTCGATGTGGGTGCCGGCGTCGCGGTCGGTGTGGTCGTCGACGTCGCGGGTGGCGTAACTGTCGGCGTGGGCGCCGACGTGGTCGTCGGCGTCGCGGGTGGCGTGGCTGTCGGTATGGGCGTAGGCGCTACGGTTGCGGTCGGGGTAGGCGTCCGAGTCGGTGACGGAGTGTCCGTCGCGGCCGCCGTCGGTGAAGGTCGAGGCGTCGACGTATTCGGGGTCGGAAATTCGTCGTCTTGGCCTTCGTCGTCGCTATCGTCTCCGTCGTCCCACGGGTCTTCCCAGTCGTCCTCGTCTCGGTCGTCGCGTTCGCCCTCGTCGTCGTCACGCTCGTCTCCGTCGTCGTGTTCATCTCCATCATCGTCGTCTTCGCGTTCGTCCTCGTCCTGGTCGTCCTCCCCGCTTCGACCCTCGTCGCCGTCTTCGTCGTCTCCCTCCTGATCGGCCTGTTCGAACTGCTCGTCCCCGTCGGGCGGTGCCGAGAGCGGCGAGTCGTCCGCCGACGGCGCTCCCCCGTCGGCCGCAGGGAGGGCGCTGCCGTCGTCGGCCACCGCGGCGCCCGCTCCGAGGAGGATTCCGAGGAGTACGGTCGCCCCGACGACCGCGGCGACCGCGGACGACGGCGTCGCCAGGCGTTCCATAGGGAGCGGCCGGCCGACTCACTGATTGTTAATCGCCGGTGAGTCCGAGTAACGTCGCCCTGCGACGGTAGAGAGCCGTCGCGCACTGCCGCGCTACGGCCGCGACTCGACGAACGCCAGGAACTCCTCGGCAGTCACGTCACAGCGGACGGCCGGCTTGAATCCCCCGAGGTGGGTCCCGTGGTCGGTCGCCGACGCCGGCGCCAACGCGGCCGCGGCCGCCTCGCTCATGTAGTAGTTCGGACCCCGCCGGCGGTCGCTCAACCGAACGGCACGGTCGAGGACGCCGCCGGGTTCCGTTCCGGGAACGATCACGACCGGTCGCGGCCGGTCGGTGAACCCCGGGTCGTGGTAGTACAGGTCCCCGTGCCCGGCGAAGCGTTTGGCGTGGGCGTTGTTCGGATGCTCGGCGAGCGTCGCCGCCACGTCTTCGCGGTCGGCCTCCGGGCCGAGCACTACCGGCGGCTCGGCGACCGTGAAGTAGCCGAACAGGTAGCGGTGCTTGTACTCGCTGTCGGGCCCCGGGAAGCCGCCGTAGAACGCGACGATATCGCCCGGCTCCAGCTCGCGCAACTTCGCCACGTAGCCCGGGCGGTGTTCGCCGTAGGTGAGCGCGTCGAGGTTCGGGTCGCGGTGGACCGCCCGCTCGCGGACCGCCGCCGGGTCGGTGACCCACTCGCCGTCGCTGCCCGGCCGGACCCCGTCGAGCAGGTCGGCGAGCGTCCCCTCGCCGTGGCGCCGGGCGAGCGAACCGTACGTGGCCGTCTCGGTCGTCGCTCCTTTCTCCGGGATGGGCACGTACTCGAAGCGACCCTCGGCGTCGACGCCCGGGACCGGGCGGACGTTGCCGGTGTCGGCGCCGACGCCGCAACAGACGACCGTCACGTGACTCGCTTGGCGCGCGCCGACCTAAACGTTCCCGTGTCGGCCGGTACACGCGTTGCCGTTCGCTCGCAACCGTCCGATAGACCCCGGCGAAACGGCGGGTGAGAAAGCCGCCGGCACCGACCGACGGACCACGATGGGGGGAACGCGTGTGACAGCGTCCGTCGCGGTACCGAGAGCCGACAGGCGGCTGCCGACCGACGGCCCCGAAGGGACCGGCGCCACAGCAGGAGGGCACGTCGACAGGGCGGTTGTCGGCACCCGAGGGTAGCGACCGGAGTGAAAAATCGCTACCGGAGGGTTCAATTCTCGTTTGAGTCTCCTCGCCGGTCGCTCGCGGTGAGTCGCGAGCGACCGGCACATGGACGGGTTACTCCCGGAGCGCGTCCTCGCGCTCGGTCGCCTCCAGCGTCTCCTCCTCGACGCTCGTGGCGACGACGGCGGGCTTGTAGGCGCCGCCGTCGATGAGGTCGTGGTCCGAGACCGACGACTCGACGAAGCGGGTAAAGGCGCGCCGTTCGGGCGGGAGTTCGCCGTACAGCACCGCCTCCTCGACGAGGTCGTAGACGGGGATGCGGGGAGTGAGCAGGGTGTTCTCGCCGACGACGGAGTTCTCGCCGACGACGAACCCCGAGGTAACGCGACAGCCCGCACCGAGGGAGACGCCATCCTCGACGATCACCGGCGCGTCCTCGACCGGTTCGAGGACGCCACCGATGAGCGTGTTCGCGCCGAGTTTCACGTTATCGCCGATCTGCGCACAGGACCCCACCGTATCGCAGGAGTCGACGAGCGTGCCGTCGCCGACGTGGGCGCCGATGTTGACGAACGCCGGGGACATGAGGATGGCGTCGCTCCCGACGTAGGCGCCGCGGCGGATGACCGTCCCGTCCGGCGTGTTGCGCGTGCCGCGCTCGGCCAGGTCCGCAGTCTCCCGGAGCGGGAGCACGTCGTGATACGCCACGTCGCCGTACTCGCGGGCTTCCGTCTCGCGCAGGCCGAAATTGAGGAGAATGCCCTGTTTGACCCACTCGTTGGCCTCCCACTCGTCGCCGGACTTCTCGGCGGCGCGCACGTCGCCGGCTTCGAGCGCGGCGAGGAAGTCGTCGAGCGTCGCGAGGTGGTCGTCGGTGGCGTCGTCGGCTGTCAGTCCCTCCTGCTTTCGTGTCCAGAGGTCCGCGATATCGGATTGCAGGCTCATACCCGAGGGATGCACACCCCGGGGGCAAAACACTCTCGGAGTCGCCGTCCCCGGGAGGAACGTATTTACCGAACCACGGAGATATTCGGTCGATGGCGGGTTTCGCCAGGGGAGACAGCGCCGACGCGGAGGGCGGCGACGGGGACGCTCGACAGCGCGCTATCCGGACGTTCGTCGCGGCCCTCGCGTTCACGCCGACGTGGGTCGTCCCGTACGCGACGGGAACGCTCGGTCCGGTCTCGGCCGAGGTGGCCGTCACGGCCGTCGCGCTCGGGGCGACCGCCGGTCTCGTCGCGTTTCTGCTCGTCGACGGGGTCGACCTCGGCGGGGTGAACGACGCCGTCGCGGTCGTCGCGGCGCTGGCGTTCATCGCGGTCGGGACCGCGGTCGTCTGGGCGGTGCTGTCACCGGACGCGATACCGGCCTTCGCGATCGGCGCGCTCGCGTTCGTCTGGGCGGTGGCGCTCGGCGGCGTCGCCCGACACGTCGCGTGGCCGCGAATCGTGGCGAACCGCTGAGAAACGGACGGTTCAGCTCTCGTCGACGACGGTCCCGAACTCGTAGCGGCCGGCCGCTCGCCCTGCGAGCCAGGCCGCGGCGTCGAGCGCGCCGGCGGCGAAGACGGCGCGGTCCTCGGCGCGATGGGACAGCGAGACGACCTCGTCGTTGCCGGCGAGGACGAGTTCGTGCTCGCCGCGGATGTCGCCCGCTCGACGGGCGAACACGCCGATCTCGTCCTCGCCGCGAGGGGCGTGGCCCTCGCGGCCGTAGACCGGTTCCACGTCGCGCTGCTCTTGCACCGTTTCGAGGATCGTGTTCGCGGTGCCGGAGGGCGCGTCGACCTTGTCGTTGTGGTGGGTCTCCATCAGTTCCAGGTCGTAGCCGTCGAGCGCGCCGACGGCCTCGCGGACGGTGCGCAACAGTGCCTGGATACCCCGCGAGAAGTTAGTGGCCTTCAGGACCGGGACCGACTCGCTGGCGGCGTCGAGGGCGTCCAGCTGCTCGTCGTCGAGCCCCGTCGTCCCGACCACGAGCGCGACGCCCGCGTCCGCACAGGCGTCGGCGACGGAGGCGGCGGCCTCCGGCACCGCGAAGTCGACGACCGCGTCCACGTCGTACTCCGTCAGGGCGTCGGCGGCCCCGTCGCTCCCGACGACCGGAACACCGCCGACCTCGCCGGCGTCGGTCGCGTGGAAGCCGAGGACGACCTCGGCGTCGTCGCGCTCGCTCGCCGTCTCGATGACCGTCCGCCCCATGCGCCCGGCGGCGCCGTTGACCGCGATCGCCGTGCTCATCGTTCGATCTCGGCGTAGTCGTCCTCGTAATCGAAGGTTTCGGATTCGAGGGCGTCGAGGACCGCCTGCAGGTCGTCGCGGTACTCCTCGGAGAGGCGCGTCAGCGGCGAGCGCATCCGCGCCGAACTGTACCCGCGGATCTGCATCGCCTCCTTGACCGGGATCGGGTTGGTCTCGACGAACAGCGCGCGGAACAGAGGACCGAGCCGGTGGTGGATCTCGCGGGCGCGCTCGTAGTCGCCGGCCAGCGCCGCGCCGACCATCGCGCAGGTCCGCTCGGGCTCGATATTCGCGGCGACGCTGATCGCGCCCGTTCCGCCGACCGAGAGCATCGGCAGGGTCATCCCGTCGTCGCCCGACAGCACGTCCAGATCCGTGTCTCGGGTCCGCTCGATTATCTCACTGATCTGTCCCATGTCGCCGCTGGCGGCCTTGTACCCCTGGACGTTGGGGTGTTCGGCGAGTTCGGCGACGGTGGCGGGCTCGATGTTGCGGCCGGTGCGCGAGGGGACGTTGTAGACGATCTGCGGCAGGTCGATCTCGTCGGCGATGCGCTCGAAGTGCTCGACGAACCCGCGCTGCTCGGGCTTGTTGTAGTACGGCGAGATCAACAGCAGGGCGTCGGCGCCGGCGTCGGCCGCGCGCCGCGAGAGCGACAGCGCCTCGCGGGTGTTGTTCGAGCCCGAACCGGCGATAACGGGCACGTCGTCGACGGCCTCGATCACCGCCTCGACGACCTCGATGTGTTCGTCGTGGGTGAGCGTCGCCGACTCTCCCGTCGACCCGCAGGGGACGAGGCCGTCGACGCCCGCGGCTTCGAGCCGCTGGGCGTCGGTCCGGAGTGTCTCGAAGTCGATACTGCCGTCGTCGTCGAACGGCGTGCACATCGCGGGGTACACGCCGCGGAACTGAAACGATATCATTGGTCGGTGTTCGCGTGGGTGGGTGATAGGCTGCGTGGGTCGTGGCCGATGCGGACGGTCGCGGCCCGTTCGACGACCGGCGGCGTCGAGGAGCCCGCGACCGGACGAGAATGGCCCGCGACGAGTCCGCTACGCTCGCCGGGAGCCGCTCACGACCGTTTGCGTTTCGGAGAAGCGGCCGATACACCCGGCTCGACGGCGGCGTCGACCGCGAGCCCAGGGCGAATCATGTGCGAGAGAGGTGCGCGGAGCGACTTATTCGTTCCGGACGTCGGCGAGCGGTCGGCCCGGCGGCCGCTGTCAGCGATCCATGAACGCCCGCAGGACCGTCAGCTCCTCGTCCTCGGTGAGGCGGTCGGACTCCATGCAGGCGTGGACGACCTTGTGTGCGAGTTCCGGCGAGAGCTCCGTGGCGTCGCCCTCCGCCCCATCGGCCCCGCCAGTCGCGTCGGCTCGGTCGGGTCCGCCGGTCGCGTCGCTCCCGCGGGACTCGCCTACCCGCGACTCGACGGCGTCGACGCGCTCGGCGAGGTCCGTCAGCGCCCCCTCGACCGCGTCGAGCGCCGCCGGGTCGACGCCTGTTCGCTCGTCCGCATCCGCCTGTCCGGCGTCACCGTTCCCGGAACCAGTCGAGTCGTCGCTCCGTTCGTCCATCGTCGAGTCGTCGGCTCGCTCGTCCCTCACCGGACCGGCGTCCGGGGAGCCGTCGTCCGGCGAGTCGTCGTCGGGCGATCCGTCGGCGTCCGCGGCGTCGTGGCCCTCGACGTCGTCGTCCGCGTCGGACTCGGCTCCGAAGACCGACTGGGAGAACGCGCGGCGGTCGCCCCATTCGAAGCCGGGGATGGCGTTGAGGCGGCGACTGACCGTCGCGCGGGTCACGTCGAGCTGTTCGGCCAGGTCGCCCTGCGAGGCGTCGGGACGCTCGTACAGCGCCCGGAGCGTCCGGCGCTGTTTCTCGGAGAGGTCCGCGGCCGTTGGCGGCTCGGCGGCCTCGTCGGTCGCCGATCCCTCCTGTCCGTTCGCGGGGTCCGTCTCGGATGTCCCGGGGTTCGTCGCGTTCATGGATTGGTCGTCCTGGGCGTCCGGCTCGGAGTCGTTTCCGGGGTCGCCGTACTCGTCGAGGACGCGCTCGACGAGGTCCGGAGAGGCGCCGGTGACCTCCTCGGCGATCGCCGCCAGCGACGCGTCGGGCGCCGACTCGGCCACGTCGAGGATCCGCCGGTGGATCATCGCTCGCGGCTGGTCGGCTCCGCGGTCCACTCGGCTCATTGGCAGATCCACAATTCGCGGGCGGATATAGGCCTTGCGCTCCGAGAGATATTCGCAGGACGACGCGGACATCTTCCCATCGGGCGACTCCGGCGCCTCCGGTCGTCAGTACCCCGGTTCTCTCCACGGACGCCCGATAGTCGAGGGAATCCGGATCCCGACAGTGGGAGCGAGACGTGAGACGAGACGAGTCGAGCGCGCGTCAGTCGTCGGCCTGGCCGTGGCTGGCGGCGCCGGACTCCGAGGCGGGGGCGGCCGCTTCGGGCAGTTCGGTGCGCACGTCGGCGCGCTCGCGCTCGGCGATGACCTCGGCGTAGGCGTCGGGCATCACCTTCGTGAAGTTGTCCAGTTCGTCGTCCCAGTTCGCCAGCAGTTCCGCCGCGCGGTCGGAGTCGGTGTAGGCGGCGTGGTTCTCGACCAGCCGCGTGATCATGTTGCGGTCGAGTTCGTCCGGCGTCGGGTCGATCGAGACCATCCCCGTGTTCGCCTTCCGGGCGAACTGGCCGTCGGGGTCGTAGACGTAGGCGACGCCGCCGGACATGCCGGCCGCGAAGTTCTTGCCCGTCTCGCCCAGCACGACGATGGCCCCGCCGGTCATGTACTCGCAGCCGTGGTCGCCGACGCCCTCGACGCAGCCCTTGACGCCGGAGTTGCGGACGGCGAAGCGCTCGCCGGCGACGCCGTTGACGTAGGCCTCGCCCTGGGTCGCTCCGTACAGCGCGACGTTGCCGATGACGACGTTCTCCTCGGCCGCGTAGTTGGCGTTGTCGGGCGTGCGGACGATCAGCTTCCCGCCGGAGAGGCCCTTGCCGACGTAGTCGTTGGCCGAGCCGACGAGATCCATCGTGATCCCCTGCTGGAGGAAGGCGCCGAAGCTCTGGCCGGCGGTGCCCTCCAGGCGACACTCGACGGTGTCGTCGGGCAGCCCCTCGCCGCCGTACTCGCTGGAGATCTCGTTCGAGAGCGTCGCACCGACGGCGCGGTTGGTGTTGTCCACGTCGGTCGAGATCGCGACGGGCTCGCCGGATTCGATCGCGGGTTCGGCTTCCTCGATGAGCTCCCAGTCGAGCGACTCGCTCACCTCGTGGGTCTGCTCGCGGGTCTTGTAGCGGTCGTCGTCGCCCGCGGGCTCGGCGATGACGCCCTGCAGGTCGACCTTCTTCGCCTTCGGCTGGGTCACGTCCGTCCGCTGGGCGAGCACGCTCGGGCGCCCGACCATCTCGTCGACGGTGGTAAAGCCCAGGTCGGCCATGATCTCCCGGAGTTCCTGGGCGACGAAGGTCATGTAGTTGATGACGTGCTGGGGCTCGCCCGGGAACCGATCCCGGAGCTTCTCGTTCTGGGTGGCGACGCCGACGGGGCAGGTGTTCTCGTGGCACTGACGGGCCATCACGCAGCCCGAGGTGACCATCGAGGCGGTGCCGAAGGCGTAGCCCTCGGCGCCGAGCAGGGTCGCGACGGCCACGTCGCGGCCGGTCTTCATGCCGCCGTCGGAGGTGACTTCGATGCGCGAACGCAGGCCGGTCGCGCGCAGCATCTGGTTGGCCTCGGCGAGACCGAGCTCCCACGGGAGGCCCGCGTTCTTGATGCTCGTCTTCGGCGAGGCGCCGGTGCCGCCGTCGTGGCCGGAGATGTGGACCTTGTCGGCGTTGGCCTTGGCGACGCCGGCCGCGATGGTGCCGATGCCGTCCTCGGCGACGAGTTTGACGTTCACGTCCGCGTCGGGGTTGGAGGCCTTGAGGTCGTGGATGAGCTGCTTGAGGTCCTCGATGGAGTAGATGTCGTGCAGCGGCGGCGGCGAGATGAGCCCCACCCCGGGGGTCGCGTAGCGGACGTGGGCGATCATCTCGTTGACCTTCTTCCCGGGGAGGTGGCCGCCCTCGCCGGGCTTGGAGCCCTGCGCCATCTTGATCTGCAGCTCGTCGGCCGAGGCGAGGTAGTTGCTGGTGACGCCGAAGCGACCCGAGGCGACCTGCTTGGTCTTGCAGTTCTTCTCGGTGTCGAACCGTTCGGGGGGCTCGCCGCCCTCGCCGGTGTTGGCGTGGGCGCCCAGCCGGTTCATCGCGATGGCGTTGTTCTCGTGCATCTCCGGCGACAGCGACCCGAGGCTCATCGCGGCGGTCTCGAACCGCGTGACGATCTCCTCGACCGGCTCGACCTCCTCGATGGGGACCGACTCGCGGTCCGAGTCGAACTCCAGGAGACCGCGGAGCGTCTGGAGCTGCTCGTTCTGGTCGTTGATCTCCTCGGCGAACTCCTTGTAGCGCTCGTAGTCCCCCGTTCGAACGGCCTGCTGGACCTTGCCGACCGTCGAGGGGTTCCACTGGTGGTGGATGCCGCCGGAACGGTTCTCGAACTCGCCCTGGCGTTCCAGGTCGGGCTCGTCGCCCCAGGCGACCTCGTGGCGGTCGAGGAGGTCGTCTTCGATCTCTTCGATGCCGATGCCCTCGGTGCGGTTGGCGGTGCCCTCGAAGTACTCGGCGACGAAGTCGCTGGAGAGGCCGACGGCCTCGAAGATCTGGGCGCCCTGGTAGCTCTCGACGGTGGAGATGCCCATCTTGGCCATCGTCTTCAGGAGGCCGTCCTCCAGCGCGTTGACGTAGGCGTCGATGGCCGTCGACAGCTCCGCGCCGTCCGGCCCCGCTACCAGATCCTCGATGGTCTGGTAGGCGAGGTAGGGGTTGACGGCGCCGGCGCCGTAGCCGACGAGCGTCGCGATGTGGTGCACGGTTCTGGGGTCGCCCGATTCGAGGACGAGCCCGACGTGGTTGCGCAGACCGTTGCGGACGAGGTGGTGGTGGACGCCGCCGACCGCCAGGAGGCTCGGGACCGCGACGCGGTCCTCGCCGGCGGCCCGGTCCGAGAGGACGAGCACGTCGTACTCGGTCGCGGCTTCGGAGGCCGCCTCGCGGGCGTCCTCGACGGCGTCGCGGAGTCCGGTCTCGTCGGGGTCGTACGTGATGTCGACCACCGTCGAGGACATGCCGTTCTCGTCCAGGTCGCGGATCGCCTCGGTCTGCTGGTCGGTGAGGATCGGCGAGTCGAGGACGAGCTGCCGGGCGTGCTCGGGCGACTCGTCCAGCAGGTTGCGCTGGTGACCGAGCCGCGACTCCAGGGAGGTGACCAGCTCCTCGCGGATGTAGTCGAGCGGCGGGTTGGTGACCTGCGCGAACAGCTGCTTGAAGTAGGTGAACAGGGGGCGGTTGAACTGCGACAGCACCGAGAGGGGCGTGTCGTCGCCCATCGAGCCGACGGGGTCTTTGCCCTTCTCGGCCATCGGTTCGAGGAGGTGGTCGACCTCGTCGTAGGTGTAGCCGTACTGGGCCTGATAGGCCCGGAGCTGGTCGATCTCTCGCTGGGGGAGGTTGTCGGGGTCGGGGTTGATATCCGACAGGTCGAGCTGCTCGTCGGCGACCCACTCGCCGTACGTCTCGTCAGTGAGGTCGTCGAAGACCTCCTCGTCTGGAATGACCCGGCCCTCCTCGGGGTCGGCGAGGAACAGCTGGCCGGGCTGGAGCCGGCCGCGCTCCTCGATGTCGGCCGGGTCGGTGTCGAGCGCGCCGGCCTCGCTGGCCATGACCAGCGTGTTGTCGGTGGTCACGTCGTAGCGGCAGGGCCGCAGGCCGTTCCGGTCGAGGACGGCGCCGACGCGGTCGCCGTCGGTGGCGGCCACGAGCGCGGGCCCGTCCCAGGGCTCGACCAGCGAGGCGTGGTAGTCGTACCAGTCGCGGCGGTCGCCGCTCACGGCGTTGGCCTCGCCGCGCCACGCCTCGGGGATGAGCATCCGCAGCGCGTGGGGGAGGTCGCGGCCTTCGAGCATCAGGAGTTCGAGCGCGTTGTCGACGCTCGCCGTGTCGGACTGGTCGGGGTCGTCGATGATCGGCTTGAGCGTGTCCACGTCGTCGAACGCCTTCGAGTCCAGGTCCGTCTCCCGCGCGCGCATCCAGTTGATGTTGCCCTGGATGGTGTTGAACTCGCCGTTGTGGATGATGCCGCGGTAGGGATGGGCGAGATGCCACGCGCCCAGCGTGTTCGTCGAGAAGCGGGCGTGGACCATCGCGAAGGTGGTGTCGACGCGCTCGTCGGTCAGGTCGGGGTAGTAGTCGGCGACCTGTTCGCCCTTCAGCAGGCCCTTGTAGACGACCCTGTCGGTGGCGAGCGAGACGACGTAGAATCGCTCGTGACCCACGGGTTCGGTCTCCTCGACGTGCGTCTCGAGCGCACGGCGAGCGGTGTACAGTCGCCGGTCGAAGTCGTCGCCCGTCAGCCCGTCGACCGACTCGACGAACACCTGGACCATCTCGGGCTCGGAGTCCAGCGCCGTCTGTCCCAGATCGGCGTTGTCGGTGGGGACCGTCCGCCAGGCGACCGCGTCGAGGCCCTCCTCGTCGAACTGGTCCTCGACGACGGCCTTCAGTTCCGCACGGGCCTCGTCGTCGTCCTTCGGCAGAAAGAGCGATCCGACCGCGTACTCGCCGGGCGTCAGGTCGGCGTCGATCTCGTCGGCGAAGAAATCGTGCGGCGTCTGGATCATGACGCCGGCGCCGTCGCCGGTCGACTCCTCGGCGCCCGTGGTGCCGCGGTGTTCGAGGTTTGCGAGCAGTTCCAATCCGTCCGCGAGGACCCAGTGCCCACCGTCGCCGTCGAGGTCCATTACGACCCCGACGCCGCAGTTGGACCGTGCGTCGGCCGGGTCTGCCAGCCGGTGGTCCTCGTCGTCGCGAGAGAACGCACTCATGTCTCCGGACCTACCCGGTACCCCGGTAAAACGCTTTGCCTGATAGACTATATGACTGTTATATCCATACTTAGGAGTATAAGGGACCTCCCAGCCGTACTATGTCCGGATCGTTCGTCACGGTTTCAGACGGCTGATCGAACGTATCGGTAGATCCGGTTTCGTAGGTAAAAACTCTATCGGGCGTCCGAGTTATCTGGACGTTTTGTATATAGACCGCGCGCAAACAAAAGATGCCTGCAACGACGGTGTGTCGAGCGCCTGCGTTCCGGTCTGCGTCGGGCTCGTCGGGTCGGGATCGCCTCGCGAGCGCCGTTCAGGGCCAGGTGCCGGCCTGTTCGGCGGCGTCGAGGACCCGCTGGATCGCGACGACGTAGGCGGCGACCCGCATACTCGGCAGGTCGTGTTCCTCGTAGGCGTCGACGAGCGTGTCGAACTGCTCGACGACGATGTCTTCGAGCTCCTCGTTGACGCGCTCCTCCGACCAGTAGAAGCGCTGGCGGTTCTGCACCCACTCGAAGTACGAGACGGTGACGCCGCCGGCGTTGGCGAGGATGTCCGGCACGATGACGACATCCTTCTCTTCGAGCACGTCGTCGCCGGCGGGCGTGATCGGGCCGTTGGCGGCCTCGGAGATCACGTCGGCCTGGACGCCCTCGGCGATCGCCTCGTCGATAGCGTTCTCCAGGGCCGCGGGGATCAGCAGGTCCACGTCGAGCTGAAGCAGCTCGTCGTTGGTGACCGCCTCGTCGGCGCCGTGGAAGCCGGCGACGCTCCCGGTCTCGCGCTTGTGGTCCTTGGCGGCGACGGGGTCGAGGCCGTCCTCGCTGTAGACGCCGCCGCTGGAGTCGGAGACGGCGACCACGTCGGCGCCCATCTCGTCGACGAGCTTCGCGGAGATCCAGCCGGCGTTGCCGTAGCCCTGGACGGCGACGGTGGCGTCGGCGATGTCCTCGCCGAGGTAGTCGAACGCCTCGCGGGCGGCGATGACCGTCGAGCGACCGGTCGCCTCGACGCGGCCCTCGCTGCCGCCGCTAGAGAGGTCCTTGCCGGTGATGACGCCCGGCTCCGTGGTGTCCTCCAGGGTCTCGTAGGTGTCTTTGATCCAGTTCATCTCGCGCTGACCCGTGTTCACGTCGGGCGCGGGCACGTCGCGGTCCTCGCCGATGATCGGCGTCAGTTCCGTCGCGAAGGCGCGTGTGATGCGTTCGAGCTCGTCTTCGGAGTAGTCGTCGGGGTCGATGATGATGCCGCCCTTGCCGCCCCCCAGCGGGATGCCGACGGTCGCGGTCTTGTAGGCCATCCAGCCCGACAGCGCCTTGACCTCGTCGCGGGAGACCTGCGGGTGATAGCGGATGCCGCCCTTGTACGGACCGCGGTCACCGTTGAACTGCGACCGATAGGCGCGGAAGACCTCGACCGAGCCGTCGTCCATCTCGACCGAGAGGTTCGTCTCCAGGATCCGCTCGGGGTTCTTCAGCCGCTCCAGCATGCCCTCGTCGACGTCGAGGTACTGCGCGGCCTCGTCGATCTGTTCCTGTAGGCTCTCGAACGGGTTTACGTCGGATCCCATGCGTGGACGCTCGTAGACTTCTGGTAAAAATAAACCGGATTCGTCCAGTAATCTACACGGATTTTGTTAAATTATTATACAGCAAGGAGATACTGACAGTAATAGGTATTTATCCGCATAATAGGTGTCGGTGAGGAGGTGGCGCGGCAAGTTCGCGAGCGTGTCGGACGGCCGGCCGGGACGGAAACGTGGGGGCCCGGCACGTCGGCCGATCCCCTCGTCGCACTGCGGTTTCACCCCGAAATCGGGCGGCGTCTGCCGGTCGTCAGCCCGAAGTCTGACGGCCCTTTATGCCCCGCGACGAGTCACCTGCACATGCCGGGGGCGCGGCACGGTCACACGCTCCCGTTCCCCGCCAACGGCGACATCCCATCCTATCCCATCCTTCCGCGGTGCATCGATCACTCAGGCTCGCGATCCTCCCGTCGGCTCCATCGTCAGCGTCACCGCCGACCCGTCGACCGTCCACTCGCGAGTGTGCGCACGTTCGTCGCGTGGCCCGTCGCGGTGAGCCTCGCCACCGCTTGCACGAACGGACAGGTCGTCGACCCTGACGGTCCGCCCCAGTTCCGCCGCGTGGTCGATCACCGCCGCCGCGAGCGCCTCGTCGTCGGTACGGACCGCCAGTCGGACTCGCTCGTCGACAGCGAGGTCGAGATCGGCACGCATCTCCTGTGCGCGCCGGGTCACGTCCCGCGCCAGTCCCTCCCTGCGGAGTCGCTCGGGCAGCGACTCGTCGACGTAGACCGTCCCGCCGTCGAACGGGACTCGTCGCACCCCGTCGGGGACGCGCTCGACGACCGACACCATCTCGGCAGTCACCTCCCGCTCGGTCCCGCCGAGGGTCACGGTCAGCGGTACCGCCGCGGCCGACCGCCCCTCGACGGCGTCGGCGACCGCCGCCGCGTCGTCGCGGAAGGCCGGCCCGAGCGCGTCCATCCGCGGGACGACCACGCGCTCGCGGGCGGGGTACCGGTCCGTCAGCGCGACCGATCCGGCGTTGGTGCGGTCGGCGAGCAGCTCGCGGTGGGTCTCGACGGCCGCTGCGACTCGTTCCTCGTCGGTCTCGACGACCACCTCGGCGACGGGCCAGCGGTGCTTGCGCCCCATCTCCTGGCGGGCGGTCGCCACGGCCCCTTCGACCGCGCGGAGGGCGCCCACCCGTTCGACCAGCCCGGGCTCGTCGGGGAGACCGAGCGCGTCGGGCTCCGGCCACTCCGTCGCGTGGACGGTCGGTTCGCCCGCGTCGACGGGACCGTCGAGGGCGCGATACAGCCGCTCGGCGAGGTGGGGCGCGAACGGCGCGAGCAGCCGGACGCAGACCCCGAGGACGGTCCCGAGCGCGTCGTAGGCCGCCCGCTTGTCCGCGGTCGTGTCGGGCGTCCACACCCGGTCGCGGACCGTCTGGACGTAGTAGCGGGACACGTCCGCGACCAGGAAGTCGAGGACGGCGTCGAGCGCGACGTTCGGCTCGCGAGCCTCGAAGCCCCTCGTCGCCCGCTCGGTCACCTCGCGAAGGCGCGCGAGGACCCACTCGTCCAGCACGCGGCGGTCGTCGGGGTCGGCGACGAGGGCGACCGACGGCTCGTAATCGTCCTCGGCCATGAACATCGCGGCGAAGCGGGCGACGTTCCACACCACGTCGAACCGCTCGCGAGTCGTCTCGACGCCCGCCATCTCCGAGGTCATCGTCACGTCCTGGCCCTGCTGTTCGTGACCCAGCAGGTGCGCCCGCAGCGCGTCCCGGCCGTGGGCGTCGGCGACCTCGGGCGGCCGGAGGACGTGCCCGCGCGACTTCGACATCCCTTCCCCGTCCAGCAGCGCCCAGCCGTGCATCAGCACCTCCTCGTAGGGGGCCCGACCGGCGAGCGCCACCCCCAGGTAGAGCTGCATCAGGAACCAGCCGCGGGTCTGGTCGTTCCCCTCCACGACCAGGTCCGCGGGCCAGGCCTCGGGACGAGGGGTCTCGCTCGGGCGCTCGCGCAGGCTCGCCCACGAGGCCACGGCGGAGTCGAACCACACGTCGAGCACGTCCGCCACCCGTTCGGCCTCGCTCCCGCAGTCCGGACAGGGGACGGTCACCTCGTCGACGACCGGACGGTGCGGGTCCTCGGGCACCGCGTCGAGTCCGGCGCGCTCGGCGAGCTCGGCCCGCGATGAGACGACGGCGTCGCGCCCGCAGTCCTCGCAGTGCCAGACCGGCAGGGGACTCCCCCAGTAGCGCTGGCGGGAGACGTTCCAGTCCGGCGCCGCCTCGACTGTGTCGCGAAAGCGGCCGTCCCGGGCGTCCGCGGGGTACCAGTCCGTGTCGCCGACCGCGTCGAGCAGGTCGGCTTTCAGCCCCGTCACGCGGACGAGCCACTGTTCGGCCGCGCGCAGCACCACGTCGGTGTCACAGCGGGGACACCGCGGGTATTCGTGGGTGAACCGCTCGCTCCCGAGCAGGGCGCCCGCTTCGTCGAGCGCATCCACGACCGCCGTACGGCCCTCACCGTGGACGGCCAGCCCCGCGAACGGTCCGGCCGCGTCGGTGAATCGGCCGTCGAGGCTCACGGGGGAGTAGACCGCTAGGTCGAGGTCGGCCTCGCGGGCGCGCTCGTTCCCCTCACGGGTCGCTTCGCTCCCCGTTCGGGTTTTCGAGGCGCGTAGCGCCTCGCGGTCTTCGTGGCCGAATCCCGGCGCCGAGTGGACCAGTCCAGTCCCGTCGCCGTCCGTTTCGACGTACTCGGCGTGGAGGACAGTCCCCTGCGGTGTGGGATGGTCGGGGAGTCTGTCCGCGAGCGGGTGGTCGTAGGCCGCGCCCACGAGGTGGCTCCCGGGGAAGGTCTCGGCGACTTCGTAGTCCTCGGCAGCGACGCCTAGCGCGTCCATTACCGCGGGGACACGCTCGGCGGCGACGTAGAGCGGCCCCGCCGTGGCGACGGCATCGCAGTCCACCGCTACGGCGGCGTACTCCCCGTCGGCGTCCACCGCGACGAACTGGTTGCCCACCACGGTCCACGGCGTCGTCGTCCAGGCGAGGAGACTTCCGTCCCGGTCGGCTCCCACGAGTGGGAAGCCGACGTACACCGCTTCGACGGTGCGGTCCGCGTACTCCAGGCGCGAATCCGACACCGCCGTCTCGCAGCGCGGGCAGGTGTTGACTACCTGGTCGCCCCGCTCGACCAGTCCGCGCTCGTGCAGCGCGGCGAAGGCGTCCCAGACGGTGTCGACGTACTCCGGGTCCATCGTCTGGTAGACGTCGTCCCAGTCCATCCACACCGCCAGGTCGCGGAACTCCTCGTCCATCACGGCGCGCTGGTCCTCGACGAACGCGCGACACTCGTCGACGAAGCGGTCGATGCCGTACTCCTCGACCGCCTGTTTCGTCTCGAACTCGTGGTCTCGCTCGACGTTCACCTCCACGGGGAGTCCGTGGGTGTCGTAGCCCGGTCGGGCCAGGACGGCGCGGCCGCACATGCGGTGATAGCGTAACAGTGCGTCCTTGAGGATCTTCCCCCAGGCGTTGCCGACGTGCATCCGCCCGCTGGTAAAGGGCGGCCCGTCGAGGAAGTAGAACGGTTCCTCGTCGTTCTCGGCGCCTCGCCGTTCGGCGCGATGTTTGGCGTACTCGTAGGCGCGGCTGGTCTCCGCCGGCGCGTCGACGCCCGGGAAGGCGTCGGCGTCGGTCCAGTGCTCTTTGACTCGCTGTTCGACCGCGTTCGGGTCGTAGTGGTCGGGTAGTCGCTCTGGCATCGATGGATGTGTCTCGTCGTGTCGGTCGGCGTGCGGTGCGGGGCGACTGAGCGTCACGGAGACGAGTCAGTCACCGGTGTCGGAACGTGACTCACGGCACGAGCGGGCCCCGGAGAAGTGGTGACCGGCCGGTCCGACGAGCGGGCGCCTGACGAGACTGGCGCCACCGAGCGCGGAACCGTCGTGCCCCGAGAAAGTAGCTACTACGCCCCTGACGGGGCGATAATCGAGACCGCCGCGGCGGGCACGCGGTGCCGCTCCATTATCTGCAGTACTCGTGTCTATGGGTAAATCGGTTTCGGCCGTGTGGGTTTCGGTATCAGGGGTCACAGAGGGTGAGAACGGCGTCGTAGCGATTGCGACCGGCGGACGGCACGGCCGCGAACAGCGTGAAAGCCCCCGGACCCTCCGGTCGAGGGACTTGCTGCGCGCTTCGCTCACTCCGTTCGCTCCAGTGCTTACTGCGTCCGTCTTCCCGGAGGGTCCGGCCCCTTTCATTCCCGCCCGTGTCGGCAGTTCGGCCAGTCTGTGCGGGCGGGAATGAAAGGGGCGGCCGATTCGACGAACCTCGGCGAAGCAAGCACCACAGCGAGCGCAGCGAGCGAGGAGCGCAGCGAGCCGCGGGAGTCGAATCGGCCGGGGCTTTCACACTGTTTGCGGTCGTCGCAGAGTCGGCGTTCGTCGCGGAGTCGGCGATCAGCGTCGGGCTCGCACGGAGGAATCAGAGAGAACGAGCGACCCCGTCAAATCGAACGACGGAACCGACGACACCCGAATCAGATCACGCCGGTCACGCTCGCGGCCTCACGAGCCGCGGCTTCGCTCATGCCGTCGCCGAGGATCGTGTAGCGGTCCCGGATCTCGTGGGCCGTGGTCAGCGCCTCGACGATGGTCTCGTCGTCGATGCCCAGCTCCTCGGCGGTCGTGGGCGCGTCGATGCTGGCGAGCGCGTTCCGGATGTCCTGCCACTGGCCCTTCGGCCCGGAGTGGAGGTACTCGGTCATGATCGAGGCGACGCCGACCTGGTGGCCGTGGAGCGCGGGATCGGGGGCGATACGGTCCAGCTGATGAGAGATCAGGTGTTCGGCGCCCGAGGCGGGCCGCGAGGAGCCGGCGATGGACATGGCGACGCCAGACGAGACGAGCGCTTTCGTCACGATCCAGGCCGACTCCTCCAGCTCCGGCCGTATCGAGTCCGCGTTCTCGACGAGCATCTCGGCGGTCATCCGCGAGAGCGCGCCGGCGTACTCGTGGTACTCGACGTTCTTCAGCCGGTGGGCCAGCTCCCAGTCCCGCACCGCGGTGAAGTTCGAGATGATGTCGGCACAGCCCGCGGTGGTCAGCTCCCAGGGCGCGTCGGCCAGGATCTCGGTGTCGGCGACCACGGCGAGCGGCGGCTCGGCGGCGACGCTGTGGCGGGTGTCGCCCTCCGGGATGGAGGCGCGGCCGGAGACGATACCGTCGTGGCTGGCGGCGGTCGGGACGGAGACGAAGCCCTTGCCGACGTCTTCGCCGGCCATCTTCGCCACGTCGATGACCTTCCCGCCGCCGACGCCGACGAGATAGCCCACGTCGTCGCTCGCGGCGATCTCGATGACCTCCTCGACGGCGGCGAAGGTCGCCTCCTCGATACGGACCACCCGCGGGTCGAACCCGGCGTCGGATAAACCCGCGACGACGCGGTCGCCGGCCACTTCGGCGGGCGTCGGGCTGGTGACGACCAGCGGGTCGCCGTGGAGTCGGAGCTCCTCGACGGCCGCCGCGGCGTCGTCGAGCACGCCGTGGCCCACCACGACGTTCCGCGGCAGCCGGATCCACGTCGACTTGTCGAACATGCCGAGGTATGCGCGGTCGGCCGGCAAAACGCTTGCCGTCGCACTCGACGCCGGAGCCGACGGCGCCGGGCCCGCCGTTCGATCCGGCCGACACATTTAGTAGCCGCCTCCTGCATCGGTCGTATCGAATGGTCCCGAAACGGTTGCGAGCGCCCTTCGACGAGCGGCCGGTCGCCCGCGAGACGACGGTCGCGGTCGTCGCGGTCGGTGCGTTCGCCCTCTGGATACAGGCGCTGTGGTCGCTCGCGTACCGCGTCACGTCGGTCGTCGACCCGGACGCGCTCGCGGCGACCGACCTGGGCGAACTGGCGGCGACGGCACTGTCGAACCGCGCCGTCCTGCTGGCCGGGATCGTCGCGTTCGCGCTCGTTCACGCGCGACTCCGCGGACTGCCGGTCGAGGTGTCGCTCCCGGACCGGACGGACCTCCCGACAGTCGCGGGCGCCGCGGTGGTCCCGCTCGCGGGAGTCGCCGCGGTCACCGTCCTCGCGAGCGCGACGGGGACGACCCTCGCCGTGCTGGAGGGGACGTACTACGCACAGGACACCGGGCCACTGTTCCCGGCGACGCTCACGCTGTTGACGCTGCTCGTCGGACTGCCGGCGTACGTGTTCGTCGCCCACGAGGTCGTCCAGCGCCCGCTCAGCGCCGCCGGGCGCCCGTGGGCCGCCGTCGCGGTCACGACGCTGCTCGTGGGGGCGATCGGACCGAGGGAGATCGTCGGGACCGGTCTCCCGGTGCGGGCCGCCGTCGTGTTCCTGGTGCTCGCCGCGTGCGTCGCGCTCCCGGCCGTCGCCGCGCACGCGTTCGACTCCGAGTGGCTCCCGCCGCTCTGTGCGGTTCCGCTGGCGCTGTTCGTCGGCGGTGTCCTCGTCGGTCGGATCGGAGGCGCCGACGGACTCGCGGAGGGCGCGCTCGTGCTCACCGGGTTCGCCGTCGTCGCGGTCGCCGCCCACGGCTACGAGCGGACCGCGTCGCCGGTCGTGCCCGCCGTGGCCTACGCGGCCTTCGTCGTCGGCATCGACGCGGTCGCGTTCGCCGCCGGCACCGGAGCGACACCGTGATCTGCGATCGGGCCCGCCCGAACGAGACCGGCGGCCGGCCCACGGTCACAGCGTGTCGAGCACGCCCAGCACCCGCTCCTCGGCCGCCCGGTCCGGCCCCTGCTGGGCCTCGTCGGCGTCGCGCTCGGGCGTCGCCTCGACGGTCTCGGCGACGGCCTCGGCCGGTGGCTGCGGTTCCCACCCGAGCGACCGCAGTCTGTTCGTGTCCAGCACGTGCGGCGGGTCCCGGTACAGCGGGAAGTCCGACGACTCCAGCCCGCCCGCGGCGAGTTCGCGCGACCCCGCGGTGACGACGTCCACGTCGGTCTCCAGCGCGTCGGCGACGGTCTCGACGGTCTCCCGCAGGGTCTGCAGCGTCCAGTCGCCGACGTTGTAGGCCTCGCCGGGGGTTCCCTCCTCGGCGACGACGCGGAGCGCGCGGGCGACGTTCGCGACGCTCACGCGGTGCCAGAGGTTGGTGCCGTCGCCGGGGACCAGGACCCGGTCGTAGTTCGCGACCCGCTGGACCCAGTAGTCGAACCGTCGGGTGTAGTCGTGCGGGCCGTAGACGACGCAGGGCCGGACGCTCATCGCGTTGACGCCCTCTTCGGCGGCGGCGAACACTGCGCGGTCGCCCTCGGCCTTGCGCGCGCCGTAGGTCGCCCCGGAGTCGTCGGTCGCCTGCTCGTCGGTGCAGGGTTCGAGCGCGGTCTCGTCCTCCCGCTTGGGCACGGACTCATCGCCGTAGGCGGCGCCGCTGGAGACGTAGACGTACGCGTCGACGTCGTCGAAGACGCGGGTCGCGGTGCGGACGTCTCGGGGCTGGTACGCGACGAGGTCGACGACCACGTCGGGGTCGACGGCGGCCGCGTCGGCGAGGTCGCCGTCGTCGGTGCGGTCGCCCCGGAGGTGGTCGACGGCCTCGTCGTCGGCGAACGGGCTCTCGTGCTCGCCGCGGTGAAATATCGTCACGTCGTAGCCGGCGTCGCGGAACTTGCGGACGGCGTGGCGGCCGATGAAGCGGGTACCGCCGACGAACAGCGCGTGTCGGGTCATACCCGCGATTGGTCGCTGGCCCGGTTAAACCCGGTGACCCGCGGTCGGTCTCCGGCCTCCGTTCGTCCCCCGCCTCCGTCCAGTTCCCGTCGGCTACCGAGGCCACCGTACCGCTCTATCGCTCTCGGGAGCGCTATCGACGGGGCGACGAATTCGGGTATGTGAGCGGTGTTAAAGGGCGAATAACAACGAGGGTGTGAGAACGAGTATCGCTCATGAAGTGCGCGAACTGTCGGGCGGACGGGGAACCAGCGTACACGCTTCGGGCGCACGTCGACGCCGACGACGGCGAGGACGGCCAGGCGGACGGCGAGGCGGCCCGGACCGACGGGGGCGCGAGCGCGACCGTGGACTTGCCCTTCTGCTCGCTGGAGTGTCTCACGGCCTGGACCTGAACGGAGCCAAAGAGCTATCCGAGCGGGCCCGCCACCAACCGGCATGGAAAACGTCCATCCCGGACAGCGCGTCGCGGTGCTCGCGGACGCGCAGAACCTCTATCACAGCGCCCGGAGTCTCTACACGCGCAACATCGACTACGCCTCCCTGCTCGACGCCGCCGTCGCAGACCGCCAGCTGACCCGCGCCGTCGCCTACGTCATCCGCGCCGACGCCCCCGAGGAGGAGTCCTTTTTCGAGGCGCTCGAGGACATCGGCTTCGAGACGCGTATCAAGGACATCAAGACCTTCGGCGACGGCTCGAAGAAGGCCGACTGGGACGTGGGCATGAGCTTAGACGCCGTCACGCTGGCCAACCACGTCGACACCGTCGTCCTCGCCACCGGCGACGGCGACTTCTCGCGGCTGTGCTCGCACCTGCGCCACGAGGGCGTCCGCACCGAAGTAGTCGCATTCCAGGAATCGACCGCGGAGGAACTGGTCGCCGCCGCCGACGACTTCACCGACATGAGCGAGGACGTCGAGCGGTTCCTGCTCTGAGCGCGCGAACCGCTCCGTCGACGCCGTTCAGAGCCACGGAGAAGACCGCGAGGCGAGCTATGCCTCGTCGCCGTCCGCGTCCTCGCTCGCGTCCAGGTCGTCTCGACCGGCGTTGGGCGCGTTGCGCTTGACGCTGCGGAGGCCGCTGATGGCGCCGGTCCGCGAGGCGTAGCCTTCGCCGCTGTCACCGAGGATCTGGCCGTTCTCGTGGCGGAGCCGCCAGCGGTACTCGCCCGCGTTGTCCTCGAATACCTCGAAGGCCGCGCCGCCGTAGTCCAGGGCGCTGGCCTCGCCGGCGTACTCGCGGACGCGCCCGATGGAGTCGCGGGCGCCGCGCTCGGAGGCGAAGCCCTGTCCGCCGTCGGCGATGATCTCGTCGTTGCTCGCGACGAGTCGCCAGCGGTACTCCCCGGCCGCGTCCTCGAAAATCTCGAAGGCGTCCTCGTCGTCGGCGGTCTCGCGGACGCGCTCGACGCCGTCCTGGGCGTTGGTGCGGGAGGCGTACCCCTCGCCGCCGTCGGCGAGGATCTCGCCGTTGCGGTGGATCAGCCGCCAGCGCCACTCGTCGGCCGCGTCGCGGTACACCTCGAAGGCCGTCGGGTCGATCCGCAGGTAGTCGGCGGGGCCGACGTACTCGCGGACGCGTTCGACGGCGTCGGCGACCGCGTCGCGGTCGGCGTACCCCTCGCCGCCGTCGGCGACGATGTTGCCGTTGCTGTGGACGAGCCGCCAGCGGTACTCCCCGGCCGCGTCCTCGTACACCTCGAAGGTGCCCTGGCTCTCGCCCGGCGGGTACGGCTCGTCGGCCGGTTCCTCCTCCGGTTCGACCTCGACCTCCTCGCGGACGGCGTCGGCGCCGGGAGCGTTCTTGCGGACGCTCGCCAGGCCCTGTTCGGCCTTCTGGCGGGAGCTGTATCCCTGGGCGCTGTCGGCGATGATGTTGCCGTTGCGGTGTCGCAGTCGCCAGCGCCACTTGCCGCCGCGGTCCTGGAAGACCTCGAAGCGCGCCTTGCTCTCCGGCGGCTCGGCGACCGGTTCGGCGTCCGGCTCGGCGTCCGACTCCGCCGCCGCGGTGTCGGTCGTCTCGGCGGTGTCGGTCGTCTCGGTACCGGTGCCGTCCTCGGAGTCGGCGACGGCCGCGTCCGCCTCGGCGGTCGGGACGCGCCGGGATCCGCCGATAAGAGGGACCAGCGCCGCGCCGACGGCGACCAGCACGAGGCCGAGCGCGAACACGGAGATGACGGGGACGGCCAGCCCGGCGGACCGCCAGCCGGGATAGGCGACCAGGAACCCGGCCACGCCGAGCAGGGCGACGAACCCGCCGGCGTAGGAGACGAGGTTCGCCGTCCGCCGGAGCGGCAGGCGGATCACCGGCCCGATCATCAGCAGGACGAGCGAGATCGCGGTGAGCGCGATCCCGGCCTTGCCCGTCGTCGTCGCCGTCGTCACGTCGCTCGTCAGGAACAGCAGGATCCCCAGTATCCCCAGGACGATCCCGAACACGAACACCCAGTAGCCGTACACCTCGTCGTTCGTCGTCGGTTCCGCGATGCGGTCCCGATACCACTGGACCATCGCGCCCGGACTCGATCGCTCGTTAGACATGTTACAAACTTAATAATCGACGCCTGAACAGATAAAGATGCAGTACGGTTCAGTTGTATGCGTCGCTCGCGAACGGTGAGGGTGGGAAGAAAGCTACCTGAGCCGGCGCGAGCGCGGTGTCGCGAGCGCAGTTCAGACCGGACGGCCCGGGTCCGAGGTGCCGACGAGGAGGGCGCCGGCGGCGAGGCCGAGCGCCCCCACGGCGATGGCGACGACCGGGACGGCGACGTCGAGCGCCCCCGGGCCGAAGATGAGAACCGTGCTGATCGCCAGCAGCACGACCCCGAACGCCACTTTCCGTGTATCGGTCTCTGTCATCGTAACCGTAGTTTGGTAATCGATCCGTATAAATTCTCCTGAAACCGCGTCACACGGCCATGATCGATCGTGATCGAATCGGGGGATATCGGTGTGTGGTACCACAGAGCATTCAATTCGGGGATGGGGATCGCGGGCTCGGGGGGAGTGAGACAGATACAAGACGGGGAGGAGCGAACGGAGGGGCGATGGACGACGAGGACCGGGCGATGCTGACGCGGGTAGCCGACTACCAGTGGGGTCGCGGCGCCGGAACGGCGCTGTTCGCCGGGGGCGACCCAGAGGTGACGCACACCAGTTCCGGGCGACCGCGGCAAGTGATCGTCGACGAGGGGCGGCTGGTCACCTACGCGACCGACGGACGGTTCACCCTCGGCGTGGCCGGCGGACGACGGCTGAACGACGGCCTGTCCGACGGGCGGTACCGCGTCGTCGTCGGCGACGAGAGCGAGCCGTTCGTCCGCGAGGAGCGCAACGTCTTCGCCAAGTTCGTCTCCGCGGCCGACCCCGCGATCCGACCGGGCGACGAGGTGGTCGTCACGCACGAGCGCGGCGAGGTGCTCGCCGTCGGCCGCGCCGAGCTGAGCGGCGAGGGCATGGACGACTTCGAGACCGGGATGGCCGTGTTCGTCCGCGACGGCGCCGAAGCGGACGGTACCGACTGAATTTCTGTCTCGCACCGGCGTGCGGGTGTATCGGTGGTTTCGGGTGAACGAGTCGCGGAATGAAGTCGAACGACAGCCACCGCACTCACCGGGGACAGCAAGCGATGGAAGTCCATGGCGCGCTCGGGCGGTCTGTGCGACATATCCTCACTCCGTTCGGATAGGGGTCGCGCAGACCGCCCGACCGCACCTCGCCCTTTCAGTCCGCCGGAAGACTCACTTCGTTCGTCTTCCGAGCCCGCGCTCACTCCGCTCGCGCGGACACTAGGGGCCGCGATGGCAACCACTCCGCACAGCACCGCAGACGGCCACGAGCCTACCCAGCCGGTTCGCTCACTCTCTCAACTGTACTGAGCATCCGCGCGAACGCAGTGAGCGCGGTTCACGCGGACGAGGCCGGAGGCCGAGTCCGCGCTTTTTTCACCCATGTTTTTGGCTCGGGGGTCGCGCCACGCACGACCCCCGAGCGAAAAAGATGGATGGCAACGCTTGTATCGCGGCGGCCGCTGTGTGTCGCCAATGAGCCATCCCTCGCCCCCCGTCCGCCGCGTCGCGGACTGGGACTTCGACCAGCTGTCGTCGCTGGCGGCCGAGCACGGCACGCCGCTGTACGTCGTCGACCTTGACCGCGTCGCCGAGAACTACGAGCGGTTCGCGTCGGCGTTCCCCGACGCCCACGTCATGTACGCCGCGAAGGCCCACACCGGCCGCGCGGTGCTCTCGACGCTGCTCGACGCCGGCGCGGACATCGAGTGCGCGGCCCGCGGGGAGCTCCGGCGCGCTATCGACGCGGGCGCCGACCCCGACACGCTGCAGTACACGGCGGTCAATCCGCCGGACGCCGATCTGGACTACGCCGCCGAACTCGGCGCCGACCACCCCGGACTGACGGTCACGGGCGGCGCCCGGGACACGTTCGACCGGCTGGAAGCGCGGGGCTACGACGGTCGCGTCGCCATCCGGGTCAACCCCGGGATCGGGACCGGCCACCACGAGAAGGTCGCGACCGGCAAGGACGCCAAGTTCGGCATCCCCTACGACGAGGTCCCCGAGCTGGCCGACGACCTGCGCGAGCGGTTCGACCTCGTCGGCCTGCACGCCCACGCCGGGTCGGGCGTGCTGCACGACGACCTGGACGACCACTGCCGGGCCATCGGGAAAGTGGCGGATCTGGCACGCGAGGTGGGCGATTCGGACCTGGAGTTCGTCGACTTCGGCGGCGGTTTCGGCGTTCCCTATCGCGAAGACGAGGAGCCGCTGGACGTGGAAGTCGTGGGCGAGAAAGTGCGGGAAGCCGTCGGCGACCTCGACGCGCAGATCAAGCTGGAGCCGGGGCGGTACGTCGTCGCCGACGGCGAGGTGATCCTGACCGAGGTGAACACGGTCAAAGAGACGCCGGAGGCGACCGTCGTCGGCGTCGACGCGTCGCTGGCGACGCTGATCCGCCCGGCGATGTTCGACTCCTACCACCCCATCGCGAACGTCTCGGCGCCCGAGCGGGCGGCCGAACCCGTCGCGGTCGGCGGCCCGTGCTGTACGAGCGCGGACGTGTTCTGCACGGACCGGCCGGTGGCACGCCCGGAGCGGGAGGACCTGCTCGCGATCGGCAACGCGGGCGCCTACGGCTACGAACTCGCCAACCAGTTCCACTCCCAGCCCCGCCCCGCGGAGGTCGCCGTCGAGGGCGGCGAGACCCGGGTCGTCCGCCGGCGGGAGACGATGGACGACGTGACACGGGTCGAGCGTGAATCCGGTGAGCGGGCCGACGGTGCGGCGGCGGGAGACCGGTGACGATGATCTTCGACGCGCTCGCCTTCCACGAGCGGGCGGTCCGGACCGAGTCCCACGAGTCGATCGAGGAGATGCGTGACCTGCTGGTCGAGACGCTCGAGGGCAACGGCGCAGACCCCGTCGTCGACGAGGCGGGCAACACGCTCGCGACGCGGACCGGCGAGGGGTACGAGTCCGGCGACGAGGCGGTCGAAACGGGCGATGCGGACGGCGACGGGCCGGCAGCGGACGCCGAAGCCGGCACCCACCTCGTCCTGAACACGCACATCGACACCGTCCCGCCGCACGTCCCCTTCGCCGAGCGCGAGGACGGCGCCGTGGTCGAGGGGCGAGGCGCCTGTGACGCGAAGGGGCCGCTCGCGGCGCTCGTCGACGCGTTCCTCAGCGCCGGGGTGGGCGAGGGGAACCGACTGACGCTGGCGATCACGCCCGACGAGGAGACGGTCCAGACGGGCGCCGCCCACCTCGCGGGGTCGCTCGACGCGGACGGCTTCGTCGTCGGCGAGCCCACGGAGCTGGACGTGTGCAACGCCGCCCGCGGCCAGTACGAGGGGACGGTGACTGTCACCGGTGCCGCCGCCCACGCGGCCGCGCCCGAGAGCGGCGCGAACGCCGTCCGAGCGATGGCGCCGATACTCCAGGCGATGGAGACGTACGACGAGCGCGGGGCGCGAAGCGCCTCGGACGGAGCGAGCGGCGATAGCCGGGAGCCGCGAGCACGCGGGCCGGACGAACACGAGTCGCTCGGGCGCCCGACGCTCACGCCGACCGTGATCGACGGCGGGGAGGTGTCGAACCAGGTGCCCGAAGCGTGTACTCTCACCTTCGACCGGCGGCCGGTCCCGCCGGAGACGCCCGAGGCGTTCGAGACCGGACTGGAGGCACACCTCTCGCAGTGGGTGCCGTCGGAGATGGACCTCGACGTGTCGCTCTCGCCGCGTGAGACGCCCTTTTTGGCCGCCTTCGCGACCGACCCCGACGAGCCGCTCGTCGAGGCGCTGGCGGCCGCCAGCGGCGGGGAGGTGCGACCGTTCGGCGCCGCGACGGAGGCCTCCTACTTCGCCGAACACGCCCCGACGGTCGTGTTCGGCCCCGGCGACCTCGCCGACGACGAGGGCGCCGTCGCTCACAGCGAGCGCGAGTACGTCCGTCGCGAGGAAGTCCGGGCGGCCGCGCGATCCGTCCGCGACGCCGTCGACGCGCTGTTGTAGCGTCACCGGATACGTCTGGCCCGTCCTCGACCGCGTTACTCGACCAGGGGAGCGACGATCCCGAAGAGGAACGGCGAGAACAGTCCGAACGCGATACCCAGCACTTCCATGTCGAACAGGAGCGTCTGCTCCCAGCCCGGCAGCCCGCCGAAGACCGCGGAGCCGGCGATCTCGCCCAGCCCGCCGACGGCGAACAGCGCGACGCCGATCAAGAAGCCAGTCTTCGCGAGTTTGCTGTAGTCCCTGCTTGCGTGGTTCGGCATGGGGCTCGATATCCCCCGCCGGGACAAAAACGCAGCGTGAGAGTCCGTCACGCTGTCTCACGGAAACCATATGGTCGGGTGTCGCATACGCGGTTCCAATGGGAGAACTCCTGCTCGGACCGATCGCCGAGGCGCTCGGCGTGGTCCTGTACGTCGCGATCGCGGGCACGCTGGCCGTCGTCGGCACGCTCGCCGAACAGGCCGGACTGTCGAACCTCACCGCCGGACAGACGACGCTCGGCCTCTGGGAGGCCGCTCTCGGCGCGGTCCTCCTCTACGCGGCGCTGAACGTCGCCTACCACATCGTCCTCCCGCGGCTTCGCGGCGCCGAACCCACGGCCTGAGCGACTGGTCGCTCCGGCGCGCTACGACAGATACGACATCGCTTCTTCGTCGCTCACCTGGTCGAATCGCCGGTAGTGAGCGCCGACCGCCCGGAAGTTCCCGGGTCGTTCGACGGCGACCACCTCGTCGGCCAGCGCGGCGAGGTCGTCGAGCGTGTCCGGCGGGCCGACGGGGACGGCGGCGACCACTGATTCGGGGTTCTCGTCGCGCACGAGCCCGAGGCAGGCCCGCATCGTCGCCCCCGTCGCGACGCCGTCGTCGACGACTACGACCCGCTTGCCGGACAGGTCGGGGCGGCCGCCGTCGCGGTAGGTGGCGGCCTTCTCGGCGGCGATTTCTCGCTCGCGCTCCCGTTCGCGAGCGAGGTAGCCATCGCTCACTGACAGCCGGTTCAGCGCGTCCTCGTTGAGCCACGCCGCGCCGTCCTCGGCGACCGCGCCCACGGCGTACTCCTCGTTGCGCGGCGCGCCGATCTTCGACGCGACCACCACGTCCAGCGGCGCGTCCAGCCGGTCGGCGACCGCGCGACCCAGCGGGAGCCCGCCGCGCGGGATCGCGAGGACGATATCGGCCGCCACATCCCCTTCTTCCAGCGCGTCGGCGAGGCGCTCGCCCGCGGCGGTCCGGTCGCGGAACATACCTGTGGGTACGCTTCACACGGGCAAAGGTCTGTGGCCGTCCGTCGCCGGCCACGCGCCGTCGAGCGTCCCGCGGAACCCCCAGTTCCACGTCCGCGGTGACCGTCTTCGGTCACCCGTCGCGCCGTTCGAAGTACGTCAACAACCGCTCGCGGCGGGAGAGGACGACCGCGCTGGCGACGACGAGCACGGCGATCAGCGTGCCCGCAGCGGCCAGTCGCTGGTCGGCGACCTGCGCGCCGGCGAGATTGAGCGCTAGGACCGACGGAAACCGACCGACTACCGCGAGCACGATCAGGTGCGAGACGGGGATCGCGGTCAAGCCCGCGGCGAAACAGATCACGTCGTCGGGGAGACCGGGGAGGAGGTAGGTGACGAAGACGGCGAGGTAGCCGTTGTCGTCGACCGCCTCGTCGAAGCGGGCCAGCGACTCGGCGGCGACGAACCGCTCGGCGTACGGTCGACCGAACCGCCGGGCGACGGTGACGGCGAGCGCCGTCCCCAGCAGCGTGCCCAGCATGCTGTAGAGCGTCCCGTAGACGGCACCGAAGACGTAGCCGCTGGCGAGGCCGACGACTTGCCCGGGGATCGGGGCGACCACGACCTGGAACGCCTGGACGAGGACGAACACCACCGGTGCCCAGATCCCGAACGACAGGAGCCACGCCCGGAACGCGGCGGGCGACTGCAGGAACGCGAGGTGGCGACGCGCCAGCAGGTACAGGGCCGCGATCGCCAGCGCCGCGACGGCGAGGTGCAGCATCACCCGCCGCCGACTCTCGACGGAGGTGAACACTCGCATGTGCCGTGGTCGGTACGTACACGCGAGCAGTCATAAGTACCCGGCGCGAACCGGGTCGTTCCACCGAACTTCCCACCGGAGATTCACCAGCGAGCGGGGACTCGCCGCTCGGCGGGAAGCGACGCGGGGGTTACTCCCGGGCGTCGTCGACGAGGTCGCTCGCGACGCCGGTGTAGCCCGCGGGCGTCAACGCGTGCAGTTCCGCGCGCACGTCGTCGCTCACGTCCAGGTCGTCGATCATCGCCTCGAAGTCGGCCATCGACACGTCGCGGCCGCGGGTCGCTTTCTTGACGTGTTCGTAGGCGTCGTCGAAGCCCTCGCGGCGGAGGACCGTCTGGACGGCCTCGCCGATTATCTCGGGGGTCGCGTCGAGGTCGTCGGCCATCACCTGCTCGTTGGGGACGACCTTCCCGAGCCCGTTTTCGAGCTTCGAGTACCCGATGAGACAGTGTGCCAGCGCGGCGCCCACGTTGCGCTTGACGGTGGAGTCAGAGAGGTCGCGCTGGAGGCGCGAGGTCGTGACGTAGTCGCCGAGGAAGACGAGATCGGAGTTGGCCTTCGAGAGGTTGCCCTCGCTGTTCTCGAAGTCGATCGGGTTGACCTTGTGGGGCATCGTCGACGACCCGGTCTCGCCCTCGGCGGTCTCCTGGCCGAGATACCGGTCCGAGACGTAGAGCCACACGTCGAGATCCAGGTCGAGGAGGACGTTGTTCGCGCCCCGGAGCGCGTCGAACACCGCGGCGAGGTCGTCGCAGGGGTTGACCTGGGTGGTCAGCGGTTCGTGTTCCAGGCCCAGATCGCGGACGAAGGTCCGCGAGAAGGCCCGCCAGTCCACGTCGGGGTAGGCCGCGTCGTGGGCGGCGTAGGTCCCGGAGGCCCCGGCGAGCTTGCCCGATATCCCGTCGCTCGCTCGCTCGATCCGGCCGAGCGCCCGCCCCAATCGCGAGGCGTAGACGGCCAGTTCCTTGCCGTAGGTCGTCGGCGTGGCTGGCTGACCGTGCGTGCGGGCGAGCATCGGCAGGTCGCGGTACTCGCGGGCCTCCTCGATCAGGGCGTCGCGCACGTCGCGAAGCTGGGGCACCAGCACGTCCGCGACCGCGGGCTTGACGAGCAGGCGGTGGGCGAGGTTGTTCACGTCCTCGCTGGTGAGTCCGAAGTGGATCCAGTTGGCGGCGTCGAGGTCCTCGGGCAGGCCCTCGCGGACGAAGTACTCGATCGCCTTCACGTCGTGGTTGGTCGCGGCGTAGTCGCCGTACCCCTCCGTCTCGATCCGCTTGATCAGCGCCGCGTCGTCGTCGTCGAACCCCTCGTAGAGCGCGCGGAGGTGGCCGCGTTGCTCGGAGTCGACCTCCAGCGGCGTCTGGGGCAGGTCCGCCAGGGCGATCAGGTACTCGACCTCGACGCGGGTGCGCGCCCGCATGAGCGCCTTCTCGCTGGCGTAGTCGACCAGCGGTTCCGTGTACCGTGCGTAGCGGCCGTCCAGCGGCGAGACGGCCCCGAGCGGCGATCGGTCGGTCATGGTCGCCCGTGCGGTGAGTCGCCCAAAGAGCGTGTCGGTCGGCGGCCGTCGCCGTCCAGACGCCACGATCCACGGTCGATCGCGCGGGCGTCGAGACGGTCGCGATGACCGCACAGCGACCCGCTGCGACCCCGACACCGACAGCAGATCGTACGGCCGCCGCTGGCACCGCGGCGGTGACGCGATTATGTCGGCCGTGTCGACTGTGTCCCGGTCGATTCGCAACTACTTTGCGCGGCCGCGGCGGGGCTTCGAACATGAAACTCGCAGGGATGGCGAGCAACCGCGGGCGGAACCTGTTGAACATCGCGGACCGCGCCCCCGGGGGCGCCGAATTTTCGGTGATCCTGACGAACGACGCCGACGCGCCCGTCCTCGACGCGGCGGCCGAGCGCGGGATCCCGACGGCGGTCGTCGAGCGCGACGAGGACGAGGACCGCCGCGACCACGAGGCTCGCGTCCTCGACGCGCTGGCCGACTACGACTTCGAGCTGGTGACGCTGGACGGCTACATGCGCCTGCTGTCGGAGACGTTCCTCGACGAGGCGCCGACGACGCTGAACGTCCACCCCTCCTTGCTGCCCGCCTTCCCCGGCATGGACGCCTGGGGCGACGCGCTCGACTACGGCGCCGACGTGGTCGGCTGTACCGTCCACGTCGTCACCGACGCCATCGACGACGCCGGCGAGATCGTCGAGGCGGCGGTCGACGGCGGCCCCGTCGTCACCCAGGAGCCGATCCCCGTCTACGAGGGCGACGACGAGGACGACCTCAAGGACCGCGTCCTCTACGAGGGTGAGTTCAAAGCCTACCCCCGCGCCGTCAAGTGGTTCGCCGAGGACCGCGTGACCGTCGACTTCGACGCGAATCGGGCCTCGGTCGAGGGCGACACCGGCGGGGACCTGCCCGGGCGGCTGTTCAGCTCCGAAGACCGCGCCGCCGACCTGCGCTACGGGGAGAACCCCCATCAGGACGCCGCGGTCTACGGCGACGCGACGGTCGACGAGGCCAGCGTCGTCCACGCCGACCAGCGCAACGAGGGCGCGAAGGCGCTGTCGTACAACAACTACAACGACGCCGACGGCGCGCTCAACCTCATCAAGGAGTTCGACGAGCCCGCCGCCGCCGTCATCAAACACACCAACCCCGCGGGCTGTGCCACCGCCGACACGCTCGCCGACGCCTACGCCGACGCCCTGGCGACCGACCCCAAGAGCGCCTTCGGCGGCATCGTCGCCCTCAACCGCGAGTGCGGCGAGGCGACCGCGAGCCAGATCATCGACTCGTTCAAGGAGGTCGTCGTCGCGCCCGGCTACACCGACGCCGCGCTGGAGACGCTGTTCGAGAAGGACAACCTGCGCGTGCTGGACGTGAGCGATACCTACGAGGTCACGGAGACGGTCACCGAGAAGAAGCTCGTCGGCGGCCGGCTCGTCCAGGAGCGCGACACGCAGAAACTGACCGCCGACGATTTAGAGGTCGTCACCGAGCGCGAACCCACGGACGAGCAGATCGAAGCGATGCTGTTCGCCTGGCAGACGATCAAACACGTCAAATCCAACGCTATCGTCTTCGCGAAGGGAACCGAGACGGTGGGCGTCGGCGCCGGGCAGGTCTCCCGCGTCGACGCGGTCGAGATCGCCGATATGAAAGCCGAGAAGGACGCGGAGGGCAAGGACGCCGAGGGGGCCGTCATGGCCTCGGACGCCTTCTTCCCGTTCCCGGACGGCATCGAGAAGGCCGCCGAAGCGGGCATCGAGGCGGTCATCCAGCCCGGCGGGTCGAAGAACGACGACATCGTGACCGAGGCGGCCGACGAGCACGACATCGCGATGGTCATGACCGGCCAGCGGGCTTTCCGTCACGACTGAGCGCCAGCGAAGGAGTTACGGAAGCTCGTCAGAGCAAGCTCTGACGGTGTTTCAGGCACGACTGACGGGCCGTCGAGACACCTGACGGGCTCGCAGTCCGCGGCCGGACTCTCCCCGACCGGGCGATTTACGGTCCGAGGGGGCGGCCCGTACGCCATGACCTACCGAGTGATCCAGGTCGGGACCGGCGGCCAGGGCGGCCGCTGGTGCGACACCTTCCTGCCGCCGAACGTCGAGAAGGGACTGATCGACGTCGTCGCCGCCGTCGACGTGAACGAGGACGCCCACGAGAACGCCGTCGAACACCTGGGCGTCGACCCCGCCGACTGTTACACCGACACCGAGACGGCCTTCGCCGAACACGACGCCGACTTCTGCACGGTCGTCACGCCGCCGTGGACCCACGAGGAAGTCGTCGACGCCGCCGTCGAACACGACCTCGACGTCCTCTCGGAGAAGCCGATCGCCGACACGCTGGCGGCGTCGGTCCGCATCGCCGAGAAGGTCGACCGGGCGGGCCTGAAGATGGGCGTGACGATGAGCCACCGCTTCGACCGCGACAAGACGACGTTCCGTCGGCGCCTGCGCTCGGGCGAGCCCGGCCCCCTGGACTACCTCGTCGGTCGCTTTACCTGCAACGCTCGCACCTACGGCGCCTGGGGCGCGTTCCGTCACGACATGGAGCACCCGCTCCTGATCGAGGGGGCGGTCCACCAGCTCGACTTCCTCGCGGACATGGCCGGCGCGAAGTGCGAGCGGCTCTACGCCGACACCTGGCTCCCCGAGTGGGCCGAGTACGAGGACGACGTGCAGGCCACCGTCCAGATGCGCTTCGAGAACGGCGTGCGGGCGACCTGGGAGGGCGCGAAGGCCAACGCCACCACCCTGAACGGCTGGGGCAGCGACTACCTCCGCGCGGAGTGTCGCGACGAGACGCTCGTCCTCGACGACCGCGAGATCGAACGCTACCCCTACGAGCAGTCCCGCGAGTCGGTCGTCGGCACGACCGACGCCGACGCCGAACCGGTCCCGCTGGACGAGCAGGAGGCGTGGGGCAACACCTGGCTGGTCGAGCAGTTCGTCGAGTGGCTCGACGGCGTCTCCGGGAGCGGAGCGACCGGAGGCTCGTCGGACTCGTCCGACGGCGGCGAGCCGATGGCCACCGACGTGCAGTCGAACCTCCAGTCGGTCGCGCTCGTGGAGGCGGCCATCGAGAGCAGCGAGCGCGACGAGGCCGTCGACCCGCAGGCGCTGCTTGCCGAGGCCCGCGAGTCCGTCGAGCTGTAGCCGGGCGCGCGGTCCCGCGTCGGGACCGGCGACCACTGGACGACCCACCGCCGTGAGCCTTAGGTGCGCCCGCGACGTGGACGGGATATGGGACTGACGCAACTGGCCCGCGACCACGTCCCGGCCGCGGTCGTGTTGGCGCTCGCCTTCGCCGCGCTGTCGGCCGTCTCGCTGGTCGGCGCGACCGGATGGGTTGTCCTCGCCGCGCTGGAGGTCGGCGCGGCGTCGACGCTCGGGACGCTCCTCCCGCTGTTCGCTCTCGGAACCGTCCTCGGGCTCCCGCTGACCGTCGCCGCGGCGGTCGTCGCCGCCGTCGGCGTGGCCGCGCACGTCTCGGCCGTTGCGACGGCGAAACGCCGCGCGGCGAGGGCGCGCCTCGGTCGGGCGGCGTCGACGGTCGAGCGACATCCGCTCGCGCGACTGCTGGGGGTCGCCGCCCTCGTCGAGGACCTCGACACCCGCTCGCCCGAACGCCGCGCCGACGACCGTATCGAACGCCTGAAGGAGCGATACGTCGACGGCGGGCTCTCGGAATGGGAACTCGAAGAGCGGACGGGGATCGTCCTCGACGAGGAGGGCGTCCCGCGTGGGACGCCCTCGCGCCTCGACGATCGTCTCCGGGGCGCCGAGCGGAGCTGAGTCGCGCTGTTCTCGGCGGTCGCGACCGCCCCCGGTGTGGGCGAACCCCCTCGCGGTCAGACCGCACAACCGCGGTCGGGGAGCTTAGGTGACCGGAGCGCCTCGGGGCGGCCATGGGACTGACGGACTGGGCCGGTGACCACCTGCTGGCGACGGTCGGGATCACGCTCGCGTTCCTCACGCTGACGGTCGTCTCCGTTCTGGGCATCGCCGCCTGGCTGCTCGCAGCGATCCTCGGTCTCGGCGGCGCCGGTACCCTCGGATCGCTTCTGGCGCTGTTCGTCGTCGGCCTCGTCGTCGGCGTGCCGGTGACCGTCGTCGGACTGGTCGCCGCCGCCGCCGGCCTCGCCTCGCGCGCCTCCTCCGCCGTCAGCGGTACCACGGAGATCGCGGGGGTCCGCCTCGGCCGGGTCGCCTCCTACGTCGAGCGGGAGAACGACCTCGCCAGGATGGTCGGCCTCGCGGACCTGGTCGAGAACTTCGACGCCCGCTCGGCCGAGCAGCGCGCCGACGACCGCACCGAGCGGCTGAAGGAGCGCTACGTCGAGGGCGAGATCTCCGAACACGAGTTCGAACAGCGGATGCAGACGATCCTCGACGAGGAGGGCGTCCGGGGCGACCGCGTCTCGACTATCGACGACCAGCTCCGAGAGGCCGAACGGAACTGAGCCCGAGGCGGAGACCCGTTCGGCGCATCGAGTTCGACCCGCGTCGCGAGGCGAACGCGCCGCGAACTAGCTTCGAGGGTCCCCGGGGTCGACCGACCCGACACGGATGTCCGCGGGGACCCGTGGCACCCGCGGGAGGTCGACCGACTGCGGTTCGAACTCGTACGTGAACCCGTATCTCCGCTCGCTCCCGTCCACACGGGAGACGATACGCTCCGTGGCCGAGCGGATCACTCCGTCGGTCGTGATCCGAACGGTCGCGTCGTACGCCGCGACGTTCTCGGCGTCGTACAGTCGACCGCCCGCGTATCGGTCGGCGCGAAGCGTCACGACCGTGGTGTCGTCCCGGTCGTCGACGCCGGCGACGGTGAAGTTCCCCCGGCGGAGCGCTCCCCGGAGCGGGTTCGTGGCCGTCGAGAGGCTGCGGAGCGACCGATCGAACAGCCCGGTTCGGTTGCGCGTGTTGTCGAGCGTGACGTTCCCGCCGGCGACTGTGTACTGTTTGACGGCCGTCCCGTTCGCGGCGATGACCGTCGTTCTGTTCTCCGTCTCGTTCCCCGCCGCGCGCCGCGCGCGGGACACGTACCGAACCCGCGTGAGGTTCGATGCGGCCGCCACTCGCACCGTCGCGACGATAGCGCCGTCCCGAACTGTCGAGTTCGTCGTGTGAGTCACGACGCCCGGCGTCTCGACCACGTTCGCCTGATGGGTCTCGACCACTCGCGTGACGTTGCGAACGCCGCCGTCGGCCAGCCCCGCCGGAAGCCGGTCGGGCGAAGGCGACGCGGTCGGCGACGGTGTCGCCGTCGCTGAAGGCGAAGGCGTTGCTGTCGGCGTCGGCGCTGCCGTCGGTGAAGGCGAGGGAGTCGCCGTCGGCGTCGGTGTCGCGGTCGGTGTCTGTGTCACCGACTGCGTCGAGACCGACGAGTCGGTCGTCGGGGGAGTCGGCGATTCGGCTCCGGAGAGACTGCTACAGCCCGCCAGGGCGACGAGCAGGAGCAGTCCGGCCGCTACGGCTGTGCTTCGGGACGGTCCGATGGAGGGCATGGGCCGGGTGATCTCGGCGTTGCGAACAAAAGCGCTGCGATCCGGCGCCCTCGGCGACGAGGCGACGGTTTCCCGCTCGTCCGGCACCGCGGGCGCCACTCGACCCGACGCACAGAGCGCGCCGAACGGGACTTCGAACGAGACGATGGCGCAGTTATTTCCGGGGGCTGGCCCAACGGGGAGACATGGGACGAACGCTGCTGGGGATCGACCTCGACGAGTCGCCCGTCGGTGGGCTCATCGAGGGGCTCCTCTCCGACGAGGACCTGGAGAAGCTCACCGACGGCGGCCGCGACGTGGACGACGAGCGCGACGCACCCGACGACGAACCGCCACGAGAGTCCGACGAGCCGGCCGGTGACGCGACCGACGACGCGACGGCGGTCGGCACGGATCTGGTCGACGACGCGGTCGAGTCCGAGGGGATCGACGCGGACGAGGCCGACGACCACGACTCGACCGCGTCGTCGGAGGCGGGGTCGATACCCGTCGGGACGAGCGCGACCGACGAGGGGGACGCGTGGGACACGCCGAACCCCGACGGTCCGGGACCGGTCCCCTCGCCGGGCGCCGAGGACGTCGACGAGGAGGACGGCGGCTGGAGCGGGAAGCTCCGGCCGATCCTGCTGAAGGCGACCGCGGCGCTGGTCGTCCTCGCGGTGGTCGCGTTCGTCGCGTACCGCTACCTCGGGAAGGCGAGATCGGCGGCGAGCGACAGGTTCGGGAGCGACGAGGGCGACGCCGAGTCGCCACCGACCGCCGGGCCGGCGGACGCCGACGGGTCCGAAGCGCGCCGCCGGGCGAAGTCGCCGAGCCGCGACGACCGCGAGGAGTTCGCCGACCGGCCCGTCGACGAGACGGTCGGCCGCGCCGAGCGCGCGGCCGCCGCCGACGAGTCAGATGCGGCCGGCGAGACCGACGACAACCGGGACGAGGAACCCGACACCGTCGGCCGGCCGGCCGCCGACTCCGACGTGGGCGCGCTGGTCGGACTGGCCGCGCTCGCTATCGTCGCCGCGGTCGTCCGGAAGTTCGGTGAGGACCGCGAGTACGACCCGCTCGTGGACGGTCCGGTCGACGACGGCGACGATGAGTGAGGGGAACGGGCGCGACTCGGGCGCGCAGTCGGACGACCCGCTCGAAGGCCTCGCCGACCGCGAGGGGTGGCGCGTCGAGGGGGCGGCCGCTCGCGTTCACTACGAGGGCGAGGGCGACCGCTACAGCGTCGAGTACTACGGCCCGAGCGACTGCGTGGTCTACTGGAAGGTCCCGCCGGAGAGCGGCGGCGAGACGGCCGTGCCGGTCGGTCGCGAGACGGTGCCGACGCCGCTCCGTGAGCGGATCCGGATGGACCTGGACGCGGCGGGTATCGATCCCGGAGTCGAACAGCGGTCCCTGTAAGAGGGGGCGTCGTCGGGGCTGACGCGGTTCTGTGTCGGTCGTGTCGACGGTCACGGTCGCGAACTTCGCAGTTCGTTAGGCTAAAGCGCGCCCGTCCGGAACCGGGAGGCATGGAGTTTCACGAGGCGGCGGACTTTCTCTTCGATCTGCGACGGTTCGCGCCGCGGCCGGGCCTGGACCCCACGCGGGAGCTGCTCGCCCACCTCGGTGACCCCAACGACCGACTCGATTGCATCCAGGTCGCGGGGTCGAACGGCAAGGGCAGCACCGCCCGGATGGTCGAGCGGGCGCTGCGCGAGACCGGCCTCTCGGTCGGGCTGTACACCTCGCCACACCTCGACGACGTGCGCGAGCGGGTCCGCGTCGACGGCCGCCCCATGACCGAGTCGGCGGTCGCGGAGTTCGTCGAGTCGTTCCGCGAGTACGCCACCGAGCGGGCGACCGACGGCGACTCGCCGACGTTCTTCGAGACGCTCACCGCGATGGCGCTGTGGGAGTTCGACCGACAGGACGTGGACGTGGCCGTCCTCGAAGTCGGCATCGGCGGGACGCTCGACGCCACCAGCGTCGTCGACCCGGTCGCCAGCGCGGTCACCGCGGTCACGCTGGAACACACCGACCTGCTCGGCGACACCGTCGCGGAGATCGCCCGCGACAAGGCCGGCGTCGCGCCCGCCGACGCGCCGCTGGTGACCGCCGCGACCGGCGACGCGCTGGGGGCGATCCGCGAGGCGGTCGACGGGGTCCTCACGGTCGCCGACGCCGACTGGAGCGAGCCCGAGGACCCCGATGTCGTCGTCGAGTACGGTGGTCGAGAGGGGCTGGAGGGCGCCGTCACCGTCGAGGGGGTCACCGGAAACTGGACCGTCGACACGCACCTCCCGCTGGTTGGCGCCCACCAGGCGCGCAACGCGGGCGTCGCGGCGGCGCTCGTTCGGCAGGCGGCCGACCGCCTCGATGTCGAGGTGGCGACCGAAGCGGTCGAACGGGGCTTGCGTAACGCCCACTGGCCGGGCCGGTTCGAGGTGATGGACCGCGACCCGCTGGTCGTCCTCGACGGCGCGCACAACCCCGGCGGCTGCGCGACGACCGCCGACGTGCTCTCGACCTTCGACTACGAGACGGCCCACCTCGTCGTCGGCGCGATGACCGACAAGGACCACCGCGGGATCGCCGCGGCGTTCGCCGACGCCGACCTCGGCCGCGTCGTCGCCTGTCGACCCGACCACGACCGCGCCGAGTCGGCCGAGGTTGTCGCCCGAGCGTTCGAGGGGGAGACGAGCGCCGACGTGACGACGCACGAACCGGTCGCCGGCGCGCTCGACCGCGCGCTCGACGCCGCCGGGCCCGACGACGCCGTCGTCGTCTCGGGGTCGCTGTACGCCGTCGCCGAGGCGCGCACCCGCTGGTCCCGGCCCACCGTCCCCCTCGATGTCGACTCGGTCGCCGACGCCGAGGCGGCGCTCGATCGCGCGCACGTGCGGGCCGAGGACGCGAAGGCGGCCGCGGGCGACGCCGTCCGCCGCGTCCTCCGGACCAGGCTTCGACCGCGCCGCGCCCGTCGCCTCCAGTCCGAGCTGCGAGCGCTGGGCGGCGAGGTCGCGCTCTCGGCGCTGGCCGACCAGGACGAGGAGCGCGTCCAGGCGGTCGCGATGGGGACGCGCACCCAGTTCGAGCGCCTCGCCGACGCGCTCGCCGACCGCGGCGACGACCTGGCGCCGCTGGCCGGAGAGATCAGGAGCGGCATCGACGCGTCGCCGACGCCGAACGCTGCGACGCCGACGCCCGACGCCGATCGGTCGGCCGCCGAGCGCGACTACCCGTGGGCCGACGGCACGGCCGTCATGGGCATCCTCAACATCACGCCCGACAGCTTCCACGACGGCGGCGAGTACAACACCGTCGAGGCGGCCCGCGAGCGCGCCGAGCGGATGGTCGACGCGGGCGTCGAGATCCTCGACATCGGCGGCGAGTCGACGCGGCCCGGCGGCGAAGTCGTCCCCGCCGACGAGGAGATCGACCGCGTCGTCCCGGTCATCGAGGCGATCGCGGATCTGGACGCGATGATCTCCATCGACACGCGCAAGGCGTCGGTCGCGCGAGCGGCCATCGACGCCGGCGCCGACCTGCTCAACGACGTCTCCGGGCTGGCGGACCCGGAGATGCGACTGGTCGCCGCCGACCACGACGTGCCCGTCGTCGTCATGCACAGCATCGAGGCGCCGGTCGACCCGACCACGAGCGTCGAGTACGACGACGTGGTCGACGACGTGGTCGACTACCTCGCCGAGCGCGTCCTGCTGGCGGAGAAGGCCGGCCTCGACCGCTCGCAGATCCTCGTCGACCCCGGACTGGGATTCGGCAAGTCGGCCGCCGAGAGCTTCGAACTCCTCGGTCGGCTGGACGAACTCGTGGCGCTGGGCTGTCCGATACTCGTGGGTCACTCCCGCAAGTCGATGTTCGAGCTGACCGAGGGCGGTCGCGAGGGCGCGCTCGACGAGACGGTCGCCGGCACGGCGCTGGCGGCCGAGCGCGGCGCCGACGTGATCCGCGTCCACGACGCCCACGAGAACGTCGCCGCCGTCCGCGTCGCCCAGGCGGCCGCCGACCCCGACCGACTCGAGGAGGAGTGACGGAGCGCCTCGATCGACCGGCGCCGAGCGACAGCCGGTAGACTTTTTCTCCGCTGCGCCGGGAGCCGAGACATGGACGACGAGTCGCCGAGCGAACCGCGAGACCTCGACGAGTGGGCGAGCGCCGTCATGGCGGGCTACGACGGCGTGGCTGAGGCGTACGACGACGACCGCGACCCCACTCACGAGGCGACCCTCGTCGAGTCGCTGGCGGCCGCCCTCACGGACGGCGCCCGCGTCCTCGACGCCGGCTGCGGCGGCGGCCGGGCGGTCCTGGAGACGCTCGCGGACGAGTACGAGGCCGTGGGCGTCGACCTCTCCGTCGAACAGCTGGCGCTGGCCCGCGAGCGCGCGCCTGCGGCGGCGCTCGCCCGCGGCGACCTGACGCGACTGCCTGTCGGCAACGACGCCGTCGACGCGGTGACGGCGCTGCACTCGGTCATCCACGTCCCGCGGGAGCACCACGAGCGGGCGTTCGCGGAGTTCGCTCGCGTCCTCAGACCCGGCGGTCACCTGCTGCTCACCACGGGCGTAGGCGACTGGGAGGGGCGAAACGGCGACTGGCTCGACAGCGGCGCCGCGATGCAGTGGAGCTTCCACGGCCGCGAGCGGAGCCTCGAACTGCTCGGATCGGTCGGGTTCGACGTGACCGAGGAGACCGTCCGCGACGACGAACTCGGCGGCGGCGAGTGGCTGTTCGTCCGCGCCCGACTGCGGGAGTAAACGAGTTTCGTCGCTGGGCACCTCTGTGTCGGGCGGACTCCGATCAGTTCAGTGTCGGCCGATCGACGGGCCGGAACCGGTGCCCGCAACGGGGGCATTCGACCAGTCGGTGTCCGTCGGTCTCGACGGTCTCGAACGACCGCGACAGACCGGTCTTCCCGCAGTCGGGACAGCGGCGGAGGAGCGGTGGGATCATCGGCGGTCGGTCCCAGTTCGTGCGCGAGCGGCAAGGGTGCGTCGGCGGAACGGCTTTGTGGCGACGCGACCCAGCGGAACACGTGAGCGGCATCGTGTTCTTCCGGACCGAAGACGAGGCGCGCGCCGTCGAGTTCTACCGCGAGCGGGTCGGCGCCGAGACGTGGCTCGAACAGGACGGCTGTACGATCCTCCGCCACGGGGAGTTCAAATTCGGCTTCTGCGAGCGCGAGGAGACCGACGACTGCGGAACCCTGACTTTCTACTACGACGACCGCGGGCGCGTCGACGAGCTGTACGAGCGCTTCGAGGATCGGGCGCGAGGCCCGCCCGAGACGAGCGAGCGGTACGAGATCTACCGATTCTTCGCCGACGACCCGGACGGTCGCACCGTCGAGTTCCAGACGTTCCTGCACCCGCTGCCGACTGAGAGCGAGTAGGCGCGACTCACAGCAGGCCGTGTTCGGCCTGGAGGTCGCGGTACGTCTGGAGGTACCGTTCGAGGACGGCGTCGTGGTCGTACTCGGCGTAGTCCTCGTCGACGGTCAGGCGGTCGAACTCGCCGGCGTCGACGATAGCGTCGGCGATCTGCTCGGGGTCGGTCGCCCGGAAGCTGCGTTCCTCCTCCTCGATGAGCTCGTGGGCGCTCGATTCGGCCTGGTACTCGACGATACCGACGCAGCCGCAGGCCAGCGCCCACAGCAGCTCGGTCGCGAAGTACTCCCGGTAGGCGGTCTGGACGAACGCGTGGGCGCCCCTGTAGTAGGCGACCCGCTCGGCGCGGTCGCAGGCGCCGACGAAGGTGACCCGGTCGTCGATGCGCAGGTCGCGGACCTGCCGTTCGTAGCCCTCGCGCTCGGGCCCGTCGCCGACGATCGTCGCCGACCAGTCGCGGTCGCGCAGCTCGGCGAGGCCGAGCAGGAAACTCTCCAGGTTGGCGCTCTCGTCGAGGGGGTGGGCGTACACCACGTCGACCTCCTCGGCGGGGTCGGTCTCCCTGACCGTCTCCATGTCGACGCTCTCGGGGACGACCTGGGTGGTGTCGGCGGTGGCGCCGCGCTCGCGGACGCGCGTGCGAACCATCTCCGAGGGCGCGTCGACCATGTCGGGGAGCGTGGCGGCGCGGTCGGCGAACCGCGAGTCGTCGACGGGCTCGTCGCCGAACCACTCGACGACGAGCGGGGCGCGGGCGAGCGTCCCGCCGAGGCTGGCGGCGAGGACGCCCACCGGCGGGTCGGGCCGGGCGTGGACGACATCGGGGTCGTCGATGGCGAGCAGGGCGGGCAGGCGGACGGCGAAGGAGGTGAGCGCGGGGGAGATGGTGACGCCGCGGTAGGTGACCCCGTCGCGCTCGACGGTCTCGTCGGTCCCCTCCCAGAACTGCGTGCAGAAGACGGTCACGTCGTGGCCGCGGGCGGCGAGGTGGCGTGCGACGCGTTCGAACCGGCGGGCGCCTTCGGTGTCGCGATAGTGAGTCGTCTCCATCGAGACGAACGCGACGCGCATACCGCCGACGACGAGGTGGGATGTCAAAAATCCCCGCCATCCCGGCGGACGCCGGTAAGGCGACCGTACCGCGGCGGACTGTCGGCACCGTCACCGACGTAAGTCGCACCTACCGGGCAGGAACATTTATGCGGGGATGGGGGGATCGGGGCGGTAGTGAATCGACGGGCGTTCCTCGGGAGCGCCGGCGTGGCGCTGTCGCTGGGAGTCGTCGGGAGCCGGACCGCGAGCGCGCCGGAGCCCGTCGTCGTCCGCGTCTGGTTCAGCGAGTCCGCGGCCACGCACGACGCGCTGGCCGACAGGGTCGAGGGGTATCTCGGCGCGGCCCTCGACGAGGCGCTCGACGCCGTCGAGACCGAGTTCGCGCCGTCGACGGTCGCGTTGCCCCACGAGGGCGGGAAGGAATCGCTCGGGATCGACTGGCCGGTGACCGTCGCCGAGGGGCTGGTCGGGATGGCCGAGATCGACCCCGTCGGCGACGTGAACCTGCTCGTCACCGACGGCGACCCGCGGCGCCAGCCCGCCGGGTACGCTCGCCCCCGCGTCGCCGCCGTGACCGGCGGAGCCTACATCGCCCGAATGACGCCCGCCGGGGAGACGCCGCCGGTCGTCCCCTACTCGATCCCGGCCGCCGCGACGCAGTTGCTCCTCCACGAGGTCGGCCACGCCCTCGGGGCCACCCACAGCCACGGGAGCGCGCGACGCGAGGGCGACGCCCTCGTCGCGAGCCCGATGGTCGGCAGTTACCTCTGGGCGTCCGAGCGCGTCCGCCAGCGACACCTCGGCGACGAGAGCGCCTGCGGCGGCCCGTTCCCGAGCGGCGACGACGCCTCGGAGCGCCGACTCGGCCTTCGCTACACCGACTGCGCCGCTGGCGCGCTGGAGTGACGCGAAAAATGTCCGAACGGTCGTCGACCGGAGGCGTTAGCTCTCGGCGTCCGTCTCGGTCTCCGTCTCCTCACCGAGGACGCCCGTGTCCGTGTCCGTCTCGGTCTCGTTGCCGCCCATGACGCCGCCCTCGTCCGTCGCGGTGCCGTCACCGTCGGCGAGGCCCTCGGCGGTCGAGGTCTCGTCGGGGAACCCGTCCCCCTCGGTTTCGGTGCCCATCGCGTCGTCCTCCTCGGTCTCGGTGTCCAACATGTCGTCTCCCTCGGTCTCCGTCTCTAGCACGTCGTCCGCCTCGGTGTCGGTCTCCAGCACGTCGTCTCCGTCCGTCTCGGTATCCATCATGTCGTCCTCCTCGGTCTCGTCACCGATGGCGGGGGTGTCTCCGCCGTCCGCACCGTCTTCGCCGATGGCTGCTGTGTCGGTTCCGGCGCCCGGGCCGGGGCCGCCGCAGCCGGCGAGGGCGACCAGGGCGACGATACAGACTGTCGCGAGTGCGCGGTACATGCGTTCTCCCGAAGGGGAGTCCGCCGTTTCGTTATTGGCGGGCATTCGGGGGAGGGACGCAACGTTTCCCCCGTTGCGTCCGTCCCGCCGGCGCCAAACGTTCACCTACTGTGGCCGTCTGTCACGCCTACCACCGCGCCGTCGGTCACGCCTGTCGCGGGTCGCGAGTCGGGCCCCCGCTCGCACGCCCGGAAGGACTTTCTCCGTCCCGCCGCTTGCCCGGGGTATGTACGACCTCGACCGGTATCTCAACGTCAGGAGCGCCTACGGCGCTTCCGTCGGCCCCGACGGAACGCTGGCCTTCCTGCTCGACGCCACGGGCACGCCCCAGCTCTGGACGCTCGACGAGCCACGGGGGTGGCCCGTCCAGCGCACCTTCTTCGAGGAGCGGGTCACCTTCGGTTCGTGGGCGCCCGAGCGACGGGAACTCGCCTTCGGCATGGACGAGGGCGGCAACGAGCGCGCCCAGCTCTACCGTCTCGACGCCGACGACGGGCGGATCACGAACCTCACCGCCCGCCCCGACGCCAAACACCGCTGGGGCGGCTGGTCCCACGACGGCGACCGGTTCGCGTTCGCCTCGAACCGCCGCGACGAGTCCGTCTTCGACGTGTACGTCCAGGGCCGGACCGAGACCGGCGACGACGCGACCCTCGTCCACGAGGGCGACGGCTGGCTCTCCGTCGGCGGCTGGGCGCCCGCCGACGACCGCCTACTCGTCTCGCAGGCCCACTGGAACTTCGACCAGGACCTCTACGTCCTCGACGTCGCGTCGGGCGAGCGGCGCCACCTCACCCCCCACGACGGTGACGTGCGCTTCACGAGCGCGCAGTGGAGTCCCGACGGCGACGCGCTGTACCTGACCACCGACTACGAGTCGGACACGAAGTACCTCGCCCGGCTCGACCTCGACGCGCTCGGCGCCGACCCCGACGAAGCCGACCTCGCGGCGGCGCTCGACACCGTCGCGGACGGGGGCGAGTGGAACGTGAGCGGCGTGGCGCTCGACGACGAGACCGGACGCCTGGTCTACTCCCGGAACGTCGACGGCTACACCGACCTCACGGTGGGGGAACTCGCCGGCCCGACCGACATCGACGAGTTTCCCGCGCCGGACCTCCCGGGCGGGGTCGCCGGCGGCGTCGCCTTCGACGAGGACGCCGAGCGGTTCGCGCTCTCGGCGACCGGCCGGACCGAGAACACGAACGTCTACGTCGTCGACCTGGAGTCCGGCGAGTTCGAGCGGTGGACCGACGCCTCGACCGCCGGCATCCCGAGATCGTCGTTCGTCGAGCCGGATCTGGTCCGCTACCCCACCTTCGACGACCGGTCGATCCCGGGGTACTTCTCGCTGCCCGACGACTGGGAGGGGGGCGAAACCCCAGTGATAATCGACATCCACGGCGGGCCGGAGAGCCAGCGCCGCCCCTCCTTCGCGGGGCTGACCCAGTACTTCCTGTCGCGCGGGTACGCGGTCTTCGAACCGAACGTCCGCGGGTCGACGGGGTACGGCCGCGAGTACACGCACCTCGACGACGTGGAGAAGCGGATGGACTCGGTCGCCGACGTCGAGGCGGCCGTCGAGTGGCTGACCGACCACGACGCGATCGACCCCGACCGCGTGGTCGCGATGGGCGGCTCCTACGGCGGGTTCATGGTGCTCGCGGCGCTGACGGAGTACCCCGACCTGTGGGCCGCCGGCGTCGACGTCGTCGGTATCGCCAACTTCGTCACCTTCCTGGAGAACACCGGCTCGTGGCGCCGCGAACTCCGGGAAGCCGAGTACGGCTCGCTCGACGACGACCGGGCGTTCCTCGCGTCCGTCTCGCCGATCAACAACGTCGAGTCGATCGCGGCGCCCCTGTTCGTCCTCCACGGTGCCAACGACCCGCGAGTCCCGCTCGGTGAAGCCGAGCAGATCGCCGAGGAGGCCGCGGCGCAGGGCGTCCCCGTCGAGAAGCTCGTCTTCGACGACGAGGGCCACGGCATCACCAAACGCGAGAACCGGATCGAGGCCTACACGGCCGTCGTCGACTTCCTCGACGAACACGTTTGAGTAGGGAGGTGACGATGACCGACAACGACCTCGCCGAACGCTCGCGCGGGCGCGTCGCGGGCTTGCTGGCCGACCTGCGCGAGCGCTACGACGACTTCGAACGGGTCGAGAAGCGCTGGGAACTCGCGCCCGACGCTTACGAGCGCGACCGCGAGCGGATCGCCGCGGGCGCGAACGGCGGTGGCGGGATCTGGGTCACGAACGACGACGGCGAAGTACTGCTCGTCCGCAACGAGGGCGACGACGGCTGGGCCGACCCCGGCGGCAAGCGCGAGGCCGGCGAGTCCTTCGAGGCGGCCGCGCGCCGCGAGGTCCGCGAGGAGACGGCCGTCGAGGCGACGATCACCGGCGTCCGCGAGGTGCACGTCCTCGAACTCGTCGACGAGACCGACCCCGATCGGCCGTCGCTCACCAGCCTCATCGTGATCTTCGACGGCGAGCACGCGGGCGGTGATCCGCGCCCGCGGGAGGGCGAGATCGCCGCGGTCGAGTGGGTCGCGTCGCCGCCCGAGCGGGTCCTGTACCCCGAGGTCGCCGACCGCCCGTATCCCGCGAGCGAGTGAGCGGTACCGACCAGAGAGCGACCGCTACCTGCGATCGAACGACTGCGACCGGTGGCCGAGCGACCGTTACCGACGAGAGAGTGGTCGATTACCGGCGAGCGAGCGGCGGCTTCCGACGAGCGTCCGATGAGAACCCGGAGTCGTCCGACCACCGACCGACGCGCGACCGGCTTCCAGGGCCTGAACGAAGGGACGGGTTTATCTGGGTCCCGACGCAGATGCGGACGATGTCCGTCGCCGAGGTCTCCCGGGACAGGGTGGAAGAGCGACTGGTCGCGCTCGAGGACGAGTACAGCGGGTTCCCGATCAACCAGACGACGCTCGCCGTGCCCAGCGACGCCTACGAGCGGGCGAGCGGCCGCTGCGAGCGCGGCATCGTCGACGCGTACGTCCAGCTGTACAACGACAGCGAGGACGTGCTGCTGGTCGAGCGCGAGGGCGAGTGGGTCGTCCCCCACGGCGAGCCGGCGACCGACGAGCGCGTCGTTTCCGGGACCGAGGCCGCGATCCGTGCGGCCACCGGCGTCGACTGCTCGCTGACCGACCTCACCCGCGTGACGATCCTCGGCGTCCGCGACGAGGACGACACGGACCGTCCGCCCGTCTACCGCCTGATCGCCGTCTTCGTCGCCGAGACCGACGGGTCCGGCGCGGCCGCCGACGTCTCGCCCTCCGGCGCGACCGAGGCCGACAGCGACGACGCGACGCCGGAGGGCGTGCGCTGGCACCCCACCCTTCCGGAGTCGGCCGTCCCCTCGCACTGACGCCGGCCGTTCGCGGCGAGACCTCGATCCACCGGAACACTTACCGCGGCGCTGTCCCCTACACCTGTCAGTGGCAGCCATCGAGACCGACGGGCTCACGAAGCGCTACGGGTCGGTCGCCGCAGTCGAGGGGCTCGACCTGGCCGTCGATCGCGGGACGATCTACGGCTTTCTCGGTCCCAACGGCGCCGGCAAGACGACCACCATGCGGCTGCTGACCGGACTCACTCGTCCCAGCGACGGGACGGCGACCGTCGCCGGCGTCGACGTGCGCGACCGGGACGCCCTGGGCGAGCGGATCGGCTACGTCCCCGACACGCCGCCGCTGTACGAGAAGCTCACCGCTCGCGAGCAGCTCTCCGCGGTCGCCGACGTGCGCGGGCTCGACCCCGAGCACGCCCGCGAGCGGGTCTCCGAACTGTTCGACCGGTTCGGCCTGGTGGCCGCCGACGACCGCATCGAGAGCTACTCGAAGGGGATGAAACAGAAGACCAGCGTGATCCAGGCCATCGTTCACGAGCCCGCCGTGCTGTTCCTCGACGAGCCGACGAGCGGGCTCGACCCCAACGCCGCGCGGACGCTCAAGGCGGTCGTCACCGAACTGCGCGACGCGGGCACCGCTGTCTTCCTCTCGACGCACGTCCTCTCGGTGGTCGACGAACTCGCCGACACCGTCGGACTGCTCTCGGACGGGCGACTGCTCGCCGAGGACGAACCCGAGGGGCTGGTCGCCGACCGCGACGGCGACACGCTGGAGGACGCTTTCGTCGAGCTGACGACCGACGCCGACCTCTCGGCGCGCCTCCGCGAATCGCCATGACCAGCCCGGCCGTCGTCGTCACGCGGACCGCCCTCCGCCAGACCTACCGCCGGGTCCGCGAGTCCAAGCGGATGACCGCCTTCTTCCTGCTGATCCCTGGCTTCTTCGCGCTGCAGGTCTCCGGGGTGGTCGGGCCGGGCGCCTACGACCTGGGCCGGCGGTTCGCCGCCGGCGAGGTCACGTCGGTCGTGGGCAGCGTCCGCGCGACGATACTATCGGGGGTCGTCCTGCTGGCCCTGATGGGGACCCTCGGCGCCGCCGGCGGCAACAGCGAGTTCAAGGACCGCTACGTGGCCTTCCTGACGGCGACGAGCACCCGCGCGGTCGCCGTCGGGAGCGTCGCCCGCCAGACCGCCGTCTGGACGGCGCTGTTCTGGCCGGTCGCGCTCGCCGGCGCGGTGGGCTTCGCGCTGGGCGCCGAGGCGCCGGTCGCGGCCGTCTCGCTGGTCGGCGGGAGCTTCTGGCTGTTCGTCGTCGCCGGCGTCGCGACGGCCCCCGTCGGTTTCGGTGCCCGCTGGCTGCTCGACGGCTACGGCCTCTCGAAGAACGCCCGGTTCGGTCTCGGCGTCGGCATGCTCGGCGTCTTCTATCTCGTCCTGTTCACCCGCGAGACCGTCGGCGCCGCGCTGGGCGCGACCCCCCTGTCGTGGGCCGGCGACCTGCTGCTCCTGACCGTCCCCGGGTCCGGCGCTTCGCCGTACTACGCCGGCGGGTTCCTCCTCGCCACGGTCGGGCTCGTGTTCGCGTCGATCGGTGCCACCGTCCGGCTCGCGGAGACCGTCTGGTACGACGACCGCGCGCTCGGTGACGACGACGAGGAGCCCGACGACGCGCCGGCGACGGCCACGCCCGTCAGGGACGTGCTCGCGTCGGTCGTCCCGCGGCCGACCGCCGCGCTCGTCGAGACGACCTGGCGCCGCACCAAGCGCACGCCGAAGACGCTGTGGTACGTCTACCCCGCCGTCTTCGTCGGCCTCGTCATGGCCGAGCAGCTCGTCTACAGCGGCCCGTTCGCCGCGGCCATGTACGCACCGGTCGTCGCGTTCACCGGCGCGCTGGCCGCCGGCAGCGGCTTCACGCTCAATCCCCTGGGCACCGAAGGCGACGCCCTGCCCGGCCTGCTTACCGCCGGCGTCTCCGGCGAGACGTTCGTCCGCGCGAAGGCCTACGCCGTCGTCCTCCCGGCGATGCCGCTGATCGTCGGCGCCTCGCTGGGCACCGCCGTCGGCGTCGGCGTCGCCGCTGCCCTGGTCGTCGCCGCCGTCGGCGTCTTCGCCGTCGCCCTCGCGGTCGTCGCGCCGCTGTGCTCGCTGGCGCTCGGCGTCCACTACCCGCCGGGCGACGAGGGACTGCTCGGCGAGGACGTGCAGATCCCGAACAAGTCCGCCTCCGCGGCCTACACCCTCTGCATGGTCGTCGTCGGCGCACCGGGGTTCGGCGCGCTCGGCGCCTACGCCCGGCCGGACGGGGTCGACCCGGTGACCGTCGTCGCCGGCGTCGGCGCGACCGTCGCCCTCGCGACCGTCGTCTCCTGGCGAGCCTACCGCCACGCCGTCGCGACGGTCGACGCCTACTCGGTGGAGTGAACGGCGAGTCGGCGCGACGAGCCGCGAACGGGGGCGCGCCGGGATCGAGCGACCGCCCGCCGAGCGCTTATGGCCCACAGACCCCATCAGGTCGCATGGGCGAGTCGATCGCCGACCGGCTCGACGCCGACGACGGCCCAGCGACGGTGAGCGCGTTCCCCGACGGCAGCGTCGACCACTTCTACGACGTGTACGACGGTGACGAGCGGGTCCGCCGTCGCGAGCGGTTCGTCGAGACGGTCTCCTCGCGGTCGTCCCCGGCGTTCACCGTCGACCGGACGGCCGTCGAGCCCGGCGGCCACGCTGTCAACATGGCCCTCCAGGCCGACGCGCTCGGCGACGACGTGACGCTCGTCGGGAATCTCGACCACCCCGTGCTGGCCGATCTGTCGTTCGAGACGGTCTCGATGGGCGAACCGGCGCGGGTCTCCGTCTACGAGTTCGACGAGGGCGACGTGTTGATGGCCGAGCCGGCCGCCGCCGTCGACGACTGGGCGCTCGCGGACTTGCGGACGGCCGCCGGGGAGGCGTTCCCGGCGTTCCGCTCGGCCGACGTCGTCTTCTGCACGAACTGGACCTCCTTCGACGCCCTCCCGTCGGCGCTGACCGATCTCGCCGCAGAGGCGGCGGACGGGAACTACTTCCTGTTCGACCCCGGTAGCCTCTCGGCGCGGCGCGACGCGGAGATGCGCCGGCTCGTCGACGCGCTGGCCGACCTGGGCGGGTCCTACGACGTGGTGCTGGCCGCGAACGGCGGCGAGATGGACGCCCTCGCGGCGGGCGCGCTCGGCGGACCCGCGCCGGCGGACCGGGCGACCGCCGCCGTCGGTGTCAGGGACGCCGCGGATCTAGCCGGCGCCGTCGTCCACGAGGACGACGCGGCCGTCGCCGCCACGTCGTCGGGCACCGTCCGCGTCGGGAACTTCGATATCGATCCGGTCCGGCACACGGGCGGCGGCGACCGCTTCGACGCCGGCCTCGCGCACGCGCTGGCGAGGGGGTGGGACTGGGCCGACGCGCTGCGGCTGGCGAACGCCTGCGCCGCCCGCTACATCGCGACCGGCGAGTCCGCTACCCCCGACGAACTCGCGGCGTTCCTCCGCGAGCGCGAGTGACCGCCCGGTCGCCCGCGAGGTGGCCGTCGACGGCGGGACGGCCCCACCGAGAACCGAAACCGACTCCCGTCGAGCGGGGACTGTTGGAACCATGACGGAATCCGACGGCGTCAGCGTCCAGGGACAGAACGCGGTGGTCATCGGCGGCACGAGCGGTATCGGCCTGGAGATCGCCCGGGCGTTCGCCCGCGACGGCGCAGACGTGGTCGCGACCAGCCGCTCGGCGGACTCGGTGGCAGAGGTCGCCGAAGAGCTGCGCGACCTGGGCGCCGAGACGGTCGAGGTCACCTGCAACGTCCGCGACCCCGACTCGATCGCGAACCTCCGTGAGACCGCCGAGGACGCCCTCGGGGACGTCGACACGCTCGTCACCTCCCAGGGTTCGGTCGCGACGACGCCGGTCACCGAGATGAGCGAGGAGGAGTGGGGCCAGGACATCGACGTGCTGCTGACGGGCGCCTTCCGCGCGATCAAGGAGTTCGGCGCCGCCATGGACGAGGGGTCCATTATCAACATCTCCTCGATGTCCGCCGAGCAGTCCCGCGAGGCCCGCCCGAGCTACGTCTCGGCCAAAGCGGGTCTCAACGGCCTCACCCGGGCGACCGCGGCGGATCTGGGGCCTGACGTTCGAGTGAACGCCATCGCCCCCGGCTTCGTCAAGACGGAACTGGCAGGCCCGAAACTCGAAGACGGCTCGGAGTTCCGCGAGGGCGTCGACGACCGCACCCCGATGGAGCGGGTCGCCACGCCCGACGAGATCAGCGGCGCCGCGCTGTATCTCGCCAGCGACGCCGCCTCCTTCACGACGGGCGAGATCATCACCATCGACGGCGGGTACGACCGCAGTTCGGTCTGAAACCGCGGTCCTCGACGGCCAGCGCGAGGCCGTCCCTGCGGTCAGCGTCGAACTGTGCCGCTCCGGGCCCCCGCTCGTCGACCAATCGCACAGAAGACACTTACCGACCGGGGCACCGGTCCCGGTATGGCCGACTCTTTCACCCGGCGGGAGTGCGTCGCAGTCGTCGCGGCGGCGCTGTCGGCTGGGTGTCTCCCCGGAGACAGCAGCGGTGCCCGACGGGACGTATCCTCACCGGAGACGGGCCAGTCGCCGCGGACGACGGCGGCGACCGCAAGCGGCACCGAGAGCGGACCCGTAACCGAGACTGCCGTCCCGACGCCGAGTCCGAGCGCCTGTCCGGCGGAGCCGCGCGTTCCGGAGCCGTCGGCCGACCACGGTGACCTCCCGTCAATTCCGGGTCCACCAGACACCCTCCGCGAAGCGTCCGTCCGCACGTACGTCGAGACGTACGAGTACGCCTACAAGTACCGCGAGATGGCCGGGTACGGGGAGGGACTCGTAGCGTTCAATCTCGACTCGTCGACGGAGGCGTCGAGGGTCGGTCCGAACGCCGTCCTGGTCACGTCGGGGTACGCGATGGACCACGGCCGGTGGGACGATGGGGAGGGGACCCCATACGGATACTTCGACGGGCATCGGTACTCGTTCGCCTATCTGGTGACCCACGAAGCCGTCTGGCGTGCCACGCGTCGGGAGACGGAGCATCCTCCGGACCCGCGCGCGGACGGGATCGTTCTGGAGTGTTTCTAAGGGAGATCGGCCGACCGGGCACGCTCTCGGTGCCGCCGCCGCGCTCGGCTACGGCGTCTACCGGGCGATACGAGGGGACGAGGTGGACGTGGCGGCCGTGTCGAGTGCGGCGCTCGGTGCGGAGGACCGATCGAAACTGCCGTCGGTCCGACCGGACCCGTCACCGGGTTGCGACGGCAGGCTACTCTCCTCACCGGAACCGTCCGTTCTACCTGCCGGATACGTGCGTCACTATCTGTTTAGGCGTAGGCGCTATACGCCGACGTGGCCGATGGGGTGGTATGAGTCCCATGGACGGGAAGGTACGATACGGCAATCGATCGCTCGTGTACGACGCGCTGGCCGACGAACGGCGGCGCCGGGTGGTCCACCTGCTCGCCGAGGCCGACGCGGCGCTGACGATCGAGGAACTCACCGAGCGGATGGTCGGAACCGGGGACGACAGCACTGATGACCCCGACGACGGCGAGATCGCGCGCCTCCGCACGTCGCTGTATCACGTCCACGTCCCGAAGCTCTCCGACGCCGGCATCGTCCGGTTCTCGCCCGAGGAACGGCGCGTCCGGCTCACCGACTCCGTCTCGCTCGACGCCCTCGACGCAATCGGGTCGTAAGCGGGGTCCGGTCGGTTCGGCGTGCATATTGGCCACCAATAGTTCTCACAGTTTGCGGATATTTTCCGATTGCTCTGGTAGTCTCTGCAACCGCTGCCAGGGAGGAAGCGATTTACTCGATCGGGCACCAACGTACCCAAGATGGAGTAGCGACAGACCAGCTACCGTGCCACACTATCCCACTCCGCCCACGGTTACAGGTCGTCGTCGAGCGCCAGTACATCCGTGTCTGCGGCTTTGCTCATCCGTATCGGTAGATGGTTTACATCGAAGCGGCCTGACGAGATAGTACTTTCAGACAGTGTTGCCGCGGCGAGAAGACGGGCGCACTCACACCGCCGGTGCCGTCAGTGTCAGTCATCGGTTGCTGTCTGTGACGTATTCGTACCCGGCATGTCAACGTCACCGTGAGTCACGTCCGCCGTTGTCACCTCAAACTCTGTGAGGATCTCCGAGAGTTTCCCCGATCGGTCGGACAGCGACTCGATCCGCGCAGTCACTTCCGAGATCGAGGAAGTTTGTCGCTCAGCGGACGTAGCAACCGACTGTGCCTCCTCGCCTGTCGTTTGACTTACGGACTCAGCTTCCTCGACCATCGACACGACCTGATTGGTCGACCGGGCCTGTTCGTCAGTGGCGTCGTTTATCGACTGGACGCCCTCGTTCGCGTCCTCGACCTGATCGATGAGCCGCTCGAGAATCTCTACTGCATCGTCTACGGTTTCGGTCCCGTCTGCGAGTCGCTCACCCATCTCCTGCATATCCTCGACAGTCGACCCGGTCGCTTCCTGTGCCTTCTTGATCTGGGCTTCGATGTTCTGGGTGGCTTCCTGCGTTTCCTCGGCGAGCTGTTTGACATCGTTGGCGACGACGGCGAATCCTTCACCTGCCTCGCCCGCACGTGCTGCTTCGATCGAGGCATTCAACGCGAGCATGTTCGTCTGCTCTGCGATATCGTCGATAACCTCGACGACCTCACCGATCTGTGCCATGTGCTCGTCGAGTTGCCCGACTTCCGTGATAGCCGTCTCGGCTGTCGATTCGATGGTCTCCATCTCGTCGCCTGCTCGACTGGCCAATTCCCGGCCTTCCGTTCCGAGGTCTGCCGCGTCGTCGGTCGTCTCTGCAACCGCTGCCGAGGAGGAGGAGATCTCCTCGATCGTCGCGGACATGTCCGTCATCTCGTCGGAAGTTTCCTGCAACGTCTCGTTTTGCCGACTCGCCTCGTCCGCGATGTTCTGGACGGCAGTGCTCACGTCCTCGCTGGCGGATTTTACCGCCTCGGCGCTCGCCGTAATCTGCTGGCTCGAATCCGCAACCTGGTCCGCGAATCGCTGTACCAGTGCGATTGTCTCCTCGAGGTCGTCCATCATGTCGTTGAACGAGAGCGCGATTGTCTGCATGATATCGTCGGTTGCGTCCTCGTCCATGCGCTGGGTGAAGTCGCCAGTCGCCGCAGCCTGCATGTGTGCATCCAGTTTCTCGGCTTGCTCCTGTAGCCGGTCGGCCCGCGCTTCGGCTTCCTCGCGTGCGGCTCTCGCGTCCGCTTGCGCTTCTTCTCGCGCCGTTTCGGCGGCTTCGCGTGCCTGTTCGACTTCTTCGATGCGCTCTTCCAGCGCGTCTCGCATGGCTGCCAGCGATCCATAGATCTGTCCGACCTCATCCTGTTTGTGAGTCTCGAGGGTGACGTCGAGGTCGCCTTCCTCCATGTCACTGGCCCGGTCCGCGAGTCGTTCCAGCGAGGTGACCGATTCGCTGACGATCACGACGAGCACGAGTCCGCCTGCCAGGATGCTCATCGCAGTGACCGTCAGCAACGCCGAGAGGACCGACTGCTGTGTCGCACCTGAGACCTCACTCTGGATGGCCGTCCAGCGGTTGATCGTCGTGCCGAGGACGACCACGAGGTAGAACACAGCCGCTGCGAGGTATTTGCGCCGGTAACTCTGCTGCATCCAGCCGTAGAGTGATGTTCGTCCCATTATGTTCCTCCGTCAGGCGGTTCGTGCCGAGAGGTCGCCGAGGTATTCGGTGCCGAGCGTGGTCTGAATCGCGCGCGTTCGCAGAGCGATGATGAGGTTGAACCCAGCCTTGGCCGTCAAATCCATGAAGGCGAGCAGGTACGCGTGATCGGTGGCCTGTATCAACTCGAACCCGCTGGGGCCGACGACCCAGAGCAGCGGGAACGCGAGCCACAAGAATACCGTGAGGTCCCGAAGTCCCATGAACATGGCCTCGACAGCAGGTGGCCGATTCCCTGCTGCCTCGGTCAGGGCCGTCACCAGGTAATAGAGCAAGAGCACGAACGCTGCCGAGGACGCAACGAATGCCGCCCACTTGACAGCCCCGGTGGTCACTGACGAGATGTAACCGAGGACAATCATCACGGCGTCGGCTGCCATTGCCCTACCCTTCGTCTGGGTGTCCGTCCCTGCGATGGTTGCCAGTGAGTACACGATAAGTGGCGTCGTTATCACCCAGTCGACGTATCTTGCCTCGAGGACCACATCGCCGACGACTCCCAGCTCACTCAGGCTCATTACTCCGTACGCGATACCTGCGATCACCGTTATCGACGCGGGAACAATGTAGAGGGCTATCCCACCCTGTTTCTTCGAGAACAGCCACAGGTACAGCGCAGTTCCAACGAACATAGCCCCGGCCGTGATACCGAACAGCAACTGTTGCATAGGTGTTATAATGAGTCGAGTTATAGGCATACATAAACCCCGGGGCCATTATTTCCAATATTGAAAATAACCGACCGCTCTCGATTTTAAAATTAGAAGGGTAGAGTTTCAAATCCGGAGTTAGTTAGGTTTTCATCCATATCTTCACACATCCGTGATCCCACTCGTGTTTCGGCTGGCGCATGTGGTACTCCCCCTCTCCATCTCGCAGTCGGTTTCTGTCGATTACAGCACACTCGGCACCAACCGTGGTGGATAGAAGCTCTGTACTGAGCATCCGCGCGCCAGCGGCGCGCGAGGAAACCGCCGGTCGAAGAAGATGGGACCTAGATGGTTCTCAGTAGGTCTTCGCCCAGTAGGCGGTCTCCTGGGCGTCCTCGCCGCAGATGGCGCAGTCGTCGTGGATCGGCTCCTCGTCGCGGTCGAGGGGGACCATGACGATCTCGGCGGCCAGCGCGTCTTTGATGGGGTCCTCGCAGTCCTCGTCGCCGCACCAGCCGGTCTTGACGTAGCCGCCGTGCTGGCCGATCGTACCGAGGATCTCCTCGCGGGAGTCGGCCTCGCGGATCTCCCCTTCCAGCGTCTCCTCGGCGCTGGCGTACAGTTTGGCGTAGACGGTGTCGAGGTGGTCCTCGACGGTGGCGGCGATGGCGTCGCGGTCTTCGACGGCGTTCTCGCCGTCGGGGCGGTGGACGAGCGTGAGTTCCTCGTCGTCGACTTCGTTGGGGCCGACCTCGATGCGGAGGGGGACCCCTTTCAGCTCCCACTCGTTGTACTTGAAGCCGGGGTTGCGGTTGTCGCGGTCGTCGAGGTTCACGCGGATACCGGCCTCGTCGAGTTCGGCGGCGGCGTCGGCGGCGTACTCGACGACCTCCTCCTTGTTGTCCTCCTGCCAGATAGGGACGATGACGACCTGCGTGGGGGCGAGCGTGGGCGGGAGGACGAGTCCCTGGTCGTCGGAGTGGAGCATGATGAGCGCGCCCATCGAGCGCCAGGAGAGGCCCCAGGATGTCGTGTGAGCGGTCTGTTCCTCCTCGTCCTCGTCGGCGTAGGTGATGTCGAACGCCTCGGCGAAGCTCGTGCCGAGGTAGTGGGAGGTGGCGGCCTGCACGCTCTTCCCGTCGGGCATGAGCGTCTCGATGGTCGTGGTGGTGTGGGCGCCGGGGAACTTGTCGTGGGGGGGCTTGCGGCCCTTCAGCGCGGGCATGGCCATCACGTCCTCGTAGAGGCGCTCGTACTGGTCGAGGCGGGTCATCGTCTCGTCCCAGGCACCGTCCTCGTCGCGGTGGGCGGTGTGGCCCTCCTGCCAGAGGAACTCCTTGGTGCGGAAGAACGGCTTGGTCTCGGTGGCCTCCCACCGGACGACCGAACACCACTGGTTGAGTCGCATGGGCAGGTCGCGGTGGCTGCGGACCCAGTCGGCGATGAAGGGGGTGATGATGGACTCGCTGGTCGGGCGGACGGCCAGGCGCTCTTCGAGTTCGTCGTAGCCGCCGTGGGTCACCCACGCGACCTCGGGGTCGAACCCCTCGACGATGTCTTTCTCCCGTTCGAGGAAGCTCTCGGGGATGAACATCGGGAAGTAGGCGTTGTCGACGCCGGTGTCCTTGAACCAGCCGTCGAGGTGGTCCTGGATGCGCTCCCAGACCGCGTACCCGCGGGGGCGGGTGACGATGAACCCGCCCATCGGCGCGTAGTCGGCCAGCTCCGCCTTCTGCACGACTTCGGCGTACCACTCGCCCGTCGAATGCTCCTTGCTCTCGGTGATCCCGAGCTCTTGCTCGCCACTCATTACCGGAGGGTCGCCGAGCGCGTTCTTGAACCTGACGAAGCCCCGGTTGGCCGTCTCACACCGAACGTCCCGCGGCTCGTCCCACCGGAGACGGGACGCCGCCGCCGGTGCCGTGCCCTCTTCCCGAAATATGGACGTTCGTGTGGTGTGTGGCGCGATACCACACAATAATTAAGTATAAACCGCGCTTCACTTCAGGTATGTCCTCCGCCAGCCCGGCGCGGACGGCGTCCATTTCGCTGCGTGGCCGACGCGACGCGACAGCACGGCGCTTCCCGACGCCGCTGGCGGAGTCTCTCGCGACAGCGTAGTTCGATTCCGCGGCGCGCCGACCGTGCCGCGACCCACCACTCGACGGTTCGACAGCGCACGCACTGCGGACGACGAGCGGACCACCACACCATGAGCACCATACGAGACACGGATCTGATACGGACGAACGACTACGCCGAAGACAGCGGCGAGGTACGGGTCCTCGACCCGGACGGCCGCCTCCTGCCGGGCGCGACCGAGCCCGACCTCTCGGACGAGGCGCTGGTGACGATGTACGAGGCGATGAAGACGGCCAGGCGCTTCGACGAGCGGGCGGTGAGCTGGCAGCGCCAGGGGCGGCTGGCGACCTACGCGCCGATGAGCGGGCAGGAGGCCGGGCAGGTCGCGAGCACGCTCGCGCTCGCCGACGAGGACTGGGTGTTCCCGACCTACCGCGAGCACGCCGTCCGGCTCGTGGCGGGGTTCGACCTGTCCGACATCCTCCGCGGACTGATGGGCGCCGAGTTACCGGCCGGCACCGCGGGCGGGCCGACGGTCGCGCCGGAGGCGATCCCCATCGCGACCCAGCTTCCCCACGCGACCGGCGCGGCGATGGCGGCTCGCCACCGCGGTGACGAGTCGATCGCGCTGACCCACTTCGGCGACGGCGCCACGAGCGAAGGCGACTTCCACGAGGCGCTGAACTTCGCGGGCGTCTTCGACGCGCCCGCCGTCTATCTGTGTCACAACAACCAGTGGGCGATCTCAGTGCCGCGGGCGCGCCAGACCGCCAGCGCCACGCTGGCACAGAAGGCCGACGCCTACGGCTTCGAGGGGATCCGCGTCGACGGGATGGACCCGCTCGCCGTCTACTCCGTCGTCCGCTACGCCCGCGAGAAGGCCCTCGACCCGGACGCCGAAGACCTGCGTCCGACGCTGATCGAGTCCGTCGAGTACCGCTACGGCGCCCACACGACCGCCGACGACCCCGATGTCTACCGGGACGACGAGGAGGTCGACTACTGGCGCGACCGAGACCCCATCGACCGTCTAGAGACGTTCCTCGTCGAGACCGGGCGGCTCGACGAGGCCGAGGTCGAGGCCATCGACTCGCGGGTCGACGAGCGCGTGGCCGCGGCCATCGCGGAGGCCGAATCGCGTCCCGCGCCCGACTCCGACGGCCTGTTCGAGCACGTCCACGAGGACCTCCCACCGCGCGCGGTCGAACAGCGCGAACAGCTCCGGCGCCTGCGCGACCGCCACGGCGACGCACTGTTGCGGGACTGACGGGGGAGTGACGTTCCGCGCCTGTCGGGTCGTCGGGGTCCGGTATCGCGTGGGAGGAGTCGCGCCGACCTGTCGTCCATAACCTACTTGTCCGGTGCTATGTCTTCATAATGTAGTTACCACGTGACCCCAGGAATGTTACGACGTGATCTTCTGGCGTCCGCGAGCGCCATCGCGGTCGCGCTCTCCGGGACCGGACGTGTTCTGGCCGGGAATGAAAGCCCGGACGACGGGACGGAGCCGACGCGTGTGGACGCTGCGGGAACCGCGACGACGGGCGCCACGACGTGGCCGCAGTACCAGCACGACGCGCGGAACACGGGGCACCTTCCGTCGGTGTCGGCGCCCCGAGACGGGGTCGCCACGTCGTGGTCGTTCGAGACGGGCAGTTCCGGATGGCGGAGACCCCCGGTCGTCGACAGCGATACCGTGTACGTTGGCGGAGACGGGCTGTACGCCCTCGACGCCGAGATGGGCGTGAAACAGTGGGAGTTCAGGGTCGGGGAGGAATGGGGGTTCAGCGCGCCGGCGATCGACAGCGGTGTCGTCTGTAGCGTACAGTTCGGTGACTCCGGGTCGGCGGTCTACGGAGTGAACGCCGCCGACGGCAGCGAGCGCTGGGTACACGACCTCGGGCATGGGACCGTCTCGGCACCGGTGACGGTCGACGACGGGACTGCGTTCGTCTACGGGGATCGCGGGACACACGCTATCGACGTGAGCTCCGGCGACCACGAGTGGACGGCAGAGGCGGGCGGTGGCTACGAGGAAGTCGGCGCGCCCGCGGTCACCGAAGACACCGTGTACGTCAGTGGTCCGACGGCCCTCGACCGCAGCGACGGGACCGAGCTGTGGAGCTACGACGGCGGTGTGGGGACTTCACCTGTCGTCGTCGGCGACCGGGTGTACGGTGCCGGCTACCAGGGTGGGAAATACCGCGTCGTCGGGGTCGACGCTGCCGACGGGACCGGCGTCTGGCAGGCTACGCTGGGGTCTACAGACAGGAACAAGGCCCACCAGAGCCCCGTGATCGTCGACGACCGGGTGATCGTGACGGCGGATAGGATCCACGCTTTCGACGCCGAGACCGGGGAGGAACTCTGGACCGCGAATGACGGCCTCTCACCGAGCGCCCCGGTCACGGACGGCGAGACGGTGTACGTCGCCAGCGGGTCCGACAGCGAGTCGAGACTGCGAGCGTTCGACGCGGCCGACGGCACCGAACTGTGGACCGCCGGGTTCGGTGCCGACGACGACATTCCGTCGACGAGTACGCCCGCACTCTCCGACGAGTCGGTGTATCTCCACGGCGGACAGACGCTCTACGGCCTCGTCCCCGACAACGACCCGCCGGTGGCGGACGCGACCGTCGAGCCGCGGGACCCGCTCGTCGGTGAGACGGTCACGCTCGACGCGTCGGACTCGGAGGACCCAGAGAACGCGATCCGGAGCTACGAGTGGGATGTCGGCGACGACGGAACGGTCGACGCGACCGGCGAGACCGCCACCGTCGAGTTTACCGAGGCCGGGACCCGCGCCGTCGTCCTCACCGTGACGGACGACGGGGGAGCGACTGACAGCCTCCGCACGTCGGTCAGCGTTCGCGAACCGAACGAGACGCCGTCGCCCGCGGTCGCGGTCAGCCCGTCGACGCCCCGGGCCGGCCGGCAGGTCACGCTCGACGCGTCGGACTCCGCCGACCCCGACGGGTCGATCGCCGCCTACGAGTGGGACCTGAACGGCGACGGGTCGCGTGACGCGACCGGCCGACGCGTGACGCACGTCTTCGACACCGCCGGTACCCACGACGTGCAGTTGACGGTGACCGACGGCGACGGTGCGTCGGCGTCGGTGACGACCGCGATTTCGGTCGCGGAACCGACGCCCACCCCGACGCGGAGCCGGTCGGCCTCCGACGGTGCGGGCACGACGGGGCCGACGGAGGCTGCGAGGGAGTCGACGGGGGGCGCGACGACTGGATCCGACCCCGACATAGCCACGTCGCAGACCGCCTCGGGTGGCGGCTCGGGCGCGACCGCCACGCGGTCGACGGCGGCGAAGTCGGTCGGGGGCACAGTGACGGCACTCGTCGTGGGTCTGCTCTCGACGGAGGCGCTCGTCGTCCTCGGGGTCGCCGTCGTAGCGGTCCTGATCGTCCTGACGTGGGAACAGCAGGTGGAGTGACCGTGTCGCTCCGGTCGATCGTCGCGGTCGCGTGGCCGGCCGCGTTCGTCCTCGCGACGCTCCCGCTCGCGCTCATGGCGACCGCCAGGGGCGGCTACGGTCGGCGCGCTCGGCTCGGCGTCATAGTCGGGTGCGTCGCCGCGCTCGCCGTCCTGCTGGCTGTTCCGACGGCGAGCGCGGCGCTCCGGTGGGGACTGACACTCGTCGGGTTCGGGTCACCGACTGCAGTGAGCATCATCGCGATCCGGTACGTGGTCGAGGAGACGTGACGGGGACGCCGCTTCAACTGACGGCCGCACTGGAAGTCATCCCGGCCTGGCTCCCCACGGTCGCCGTCGCCGGCGGGATCTATCTGCTCCTCGTGGGTCTGTTCGACCGGCTGCTGGCGAACGCTCTGGACGGGTGGCGCACGTACTCACGACCGTTCGGGTTCGCCGCGGCGGCCCTGTTCGCCGCGAGCATCGCTGGTGCGACCTACGTCACGGTCGTGCGCCGGGACCTGGTCCTGTTGTTCGTACTGTTCGTGTTCACCTGCGGTCGGTGCATCCAGGGCGCGATCACCGCGCGCATCGTACAGCGAGTGCTGGAGTTCGTCCTCGACGGCGAGGGGAGCGACGGCGGGACCTCCCTCCTGTCGCTCGCTCGCCAGGGCGTCGCGTACCTCCTCTCGCGACTGCTCGACAGGGCGAAGCTGTTCGCCGCTGTCGGCGTCATCACGGTCTACACCGGCTTGAGCATGGTCGGGGTCTTCCTGGTCGGCGACGGCGGCGTCGCCGAGGCGCTCGAACGGTTCTGGGTGGGCCTGTTCTTCCTGACACTGGCTCGACTCGCGTTCGACGCGCGCTACTTCGCACACCGGCTGTCTCGGACTGCGACCGTCGGGCTGATCGTCGCCACCGCCGGTGCGTTCCTGTACAGTCCGGTGAGCGCCGCCGGACTCGCGTCGACGCTGTCGCCCTACCTCGAGAACCCGGTGCCCGACTGGACGACCTATCCGCTGGGCGTGGTCGGCTTTCTGTTCGGGCTCTTCTTCTGGGCAGTGTTCTACGTCCGCTCGCGCCGATGAGCACTGCCTACGACTCGACCGCGAACGGGCTCTCGCCCTCGCGCCACTCCCACCCCGGGAGACGGGTCTGGAACCCCGCCGCGAGCGCGGCGTCGAGGTCGTCGAGCCCCGCGGGGTCGCCGTCGTCGGCGCCGGCAGGGCCCTCGACGGTCTCGACCGCCACGTCCGCGTAATGGAAGGTGGCCTCGCCGAGCAGGCGGAGCGGCTGGGTCCCCGCGATCATCCCGGCGAGTTCGCGCCCGAGCAGTTCGTCGACGACGAATCCCGGATAATCCCCGTCCACGTCGAGTTCCCGGAGGAGACCGACGAGCGCGGCGACGTTGACGGCCAGGTCGCCGTCGGCGAACACGGTGTCGACCTCGCAGTGGTACTGGTCGACGGCGACCTCGGCCACGTCGGTGCCGAAGCGCTCGCCGAGGTCGGCGCGCGTCGCGTTGATCAGCGCGACGACGACTGGCGCGCGCTCGCGGACCCATTCGCGCTCCTCGGCGACGGCGGCGGGTGTGAGGTGCATAGCGGTCGATCGGGTCGGTTCGCCTACTGTTTTGCGAAGGCTTTTATAACACCGCGAGTTTAGAGCGAGGTAAGCCGGTTTTCCGGACACTTCCGTTTAGGGTCCGGAGTGGATTCCCCCAGTAGGAAAACCGACCTATGAATATTGCTTCCAGATCCCGGCAGGCACGCCGCGACGTGCGGGACGGCGGGCGGGCAGACGCTCCCGACGCCCGACGACCGGCCGGTCCGACCCTGTTTTCGCAGCTATGAGTCAAGTAGACAAGCAACTCGACGATATCAGAGCAGAGATCGAACAGGAGGTCCCGAGCGACATCTCCATCACGGAGGTCGCCTACGAGGGACCGGAGCTGGTCGTGTACACCCGCGACCCGAAGACCTTCGCGAGCAACGGCGACCTCATCCGCAAGCTCGCCTCGAAGCTCCGCAAGCGCATCACCGTCCGGCCCGACCCCTCCGAGCTGTCGGAACCGAGCGACGCGAAGGCGACCATCGAGAGCATCATCCCCGAGGACGCCGGCGTCACCGATCTGGACTTCCACCACGACACCGGCGAGGTCGTCGTCGAGGCCCAGAAGCCCGGGATGGTCATCGGCCGCCACGGCTCGACGCTTCGCGAGATCACCCAGGAGGTCGGCTGGACGCCCGAGGTCGTCCGCACGCCGCCCATCGAGTCCTCGACGGTCAAGAACGTCCGAAACTTCCTCAAACAGGAACGCGACGACCGGCGGGACATCCTCGAGCGCATCGGCCGCCAGATCCACCGCGAGGAGATGTCCGACGACGAGTGGGTCCGCATCACCACGCTCGGGTGCTGTCGCGAGGTCGGTCGGGCGGCGTTCGTCCTCTCGACGCCCGAGACGCGCGTCCTGATCGACTGCGGCGACAAGCCCGGCGCCGAGGACGAGGTCCCCTACCTCCAGGTGCCCGAGGCGCTCGGTTCCGGACCGAGTTCGCTCGACGCCGTCGTCCTCACGCACGCTCACCTCGACCACTCGGCGCTCATCCCGCTCCTGTTCAAGTACGGCTACGACGGCCCGATCTACTGCACCGAGCCCACCCGGGACCTGATGGGCCTGCTCACGCTGGACTACCTCGACGTGGCCTCGAAGGAGGGGCGGGCCCCGCCCTACGAGTCCGAGATGGTCCGCGAGGCGATCAAACACACCATCCCCCTCGAGTACGGCGACGTGACCGACATCGCGCCGGACATCAAGCTCACCCTGCACAACTCCGGGCACATCCTCGGGTCGGCGATCTCCCACTTCCACATCGGCGACGGCCTCTACAACGTCGCCTTCTCGGGGGACATCCACTACGACGACACGCGCCTGTTCAACGGCGCCGTCAACGAGTTCCCCCGCGTCGAGACGCTCGTCCTCGAATCGACCTACGGCGGTCGCAACGACTACCAGACCGACCAGGCCGACTCCGAGCGCAAACTGAAGGAGGTCATCAGCGACACCATCGAGCGCGACGGCAAGGTGCTCATCCCCGCGTTCGCCGTCGGGCGCTCCCAGGAGATCATGCTCGTCCTCGAAGAGGCGATGCGGGAGGGCGACATCCCCGAGGTGCCGGTCCACCTCGACGGGATGATCTGGGAGGCGACGGCCATCCACACGACCTACCCCGAGTACCTCCGCGACGACCTGCGCGACCGGATCTTCCACGAGAACCAGAACCCCTTCCTCGCCGACCAGTTCAACCACATCGACGGCGGCGAGGAGGAACGCCAGGAGGTCGCCGACGGCGGCCCCTGCATCGTCCTCTCGACCTCCGGGATGGTCGAGGGCGGTCCCATCATGTCCTGGCTGCGCCACGTCGGCGGCCAGGAAGAGGGGACGATGATCTTCGTCGGCTACCAGGCCCAGGGGACGCTCGGTCGCCGCATTCAAAATGGCTGGGACGAGATCCCCGTCAACGACGGGGGCGGCCGCGCCGACACCCTCTCGCTGAACATGAACGTCGAGACGGTCGACGGCTTCTCCGGCCACGCCGACCGCCAGGGCCTGGAGAACTTCGTCCGGACGATGAACCCCCGCCCCGAGAAAGTCCTCTGCGTCCACGGCGACGAGTCCTCGACGCAGGACCTGTCCTCGGCGCTGTACCACGAGTTCAACATGCGCACGTTCGCCCCGAAGAACCTCGAGACGTTCCGATTCGTCTGAGGCCGCGACTCGGTGACCGACGCGACCGCACCCGCCGAACCGAACCGCATTTCTCGCTGCCGCGTGCACGGCCGTCCGTGAGCGCGTGCTTCGCCCGTCTCGACCCTCGACAGTTGCTCGCCGCCGGGGCCCTCGTCGCCCTCGTCGCGACCGCGGGGAGCCTCTACTTCTCCGAAGGTCTGGGACTGGTTCCCTGCGAGTTGTGCTGGTACCAGCGGGTCCTGATGTACCCGCTGGTGGTCGTCTTCGGCGTCGCACTGGTCGAACGGCGCCCCGGCGTTTACCGCACCGTCCTCCCGCTGTCGACGCTGGGGACGGCCGTGGCGGCGTACCACTCGTGGCTGCAGATCGCTGCGGGCGGGCGGTGCGGGCTCGGCGGCGGCTGTGCGGCGGTGCAACTGCGAGTCGCCGGACTGACGATCCCGAACCTGTCGCTGATCGCGTTCGGCCTGGTCACTGCGACAGCCACGGGACTGTTCGTCGTGGGACGCTGACGGCGCGGCCGGGCCGACGGCGCGACCGTGGCCGCCGAGACGCTACGTCGGGTCCTCGTAGCCGAGTTGCTCGTCGAACTCCGATTCGAGCTCGTCGAGTTCGGCCTCCAGTTCGCCGATGCGGTTCTGGAGGCGACGGAACTCGACGCTGTCCTCCAGCGCCGAGGGGTGTTTCTCGACTTCGAGGACGTTGCGCTTGACCCGGAGCGTGCTGAGTTCGCGCTGGGCCTCGTCGTACTCGTCGAGCAGTTCGAGGCGCTCGACGGTCTCGACCAGGTCGTCGCGGTCGACCGGCTTGACGAGGTAGTCGTCGCAGTCGATCGTGACGATGTCGAAGTCGGGATCGACCGCCGTCACCAGCGCGACCTGGCAGTCGACGTTCCGGGCGCGGATCTCCTCGAGCACCTCGTCGCCGGAGCGGTCGGGCATCCGGCGGTCCAGCAGGACGACGTCGACGTCGTCGTCGACGGCCGCGAGCGCGGCCTCGCCGCTGCCGACCGTCCGGACCGCGTAGCCAAGCGGTTCGAGGTACAGCGCGAACGACTCGCGGACCACCTCCTCGTCGTCGACCACGAGGATCGTGGTTCTGTCGTCCGAGGACCCGTCGGATGACTCCGTCTCCCCTCCCTGCATCGGCCAGACGTAGGATGTTCCGATAGAAAAACCCACCCGTCTCGGAACGGCGGTCAACCATCCGACAGTTTTCGGGACCGGGCAGACAGTCACCGAGCCGAGTCCGTAACGACCCCGGCGTCGCACGAGCGGCTGGAGCGGAAGGGGCTTCCGGGACCCAAGCGGTTACCACCGCTCGCTCACACTGTCGCGGTATGGAGTACGTCCGACTCGGCTCGACGGGACTGCAGGTATCGCCCATCTGCCTCGGCACCTGGCGCTTCGGCCTCGAACACGAGGACAGCGGCGTGATGGAGACCGACCGCGAAGACGCACACGAACTGCTCGACGCGCTCGAAGAGCGCGGCGGGAACTTCATCGACACCGCCAACGGCTACGGCGGCGGCCGCTCGGAGAAGTGGATCGGCGAGTGGCTCGCCGACCGCGACCGCGAGGACTACGTGATCGCCTCGAAGTGCTACTGGTCCGACGTGTCCCGGTTCCAGGAGAACCTCTCGAAGAAGAACGTCAAGGCAGAAGTCGAGGGGTCGCTGGAGAAACTGGGTACCGACTACCTCGACCTGCTCTACCTCCACCGCTTCGACGACGACACGCCCATCGAGCGCACCCTCCGGGCGGTCGACGACCTGATCAGCGAGGGCAAGGTCCACTACGTCGGCATCTCGACGTGTGACGCCTGGAAGCTCACGAAGGGCCTCTGGCAAGCCGACGTGAACAACTACGAGGCCTTCTCGGTGACACAGCCGCAGTACTCCGCGACGCACCGCGACCCGGTCTCGGAGTACCTCGACGTCTGCGCCGACCAGGACATCGCGGTCTGTCCGTACTCGCCGCTGCACGGCGGGTTCCTCACCGGCAAGTACGAACGGGTCGGCGACGGCGAAGTGAAGACGCCGGACGGCTCGCGGGGCGACCTCGACGAGCACTTCACCGACTGGTACCTCGACGACCAGGCGTGGGACGTGCTCGACGAGATCCGCGCGGTCGCCGACGAGGTCGACGCCACGCCCGCGCAGGTGTCGCTGCGCTGGCTGATGGACCACGAGCGGTTCACCTGCGTCCCGATCGTCGGCGCCCGCACCGTCGACCAGCTCGACGAGAACCTCGACGCGATCGAGGTGGACCTGTCCGACGAGCAGTGGGACCGGATCGACGAGGCCACCGAGGCCTGATACGGACCGCTCTCACCGGATCCCACGTCGACCGCCCGCATTCGGGCGGTCGACGTGGCGCTGACTGAGAGCGAACCGTACGACACGGGCACTCGCTTCTCGAACGGCGGGCGAGGGAGTACGGCGCCCAGCGCCGGTCTGACCCCGCCGTTCGTCTGCGTTAAGCACCCATTTCTCGCCGTCCGGCGGTGAATACTAACGGGTGGGTGCGTCCTACGGGTTCGCAGATGAGCATCGATCCAGCCGACGGACCCGCCGCGGTCGTCGTCCCGGCGATCGCCGCACCGAGCAGCGTCGCCTGCGTGCGCTCGCTCGGGAAGCGCGGGATCCACACCGTCGTCGTCTCCGAGGACGAGGACGCCGCCGCCTTCCGGTCGCGCTACGCCGGCGAGACGGTCGTCGTCCCCGACCCCCACGAGGATCTGGTCGCCTACAAGGACGCGCTCCTGTCGCTCGCGATGCGACCGGACGTGCTGACGATACTGCCCGTCCGCGAGGAGGACGTGTACGTCCTCGCGCAGTATCGCGAGGCGTTCGAGCCCCACGTCGAGACCCTCTGGCCGACCGCCGAGGGGCTGCGGCGGGCACAGGACCGCGTCGAGCTGTTCGACGCCGCCGAGCGGGCCGGCGTCGCCGTCCCCGACACCCGCCTGCTCGACGAGGTCGACGACTGGGACCGCGAGTGGGTCGTCAAGGGCCGCTACACACTGCTCGCCGACGCCTACGTCGACGACCTCTCGCCCGGGCGGTCCCGGGACCCGCCCTCGACGCAGTACCTCAACGGGGACCGACCGGACGTGGAGACGATCCGCAGCCAGAACGGCCACACCCCGATCGTCCAGGAGTTCCTCCCGACGACCGACGAGTACGCCTTCTTCGCGCTGTACGACGAGGGCGAGCCCGTCAGGACCTTCCAGCACCGCCAGGTCCGCGCGTACAACTACGCCGGCGGCCCGAGCGCCTTCCGGGAGTCCGTCTCGATCCCCGAATTGGGCGCGGCCGGCCGCGCGCTGCTGGACGAGCTGGAGTGGCACGGCCTGGCGATGGTGGAGTTCCTGCGCGACGACGACACCGGCGAGTTCGAGCTGATGGAGATCAACCCCCGGCTGTGGTCGTCGCTGCCGTTCTCCGTCCGGGCGGGCGCGGACTTCCCCCACGACTACTGGCTGCTGGCCCGCGGCGAGCGCGAGCGGATCGTCGACGACTACGAGGTCGGCACGGCGGGCCATCTCATCCGCGGCGAGCTCTCCTATCTCCACAGCGTCCTGTTCGACGACGAGGAGCTGGTCGAGCGCCCGGTCCGCAGCGAGGCGTTCTCGGCGGTCGCGGCGTCGCTCCGTGAGTATCCTCGGTTCGACTATCTCCGCCTGGACGACCCCCGACCGTTCGTCCGCGACGCGCTGAACGCGATCCGGTAGAAGGGCGACGCCGGTCGGTCGGCCGGCGCGGTCAGTTTCGCTGTTTCTCCTGGCGTCCGGACGCGGCCCGTACCGGTCCGTCGGCCGCCTCGTAGGCGCTCCGCACGTCGTCGACGGTCGCGCAGTCGTGCTCGGCGGCGAACACGAGCAGGTCGACGAACGAGGTCTCGTACTCGGCCGCGAGCGCGCGCAGCTGGTCGGAAAAGCTCGAGTGGAAGTCGGCGAGGCCGTAGAGCACGTCGTCGACCGCGACGCCCGAGGCGCCGGGATAGACGGTTTCCAGCAGCTCCTCGGTCTCGCGCAGTCGTCGCCAGTCGCTCCGGGTCACGTCGTCGAGATAGCGGCCGGCGAGCAGTTCCGTCTGGGTGTTGCCGGCGCTGCGGCCGAGTCCCTGGAGCGACGCGTCGACGTAGTTCGCGCCGCATTCGATCGCGCGCTGGGCGTTGGCGAGCCCGAACCCGATGTTGTCATGGCCGTGGTAGCCGACGGCGGCGTCGACGTCCGCCATCGCGGTCACGTACGCCTCCACGTCCGCGGGCGTGAACCCGCCGGCGGAGTCGACGACGTAGACGGCATCGGCGCCGTGGTCGACCCCGATGCGGGCCGCGTCGGCCGCTTCGGTGGGCGAGACGAGGTACGTCTTCAGCAGGTTGAGACTGACTCGCACGTCGAGCCGGGTCAGGTCCCGGAGCAGCGGGCGCGCGGCGAGGGGGTCGTCGGCGTCGACACCGACGCGGACGAGGTCGAACGCCGACTCGTAGGAGGCGATCAGGTCGACCGCCGCGGGACCGGCGACGCCGGGAAGCAACAGCGTCGTCAGTCCGGTGTCCGAGACGGCCTCCGAGACGGTGTGGAGGTGTTCGGCGTCGGGCGGGTGCGGTTCGGGATTCGTCGTCCCGAACCCGGTCCCCGGTCCCACGTCGAGCAGGTCGACGAACGAGAGGTCGTCGATCCGGTCGGCCAGCGCGGCCAGTTTCGGGGGGTCGAACTGGAAGTCGCTGACGTAGGACCCGTCGCGGACGACCTCCTCGACGACGACGGTTCCGCCGAGCGTCATCGTCCCTCCGTCGACGGTTCGCCGGAACGCGAATCCGGGAGTCCCGCGGGCGACGGGACGAGATGGTTCGCGAGCGACAGCCCGTGAGGGCACCGCGGTCGGTTGCACGTTGGAACACTCATGGTAGTTGAAACGGCCGCCCCGACGGGCGGCGATTCCCGAATACGTACCACTGACGATCCGTTTGTTATGGGCCGCTTTCGGGCGGTACACTGTGTTTACGGCGCGATTCTGTGCGGACCCAGTTCGGGAGAACGGCGGGCGCTCGGCGGTCAGTCGAGCCGTTCCCGGACCGAGCCGTACAGCGGGGAGACGCGCTCGTAGACCGGATACGGCGTGTGTCGGGCCACGGTGCGGACCAGTCGGTCTCGCGTCGGCCGCCCGGCCATCGACTCGAAGTCGGCCCGGCGGAGCCACCGGACGAACGCGTCGGCGCCCGCCATCGGCAGGTCGGCGTCGGCGGGGATCCGCTCCTGGAAGGTCTGCCAGTGGTAGGGGGCGTGCTGGTCGTTCAGCCACGCGCCGGCCTCGAAGCGCTCGACGGCGTGTTCGAACGACTCCCGGCCCACGTCGAAGCCGTGGTCGCTCGGGTCGAGACCCGCCAGCGCGAGGCCGAGGGCCGTCCGGACGCACTTCTCGCAGCGCCCGCAGTTCTCGGCGGCCTCCGAGGCCGAACAGGAGTACACCGGGAGGTCCGGGTCGTGAGTGCGGGCGTAGTCGGCCACGACCTCGATGCGTTCCTGGCGCTCGAGCTCGAAGAGGTCGTGGACGGCCGTCGAGTCGGCCCAGGCGACTTCGCCGTCGATGTCGGGGTGGCTCCCCCACGGCATCGCGCGGCCCTCCCAGTCGTCGACGACTGGCGGCGTCTCCATTCCCTCCCAGACGGAGGCGGCGACGTAGAGCTCGCCCATCCCTTCGGCGACGGCCAGCGGCGCGCAGAGGCCGAGCAGGCCGAGGCCGCAGCCGACGGCGCTGTACCACGCCCCGTCGTGGTGGGCCTGATACCGCGCGTCGAGCATCGCGGTGTCGAGGAACTCCAGCATGTTCGACCGGACGAACCGCGCGTCGACGCCGAACCGGTCGGCGAACGACTCGGTACGGGCGCGCATTCGACGCCAGCGCGCGGATTCGTCGACGCCCACCACCCATCCCTGGATCGTGATCAACGTCGGGTCCTTCTCGCGGTGGCGGACGTACGTCGCCAGCGAGTCGACCCCACCCGTGAACAGCATGCCGGCGCCGTGGGCCGGTTCGGCCCCACTGGTCGTCCCCGTCTCGCCGGCCGCTCGGGGATCGGTCGGCACGCCCCCGTCCCGACCGGACGCCACCTCGTTCCACTCGGACGCTCGCTCGGCGGTCACGCGCCCGCCCTCCATGAACGGATACATCGCACACAGGTTGTTGCCGACGGTTTCGAGGGAGTCGAGGAAGCGGGGGTCGGCGACGGGGACGCGCACGTCGGCGCCGGCCGCCCACGCGACGGGGCAGACGTGCGCCAGCACCGGGATCGTCAGGATCGACGTCGGCAGGGCCGAGACGTCGACGCCGTACTCGACGTAGAAGGGGGAGTCGTCGAAGAACGGTCGCAGGGCGTCGCTGTAGGAGACGGTCGACTCGATACGGCAGCCGTCGGCGGTCACCGAGTCGACGGAGACGACCGGCGACTCGCCGTCGAATCCGTTCGCGCTTCGACCGACCGCGGAGAGGAATGACTCGTCACTCGGGATCACGGTCCAAACGACTCGTGACACCCGATAAAGTATTTATCTGCTATCGGATCTGCCGGTCTGCCTACGCGTAGTTGTCGGATCGTACCCGACACTACCACCCGAATGGGACGTGCTTACGCCGGAACCGGACGCGCCTGCGGTCGACGAACGCCCCGGTCGAACAGCACCGCTTCGTGTTCGGCGACGACCGCGTCCCAGTCGTGTGCCTCGGCGGTGGTCCGCCCGGCGCGGCCGAGCGCCCGGGCGTCGACCGAGCCGCCGATGGCGTCGTCGAGCGCGTCGACGAGTCCGTCGGCGCTCCCGTCGTACAGCAGGCCGTTCTCGCCGTCGTCGACGAGCCGTCGGTGGGCGGGGATGTCCGTGGCGACCACGGGGGTGCCGGCGGCCATGTACTCCAGGAGCTTCGCGGGGAAGCTGATACGGTAGGACTCGATGTCGGCCAGCGGGGAGACGGCGATGTCGGAGTCGGCGAGTACCTCCGGCACCGCCTCGTGGGGGACGATCCCGAGCCAGGTGACCCGGTCGTCGATCTCCAGCTCCCGGGCCCGCTCGCGCAGGGAGGCCATGTAGCCGTCGTCGCCGCCGCCGGCGACGCGGAACTCGACGTCCCGGTCGGTCGCCGCGACGGCGTCGAGGACGTGTTCGAGCCCGCGGGGCGGGCCGATCGAACCGACGTAGGTGATCACCCACGTGTCGTCGGGCCCGCGGGCCGGGTCGCGCGTCGCGTCGATGGCGAAGCGGTCGGTATCGACGCCCATCCCGATGACGGTGGCCTCCGAGAGGTCGACGCCGTACTCCAGTTCGGTCGTCTCGCGGATCCCGTCGGTCAGGCAGACCACCTCCGACGCCCGGTCGAGCAGGCGACCGACCGCCCAGGCGTACCTGGCCTTGACCGCGATCCGGGTTCGCTTGCGCAGCGGCAGGCGCTCGTGGGCGGCGTTCGAGAGGTCCCGCTTCTGGCGGACGGGCACCGACTGGAGCCCGACGACGAACCGGGAGCCGCCGGCGCGGGCGGCCAGCCACCCCTGGATGATCGTCTGCTGGAAGCCGTAGACGGCGTCGAAGCGATAGCGGGCGCCCAGCGCGACGGCGTACAGCGTCGACGCGACGAGGAACAACAGCCCCGAGAGGATGGGCACCTCGCCGGTCGAGACCTCGTGGTGGACCACGTCGTCGGGGAACTCCCCGTCCTCGTCACGCCCCGAGAAGCGTCGGCTGAGGACGTGAACCGCGTGGGACTCGGCGAGCGTCCGCGAGAGATAGTGGGGCACGGTCGCGCTGTACGGCGACGAGATCTCGCGGTGGTGGACGAGCAACACCGAGTCGCGGTCGCCGCCTCCTCGGGACCGACTCATGGCCGCGCCCCGGGCGATCCGCGATGCGGTCGGGGTGGTTCGCGATACGGTCGATCGTCTGTCGGGCGGGCACCGCCGGCGGTCGCCGCGAGCGACCGGCCGACTACCGGGAACCGCCGGTCGGCGGCGCCGCGAGTCGCGATACCTGGCATCGGGCGACCCAACCGAGCGACCCCCATTAAGTAAGAGCCCGCTAACCCGCCGTCGTCGCCGGTCGCCCGGCGGTGGCTATCGCCCGGAGCGACCGGCCGCCGCCGTCACAGGCCACGAGCGCGCCGCGAACGACGTCCCCCGTGACCGGTTCGCATTCGGGGGGTCGCCCGGCGAGCGCGACCGCGACGCTAGAGGCGGTATACCGCCCCGTTCCGTCCCGTCGACGCCGCGTAATCGTCCGTAGGCTGATAATAACATTCCCGGCTGATTCGGTGGGGTGGCGTATGAGCATCGGCATCTACGGCGTCGGATTCGTCGGCAAGGAAGTCGCGGAACTGGCCGTCGAGCGCGGGCGGTCGGTCGCGTGCGTCGACGTGGACCCCGAGGTCGTCGAACGGATCGAGTCCGGGGAGTACCTGGCGGTCGACGACCAGGACCGCGTCTCGGCGACCACGGACGGCGCGGCGGTCGCGGCCGAGGCGGACACCTGCCTCGTCACGGTCCCGACACCGGTCGACGGGGCCGAACGGGTCGACCTGGGGCCGCTGCGAGCAGCGAGCGAGACCATCGCCGAGGGACTCCGGGGCCGCGACGCCAGCGAGCCCTGCCTCGTCGTCGTCGAGTCGACCATCCCGCCGGGGACCGCCCGTCGGGAGATCGCCGAGGTGTTCGACACCTACGGTCTGGAACTGGGGACTGACTACCACCTCGCGGCCGTGCCCGAGCGGGTCGACCCCGGCAACGACGACTGGCCGCTGGAAGCCATCCCGCGGGTCGTCGGCGCGCTCTCGGAGCCGGGGCTGGAGCGGGCGACCGCGTTCTACGACCGCCTGCTCGACGCGGCGGTCCACCCGGTCGACAGCGTCGAGATCGCCGAGGTCTCGAAGATCGTCGAGAACGCCTTCCGCGACATCAACATCGCCTTCGCCAACGAGATCGCCGTCTCGCTGGACTCGCTGGACGTGGACGCCCGCTCGGCCATCGAGGCGGCGGCCACCAAGCCGTTCGGGTTCATGGGGTTCGAGCCGGGCGCCGGCGTCGGCGGCCACTGCATCCCCGTCGACCCCCACCTGCTCATCGGCGAGGCCGAGGACGCCGGGTTCACTCACGAGCTGCTGACCGTCGCCCGCACGATCAACAACCAGATGCCCGAGTACGTCGCGGACATGACCGTCGACGCGCTCACGCGCGAGCGGGTGCTCCCGCAGGACGCCACCGCGCTGTTGCTGGGCCGCGCGTTCAAACCCGACCTCGCGGACGACCGCAACAGCCCCTACTTCGGGGTCCGGGAGGGCCTGACCGAGTACGACGTGGACGTGGAGACCTACGACCCCGTCCTGATGGCGGAGTCGTCGGTCGACTCGCCGTACCAGCCGGTCGACGCGGTCGTCGTCGTCACCGACCACGAGGCGTTCGCGGACCTGGACCCAGAGCGCTTCGCCGACCTGGGCGTCTCGGCCGTCGTCGACGGTCGCGACGTCTTCGACGCCGAGGCCGTCGAGGCCGCCGGACTCCGCTACGACGCCGTCGGGGAGGTCTGAGCCGATGCAGGTGTTCGTGACCATCCAGCACCCCGCGCACGTCCACTTCTTCCGCGAGGCCATCGCGGAGCTGGAGGCGGCGGGCCACGAGGTCTCCGTGTTCATGCGCGACGTGGAGATCGCCGCCGACCTGCTGGAGAGCTACGACATCGACTACGAGGTGCTCGCGCCGACCAGCGACTCGCTGGCCTCGCTGGCGAAGTCCCAGCTGCGCTACGAGCTCGCCCTGCTCCGGCGCGCCCGCAGTGAGGACCCCGACGTGGTCACGGCCATCGGCGAGCCGGCGGTCGCCCACCTCTCGACGCTGCTCGACTGTCGGTCGGTCGTGTTCACCGACACCGAGCACGCGACGCTGCAGAACCGGATCACGTTCCCGTTCGCCGACCGCGTCTGTACGCCCGAGGCGTACACGGACGACCTGGGCGACAAGCAGGTCAGCTACCCCGGGTTCCACGAGCTGGCGTACCTCCACCCCGACCGCTTCGAGCCCGACCCGTCGGTCGTGGCCGAGGCCGGTATCGACCCCGACGAGCGGTTCGTCATCCTGCGGCTGGTCGCCTGGGAGGCGCTGCACGACGTGGGCGGCGGCGGCTTCGCGGACGCCCGCGAGGTCGTCGACGAACTCGAGCGCCACGGCGCTCGAGTGGTCATCACCGCCGAAGCCGACCTGCCGCCGGATCTCGCCGACCGGCGGGCGACCGTCGCGCCCGAGGACATGCACCACCTGCTTGCCCACGCGGACCTGTTCGTCGGCGAGAGCGCGACGATGGCCGCCGAGTCGGCGGTGCTGGGCACGCCCGCCGTCTACGCCTCGACGCTCGAACTCGGCTATCTGGAGGCGCTGGAGTCGGAGTACGGCCTCGTGGTCAACACGACCGGCGAGGACCGCCAGGCCGAGGCGCTCCACCGCGCCAGTTCGATCCTCGCCAATCACGACGAGACCGACTGGGCGGGCCGGCGCGAACGGTTGCTCGCCGACTGCGTCGACACGACCGACGTGATCCTGTCGCAGGTGGCCGACGGCCTCGCCCGGCGACCGACTGCCGAGGTCGACGCCCCCCGGACGGTCGCCGAGCGGCGATGACGGAGCCACGCCACAGCCTTCGTCGCCGATATCGACGGTTAAACGCTCCATACGGCGAGTACAGCCAACATAACAATTGCGTCGAAGTGCTACGAACAAGCAAATGGCGCCCGATCGGTTGTCACGACGACGATTCCTCGAGGGGACAGTAGCGGCCGCGCTGGGGGTCGGCGCGGCCGGGTGTGGGTCGAACGATCGCGAGCCGACCGACCAGGAGGACCCGGGGACGCCGATCGATCCGACGACGCCCACCGACGCGCCGACCGCGACGCCCGCGCCGACGGCGACCGATTCGCCGACGGCGACCCCGATCCCGGAGGTCGTCGCCGAGTACGGCGACCAGTTCGACTCGATCGTCAACGTGGTCGACGCCGGGGCCGACCCCGAGGGGGGCGAGCCGATCAACGACGTGCTCACCGACGCGATCGCCGAGAACACGCTCGTGTACTTCCCCGCCGGCCGCTACGCGCTCGACTACATGGAGATCGAGGACGTCGGCCAGTTCGGGCTCGTCTCGATCCCGCACGAGCAGACGCTCATCGTCCCGAACGGGACGGCCGAGGAGATCGGCAACCACTTCATCGACTTCAGACGCGTGGGGGACATCCTCCTCGACGGGCTGGAGTTCGACTTCACCGAGTCTGGCGTCGGCGGAGCTATCAGAACTATCTCCGAGGGGAACGTGGTCGCCCGGAACCTCCGGACCCACGGGAAGCTGCCCGACCGGAACAAGGAGCGCAAACACGTCGCCTACCGGTTCGAGGTGCAGAACCCACAGGGCAAGGGCCTCGTCGAGCGGGTCGTCGCCCGCGACGGCGGCCACGACGGCGGCAACGGCGTCGGCATCTACGTCGGCAAGGACCACGCGGGCTCGCTGACCTTCCGCGACTGCGAGATCGCGAACTTCCCGAACAACGGCCTGTACGCCTCCGCGCCGGGCCAGACCCTCGACGGGTACACCGGGAACAACGGCGACATCCACGTCCGGGGCGGGCGCTACGAGAACAACAACATCGCGAACGTCCGGATCGGTTCGACCGGCTCGACGGTCAAGGACGTGACCGTCGTCGTCGACAAGGTGCCCCCGAGTCCCTCGCGGAGTCACCTGAACGTCCGCGGGATCAGACTCCGGGCCCGCAGCGACCAGCTGGTCGAGAACTGCGAGGTCCGGATCGGTGCGAACGCGGGTCGCGGGTTCGGTGCGATCTCCTACCACCCGGAACACGAGAGTTCGACGGTCCGCAACACGACGATCAGGGTCGATCGCGACAACTTCAACGCGATCGGCGCGACCGACGCCAGCAACGGCGGGTCCGAAGCGCCGCTGACCTTCGAGAACGTGACCGTCACCGGAACGGCCGCCGGCGGTGCCGCCGTCGACATCGCCGACCGCCCGGAGACGACGATACGCAACTGTCGGATCGAACAGTCCGGCTCCGACCGCCACGGGATCGTGTTCACCGACTCCGAGAACTGCGCCGTCATCGACTCGACGATCCGAGTGACCGGCCGCCCGATCGAGACCGAGAACGCCTCGGTCGACCGCCGGAACCTCTCCATCGAGAACCTGCGACCCGAGCAGGCCACCGTGTCGTCCGTCGCCGACGACGCCTGACACACGTCGGCGACGGACGACACCGCACCGACGGCGAACGGACTCCCCCCGGTGCTCGGCAAACCGCCGGTAGCCGGCCGGTAACGACACCTTACCGCAGCGGCGGCGCGCGAAACGGACGCTTACCGTCCCGTTGGAACCGCGACCACGAGCGTGATCGCGGTCCGGTCGCAAACCGCGCTTGGCCGCACGTATCCGTGTCGATCCGGTACGTATTCCGCAACCGATCGGTACGGAACCGAACGCAAGGGCCGAAAATCCGGTCGTATCGGGTAGCGTCCTCGCAGGTACCCTTTTCCCAGTAGATACGTCTTAACCGCGATATGGTGAACGGTAACCAGAACGAACCGGATAGTACAAGCGGGGAAACTCGTCGTAACCGGCTACCACCGGGTGACGAATTCGGACGCCGCTCCTTTCTGCGGCTCGGCGCCGGCGCCGCTGCCGCCGGTGCGCTTTTCGCCGGCGAGGTCGCCGCCGCGCCGACGACGCGCCACCTGGAGATCGTCTCGACGAGCGAGACGAGCGAGACGGGCACCCTCGCGGTAAAATACGAGTTCACGGCCACGGGCGAGATCGTGCCGGACACCGGGAACGGCCGCAACTCCGCCGAGGGCAACGACGCCGTCGTCCAGAACGACGACGGCACGTGGACCGCCACCGGCACGACCGGTAACGGCTTCGGCGACGCCTACACCGTCTCCGGCCGCGTCGTCGACTTCTCGGCGACGGGGTCGTGCGACCTGTATCTCGACGGGACCGTGGTCACCGTCGACGAACTCGTCTCCGAGTACGAGCACGCGATCGAGGTGCTGACGACCGAGGACCCCTCGGAACTGGACTACACCTTCACGACCACCGGTGAGATCGCTCCCGACTACGACAACGGCGAGAACTCCGCCAGCGGCAACGACTCCGTCGCCCAGAACGACGACGGCACGTGGACCGCCGACGGCTACACCGGCAACGGCTACGGCGACGCCTACTACTTCGACGGCGAACTGACGGACTTCGGGCCCGTCGAGGAGTTCGCCGAGGTGCGGATCGACGGCACCCCCATCGACCTGAGCCAGTTCGAGTCCCAGTTCGAGTCCCAGTCCGAGCGACACACCATCGAGGTACTGACGACGGTGGACCCCTCGAAACTGGACTACACCTTCACGACTACCGGCGAGATCCGGAAGGTCACCGACGGCGAGAACTCCGCCAGCGGCAACGACTCCGTCGCCCAGAACGACGACGGCACGTGGACCGCCGACGGCTACACCGGCAACGGCTACGGCGACACCTACACCTTCGAGGGCGAGCTGACGGACTTCGGGCCCGTCGAGGAGTTCGCCGAGGTCCGGGTCGACGGCAGCGCCATCGACCTGACCCAGTTCGAGCCCCAGAAACACACCATCGAGGTGCTGACGACGGAGGACCCCTCCGAACTCGATTACGCCTTCGAGACCTCCGGGGAGATACAGAAGGTCACCGACGTCGAGACCAACGCCGCCAGCGGCAACGACTCCGTCACGGAGACCGACGACGGCACCTGGCGCGCCGACGGCTACACCGGCAACGGCTACGGCGACACCTACACGTTCCGCGGCGAACTGCTGACGTTCGGACCGGACGTCGCTCACGCCGAAGTGCGGATCGACGGCACCGCGATCGACCTGGGCCGGTACGAGGCACCCTCGGAACCGGCCGTAGTCGTGGGCGGCGGCGACGGCTACTCGGGGACGGTCCCCCAGTCCGAGGCCGACGTGGTCGTCTCGACTCGCGGCGAACTCGCATCGGCGCTGAGCGGCGCGTCAAGCGGCGACGTGGTCTACGTGGACCCCGGCGCGAGCATCGACGTCCCGGACCGCGAGCTGACGATCCCTTCGGGCGTGACCCTGGCTTCCGACCGGGGAATCGACGGCTCCGACGGCGGGGAGATCCGCGCCGACGAGGTCTACGGCGAGGGACCGCTCCAGACCGGCGACGACGTGCGCATCACCGGGCTGCAGATCAGCGGTCCGATCACCGAGTACGTCGAGTTCAGCCGCCCGGTCCACAGCGGCGTGACCGTCAAGGGAACCGGCTGTGAGATCGACAACGTCGAGATCTCCGGGTTCAGCTACGGCGGCGTCAAGCTCCAGGAGGCCGCCTACGTCCACCACTCGTACATCCACACCAACGCGATGGGCGGCCTGGGGTACGGGATCGTCTGCAACCAGGAGGGCGGCGACACCCTGATCGAGTACAACGAGTTCAACCTCAACCGCCACTCCGTCGCCAATCGCGGCTACGCGGGCTACGAGGTGCGCTACAACCACTTCGGCGAGGACGCCATCGCCTACCAGGTCGGCACCCACCGCCCCGGCGCGACCACGTTGAATATCCACCACAACACGTTCGTGCCCACGCTACACCTCAACTCGGGCGAGGACCCCGAGTCACACGTCAGCATCCGCGGCGTGCCCGACGACGTGGCGGACATCCACCACAACTGGTTCCACAACCCGAGGGAACCCGCCCCCGGGCGGGGCAGGGAGTCGATCATCCAGCCCCACGTCGAGGAGTTCACGAACCTCGACTACCGGAACAACCACTACGGGGCCGACGAGCCGGCCGACGACGACATCGGCTGTCCCTGAGACGACCGGCGCGGAGCTATTCTTTCACGCGCGCACGCGAGGGTAGCCGACGCCTTCTCGCGCGGCGTCGCCGCGACCGAGGGAGCGCCAGCGAACGCGCGTGTTCCGCTCACCGGCCGCCTCGAGTAGGTCGGACCTACGCAACGGTCGCGGAAGCCGCAACTAACCGCCCGGACCCGGTACGTACCCGACGCGCGAACGTGGGTTCCTCGCACCGGGAACGCAGATAGCCTTACGTCAGAAGCACAGGCTTACCGCGATATGGTGTTTGGAAACCAGAGCGAAACGGCGGACGACGAAGCGCGAAGCGAGCGTAATCGCGGCTTACTCGGGCGTTCGGCCGGGCTTGGACGGCGATCGTTTCTGACCGCGGCCGCGGCCGCGGCGGGGACACCGCTACTGGCGAAGGGCGGGCGGGCCGCCCAGGGGTCGGGTAGCCGGCGCCGGATCGAGATCGACAGCACGGGCTCGACGGCGGTGAACTACGAGTTCACGGCGACGGGGGCGGTCGAATCCGTCCGCGGCGACGCCGAGGGCAACGACGCCGTGAGCGAGAACGGCGACGGCACCTGGACCGCGACCGGTTCGATCGGCTCGTGGGGGCGCGACACGTACACGTTCCAGGGGCGGATCACGTCCTTCTCCCCGACGAAGGGCGAGTTCGACCTCCGCGTGGACGGGGTCAAGGTCGACCCTACCGCGGTCGCGAAGAAGGGGACGCTGCAGTCGATGCCCGACGCGAGCGGCGTGCTTGGCGGCGGGAAGGGGTACCCGGACGCGGTCCCGAAGTCGGCCGCGACCGCGGTCGTCTCCGACGTCGACGGGCTCGAGAACGCGCTGAACGGGGCCACGAGCGGTGACGTGGTGTACGTCGATCCCGCGGCGACGATCCAGGCCGGCGATCGGGAGCTGACCGTCCCGTCGGGCGTGACGCTCGCCTCGAACCGCGGCATCGGCGGCGCGAAGGGCGGGGAGATCCGCGCCGACGAGGTCTACGGCGAGGGACCCATCCACACGAGCAACCAGGTCCGGATCACTGGCCTGCGGATCACCGCGCCGAACGACGAGTACGCCGAGTACCGCCGCCCGGTCCACAGCGGTGTGGTCGTCAAGGGCAGGGGCTGCGAGATCGACAACGTCGAGATCTCCGGGTTCACCTACTCGGGCGTGAAGCTGCTGCACTCTGCGCGGATCCATCACTCGCACATCCACTCCAACCCGATGGACGGCCTCGGCTACGGGATCGTCTGTATCGGCGGCGGCAGCACCCTGATCGAGTACAACCGCTTCAACTACAACCGCCACTCCGTCGCCAACCAGGGCACCGCCGGCTACGAGGTGCGCTACAACCACTTCGGCGACAAGGCCGTCGCCTACCAGGTCGGCACCCACCGCCCCGGGGCGACCACGCTGAAGATCCACCACAACACGTTCGTCCCGACCAAGCACATCAACTCCGGCGAGGACCCCGAGTCGCACATCAGCATCCGCGGCGTGCCCGACGACGTGGCGGACATCCACCACAACTGGTTCCACAACTCGAAGAAGCCGGCACCGGGTCGGGGCACCGAGTCGATCATTCAACCCCACTCGAGCAGCTTCCGGAACGTGAACTTCGACACCAACCACTACGGCGCGAACAAGCCGTCGAGCGACGATATCGGTTGCCCGCGGTGACCACCCACACCGTCGCGCCCGACTGCTGACGCCTCTCCCCTCCATCCGGGTTCTCCGTCTCGACGCGACCGCAACCCGGCTCCGACGTTACAGGTATCCAAGGTCTTCGAGCCGGCTGGTCATCCGCTGTTCGGCGCCCTCGGAGGTCGAGGCCGTCTCCAGTTGGCGCTCGCGGGCGACGTGTTCCTCGACGAGGCCGCGCAACCGCTCGACGACTTCGGGGTGCTCGTCGGCGACGTTCTCCAGCTCCTTCGGGTCGGATTCGAGGTCGAACAGCTGGCACAGCTCGCGGTCGCGGCCCTGGACGTACTTCCAGCCGTCGTAGCGGACGCCGTCGAGCCACCGCTCGCGCTCGCCGGAGGCTCCGACCGCGCGGACGTGGGCGGGCCGGTGGTCGATCGACCCCGAGAGGAGGTCCTGACCGGACACCTCGTCGGGGCGGTCGACCCCGGCCGCGTCGAGCAGCGTCGGGAAGACGTCGACCGAGCGCACCTGGTCGGTCACGCGTCCCGCTGCCGGAATCCCGGGACCGGCGACGGCGAAGGGGACGCGAGTGAGGAAGTCGTAGACGTGGTAACCGTGGCCGATGCGGTGGAAGGCGTTGGGGAAGTCGGTGGCGCTGGCCTTCCGCAGGGAGTTGTACCACTCCTCGGTCTCGATGCCGCGCGGGCGGAGGTACTGGTCGTACACGTCGCTGCGGACGTTGCGCGTGCGCTTGTCGGTGAAGGGGATCGGCACCTGATTGAAGCCGATGATCGACGCGCGGTGGCGCCAGGTGCCGTCGGCGAACGCCTCGCCGTGGTCGCCCGTGACCGCGACGATCGTCTCCGAGAGGTCGACGACCTCCAGCAGGCGCTGGAGCTTCTCGAAGACGCCGCGGACGGCCGCGTCGTAGTCGATCTCGTCGCCGTCGGCGTCCGGCGGCAGGTCCTTGTGGACGTGGGCCTCCCAGAGGTGGAGGTATCTGAACCACGGCCCCTCGGCCTCGTCGAGTTCCCGTCGGTAGTCGTCGAACCAGTCGGTGTAGACGGTGGTGTCGCGCTCGCGGTAGTCGTAGCGGTCGAACCCGGCGTCGAGGCCGGTGTCGTCAGTGATCGGGCCGGTGATCGACGCCGAAGTGTCGTAGCCGGCGGCGGCGAACGCCTCGGCGAGCGTCGTGGCGTCGCGGGAGAGCGAGAAGTCCCGTAGCGAGAGGACGCCGTGTTCGGGCGGGTAGGTCCCGGTCATGTAACTGGCGACGCACGGCGTCGTCGACGACGCCGCGGCGATCATCGTGTCGAACGCCGCCCCCTCGCGTTCGAGGAACTCGAAGAGGGGCTTGTCGGCTCCGTAGTCTCCGAACGCGAAGTCGCTCCGCAGCGCGTCGACGCAGACGAACAACACGTTGGGACGCTCCCTGTCCATACGCGGTTCGACCGGACTCTGCCCATTAGCTATGATGGCCGTAACCCCCCGGTACGTTCGGCCTACATCCCGGTAACGGCCGTTTAACAAGGGGGAGCGCTCGCGGACGGGCGAGGTGATGACTCACGTTCGCGCGAATCGACGGTCCCCGTACCGTCGGTTCGCCGCCTCCGGCCGGTCGCCTGGTGGGGCGATCGGTGCCAGCGCGAGTTCGGTCGGACAGCGTCGACAGCCTCACGTCGCCGGTCGGTCCGAGGTGTGCCCTCCTCGCCGCACTCGCGGGGCAGGCCGGCGGTCCGCCGCGGCCAGACCGTAGCCCATGGACCTGCGAGACTCCATCCTGAAGCTGTTCTCCGGCAGTATCGTCCTCGCGCTGGTCGAGTTCGCCGCCATCGCCTGGTTCACGCAGACGCTCGGCACCGGCCCCATGGGGTCGTTTTTCGTCTTCCAGGCGGTCGTCGGAATGCTCGGGATCCCGATCGATCTGGGCATCTCGAAGGCGGCCGAGAAACAGCTCTCTTCGGAGGGGTCGACCGGCGAGATCCTGACGACCGCCGCCCTCACGAAAGGCGCGCTGATGCTGCCGTGGATCGGTGCGCTGGTGGCGCTGACGCCCCGCGTCGAGTCGTACGTGGACGTGGCGGGCGTCGTCCCGCTGGTAGTCCTCGGCCTGGTCGCGGCCCAAAGCCGCGGGCTGACCCTGCGGTTGCTCGCCGGGCAGATGCGCGTCGACAAGAACGCCGCGCTGAAGGTGCTCGGCAAGGTCACCTGGGTGGTCGTCGGCGTCGCGCTCGTCGAGCAGGGGTGGGGGGCGAAGGCGCTCATCGTCGCCTACATCGCCGGCCGGTTCGCGACGGCGCTGGGCGCGCTCGTCCGGATGGATCTCGCGGTCGCGTTGCCCAGCGTCGCGCGAGCCCGGAGCCTGATCGACTTCGGCCGGTACGTGTTCGTCGGCAACGTCGGCGGCTTCGTCTACCAGTGGATGGACGTGGCGATCCTCCGGCTGTTCGTGGGGGTCGACCTCGTCGGCGCCTACGAGATCGCCTGGCGCATCGCCAGCGTCGCGATGATGCTCACCGAGGCGATCCGGACGTCCCTGTTCCCGCAGATCTCCCAGTGGCACGCCGAGGACCGCATCGACGAGATCGAGTCGGCCTTCGAGCAGTGGCTGCAGATCCCGCTGTACCTGACGATCCCCGCGTTCGCCGGCGCGGTCGTCCTCGGCCGCGAAGTCCTGGGAACGCTGTTCGGTGCGGGGACGGTCGTCGCCTATCCCGTCCTGGTCGTGTTCATGACCGAGAAGATCCTGCGGTCGGTCCAGCTGGTGTTGGGCCCGTCGCTGTTCGCGATGGACAAACCCAGTCTGGGCTACCGAGGGAGCGTCGCCGCCATCGTGACGAACCTGGTCCTCAATCTCGCGCTGATCCCGCAGTTCGGTATCCTCGGGGCCGCAGTCGCGACGACCTGCTCGGCGGCGACCGCCGCGATCGTCTCCGTCAACTACGTGACCCGGTTCGTCGACGTGGTCGTCCCGTGGCGGCGGATCGCCTGGAGCGTCGCGTCGGCGGCGATCATGGGGCTGTCCGTCTCCCTCCTCAAGCCGTACCTCCCGACCGGTTGGCAGCGCGTCGCCGTCGGCGTCGCGGCGGGCGTCGCCATCTACGCGCTCCTGTTGCTCGCTCACGGGGGGATCCGCCTCGAGATGCGCGGCGCCATCGAAGACGTCACCGGCTCGTGGTCCTGACCGGCCGGCGCCGACGAACCCGTCGAGCCTCGCGTCGACCGCGGGGTCGGGACGGCCCACCGGACCCCGCTCGATACCCATCCGCCGAACTCCCGGCGCCGCTCCGTCGGATCCCGGAGGAGACCGGCGTTATACGCTCTCTTCGCTCCCGTCGAGACCGTCTTCGCCACCGTCGGCATCGCCCACGGACGCGCGCGTACGCCGTTAGTCCCGGTGATCGGGAGCGTAGTCGCATCATTACAATAGACGAACCGGGGAACGATCGGGGTGTGAACGGGCACGAAAGTATAGCACAGCCGAGGGGTTCGAACCAGCCGACCGGCCGGGACGGCGGTCCCCGGCCGCCGGTCGAATCGGCGTCCGAGTCGCGAGGGTCGCGACGGGCGGTGTTCCGATAGATGGTCCGAACGCTTCAGCTGGTCACGTCACGCAGACCGTTTTTCGAACAGCAAGTCGAAGTACTGGAGCGAAACGGCGTCACCTGTACCGTCGTCCCGGTCCCGGGCGGCGGCCGCGGGCGCTCGCTGGCGGCGTACGTCCGCTTCTACGCTCGCGTGCTCCGGGCCGCCAGCGGCCCGGATATCGACCTCGTCCACGCCAACTACGGCCTGACCGCGCCGGCGGCGCTGGCACAGCCGGTTCGGCCGGTCGTGCTCTCGCTGTGGGGGTCGGACCTGCTCGGCCGCTACGGCGCCGTCAGCGAGCAGTGCGCCCGCTTCGCCGACGAAGTGGTCGTCATGTCCCCGGAGATGGCGGGCGCGCTGGACCGCGAGGCGACGGTGGTCCCCCACGGGATCGACACCGACCGGTTCGCCCCCGAGCCCCGCGAGGCGGCCGTCGCCGCCGTCGGCTGGGACGCCGACGCCACCCACGTCCTCTTTCCGTACGACACCGAACGGGCCGAGAAGAACTACCCCCGCGCCGAGCGGGTCGTCGAGCGAGCCCGCGGCGCGGTCGCGGGACCGCTCGAACTCCACGCGGTCTCGGGCGTCCCCCACGAGGAGGTGCCGACGTACATGAACGCCGCCGACGCGATGCTGCTCACCTCCGACCGCGAGGGGTCGCCCAACGCCGTCAAGGAGGCCCTCTCGTGTAACCTGCCGGTCGTCGCGACGCCGGTCGGTGACGTGCCCGACCTGCTCGACGGCGTCGACTGCTCGGCGGTCGCCGACACCGACGCGGCGCTGGCCGACGCGCTGGCCGACGCGCTCGCCCCGTCGACCGACCCGAACGGTCGCGAGCGTGCCCGCGAGTTCGGTCTCGACCGCATGGGCGAGGACTTGCTCGGCGTCTACGAGCGAGCCCTCGACGGGGAGGTGACCGCCGCGTGAACCGGCACCCGACGGCCTGGCTCCCCGAGACCCGCTTCGACGTCGCGGTCGCGGCCGCCGGTCTCGTCCTCGCGATAGGCCTGCTCCCGCTGGCCGTGCTGACCTCGTCGCTGTACGTCCGGACGGTGCCGGTCGTCCTCGGCACGGCCTGTGGCCTCTACCTCTTCTCGGTCCGTCGGGACGACGCCGCCGAGCGGCGCCAGCCGACGATCGACGCCAGCGGCGTCGCAGCCGCCGAACTGACCGGGATCGCGCTGATCGGTATCGCGACCTGGGCGGCGCTGGCGGGGACGCGGACGCTCGGGGTGTTGCTCGCGAGCGGCGCCGTCGGCGCGTTCGTCCTGCTCCAGACCGTCTTCCTGGCCGACGACGCGCTCGACGAACGACTCGTGCTCGCCCAGGTCCTGGCCCACGCGTTCGTGGTCCGGTTCACCGGCCTGTTCACGACCCCCGGGTTCGTCGGCGTCGACAGCTGGGAGCACGTCACCCAGTACGCCGCGGCCGTCCAGGCCGCCGATTCGCTCGGGCCGCTGGCCGGTGCGAAGTACTTCTTCGCCCCGTTTCACCACCTGGTCACCGTCGTCGGATCGGACCTGCTCGGCGTGTCGCTGCGGCTCTCGCTGTATCTCGTCGTCGGGAGCACGGTCGTGCTCTCGGTGTTGCTCGTCTACGGGACCGCCCGCTACTTCGTGGACGCCCGCTGGGCGCTGGTCGCGACGGGCGCCTTCGCGATGACCGACCAGGCGATCCGCTGGGGGATGCACATCATCCCGACGAGCCTCGGCCTCGTGTTCTTCCTCGGGGTCGTCTTCGCCGTCGCGCGTCTGCTCCACGCCGAGACCGGCACGGCCGACTGGGCGCTCCTGGGCGGGTCGATCGTCGCGGTCACGCTCACCCACCAGGTGTCGGCGTTCGTCTCGCTGGTGTTCGTCGGCTCGGCCGTGGTCGCGCAGCTGGTCGTCGGTCACGTCGGCTGGGCGTCCCCCGCCGGCGGGCTCGCGGGCTCGATGCGCCTGGGCGCCGAGTCGGGCGACCCGATCACCGACGGCGCTTCGCGGACGACGCCGGGCGTCGTCGGCCTCCACGGGGCGTTCGCCTTCCACCTCCTGTTCACGGGGGCCATCTGGGCGGTGACGCCCTGGGGCGGCGAGCCGTTCCTCACGCGGATGGTCGGACTGGTCGCGCTGACGCTGCGGACCTCCGCCGGATTTCTGAACCTCGCCGGGAGCGAGAGCGCCGCCGCGACCGCGGCCGCCGGCGCCGGCCCCGCCTCGGAACTGATGACGCGACTCGCGACCTACGTCGACGCGATCGGGTTCCTCGTGCTCCTGTTCGCGGCGGTTCTGGGCGGCCTCGCGCTGGTCCGGCGCCACCGCTCGCCCCAGGCCTCTCACACCCTCGTGGTCGCCATCGGCGCGATGCTCTTCTTCTCGCTGGGGCTACCGCTGTTCGGGATCCGCACCTTCCTCCCCGGCCGGTGGTTCGCGTTCGCCTACGCGCTGATGGCCGTCGTCGGGGCCGTCGGCCTGCGCTACCTCGGGACGGAGTTCTCGACCCGCGCGGTTGCCGCCGTGCTGGTCGTCCTCCTGCTGGTCTTCCCGTTCGCGATGGTCGCCGGCCAGAAGGCGACGCTCGACGACCCGACCTTCGACCAGCAGTGGTCCCAGTACGCCTACTCCGAGTCGGAGATCGCCGCCATGGGGACCATCGGCGAGACGACGCCCGCCAGCGCCGGCGCGGTCTTCACCGACCACCCCTGGCGCACGGCGTTCAAGAGCAGCGGCGCGTACTTCAGCGACACCATCAACCTCACTCGCGTCGACGGGACGGACCCGCCGTACGACAGGGTCGTCTACCGCGACTACCAGTCGACGGGCGCACCGAAGTTCGCCACCACCGGCGGCGCCATCGTGACCCGCCGGGTCACGCACGACCAGATCTGCCCCGCCGGGAGCAACCGGGTCTACGAGAACCAGAACGCGGAGCTGTGTACCCGACCGGGTGCCTGACACCATGAGCTACGAATCATCCACACGACTGGGCGGCCTCGTCGACCTCGCGCTGGTGGTCGTCTTCGTCGTCGCCTTCGACGCCGTCGTCGCACTGCCGATCGACCTCTCCCCCTTGCGCGTCGCGCTGGGGCTCCCCGTCGTCCTGCTGGCGCCGGGGTACGCGGTCGTCGCCGCCCTGTACCCTCGCGCCGAGGGTCGCGCCGACCCCCGGCGGCCCCGCGCGACCGCGTCGCCCGCCAGCGGCTCGTCGGGCGACGCGATCGGCCCCTTCGTCCGCCTCGGCCTCGCGGTCGCCGCGAGCGTCGCCGTCGTCGCGGCCGTCGCGCTGGCCGTCAACGCGAGCCCGTGGGGCATCAGCCCGCTCCCGATGGTCGCGGGACTCACCGTCGCGACGCTGGCCGCCGTCGCCGTCGCCGCCTACCGACGCAGCAGGGTGCCCGCGCACCTGCGCTACACCCCGTCGCCGGGACTCCGGTCGGCCGCTGGCGTCTTCCGCCCGCGCCTCTCGGCGACGTTCGTGCTCGCGCTCCTGCTGGTCGCCAGTGCGGTCGGCGCGACGGCCGTCCTCGCGACGACCGACACGAACGCCGCCGGCACCGACGAGCAGTTCACCGAGTTCGCCGCGCTGACGCAGAACGCCTCCGGCGAGTACGTCACCAGCAACTACACCGGCGCCGTCGCCGCCGACCGGCCGCTGTACGTCGAGGTCATCAACGGCGAGGGCGAACGCACCGACTACACCGTCGTGCTCGTCCGCGAGACGGTCGACCGTCAAGACAACGTGACCGTCGTCCGTTCGGCGACCGAGCGGGTCCGCGAGGACCTCTCGCTGCGCGACGGCGCGATTCGGTACCTGGAGTTCGACCCCGAACCGGCCGCCGGCGACGCGCCGAGTCGCTTGCACGCGTACCTCTACCGCGGCGACGCGCCCGACGTGCCCTCCCGGGCGTCGGCGTACCGCTCGCTGCAGGTCTGGTACACCGACGACCCGATCGCCGAAGCGACCGCCGCCGCGAACGCCACCGCCGGCAACGAGACCGCGGCCGGCAACGCCACCGCCGCCGTCATCGACGGCTGACGCCCTCACGGCGAACCCGTTCTCAGTCCCCGGCGGCTTCGGCGGGGTCGACGACCTCGCCCGTCGCCGGAGTGACACCCATCTGGTCGCACAGATCGGCCAGCGGACAGGCTTCGGGGTCGTCGAGACACGCCGGTTTCCGCGCCGAGCAGTACTCGCGACCGAACTGGATCATCGCGGTGTGGCCGAAGCCGCACTTCTCCTCGGGGACGGCGGCCTCCAGCGCCTCGCGGACGCCCTCGTGGTCGGCGTCGGGCGGTGCCAGCCCCATCCGCCGGGCGATGCGGTGGACGTGCGTGTCGACGGGGAAGACCCCGCCGCGACCGCCCGAGAACAGCAGGACGCAGTCGGCGGTCTTCGGCCCGACGCCGTTCATGTCCAGTAACGTCTCGCGGACTTCGCCCGGCTCGCCCGTCTCGACGAACTCGTCGAAGCCGTCGGCGCCGCCGTACTCCCGGCAGACGCGCCCGGCGAGTGCGACGATGCGTTCGGACTTCTGGTTGTACAGCCCCGCCGAGGAGATGGTCTCGGCCACTTCCTGCCGGTCCGCGTCGGACAGCGCGGCCGCGAGGTCGCCGTCTGGGTCGTGGTACCGGTCCATCAGCGCGTCGTGGGCCGGCTGGCTGGCCGCGTCCGAGGTGTTCTGGCTGAGGATCGTGCGGACGAGACACTCGAAGCCGTCGCGGCCGCCGTAGGCCTTCTGCCAGTACATGTCGCCGAGGCGGTCGACGACGGCCTCGGCTCGGGTGTCGGCGTCGCCGGGCTCGAAGGCGGCGGCCTCGCCCCCGCCGGCGGTTCCGCCGCTGATGTTCTCCGCGGGTTCGGGGTCCTCGGTCATATCCGGAACGGAGTCCCGCAGGCCCTTAACGGTGCAGACGCGGTGGCGGATCCGGACGACGCTCGTCACTCCTGGGCCAGTTCGAGGGGATGTCCGTTCAGGCCGGCTCGACTTCGAGCGTGAGCGTCGCGTCGGCGCCGTCCGCGAGCGCGTCGACCAGCTCGCGGTCCACGTCGGCCGCGGCGCCCGTGGCGCCGACCAAAACCGTGCGGTCGTCGACGTAGTCGCTCGTGCGGATCACGTGGCTGCGCTCGTTCTCGAAGGAGAAATCGGGGTGGCCGCGGCCGGTCACCTCGTGCGTGTGGCCGGCCGCTTCGATGGTGGCGGCGATCGTGGCACCGTGGGCCTGGCAGGCGGCGACGAACGCCTCGTCGAAGTCGGCGGGGACGCGGTCGGCCTCGACGGCGAGGATGCAGTCGCCGGCGGGGGTGAGGAAGTCGTCGCTGGTGAACTCCAGCGTGCTGACGTGCTCGGCGGTGACGTTCTCGTGGCCGCGCGCGCGAACGACTTCGACGAGTGTCCCGCCGTCGCTGTCGGGCTCGGCGGCGGATTCGTCGGTCGCCCGGGGGCTGTCGGCAGCGGCGTCGTCGCTCATGTCCGAGGGTTCGGACGCCGCTACTTCAGGGAGTCGAAGTCGGCTCGCTCGACGGCCGGCTCACTCGCTGGGCGCGGCGACGGTGATGGTGACGTGCCCGCAGTCGCACTCGTAGGCGCGGCGCTCGCCGCCGTCGGTGCGGAAGACGAGCATGCAGTCGCCGTCGGTGAGCTTCCGCGAGCAGTCGGCCGCCTCGCACCGGCAGGCTATCTCGCTCAACATATCTCGGCGTTCGACCCGGGGACATATCAACCCGAGCCGTACCCTGAGTGAAAGTATAACCGCACGACTGCGGCGGGGTACCCGCTCCCGTCCAGCGGTCGTGCGAGCGAAAGTGAAGCGGGACGGGAGAGTGACGGGCGGGGTCGCGGCGCCGGCTCGTCCGTCCGACGTAACTGATATACCACCGGGGAACGCGGACGTTGGTATGCCGAGAGAGTGGAGCGGTGCGGCGGTCGACCCCGGCGGCGGCAAGCCGGCGCCCGGCGAGTGGCAGTCGGTCGAGGTCCCCGGTCGGCCGGCCGCGTTCGCCGGCGAGGACCGGGTCGCCTACCGGACCGTCTTCGACGACCCGCGCGACCCCGACGAGGACCTGGGGCTGCTCGAGTTGCGCGGGCTGTACGCCAACGCCGAGGTCTGGCTCAACGACGAGCTCGTCGCCGAGTCGGACGCCGTCTTCGACCCCGTGAAAGTGCCCTTCGAGCCCGACGCGGAGAACGAACTCGTCGTCGAGTGCCGGGCGCCCGAGGACCGATTCGGCGGGATTCACGACACCGACAGGATCCCCGCCGATCGGGCGGTCCCCGGGATCTGGTGGGGCGTCGACGTGACCGGTCAGCCCGACCCGTTCGTCGTCGACGTCGACCTGCGGCCGCGCTCGACGGCGGAGGGAGCGGCCATCGACGCCGCCGTCGAGGTGTACGCCGGCGAGTCCCTGGACGACCGGCTGACGCTGACGACCAAACCCGCCGGCGACCGGCGCGGACGCGGGATGATGGACCGAGCGAGCGTCTCGGCGGCGTCGGGCGAGCGAGCGGTCGTCGAGAAAGCCATCGAGGTCCGGGACCCGTCGCTGTGGTGGCCCCGCGGGATGGGCCGTCAGCACCGCTACGAGGTGCGCGCGAAGCTCGACGACGCCGCGCGGACGAGCGCGACGGGCATCGCGACCGTGGAAGGGACCGACCAGGGCGGGCTCCGCGTCAACGGCGAGGACGTGCCCGTCCGCGGGGTCGCGCTGGCGGACGCGGCGGTCGCCGACGTCGAGCGGGCGGTCGAGGTGAACGCGAATCTCGTCCGGGCGCACGCCCACGCGCTGCCCGAGGCGGTGTACGACGCCTGCGACGAGGCGGGCCTGCTCGTCTGGCAGGACCTGCCGCTGACCGGCCCCGGCGTGTTCGACATCGCGCGCGGAGAGGAGGTGGCCGAGGGGCTCGTCGACACGTACGCACACCACCCGAGCCTCGCGGCCGTCGGCGTCCACGACGAGCCCACCGACACCTTCGGCGACCGGGTCGGCTCGGGACTGGTCGACCGGCTGCGCTTCCGGTATCGGGTCTGGCGGAGCGACTACGACCGCGGCGCCGCCGAGGCGGTCGCCGAAGCGGTCCCCGACGGCGTCGCGGTGTACCCCGTCGTCGGCGAGCCGGGAACCGACCCCGACGCGGCGGCGCTGTACCCGGGCTGGGACTACGGCGGCGTCGACGACCTCGAGTGGGTCCGCGAGCGCTACGACCTGGACGGTGCGGTCGCGGAGTTCGGCGCCGGGTCGTTGCCGGAGGGCGTCGATCCGGCCGAGGCGGACGCGGAGTCCGGCGACCTCGATCTCGCGGGGTTCGACCGGGCGAAACACGACGCGGTGGTGGGAAGCGACGACCCCGCGACCTCCCAGGCGTACCAGGCCGAGCTGGTTCGGGGGGTCGCGGAGCGGCTGCGGACAGACGGCGTCTCCGGGAGCGCTGCGACCGGCGGCTCGTCGGGGAGCGAACAGGGCGAGCGGACCGACGGCGCGCCGGTCGTCGTCGCGAACGCGCTCCGGGACGCCGGCGACGCCGGGATGGGCGTCTACGCCCGCGACGGGACGCCCAAGGACGCGGTCGACAGCCTCGCGGCGGCGTTCGAGCCCGTCCAGGCGTTCCTCGTGGGCGCCTCGGCCGGCGAATGCGACGTGGTCGTCGCCAACGACGCCCCCGAAGCGATCTCGGGGACGGTCCACTGGGAGGCCGGCGAGGCGGACGGGGAGGTCGAGGCGACCGTCGACGCGGGCGCGCGGAGCGTCGTGGACACCATCGACGTGCCCAAGTCCGCGTCCGCGGTCGAACTCTCCGTCCGGGTCGGCGACGCGAGCGTCGAGAACGTCTATCGTTTATAAGCACTGGCTACCGTGTGGTAAGTGCTGACGTGGCGTTCTCGGGCCCGTGGGACTGAGAAACAGGCACATGGCCCATCGGAATATTTAAACAGGGGGAGGCGCAATGTCTTGGTACCAGAACGTCTCCGGCGTTCCGGCTGTATCGCACTTCGACCAGCATGACAGGACACCCTTGTTGTCGGCGTCAGCCACTTCGTAGCGGTTGCCCTGTCTCTCGCCGGAGCGGGTATGGCATAGAGGTACAATTATGGCAGACTCGATAGACGAATCCAAGAACGTATCGGTGACAGACGACGACCTCGAGAACAAATCCAAGGGCGAGCTCATCAAGCTCGCCGGGCAGCTGCGAGATCGACGCAACGATCTCAACCAGATGGCCTCCGAGCGGGCCTCCGACCGCGACGACCTGAACGCGAAGACCCGCGAGAAGGTCGACGAGGCCCAGGAACACCGCGAGCAGCGCGACGAGCTCAACCAGCAGGTCCAGGAGCACAAGGAGAAGCGCAACGAGCTCAACGCCGAGGCCAACGAGCTGTTCGACGAGGTCGAGGAGCAGCGCGACGAGCTCGAGCTCGACGAGGGCAAGGACATCGAGCAGCTCGAGGACGAGATCGAGGATCTCGAGTTCAAACAGCAGACGGAGGTCCTCTCGGCGGAGGACGAGCGCGAGCTCATCGAGAAGATCGAGGACAAGCGCGAGAAGCTCGCCGAGAAGAAGGAGAAGCTCAACCAGGGGGGCGACCTGGAGGAGGTCAAGGAGGAAGCCGAGGAGATCCGGTCTGAGGCCTCCAAGCACCACCAGAAGGTCACCGAGCTCGCGGACGAGGCCCAGGAACACCACAACCAGATGATCGAGGCCTACCGCGAGGCCGACGACATCCGCGACGAGGCCGACGAGATGCACGAGAAGTTCGTGGAGGCCCAGGAAGCGGCCGACCAGCACCACGAGGACTTCGTGCGCGTCCAGAAGCGCCTGCGCGAGCTCGACAAGAAGGAAGAAGAGGAAGAGCGCGAGGCCCGCCAGGAGAAAGAGGAGGCCGCCCGCGAGGAGGCCGAGGAGATCTACCAGAAGTTCAAGGAAGGCGAGACCCTCGACACCGAGGACCTGATGAAGCTCCAGAAGACGGGGCTGCTGTAACTGCGACCGCTTTCTCTGCGTTTTTCGCTCCCTGGGTAGCCGCCGCTCCGTCGCGATCCGGTGGTCGCCGGTGAGGCCGACGCGACTCCCGCGGACGACCGGGCTCGCTCGCGTGCGCCCCGCGACTTTTTCCCGACGGCCCGCGAGGGACTCCACATGGTTCGGGGTGCGGACGACGACGGAGGCGGCCCGGAGCGGTCGCGACGACGCCTGCTCCGCCGGGGGCTCGCGCTCGGCGTCGGCGCGCTGAGCGGCTGTTCGCTGTTCGACGACCCCGGAGGCGACGCGCCGACCGTCACGCCCGCGCCGGTCGACGACCGAGCGGGGACCGGCACCGCTGTCGGATCCGTCGCGCAACCTGGAACGACGACGGGCGGAACCGGCCCGCGAGGGGGGACGGCGACGCCGCGGGACCGGCGGACGGACCGGCCGACGGCGACGCCCACCCCGGCGGACGGCTGGCGGGTCACCCAGGCCGACGACGCCCGGACGGGGTGGCGGCCCGACGGAACGGGGCCCGCTGACGGAGCGAGGCCCGACGAGGCGGGGGTCGGCGAGGGAGGGGGAGACTCATCGGTCGAGCCGGTGTGGTCGGCCGGTCTCGGCGGCGCGGTCCGGGGGTCGGTCGCGGTGGCGGACGGGACCGCCTACGTCGGGAGCGAGGCGGGGACCGTCGCCGCGCTGTCGGCGCCGGGTCCCGAGGCGTCGGCCGGCGGGGCCCGTCCGGCGGACGGAATCGCCGGCTGGACTCACGAGGCCGGAGCTCCAGTGCGCGCGACGCCGACGGTCGACGGCGGTGTCGTCTACTGCGGCGACGAGAGCGGGACGGTGACGGCGCTGGACGCGAGCGACGGGAGCGAGCGGTGGGCGTTCGCCGTCGCGGGCGACCGCGCGGGTCCGACGGCGGTGCGGAGCGGGCCGGTGGTCGCGGACGGGACGGCCTGGTTCGGCGCGACGGACGGCCGGGTCTACGCCGTCGACACCGGCGACGGGAGCGAGCGCTGGCGATTCGACGCGGGGGGGTTCCTCGGCGTCGTCGCCCCGGTCGCGCTGGCGGACGGACGGGTGTTCGCCGGGAGCTACGCCGGCCGTCTCCACGCCGTGGACGCCGACACGGGAGCGGAACTGTGGCACTACACCGGGCCGGGCGGGGTCCGAACGTGGGCCGGACCGACCGTCGCCGACGGCGTCGTCTACGGGGGCGCCAGCCCGGGCGGTATCGCCGCCGTCGACGCGCTCGACGGGACCGAGCGCTGGTACCGGGAGACCGGCGGAGCCGTCTTCTCCTCGCCCGCCGTCGCGGCGGATACGCTCTACGTCGGCACCGACGCCGGCGCCCTGGTGGCGCTCGACACCGCCGACGGGAGCGAGCGCTGGCGCCACGACGCCGACGGCGCGGTCAAGTCGTCGCCGGCGGTCGTCGGCGGCCGCGTCTACGTCGGGACCGACGGCGGGTCGGTGCTGGTGCTCGACGCCGCCGACGGGAGCGAGCGCTGGCGAGTGGGCCTCGACGGTCGCGTGACGAGTTCGCCGGCGGTCGTCGACGGCCGCGTCTACGTCGGCGACGGGGCCGGGACCGCCTACGCGCTCGGTGCTGCAGAGCGCTGACCCATCCCGAGCGCGACCGCCCCGCGCTCAGGCGGTCTCCGGGACCGGGTCGGCGAGAACGACCGCCTCGCCGTCGACCACTTCGGCGCCCTCACCGTCGGTGACGGTCGTGGTGAGCCGGTAGCGGTCCTCGCCGACCACCTCGACGACCTCGCACTCGGCGGTGACGCGGTCGCCGATATCGACCGGGCCGAGATAGCTGACCTCCTGGGAGAGGTAGACGATCAGCCCGGGGAGTCGCGCGAGCGCGGCGCTGACGACGCCGGCGACGAGCGTCCCGTGGACGATCCGCCGGCCGAAGCGGGTCTCGCTCGCGTACTCGTCGTCGAGGTGCAGGCGGTTCGTGTCGCCGCTGGCGTCGGCGAACCCGTCGACTTCAGTCTCGTCGAGCGGCTTCGAGAACCGCACCACGTCGCCCACGTCGATGCGCTCGGGGTGGCCGACGTACTCGAACGACCAGTCGGCCCGCTCGTAGGCGGTGTCGGCGCGCTCGGTCTCGCGGACGCGGCCGTCGTCCCGCTCGGCGTCTGGCGCGGGCCGGCGGACGTGCGGGAGGTACCGCGAACAGGCCGTCGTGGTGACCACGCCGCGGAGGTCGCCGTCGTCGACCACCGGGAGCGCCTCGACCCCGTGAGTCCGCAGGCGTTCGGCGGCGTCGACGACTGACTCGTCGGGAGCGGCGGTGTGGACGGGGCTCGACATCACGTCGGCGGCCGTCAGCGTCTCGGGGTCACGGCCCTCGACCAGCAGCGCGACCGCGTCCGCCTCGGTGACGATGCCGACGACTGCGCCGGCGTCGACGACGACTACCGACTCGACGCCGGGCTCGTCGAGCCGACGCGCGACGGCGAGCGCGCGCTCGTCCGGCGGAACCGTCTCGGCGTCCACCACGAGTTCCGTGACTGCGGGCGGGCGAAGCATCCTGGCGGCCGTTCGACCCCACCTTCCTTGAGAATACGGACGCTACGGAGTCGACCGCGCGCCTCCGGCCGGCCGGTCGCGCCGCTCCCGGACCCCGTCGATCGAGACACGCGCTCACCTTCTTTATCGGGCGCGAGAGACGTGGCGTATGCACGTTCGCACGCTCGCGCTGGCGGCGGCGGCCGGACTGGCCACGTTCCTCGCGGTGGGGACAGCGGTCACCGAAGTCGCGCTCCGGTGGATCGAGTTCTCGCTGTTCGTCGGCCTCCCGGTCGGTGCCGTCGCCGGCGCGGCCGCCGCCGCGCTGGTCGTCCTGGGGAGCGGCGACGAGGCCGCCGGCCGTCAGCGGCGCGTCGCCGCAGCGGTCGGCGCGTTCGGCGTCGCCTTCCTCCTCGCGCTGGCCGTCGCAGTCGGGCTGTTCTCGGTTCCGAACGCGCGGGCGCTCACGCTCGCGACGGTCGTGGGCATTCTCACCGCGGCGGGGACGAACGTCCTGGACCTCGCCGAGACCGACTCGCCGGCCAGTTAACCCGGTCGGAACCGTTCCAGCACCGGGATCTCCTCGACCCGCTCGTCGGGGAGCGACGCCCAGTCGATGCCGGCCGGTCGCTCGAACGGCGATTCGGTCCGGATCGTCCGCTCGGGGGTGACCACGACGTCGATGGGCACGTCGTGGGCGTCGGGGTCGATCCCCTCGCGGACCTGCGACTCGTGGACGGTCGTGACGACGGTCGTCTCGGCGTCGACGAGGCCGAGTTCCGAGAGGACGGCGAACTCGAGGTCGCTGTAGCCCTCGCCCTTGCCGACGCGCGCGCCCGACGGCGAGACGGCGACGCTCCCGACGAGGACGAGGTCGATCCGGCCCAGCGCGTCGGGGCCGACCTGCTCGGCGTGGTCGGCGACGCCGGAGACGGTGGCGGCGGCGTCGGGGGCCGCGAGTTCGGCGGGGTCGAGGCGGTAGAAACAGCGCTCGTCGCGCAGGCGCGGGACGGCCATGAAGACGGTCTTGCCGGCGTCGAGGGCGGCCCGACGGGCCGGCAACTGGGGCGCGTCGGGGTTGGCCTTGAGCCGCCCGGCCTCGCGCCACTCCGGCAGGTCGGCCAGGCGCTCGGCGGCCCGGTCGGCGCCGGCGAAGTTCGGGATGCGGCCGTGGGGCGGGAACGGGAACCGGGCCTCGCCGCTGTCGTCGAGGTGGTCCCAGACGCGCTGGCGGAGGGGCTCTTTGTCGGTGGGCATCGCTCGTCGGTCAGAGCACGTCGGAGGCGGCCGTGTCGGTGTCCACGTCGGTTGTCACGTCGATGTTCTGGATCAGCCGGACCAGGTCGGCGAGTTGCGGGAACGTGTAGACGGTGACCTCCACGTCGGCGTCGCTGGCGACGATGTGGGAGTCGACGACGAAGGCGATCTCCTCGTCGGGCCAGCCGCCCATCTCGTCGACGATGTCGCTGGCGGGGCCGAAGATAAACGAGGGCGTGGACATGTCGATGGTCGTGTCGAGGACGTTCGCCCAGCCGTCGATGAACCCGCTGGTCATGATGTTGCCGATCTCCTGCATGGCCGACCGCTCGAGGTCGGTGAACAGTCCCTCCTCGGGCTCGCCGCCGCCCATGTCGCCGACCATGCCCTGTGCGAGCCGCTTGCTCCCGTCGGGTTCGAGCATGAAGAGGATGTAGCCGTACGGTGGTTCGGTGAGTTCCACGTAGATCCCGACCTGTTCGTCGTCGCCGAGGTGGGTCCGCACGTCCGCCATGTCGAGGAAGTTGATCTTCGAGACCTCGATCTCGGTGTGGAGCCCCGACAGCTGGTTGAGGTGTTCGGAGACGGTGGTGGCTCCCTCCTTGGCCATCTCGTTGAAAAGCTCCAGTTTCCGCACGTCGACCTCGTAATCCATACGCGTCGGTTGGACCGAACCACCGTAAACGTGCTGGCGGCCCGACGCGGCGTCGAACGCCCTCCGGGGCGGCTGTCGTCGGGACCGGACGGACCCGGACGGGGTCGGACGCGAGGGATTGCTTCGGGCCGTCCTACGGGTGACTTCGGCGACGGCTTCGATACCGGTAATTCCTCGATACCGGGAGATCGGGCGCGTAAGCGACGTATACTCTTGGACGTGTCGGTCCCGGTAGCAAACGGCGGGTGGGAGGTTCGATCCGCCCCCGGCGACCGACCAACCCGTCGCGACTCCACAACACATGCCGCTCGTCACGACCGATCCGACCGCCGTCGACTCGTCGGCCATCGACGAGTACCTCGGCGCCGTTCCGGGTTCCGTGTCCGACCTGGAACTGCTGCTGTGGGTGCTCGTCTGTTGGGCGCTGGTGCTCGATATCGTGCTGACCGCCTACGGCCTCTCGATCGGTCTCGTCGAGCGCAATCCGCTCATGCGACAGGCGCTCGACACGCTCGGCCTGGCGGCGCTCGGCCTCGCGAAGGCCGGTGCCGTCGCCGTCGCGCTCGTCTTCCGGTTTCTCTGGCCCGAGTACGCGATCGTCGCTCCGCTTGGCCTCGCCGTTCCCTGGCTGTTCGCCGTGCTCGTCAACGCCGCGCTCCTGGCGTCGCTGTGACGCCGCGGCTACGACTCCGCGCCGCCGTCGCCACCGCGCCGTTGCCACTGTGCCACCGTCCAGCCCTGTGTTCGTCACCCAGCCACCGCCCTTCGAGCGAGTGTAGCGCGAAACGATCCTTTTTTGACAGCCTGCGACGACGTGGCGAACGCACGATCCACCCCTCTGGGTGGGGGGTGGCGTGCGGTGGGTACGATGCGCGGCACACCACTGACGAGTATAGACAGATCGCGGGGGATCGGCGCCCGGTTCGGCCTCGTGGCCGACGACCGGGGCGCCGAGGGAGCGCTATGGGTAGTCGTCGCCGCGGCGGTGACACTCGACGTGTACACCACGTGGCTGGGACTGTCGATGGGGCTCTCGGAAGGCAACCCGGTGATGCGCTGGGCCATCGGCGGCCTGGGGATCGCTGCGCTCGGCGCGGCGAAGCTCCTGGTCGTCTGCGGCGCCGGCGCGCTCCGGACGCTCCGCCCCCGGTACGGGACGGTCATCGCACTGGGGCTCGCGCTCCCGTGGACGGTGACCGTCCTCGTCAACGCGGTCGCACTCGCGACCGTCTGACCGCCAGCGAGCGCGTCCGGCCGACCGGGACGGCCGTGGGATCCGTCCCGGCGGCTCCCCCAACTCTCCACAGGCGGACGCGCCGCTGGTCCGGTCGCCTCGACGCGTCGCTACGCCGGTCGCTTCTCGGCGAGCACCGTCCGCTCGAACGAACAGACCAGCGTGTCCTCGCCGTCCTCGACGCGGTAGGCCTCGACGCGCATGGTCACGACGCCGCGCTCGCCGTCGCTGGTCTCCCGTTTGTCGGTCACCGTCGATTCGGCCCGGATGGTGTCACCGTGGAAGACCGGGGCCGGGTGTTCCACGTCGTCGTAGGAGAGGTTCGCCACGATGGTCCCGTCGGTCGTCTCCGGGATCGACAGCCCGACGGCGAGGCTCATCGTGTAGAGCCCGTTGACCAGCCGCTCGCCGAACTGCGTCTCCGCGGCGAACTCGGCGTCCAGGTGCAGCGGCTGCTGGTTCATCGTCAGGTCACAGAAGCGCTGGTTGTCGGACTCCGATACGGTTCGGCGCTTGTCGTGACCGATGGTCTCGCCCACCGCGAACTCCTCGTAGTAGCGCCCGGGCATGGCTCGACGGTCGGCTCGGCGGCGGTTAACCGTTTGGTGGCCGACGCGACGGGAACGGTCGTCGACCGTCGCCGGCCGTGGTTTCAAGCGTCTCCCGCGCGGAGTCGCTCCCATGCCACGCCGGACCGTCCTGTTCGCGCCGGGCGACCGCCCCGAGTTACTGCGGAAGGCACCGACGACCGGCGCCGATACCGTCGTCTTCGACCTCGAAGACGCGGTCGTACCGGGCCGGAAGGCGGAAGCCGGCGCGGCCGTGAGCGCGGTACTCGCGGACCTCGACGCCGACTGCGAGGTGTGCGTGCGGGTCCGACCGCCGGGGCGAGGCGCGGCCGACGACCTGGACGCGGTACTGGGAAGCGACGCGCGCTCGTCGCTCGACGGGCTCGTCCTCCCGAAAGCCGAGTCGGCCGACGACGTGACGGACCTGGCGGATCTGGCCGCCGAGCGCGGCCCAAGCCTGCCGATACTCGCCCTCGTCGAGACCGCCGCGGGCGTCCTGCACGCCGAGGCGATCGCGACCGCCGCGCCCACCGACGCGCTGGTCTTCGGCGCCGAGGACCTGGCGGCCGACATCGGCGCGACCCGGACCGAGGAGGGAACCGAAGTCCTCCACGCGCGCGAGCACGTCGTCCTCGCGGCGGCCGCGGCGAGGGTCGACGCGATCGACACGCTCTACACCGACTTCGAGGACGAGGCGGGCCTGCGCGCCGACGCCGAGTTCGCGCGCGAACTCGGCTACGACGGCAAACTCGCGATCCACCCCTCGCAGGTGGGGCCGATCAACGAGATGTTCACGCCCGACTCCGACCGGGTCGAGTGGGCCGAACGGGTGCTGGCCGCGAAGGAGGCGGCCGACGCCGAGGGGCGGGGCGTCTTCGCGGTCGACGGCGAGATGGTCGACGCGCCGCTGGTCGCGCAGGCCGAGCAGGTGCTCGAGCGCGCCCGGGCGGCCGGCGGCCGCGAGTGAGCGGCCCCGCGTCACAACCGCCCGCTGGCCCCGAATCCTTTTGCCCGCGCTGACCCTTATAGACGGCATGTCCGAGGAAATAAACCCCTTCGAGAGCCTCGAGGAGCAGGTCGACGACGCGGCCGGCTACCTCGACGTCGACCCCGGCGCCCTCGAGCGACTCAAACGCCCCGAGCGCGTACTGGAGATGAATCTCTCGGTCGAGATGGACGACGGCTCGGTCGAGGTGTTCCGCGCCTACCGCTCGCAGTTCAACGGCGCCCGCGGTCCCTACAAGGGCGGCATCCGCTACCACCCCGGAGTCTCCCGCGACGAGGTCAAGGCGCTGTCGGGCTGGATGGTGTACAAGTGCGCGGTCGTCGACATCCCCTACGGCGGGGGCAAAGGCGGCATCGTCGTCGACCCCGACGAGTACTCGGCGGCCGAACTCGAACGCATCACGCGCGCCTTCGCGACGGAACTGCGCCCGATCATCGGCGAGGACAGGGACATCCCCGCGCCCGACGTCAACACCGGTCGCCGGGAGATGAACTGGATCAAGGACACCTACGAGACCCTGGAGAACACCACCGAACCGGGCGTTATCACGGGAAAAGCGCCCGACAGCGGCGGCTCGGCGGGCCGGGTCGAGGCGACCGGTCGGTCGGTGATGCTGACGGCCCGGGAGGCGTTCGACTACCTCGACAAGGAGGTCGAGGGCGCGACCGTCGCCGTTCAGGGCTACGGCAACGCGGGGTCGGTCGCCGCGAGGCTACTGGAGGACCAGGGCGCGAACGTCGTCGCCGTCTCGGACTCCTCCGGGGCCGCCTACGACCCCGACGGACTCGACACGCGGGCGGTCAAAGCGCGCAAGGACGACACCGGCGACGTGGTCGACTACGACGCGCCCGAGACGCTCTCGAACGAGGGGCTGTTGACGCTGGACGTCGACCTGCTGGTCCCGGCGGCGCTGGAGAACGCCATCGACGGCGACCTCGCCGAGGACGTGCGGGCGGACGTGGTCGTCGAGGCCGCGAACGGCCCGCTGACGCCCGACGCCGACGACGTGCTCACCGACCGGGACGTGGCCGTCCTCCCCGATATCCTCGCCAACGCCGGCGGTGTCACCGTCTCGTACTTCGAGTGGGTGCAGAACCGCCAGCGCTTCTACTGGTCGGAGGAGCGGGTCAACGACGAGCTGGAAACGGTCGTCGTCGACGCCTTCGACCGGCTGACGAGGACCTACGAGGAGCGGGACCTGCCGAACTTCCGGACGGCCGCCTACGTCGTCGCCATCGAGCGCGTGCGCCGAGCCAGCGAGCAGGGCGGCATCTGGCCGTAGCTCCCCCGTCGTTCGGGGGTGACGGTCCTCGGACCACACTGGTTGGACACGCCCGTTATACGGCCCGCGTCCCAACCTCCAGCCATGCCGGTCTACGAGCGCGAAGTCGTCGTCGACGCGCCGTTCGAGGACGTGTGGGAGTTCCACTCGGGAGCGTCGGGGCTGGAGGCGCTGACTCCCGACTGGATGAACCTCCGGATCGAGTCGTCGGTCGGGCCCGACGGCGAGCCCGACCCGGACGTGTTGGGGCCCGGGTCGAGAGTCGAATCCACGATCGCGCCGTTCGGCGTCGCCCCGCGCCAGCGGTGGGTCTCCGCCATCACCGCCCGCGAGGAGGGGGACGGCCAGGCCTTCTTCCGCGACGAGATGGAACGGGGCCCGTTCCCGGAGTGGGTTCACACTCATTCCTTCGAGGCGGTCGACGGCGGGACGCGCGTCCACGACCACGTTGAGTACGAACTCCCGGTCGTTCGGGGGTTGTTCGGCCCGCTCGGCCGGATCGGCTTCGAGCCGATGTTCCGCTATCGCCATCGGAAGACGAAGGAACTGCTCGAATGAGCGCGCTTCGTCGCCGTTCCAGCGGAGTCCCGGTGATCGCCGCCGGGTAGGCCAACGACTTTCAGGCATCCAGTACAGTGTTTACGTATGACAGACGTAGCTGTCGTCGGCGGGGGGCCCGCCGGCCTGAGCGCCGCACTGTTCACCGCGAAGAACGGCCTGGACACCGTCGTCTTCGACACGGACGGGACCTGGATGCACAAGGCGCACCTGTTCAACTACCTCGGGATCGAGAGCGAGGACGGGACGGCGTTCGTGGAGGACGCCCGCGACCAGGTCGACGGCTTCGGCGTCGACCGCCGCCAGGGCGAGGAGGTCCAGACCGTCGAGCAGGACGGCGGTCAGTTCCGCGTCGTCACCGACGAGGACGACCTGGCGATCGACTACCTCGTGCTCGCGACGGGTGCCAACCGCGGCCTCGCGGAAGAGCTGGGCTGCGAGTTCACCGACGAGGACGTGGTCGACGTGGACGTGACCATGGAGACGTCCGTCGAAAACGCCTACGCCACCGGCGCGATGGTCCGCGCCGAGGAGTGGCAGGCCGTCATCTCCGCCGGCGACGGCGCCGCCGCGGCGCTGAACGTCCTCACCAAAGAGAAAGGCGAGCACTTCCACGACTTCGACACGCCGGCCGACGCCGAGTGAGGCCGTCCCGGAGCGACCGCGACCCCGGTCGTCGCGTCGTCGCTCGGTCGCGCCGGGCTGTCGCCGGGCCGTGTCTTCGCGGTCAGCGCCGGAGTCGTGGCCGCACATGGTCACCGTAACACGAAAGGGGTCGCTACCGAAAAGGTCGCCAATGGCCGGCGAGACGCTGTCGCATCGTCTGGAGAGTCGCGTGTCGCCGGCGGCGGCGCTGGTGGTCGCGATCCTCGCGGTGTCGACCAGCGCCATCCTCGTCCGCTGGAGCGGTGCGCCGGCCTCCGTGGCGGCGTTCTATCGGGTGCTGTTCACCGTCCTCCTGCTCGCGCCGCTGGCCGCTTCCCGCCACGGCGAGGCGCTGGGGTCGCTCGGGCGCCGGGACGCGCTGGCGGCGGCGGTCACCGGCGTCGCGCTGGCGGTCCACTTCGCGGCGTGGTTCCAGTCCATCGAGTGGACCAGCGTCGCCGCGTCGGTGACGCTCGTTCAGGCCCAACCGCTCTTCGTCGCCGTCGGCGCCGCGCTGTACCTCGACGAACGGCTCACGCTCCCGAAGGTCGCCGGTATCCTGGTCGCGCTCGCCGGCGCGGCCGTCATGTCGGTCGGCGAGTTCCTCTCGGGGACCGCGGTCGGCCCGCACCCGCTGGCGGGGAACGCCCTCGCTCTCGTGGGCGCGGTGATGATGGCCGTCTACGTCCTCGCGGGGCGGTCGCTTCGCTCCCGGGTGGCGCTCGTTCCCTACGTCACCGTCGTCTACTCGGCCTGTGCGGTCGTCCTCGGCGGGTTCGTCCTCGTCCAGGGCGACCCCCTTCTGGGCTACGCCGGCAGGGAGTGGCTGCTCTTCCTCGCGATGGCCGTCGGCCCCGGACTCTTCGGTCACACGGTGATCAACTGGGCGCTCGAACACGTCGAGTCGTCGGTCGTCAGCGTCTCGCTACTGGGCGAGCCCGTCGGGAGCACGGTGCTCGCGCTCGTCCTGCTCACCGAGGTGCCGGGCCGGTGGACGGTGGCCGGCGGCGCGGTCGTGCTCGGCGGGATCTACGTGACCGCGCGAGCGCGGGAGCGGTGAACGGCCGCGGTGTCCCGGGTCACGCCGCGTGTTTCTCGATCTCGCCCTTGACGGCCGCGCCGTCGAAGTCGTGTTCCGGGCGGATGTTGACGAAGTCGAGGAACTCGCGTGCCGCCATCAGCCCGTCCGGGTCGTGCACGGCCAGCGCGGCTGCGACGGCGTCGCGGGCGCCGATCAGCGGTTCGAGCGCCCCCAGCGCGCAGGCGGTGTCGTAGGCGCGGGCGTCCTCGATGGCGCCCTCGTTGACCTTCGTCGCGTCGATGAAGTACAGCTCGCCGTCGGAGACGAGGACGTTCTCGCGCTGGAGGTCGCCGTGAGCGAGGTTGTTGTCGTGCATCCGGTCCAGGTTCTCGAACAACCCGACCGCGTGGTCGCGCACCTCTTCGGGCGGCAACTCGTCCAGCGGCCGGAAGTCGGGGAGGTATTCGAGGACCATCACCGCCACGTCGTCGTACTCGAAGGCCTCTTTCGGCTCGGGGGCGCTGACGCCGATCTCCCGCATCCGCTCGTTGGCCTCCAGTTCGTGTTCGGCCATCTCGATCGGCGTGTCGAACCGCTCGAAGAAGCCCTCGGTCCCCGAGGAGAACGCGCCGAGGTTGCGCCCCGCCGTCAGCAGGGCGTGGACCAGCGAGTTCTGCTCGGTGACGACCTTGACGAACAGTTCGTCGTTGACGACGCAGGGCGTCGACAGCCAGTTGTCGGCCTCGAGGAAGACGACTCTGGCCGTCTCCAGGTCGTAGCGGTCCATCACCTCCCGGACCGCCCCTTCGAGCGTCGGCCAGGGGACCGTGCCCCTGAGAAATCGCCGGAACGCCATCTGTTCGCCGAGTCACGTCCCACGGGTTTATTGGTTCGGTCCCGGAGCCGCCTGGCAGTCGATTCGCGGCGTGCTCGACTACTGACGCCGGGGCTCGATTTCCGATGCCACTCGTGAGAACGGGGGAACAAATTAGCGTGTTCGTCTCGTCGTCCGGTCTATCGCGAGGGATGACGACGGTCGTCGCAGTCCGACACGGTGAGACAACGTGGAACCGACAGCGACGAGTGCAGGGCTGGGCGCCGACCCCCCTCACCGAACGCGGTCGAGCGCAAACCGACCGACTCGGGGCGGCACTCGCGGCGGGATACGATATCGACCGTGTGCTGTCGTCGGACCTGCATCGGACGGAGGAGACGGTAGAGCTGCTACTCGACCACGTCGACGCGCCCGTCACGTTCGAATCGGCGTGGCGCGAACGTGACACCGGCGTTCATCAGGGCTTGCCGTTCGATCAGATGTCGGAGCGGTTCCCCGAGTACGACCTCGAATCGGCTGGCCCACAGGCAGCACGCAAGCGACCGGAGAGCGGTGAGAGCCTCGCGGACGTACGCGAACGTGTCGTCGGGAGATGGGAGACGACACTGGCCGAGTGTGAACCGGGCGAGACCGTCCTCGTCGTGACGCACGGCGGTCCCATCCGCCTGCTTCTGGGACACCTGAAAGACCTCGATATCGTCGAATCGATCGTGGGGCAGTCACAGGGGAACTGCGCGATCACCGAGTTCGCGTTCGACCACGAGACAGGTACGACGAGGATCGTTCGCGAGAACGACACCGGCCACTGCTGAATACCCACCGTCGCTACCCACCTGTACCGAACGAACCGTCTCCGCCCGTCGACACAGCCTTTATTCTCGACCGCGGCAACATTTGCGTATGGACTTCACCCTCCCGGACGAGCACCGGATGATCCGCGACACGGTGCGGGAGTTCTGCGACGAGGAGATCGAGCCCATCGCTCAGGAGATCGAGGACGAGCATCGCTTCCCGGCGGCGGTGTTCGACGAGCTCGCGAACCTGGACGTGATGGGCGTCCCAATCTCGGAGGAGTACGGGGGCCTGGGCGGTGACCAGCTCATGTACGCGCTGGTCACGGAGGAACTGGGGCGGGTGTCGGGGTCGATCGGGCTCTCGTACGCCGCGCACGTCTCGCTGGGGAGCAAACCCATCGAGCTGTTCGGCACCGACGAGCAGAGAGAGCGGTGGCTCGAACCGCTCGCGACCGGCGAACACCTGGGGTCGTGGGCGCTGACCGAACCGGGGTCGGGGTCGGACGCCTCGGACATGGACACGACAGCTGAACAGGAGGGCGACGAGTGGGTGCTCAACGGGACGAAGCAGTTCATCACGAACGCGAACGTCGCGGGCTCGGTGCTCGTGAAGGCGGTCACGGAGCCGGGGGCGGGCTACGACGGCATCTCGACGTTCGTCGTGGATCCGGAAGACGACGGCTTCGAGGTGACGACGGTGTGGGACAAGATGGGGCTGAACGCCTCGCCGACCTGTGAGATACAGCTGTCGGACGTGCGGGTTCCAGAGGACCGCCTGCTCGGCGAGCCCGGCGAGGGGTGGGACCAGACGAAGAAGACCCTCGACGGCGGGCGGATCTCCATCGCCGCGCTGTCGGTCGGGCTCGCGCAGGGGGCCTTCGAGGCGGCGCTCGAATACGCCAAGGAGCGCGAGCAGTTCGGCCAACCCATCGGCGAGTTCGACGCCGTCAGGGACATGCTCGTCGCGATGGACCGCAAGATCGAGCGGGCGCGTCTGCTGACGCAGAAGGCGGCTGTCGCCTACGACAACGGGGAGGACGTGACCCGACTCTCCGCGATGGCGAAGCTCGACGCCTCGGAGATCGCCCGCGAAGTCGCCGAGGACGCCGTGCAGGTGCTGGGCGGCTACGGCTACACCACGGACTTCGCGCCCCAGCGCTTCTTCCGCGACGCGAAGCTCATGGAGATCGGGGAGGGGACCAGCGAGATCCAGCGGCTCGTCCTCGGGCGGGAACTCGGGTTGTAGATCCTCCGCGTAGTGTGCGTTCGAGTGTAGTGGTGGCTTCTGTTGGGTGTGTCGTGGAAGAAAGTCGAACGACAGCGACCGCACTCACCGGGGACAGCAAGCGATGAAAGCCCTCGGAGCGCTCGCGGTCGCTGACCGGGATATCCTCGCGGCCTGCGGCCGCTTCGGATAGTGCCCGCTCAGGCGACTGAATAAACGCGAGCGCATCTCGCCCGTTCAGTCCACCAGGACCGCCCTCGCACAGCACTGCAGACTGCCACACACCTCCCCAGCCGACTGCGCTTCTCGCAAGCTGCGATGCTCATCCCTCGCGCGACTGTTTCGAGCGGCCCGCGCGAGACGCGGGCACGCTCGACAGCGCACGCCGGTCGCACCGCTAACTACCTCACCTATACTGAGCAAGTTGACCGAGTAAAGAACGGGAACGTGAACTGGTGTACGATGCCCTCGCCGTTACCGGTCTGTCACCATTCGCTCGCGAGCGCGCCGTAGCGCTCCACGTCGACGCGCTCGCCCCGGGCGAACCCCTGGTCGCGCAGCGTCGCCTCGTGGTCGAAGCCCGCCTTCTCCAGCACGCGCATCGAGGCCTCGTTGAACGCGAACACCCGCGCCCACACCTTGCCGAGGCGGCGCTCCTCGAAGCCGTAGGTCGTCATCCGTCGGACGGCCTCGGTGGCGTAGCCCTCGCCCCAGTGGTCGGGGTGGAAGAAGTACGCGAGTTCGGCGACGCCCCACTCCTCGCTGACCCCGCGGAAACTGACGGTTCCGACGCGCTCGCCGTCGACCCGCAGGCAGAACTGGACGCCGTCCTCGCCGAGCGACTCGAACCACTCGCGCTCGTCGGCCATGTTGACCGGTTCGGTCGCCGCCAGCCCCTCGCGCACCTCGGGGTGGTTGATCAGGTCGCGGAAGAACTCCAGGTCGTCCTCTTCGACGGGGTGGAAGGTCACCCGCTCGGCCTCCATGAAGACCGGACCGCTCATACGCCCGATGAGTTCGGCGACCGCCTTCAGCGTTCCTCCGGCGTGGGAGGGGTCCGCACGCTACGGCAACTCGCGCACGCGTGCGAGCATCTCGTCCAGGTCGGTCGGACAGGCCGCGAGCGAGTAGCCGTCGATGCGGGCGAGATCGCCGGCGTGCTCCCAGACGGCGTCGGCCTCTAACCCCTGGAGGACGACGGCGTTGGGCGTCGGGTTCAGCACGCGCAGCGCGACCATGGCACCCTCGCCGCTGGTGACGTTGGTGAACACGAGCGCGCGGTTGGTCGACTGGCCGTAGAGGCGGTAGAACTCCTCGGACGACAGCCGAGAGATGGCCTGGATGCTGTCGATGACGGTGTGGCCGGCGACGGTCTCCTGGGCGCCGGAGACGATCTCCGTGGCGCCGATGGCGTCGTAGAAGTCGCCGACCGGGACGGCCGTGGGGTACTCCCGGAGGTCGTGGACGATGTCGGCGTCGAACCCCGCCGAGAGGACGCGGGCGTGCTGGCGGATGTGGCTGCCTCCGCGGCGCTCGTCGATAGTCAACAGCGCCTCGACGGTGCGCTTGACGACGCCGATGCCCGGGCTCTCGCGGCGGCCGCTCTCGTAGTCGGAGACGACCGAGGGCGAGACCCCGAGCTGGTCGGCCAGTTCAGTCTGGGCGACCTCGAAGTCGGTGCGCCACTTCCGGAGGGTCCCGCCGGGGTCGTCGCTCAGGGCGATCTCGCCCGCGATCTTCTCTGCCAGCTCGCGGCGCTCTCCCATTTGCCCGAGCATCGACGACTGACGATAAAAGCGTGTCGAACCGCCGAGAGCGGCCGTCCGGCGCCGACTCCGTCGGGGCGGCGCGCTAGTCGGCCGAGAGGTGGCCGCCCGCCAGTCCGCCGACCGCGCCGAAGACCAGCGGATACACGAGCCCCGCCAGCAGGACGGCGGTCACGAGCGCGGGGCCGGCCGAGGCGTCCTCGCCCCCGATCGCGAACAGGACGGCACCCGCGAGCGACAGCGGGAGATACCCGAGTACGACGGCGGCGCCGTTGCGCGCGGCGGTCGTCGGCTCCGCGGCGGTGTTCCAGGCCGCGACCGCCCCGCCGAGGACCAGCAGTACCGGCGGGACCAGGAACAGCGCGGTCAGCGCCGCCTCCTCCGCACCGGCGACGAGGTTCACCGACCGCTGGCCGAGCAGCGAGATCTGCACGGCGACGTTGTGGGCGTTGTAGAACAGCCACCCGACGAGCTTCCAGGCGACCGGGTCGCCGGTGAAGACCTCGAGCACGTCCGCCCCGAAGGAGTTCCGGACCGAACCCCCGTGCAAGAGGTACACGACGAGATAGCCCAGTATCCAGGCGGCGATTCCCCCTGCCAGCCCGCGACCGGCCGCTCGTTTCGCATCCGTGTCTCCCATACACCCCCACCGTTCGAGGCCTGCGGAAAGTGCTTTCTGGAGTGAGACACGGCGGTTCGACCGGTCGTCGGCCCGGCCAGTCGTCGCGGTCGGGGCGGCCGAATCGCGGTACGCGGCGGCTACCTTTGGGCGTGGCGGTCGGAGGCCACCCATGGTCGCGTCCGCCACGTCCGTTCCGCGACAGACCGGGACGGGGACGCCCGGCAACGGGACGGCCACGCCCGGCGTCGGTCCGGAGGAACTGGTCGAGTTCGCCCCGACCCTCGTCCGCTGGGCGTGGTTCCTCCTGGGTGCGACGGTCGTCCTCGTCGTCGGCCTGTTGGTCGTCGAACCGCTGATCAGCCGCACGGTCCGGCGACGGAACCGCGACAATCCGACCGTGCAGGACGCCATCGCGCGCTACGTCCGCGTGTTCGTCGTCGCCGTCGCGGTCGTCGTCGGCGCGGGCATGGCCGGCCTCGCGAACGTCCTCACGAGTTCGGCGCTGGTCGTCGCGGCGGCGACGCTCGCGGTCGGCGTCGCCGCACAGACCGTCGTCGGATCGCTCGTCAGCGGGCTCGTCCTCGTGTTCGACCCGGAGTTCAGCGTCGGCAACTACATCGAGTGGGAGGGCGGCGAGGGGACCGTCGAGGCGATCACGCTCCGCGTCACGCGCGTCGAGAACCCCGACGGCGCGCTGGTCACCGTTCCCAACACCGTCCTGACGAACGGGGCGATCACCCGCCCGTTCGGCCGCGGCCGCTACCGCGTCGTCGACCGGGTCGGCGTCGACTACGCCGACGACCCCGAACGCGCGATCGAGATCCTCGAATCCGTCGCCCGTGGGCTCGACGGGGTCGCCGAGCGACCGGAACCGGAGGCCTTCGTCGACGAACTCGCGGACGGAGTGGTGCAGTTGCGCGCCCACTTCTGGCTCGAAGACGCGCGCCACCCGGAGGTGTTCGAGACCAGGTCCGCGTTCGCTCGGCGGGTCAGACGGCGGTTCGACGAGGCCGACATCACCATCAGCCCCGCGTCGGAACACGAACTCAGCGGACGGGTCGCCGTCGACGACGACCGCTGAGGGCGGGGCGATAGGCACCACCACACTGCTGACGCCGCCGCGACCGTCCTTCAGTCGTCCGCCCGATCGGGGGCACGGCCGGACCGGTCGTCCCCGAACTCTCGGTCCGTCGGCGCGTTCCAGCTCAACTCGACCGTCCACCGACGCTCGTCGCCGTCGCCCGCCGCGTACTCGACGAGGTCGACCTCGCCGGTCGGTTTCGGCCGCCCCTCCCGGTCGGGGTCGGCCCGCGCGGCCTCGTAGCGGGCGGTGAGCTGTTCGTCCAACCCCCGCAGATAGGCGTCGAGTTCGCCGCGGTCGAGCGACGTCCTCCGTTTCTGCTCGTAGCCGCCTGCGCTCCGGCCGACGCCGCCGGGTCGTCCCGAGGCGTGACCTCCCCGCACGGCGTTGATGACCGCGCCGAGCAACAGCACCAGCGCGGTGAAGTAGAGATACGTGACGACGACGATGACACCGCCGAAGAAGCTGCTCGAACCCGGATCGCTGAACGCGAGGTACACCTGAAACAGGCTCTGGAAGGCCGCCCAGCCGACGGCGGCGAAGACCGTCCCCGGAAGCACGTCCTCCCAGCCCAGGTCGGCGTCGGGGAAGACGTAGTACATCGGGAAGAACGCGAGGACGAGCCCCGCGACCAGCACCAGCGGCGTCACCAGCCCGAGGAGGGGGACGGTGTTCGAGAAGACGGCGAACGCCGCGCTGACGCCGACGGTCGCCAGGACGGCGACGACCAGCGCGGCGAGGACGACGACGCCGTCGCGCAGCTTGTCCGTGAAGGAGTTGTCCGACTCGGTCTCGTAGATCTCCGAGAAGGCGGTGTCGAGCCCGCGGAATATCTTCAGCGCCCCCCACACCAGGACGACGAGGCCGACGACCGACGCGCCGCCCGCCGCGGCGTCGCCCGCGAACAGTTCCGAGACGATGTCGGCGATGGGCCCCGGGAGCCAGTTCGCCGACGCCTCGACGACCCTGTCTTCCAGCCCCCCGCCGGCGGCGGAGAGCACGACGAACAACAGGAGCAACAGCGGCGCCAGCGAGACGAACGCGTTGTACGCCAGTCCCGCCGCCATGAACGTCACGTTCTTCTCCGAGAACTCCGCGTAGACCCGCGTTCCGAACTCGCGCGCGTCGCCGAACGTGGCCATGTCGTCGCTTGGGGTTTCGGCCGGATAATCCGTCGGTCGGCGGACGCGTGGCCGGTCGCTCGGGCCGTCAGTGCCCCGGCTGCCACCGCCGTTCTTGTGGGTCACAAACTCGTCCGTGGGAATATTCGTCACCTCCCCCACACAACGTATCGGTATGCCCGACGCGACGCTGGACGACGGGGGTCGGCTGACGCTGCCGAAGGGGACCCGTGAGCGGTACGGCGTACCGGATCGTGGAACTCCACGACGGGATCAAGCTCGTCCCGGTCGCCGCCGACCCGCTCGACGCGCTCCGCGAGGAGTTCGCGGACGTCGACGAGTCGGCGGACGAACTCCGCGAGCGAGCGCGCGAGGGGGCGCTGGACCGGGCGGGTCGGTGAATGTACGTCGAGACGGACTTCCCGCTCGCGCTGATCGAGGACGACGACTGGCTCGGCGACGCGGCCGAGCGCGTCTATCGCGACGACCGGGACGAACTGTGGACTTCGCAGTTCACGCTCGTCGAGTTACTCCTCGTCGCCTACCGCGAGGACCGCGACGTGGAACGGGTGGTGACGAACGCGGCCGCGCTGGTGACGGTCCGTGGCGACGTGGACGCGGTCGTCGCGGCGGCGTCGTACGTCGCGGACCACGGCCTGACGCCGTTCGACGCGCTGCACCTGGTCCGCGCCGAGGGCGACCGGATCGTCTCCAGCGACGGCGCCTACGACGAGTTCGCGCCGCGGCTCGACCTGCGGAACGTCGAGGAGTGACGCTCCGAAACCACTAACCCCCTCACACGCTTCTCTCCCGCCAATGGACTGGACGGAGAAGTACCGGCCGTCGTCGCTCGCCGAGATCCGCGGGAACGACAAGGCCCGCGACGCCCTGAAAGAGTGGGCCGACACCTGGGACGACCACCGGGAAGCGGTCGTGCTCCACGGGTCGCCCGGGATCGGCAAGACCTCCGCGGCCCACGCGCTGGCCAGCGACGAGGGGTGGGCGACCATCGAACTCAACGCCTCGGACTCGCGGACGAGAGACGTGATCGAGCGGGTCGCCGGCGAGGCCGCGAAATCGGGGACGCTCACCGCCGGCGAGGCCGGTCGCCGGGTGGTCGTCCTGGACGAGGCCGACAACCTCCACGGCAACGTGGACCGGGGCGGGTCGGCGGCGATCACCTCGCTGGTCAAGGAGGCCAGCCAGCCGATGATCCTCATCGCCAACGACTTCTACGAGATGTCCAACGGCCTCCGGAACGCCTGCCGGGAGATCGAGTTCCGCGACGTGTCCAAGCGGTCGATCGTCCCCGTCCTCCGCGATCTGTGCCGCAAGGAGGGCATCGAGTACGACGACGCCGCGCTCGACCAGATCGCGGAGATGAACAGCGGCGATCTCAGGGGCGCGATCAAGGACCTCCAGGCGATGGCCGAAGGTCGCGACCGCATCGGCGCCGACGACGTGGTCACCGGCGAGCGCGACAAGACGGAGGGCGTGTTCGACTACCTCGACACGGTGATCAAGGAGGCCGGCGCCGAGGAGGCGCTGAAGGCGTCCTACGACGTCGACGAGACGCCCGACGACCTCATCAACTGGATCGAGGACAACATGCCCAAAGACTACGAGGGCGAGGAGCTGGCGATCGCCTACGACTTCCTGTCGAACGCCGACGTGTGGCTGGGCCGGGTGCGCGCGACGCAGAACTACACGTTCTGGCGGTACGCCGGCGACAACATGACCGCGGGCGTCGCCGCGGCCCGCCGGGAGCCCAAGGGCGGGTGGACCCGCTACGGCCCGCCGAGCTACTGGTCGAAGCTCGGTCGCTCGCGGGGGACCCGGAACAAACGGGACTACATCGCCCGGCGGATCGCCGAGGCCGGCGGCGTCAGCATGTCGACCGCCCGCCGCGAGATCCTCCCCCATCTGTCGGTGATGACTCACCACTGCAAGAACCGCGAACTCACCGTCGCGATGGCCGCGAAGTACGAACTGGACGCCGAGCACGTCTCCTTTATCACCGGCAGCGGCGAGGACACCAACAAGGTCCAGTCGATCGTCGAGGACGCCGAGCGCCTCCGAGAAGAGCGGGCCGTCGAGAACGCCGGCGGCGCCTTCGAGAACGCCCGGGCCGGCGACGGCGAGGCTCCCGACGCGGGGACCGACGACGAGGTCGACGGCGGACCCGGGCAGGCGGCGCTCGACGGGACCGGCGGGTCGGCCGACGAGGACGGCGGCGACGAAGCGACGGACGAGACGGACGCCGACGACGACTCGCAGTCGGGCCTCACCGACTTCATGTAGCGGCGGTCAACTGCCCGGAGCCGCGGCCTCACTGTCGCCACCGTCGGAGCGCCAGCCCCGGTAGAGCAGGTAGATCCCGGCAACGAGAGCGGCGATCGCCAGCGCGTCGAGCCCGTAGTTCAGCGGCGTTCCGGTCGGGATCGGACCGTCCTCGGTGACCTGAATCAGTCCGTAGGCGAGCCACGTGAGACACATTCCGACGTAGATCCGTAGCTTCCGGTCGGATATCTCGCCGCGCCGGTACCGGACCGCGAGCAGTCCCGTCAGGAGGAGGTACGCGACGACGAGGGCGTGGTCGACGATCTCGGGGACCATATCGGGGTCGTTGGTCGGACGGCGATAACTGTCTGTCGGTAGAATAGTCGCGCGAGGCCGCGGTCAGTCCGCGCGCTGGGTATCGAACCCGCCCGTCTCGACGACGGTGCGGTTGGTGACGACGGAGAGGCCGACGACGAGGGCGGCGAGGAGGAACGTCGTTCCGGTCCCGACGGTGTCGGGGACCCCCCAGAGGTGGCGGCTCAGCACCATGTCGGCGTAGCAGACGAGCGCGCCCGCGGCGGCGACCGACCGGAACCGCAGGAGGCTCGCGGGGTCGACGGCCGACTCGCTCCAGACGAGCAGCGCGACGAACGCGGCCAGGAGGGCGAACGAGACGGCGTAGTAGGCGATCTGGTTGGTCGGCTGGTGGGCGAACACCGGGACGAACTCGAAGATCGCGTGGAAGGCGACGAGCCCGCCGCCCAGGCCGGCGACCGTGCGGATCCACTGGACGCCCGGCGCACCGTAGATCCGGGCCGTGGCGTAGACGAGCAGCGTGAAGATGGTCGTCGCGGTCGTGAAGTGGGCGGTCATGATGGCCGGGTTGAACCCGCGGGGGAACATGCCGCCCGCCGTCGTGGTCACGCCGCCGAGGACGATCTGGATCGGAAGGATCGCGATGGCGGCGGTGACGGCGTAGCGGACGCGGCGGTCGTCCTGCCAGCGCCAGACGCCGTAGAGCCACCCGAGCAGGAGGAAGCCGACCACCATCGCGAAGAACCGGTGGATCCACTCGAAGAAGCTCGCCCAGTTGGCGGGAAAGAGGCCCAGCCAGCCATCGCACAGCGGCCACTGGGTCCCGCAAGAGAGCCCACCGCCGGTCGAACCGGTGTGCAGGCCGAGCAGGATGAGGACGAACGTCAGCGCCGTCGTGACGCCTGCGAGAGTCCGGAAGCGTCGGCTCATGCCCGCCGCTTGGACGCCCACGGACTTTACTCCCCTCATTTGCTCGTCTCTCCCACCCGACGGGCAGCAGCCGCCGAAGGGGACTGGCCCGTGGGACCGACCCACACCGGTGAACGGTATCCCGGCATCGTTCCCGGTCACCGAACGCGCTCTGCCGAGCGATCGCGGCTTCGCGGCCGATCGACGGCGATATCGGGCCGCTCCGTAGTTCGACGAACGACGTTCTTCCGGTCGTCATTTGGCCCAACGCGAAAGTTTTTGCCGGTCCCGTCCGCGGATCGGATATGGGACTCGACGAGGACGCGCTGGAGTATCATCGCACAGAGCCGCCCGGGAAACTGGAGATCGCGACGACCAAGCCGACCAACACCCAACGAGACCTACAGCTGGCGTACTCGCCGGGCGTCGCGGCGCCGTGTCTGGAGATCGACGAGAACCCGGCCGACGCCTACGAGTACACGGCGAAGGGCAACATGGTCGGCGTCGTCTCCAACGGGACCGCCGTCCTCGGACTCGGCGACATTGGTGCCCAGGCCTCCAAACCCGTGATGGAAGGCAAGGGCGTCCTGTTCAAGCGTTTCGCCGACATCGACGTGTTCGACGTGGAACTCGACGAGCACGACACCCAGGCCTTTATCGACGCCGTCGCCGCGATGGAGCCGACCTTCGGCGGGATCAACCTGGAGGACATCAGCGCCCCGGAGTGTTTCACGATGGAGGAGCAGCTCCGCGAGCGGATGGACATCCCCGTGTTCCACGACGACCAGCACGGCACCGCAATCATCTCCGGCGCCGCGCTGCTCAACGCCGCCGAGATCTCCGGCAAGAGCCTCGAAGACATGCGGATCGTCTTCTCCGGCGCCGGCGCCAGCGCCATCGCGACCGCCCGCTTCTACGTCTCGCTGGGCGCGAAGAAAGAGAACATCCTGATGTGTGACTCCTCGGGGATCATCACCGAGGAGCGGGCCGAGGCCGGCGACCTCAACGAGTACAAGCGCCAGTTCGCCCGCGACGTGCCCGAAGGGGACCTGGCGGACGCGATGGACGACGCCGACGTGTTCGTCGGGCTCTCGATCGGCGGCATCGTCGACCAGGAGATGGTCCGGTCGATGAACGAGAACCCGGTCATCTTCGCGATGGCCAACCCCGACCCCGAGATCACCTACGAGGACGCCAAGGACGCCCGCGACGACACCGTCATCATGGGAACCGGTCGCTCGGACTATCCCAACCAGGTCAACAACGTCCTCGGGTTCCCGTTCATCTTCCGCGGCGCCCTCGACGCCCGCGCCACCGACATCAACGAGGAGATGAAACGCGCCGCCGCCGAGGCGCTGGCCGAGCTGGCCCGCCAGGACGTGCCCGACGAGGTCGTCAAGGCCTACGGCGACCAGCCGCTGCAGTTCGGCCCGGAGTACATCATCCCCAAGCCCGTCGACCCGCGCGTCCTCTTCGAGGTCGCGCCCGCCGTCGCCGAGGCCGCGATGGAGAGCGGCGCCGCCCGCCGCGAACTCGATCTGGACGAGTACGTCGAACGGCTCGAAGCCCGCCTCGGGAAATCGCGCGAGATGATGCGGGTCGTCCTCAACAAGGCCCAGAGCGACCCCAAGCGGCTCGCCCTGGCGGAGGGCGCCAACGAGAAGATGATCCGCGCCGCGTTCCAGCTCCAGGAGCAGGGCATCGCCGAGCCCGTCCTCATCGGCGAGCGCGAGGAGATCGAGACGACGCGGGCGGATCTGGGGCTGGAGTTCGAGCCCGAGATCGTCGACCCCGAGAACGGCGACTACGAGGAGTACGCCGAGCGCCTCTACGAACTGCGCCGTCGCAAGGGGATCACCCGCAGCGAGGCCTCCGAACTCATCGAGAACGACACCAACTACCTCGCGAGCGTGATGGTCGAGCAGGACGAGGCCGACGCGATGCTGACCGGCCTCACTCATCACTACCCGTCGGCGCTGCGCCCGCCGCTGGAGGTCATCGGCACGGCGCCCGACGCCGACTACGCGGCCGGCGTCTACATGCTGACGTTCAAGAACCAGGTCGTCTTCTGCGCGGACACGACGGTCAACCTGGACCCCGACTCGGACGTGCTCTCGGAGGTCACGAAACACACCGCGAGTCTCGCCCGTGACTTCAACATCGAGCCCCGCGCCGCCCTGCTGTCCTACTCGAACTTCGGCAGCGTCGAGAACGAGGGCACCGCGAAGCTCCGCGACGCCGTGGGGGACCTCCACGACGACCCCGAGGTCGACTTCCCGGTCGACGGCGAGATGCAGGCCGACACGGCCGTCGTCGAGGACATCCTCGAGGGTACCTACGACTTCGCCGACCTCGAAGACCCGGCGAACGTCCTCGTGTTCCCGAACCTCGAAGCCGGCAACATCGGCTACAAGCTGCTCCAGCGACTGGGCGGCGCCGACGCCATCGGCCCGATGCTGGTCGGCATGGACAAACCCGTCCACGTCCTCCAGCGCGGCGACGAGGTGAAAGACATCGTCAACCTGGGCGCGGCGGCCGTCGTCGACGCCCAGCAGCAGGAAGAAGCAGAGTAAGCGTCCGGCGCCGGAGGCGCCGAACGGCGCGAATCGCCGTTCGAACCCACGTTCGCAGGCTCGCGTGGACGCCGGTTTACCGCCCGAACGGAGTCCTCGTGGGTGACCTGAGCGCCCTCCCGAAGACGGCTGCAAAAGACATACGTGTGATAGCTCCGACCTGACGGCCATGAGCGATGGACAGGACCGTCGACGTCTCGGGCTGGCCGATGCGCGCCGTCCGGTACGTGTTGACCGGGTGCTACGCGTTCGGGACGCTGTTCGTCCTGTCGTTTTTCGTCTGGAGAGCGCTCACCGCGCTCGGTGTCGCTGTCCCGCACCGCGACGGAGCGGTCTGGCCGGCGGTGTTCGCCGTCGTCTGGGCCGCGCTGACGGTCGAGTGGATTCGAGTGCTCCGCAGAGCGAGCGGTGACTGGTGGGGACCGATCCCGCGCGAGCAGTACCTCGGTCGGTTCGCTGGGGCGGGCGGGCTCGCGAGACACAGCTGGGAGCGGGCGATCGATCAGTTACCGGACGACGACGAGCGTGAGCGGTGATCAGTCGCTCGCGCTACCGCGGTCGGCCCGCGAGGGGGGCGGATAGCGGTCGTCGCCGGTGCCGGCCGGTGATTCGGGGAGGACACAGCGGTCGGGTTCGCTGTTGACGTGGGCGTACTCGTCGGGGGCGTTGGCGAGCGGGTGAGCCGGGTTGTACCCGCTGTCGATGCGGGCGGCGCGGATCTCCGCGAAGTCGCGCAGGCGAGAGCTGATGCCCCGCCAGTGGAGACCGATGGCGGGGGGGTGGGTCACCGAGTGCGTCGGCTTCAGTTCCGGGTCGCGGTCGGTCAGCACCGCGGCGTTGAGATTCTCGGCGAGGACGTCGTGGTCGATGAGGACGCCGACGCTCGCGTCGGCGGGCGAGCGGGCAGCGAGCACGTCGAGACCGAGGTGCAGCGCCCGGTACTCGGCGACGTTGTTGTCGGGCGCGCGGTTGGGGACGGACAGCCGCGCGACGCGCTCGCCGTCGCGTGTCTCGATGACGACCCCGAGCCCGCCGGTGAACTCGCGGGCGTCGTCGCCGGGGGCGGTGCCACCGGCGGCTCGGTAGGAGCCGTCGGTAGCGAGATAGAAGTCCCGGTGGTGCGTACGAGGCGGGTGGGCGATGTGCGGCGTCGGTGCCTCGTCGAACAGGTCCCGAAGAGTCGGCCGGCCGTAGGCGGCCATACCAGCCCTTGGTGACACGGTAATTTAAACGTACGGGGGAATTCGGGACCTGGCCTCGTCACGGTCGGTCGGTTTCGACCGCTCGGCCGGGCGAGCCGCGACGCACGGGCCGTTCGGCCCGAACTGTTGGTGCGGGATTCCGACCCGAAAGGTTCAGGCTGTCTCGTCCGAACCACAGACCGTGTCGACCTACCGGAACCTGGGGCTGTTTCTGGTGCTCTCGGCGCTGTGGGGCTCGGCGTTCATGGCGATCAAGGCGGGACTGTCGGCGTTCCCGCCCGTCCTGTTCGCGGCGCTGCGGTACGACGTGGCCGGCGTCGTGATGCTCGGATACGCGGCCCTGCGGGCCGACAGGTGGTATCCGCGGGGCCGCGACGAGTGGGCGACGGTCGCCGTCGGTGCCGCCCTGATGATCGCCGCCTACCACGCCTTCCTGTTCGTCGGCGAGCAGGGCACGACCAGCGCCGCCGCGGCGGTCATCGTCAGCCTCTCGCCGGTGCTGACGACGGTGTTCGCCCGCGGACTGCTCCCAGAGGAGCGACTCTCGGCGGTCGGCGTCGTCGGTATCGCTCTCGGACTCGTCGGCGTCGTCGCCGTCGCCCAGCCCGACCCGGCGACGCTGCTGACGCGGGAGACGCTGCCGCAGTTGCTCGTGTTCGCCGCCGCGCTCTCGTTCGCACTCGGGAGCGTCGTGACCACGTACATCGACGCGAGCGTCGAGATCGAGACCATGGAGGCGTGGTCGATGCTCGGCGGCGCCGGCCTGATGCACGGGGTCAGTCTCGGGCTGGGCGAGTCGTTCGCGGCGATAACGTGGTCGTCGACCGCGCTGTGGTCGCTGACCTACCTCTCCGTCGGTGCCAGCGCCGCCGGTTTTCTCATCTACTTCGACCTGCTGGAGCGACTCGGCCCCGTCGAGATCAACCTCGTCTCCTACGTGGCGCCGTTGTTCGCCGCCGTCACCGGCTTTCTGTTCCTGGAGGAGGTCGTCGACGGCTGGACCGCGGCGGGCTTTTGCTGTATCTTCCTCGGGTTCGTCCTGATCAAGCGCCGGGCGCTCGGCCGGGAGATCCTGCGTCTGAGAGCGGCGATATCTGCGGGTGAGGAGTAGCGACGACAGGTCGCACATGGACGCGAGAGCGGCGGACCCGAGCGGTTGGTCGCCCTGCCGGAGGGGTGCCGGGCGACCGCTCGACGGATCAGTCGCGGTAGTGCGAGTGGCCCACGAGCAGTGCGACGACGTTCAGCGCCAGCAGTGCGACGAACGCGTCGGTGTACGGCTCGGCTGACAGTCCCGTCGCCAGCAACAGCGGCAAGTGGAGGAACGGCAGTGCGACGGCCGCCCAGAAGGCGGCACCGGTGATCGGTGCGACGACGCTCTTGCCGACGTCTGAGACGCCGACGTCGGCCGTGTCGAGCGATGACGTGAGTTCGGACGAGCGACTTGACATGCGGGGGAACCTCGTACTTCCACGATAGCCCGGTATTACCTTATAACCGTCCGAGACTTCCGGTTATTTCACAACGTTTCACACGAACGTCGCGCGCGTATGGACGTTTTACCATTCCCCGTGTTCGTTTCATCACCGGCGGAGAAACGGCGAGACGTTTTATCGAGGCCGCAACGCCGTTCTCGTCGATCCATTGATGAATGCCGTGGGCTACGTTGACGAACGTACGCGTTCGGGCGGTCGGCTCACCCGAGCAGTGACACCGTGACTTCGTGCGGGCCGTCGGGCGTCTCGACGGTGGCGGTGTCGCGGACGTGTTCGACGACGGCCTCTCGCCAGGCCGCGACGGCGTCTTCGTGGCGGTCGTGGTGCCGTTCGACGGTGTACTCGGTGTCGGGTCGGGCCCGGAGTTCGTCCTCGGTGTCGGCCGGCCGCGGGTAGGTCGGGGCCGTGTCGTCGAGCAAGGCCTCCGGATCGACGTGCAGCGGCGCCGGCGACTCGTCGTACTCGCCCGTCGCGACGTGCAGGCGAGCCCGCATCCGACCGCTGAACGGCGGCGTCGCCCGCAACACGACTGGCCGGTCGCGCTGTGCCTGGGCTTCCAGGGCGGCGATCACGTCTTCGGCGGTCACCGCCAGCGCCCGGATCCGGCGTGGGTCGTCCGACTCCCTTTCCATCGACGGACACCAGGGGGTTCGGCGACATAACGCCGTCGATGGGGCGAGCCGACCGGTCGAATCTGCGGTTTCCCGGCGTCGACGCGGTCGGATCGCGCCGTCAGTCCGAGCTGGTTTTCACACGTGATAATCTATGGGGTGGTTTTATCCGCTGGTTCCTCTGATATTCGATAATCCGTCCGTCGAATCCACGGGACTCACGATGACAACGCCGAACCGCAACTCCGGAGACGAAACCGTGCTCGTCGTCGACGACGAGCGCGACATCGCGGACCTGTACTCGACTTGGTTGGCCGAGGAGTACGAAGTCAGGACAGCGTACGGGCCCCACGAGGCGCTCGACAAGGCCGACGAGGCGGTCGACATCGTCTTTCTCGACCGGCAGATGCCGGAGATGAACGGGGACGAGGTCCTCGAGGCGCTGCGCGAGCGTCGGCTCGAGTGTCGCGTCGTGATGGTGACCGCCGTCGACCCCGACTTCGACATCGTCGAGATGGCGTTCGACGACTACCTGACCAAGCCGGTGATGCTCGACGACCTCCACGGCGCGGCCGAGCGGATGCTCGACCGCGAGAGTTACGACGAGCGTATGCAGGAGTTCTTCTCGCTCGCCTCGAAGAAAGCGACGCTCGAAGCCGAGAAAGACTACGTCGAACTCCAGGACAGCGAGGAGTACGAGGAGCTCGAATCCGAGGTGGAATCTCTCCGCGAGGAGGCCGACCAGACCGTCTCGGACCTCAGCGAGGCCGAGGACTTCGAGACGCTGTTCCAGGAGTTCCCCGGCGACGCCTGACGGCGTCACCGCCGGTTCGCTCTTCCTCGGGTCGCGGCCGCTCACGCGGCGTTCCGGTCAGGGCCCGTACTCGGTTCCGGTTCGAAACGGTGCGATCGCCGCCGTCTGCTGGGCGACCCAGGCCAGTCGGAGGATGAACGCGAAGAGGACGGCCAGCGGTGCGACTCCCAGCAGGAAGCCGGCCGCCGCGACGGCGCCGAGGAGCCCGAGCGGGACGGTCGCCGCGCGCGACGCGTTGTAAAACACGAGCGTGCCCCCACACGCGAAGACGGCAGGGACGCCGACGTAGAGGAGCAGCCGGGAGAGGTACGCCAGCTCCTTCTGGACGTACACGGTTTTGAAGTACTTGCGACCGACGTCGATCTGGCGGAGCAGGCGCTCGGCCCCGTCGAGCGCGCGGCGGACGCCGTCGGGGAGGTCGTCGACCGTGTTTCGAACCGCGGTGATCTCGCGTAGCTGTGTCGCGTGGTCGGTCGAGAGCGTCGCTGCGACCACGGCGAACACCTCGTCGTTTCGGCCGTCGAGCGTCCGGTCGACGGTTCGAGCGTCGTCGGCCATCGACTCCGCCAGCGACCGGAGGCGTCGACGCGTGTCTCCGTCCGCCACGTCGCCGACAACGGTCCGGAGATCGCGGCTCCGCGCCGCGAGCGACTCGTGAAGCGAGTGGAGGAACGCCGACGGCTCCGCCGGGACAGCCGCTGCTCCCGTCGCGTCGGCGGCGTCGCGTCGGAACTCGATCGTCTCGTCCAGGGTGGACCGCAGCGATCCCGGCGATCCGAGTTCCCGCGAGAGGACGAGCTGATTGATCGAGAGCACGACCGTCACGAGCGTGAGGTTGCCGGTCAGGAGCGAACTGAAGAGGAAGTACATCGGGCTCCCCCGGGCTAGCGGGGCGGGTCCGTAGGCGGCGACGACGGGACCGAGAGCGACCGCCATCGCGGCGACGACCCCCGCGGCGACGGCGAGACGGTTCCCCTCCAGCAGGAACCAGTTCGCGAACCCGTCGCGGCCGATCTCGGCCGTCGAAGAGCCGCTGTCACTCATCCGTCCCGGGTACGCGACACGGCCGGATAGTCGCTCTGCCTCCATATGCGGTGGTGTGGGACCGGGGACAGCCGATCCGAAAGGGTGCAGTATCCGCCGGCAGGGGGTCTGCGAACCGCCGAATCACCGGCACGGTCTTCCGGAGTTCGGGGATCGATTCGGTTCAGGCGGTCGCCTCGTAGCCGGCTCGCCGGGCCGTCGTCGCGGAGACTGTCTTCGGCGTGTTCGCGCTCCCGCTCGGGGTGTCGGTCCTGTACGACGCCTGTCGACGGGCGAACGACGGCTGATCCTCCGCGAACGCGAGCGCGGTAGCTCTCACGGGGGTCGCTGCGTCGGAAAATGCCCGGGGAGGGCTCCGAACCCTCGATCTCCGCATGTCCCAGGTCCGAGGCTGACGGGCCTCGTGGGGGCATGCCGGCATGCCGCGCAAGGAAACCCTATGAGTGCGGCGCTATGTCCAGCTAAGCCACCCGGGCGCATTCCATCGTACCGCGGTATCGGTCTTTAACCTTCTCATCTCCGTCGGCGATTCGCCGCCAGCCCACCGCCGTCGCGTCGTTTCGGTGACCCGTTCGCGGACAGTGAGGCTCGCCCCCGGAGCGGTCGGCGGGTTCCCACCCCCGGATTTATACACCCGGACGGGTACACCTCTCCCATGGACATCCCGGACCTCGTCGAGGGGGCGCTCGAGGGCGAGGAGATCCAGGCCGGCGTCTCGCTCGGTGACGAGGACGCGGTCTGTCTCACACCGACGCGAACGCTCGTCTACCGCGGCGAAGGCCTGCTCAGCGACGAAGCGGTCGAGCAGTACTCCCACGACATCGAACAGCTGGCGGTCTCGGAGGGGCGCCGCAAGACGAAGTTCACGATGCAGTACATCGACGGCACGCAGTCGTTCACCGTCCCCGCCAACCGCGGCGAGAAGGTGCTCGAACTGTTCCTCGAAGGCGTCCTCAAGCTCGACGGCGTCATCGAACCCCGCGAGTCGCTCGCCGGCGTCTACCGGTTCAGCGAACTCACGCTCATCATCGCCGAGGGCCGGCTGATCAAACACATCGGCAGTCAGGTCTGGTCCGAGGACTACGAGGTGTACGCCTACGACGACGTGACGGGTCTGGAGTTCGAACGCGCCAGCGTCGCGACGAGCATCGCCCTCTCGGTCGCGGGCCGTCCCCAGCGGATCAAGGTCCCCAACGACAAGGCGCCCGTCGTCCGCCAGACGCTCGAACAGGCGCTCTTTGCCTATTACGACGTGGGCAACGTCGACGAACTCAACCGCGTCGTCGGCCCTGAGACCGACGCCGGCGGCGTCGACGCCGCGGGCGACGACGGCGGCGACGACTTCGCGTTCGGCGACGACTTCGACCCGCTGGTCAGCGACGAGGCCGACCTGACCGAGTCCGTCGACGCCGACGAGCGACTCGCCGAAGGCGACCCGCAGGCCGACGAGCGACAGACACGAGAACAGCGTCGACAGCCGGGCGGACAGCAGACCGACGCGGCCGGGGGTCAGCCGACAGGCGCGAACGCCGGTGGAACCGCCGACCCCTCGACTCGCAGGTCGGAGCCGGACACGGGGGCCGCGGCGGAGTCCGCACAGTCGAACGACGACCAGGCGACGAACGCGAGCGGTGGGGGAGCGTCGGGGCCCGAACCCTCCGACGGACCCGAGCCGAGCACCGAACCGGCGAACGCGGAACCGGCGCCGGCGTCGGAGCCGGTCGACACCACCCACCCGGACGCGAGCACGGCCGACGACCGGAAGACCGAGACCGCAACGGAGGCGACCGGGAGAGCCGACGCCCCGCGCGCGGACGCCCAGCAAGCGGACTCCCGACAGGCGGACGCCCAGCAGGGACAGTCTCAGCAGGCACCGTCGCAGCAGGCGGACGCCCGGCAAGCGAGCACCCAGCGCGTCGACGCCTCGGCCGGGCCCGCCGCGGGCTCGGACACTGTCGAGGGAGCGGACGACGCGGCGAAATCGGGAACAGCGGCCGATACGGGAGCGGTCGACGAACCGGAGCCCGCGCCGGTCACGCGCGAGGAGTTCGAGGCGATGGCCGAGCGGCTGGACGACCTGACAGACGCGGTCGACCGCCAGAACGAACTGCTCAAACGGCAACACCGCGCGCTGAAGCAACTGGTCCAGCAGCGCGACTCGGAGTAGGGTTCGGGCCGACGGCGGCGGTATCGGGGTGGCGAGACCGGTGGGGCGGTCAGTCCTCGTCGCGACCGGTGACTTTCCTGATACAGGAGGAGCCGAAGGGCCCGTGCTCGCCGGCGTCGAACTCGATGAAGTAGCCGGTCGAGATGCCGGCGCCGCAGCGCTGGCAGGTGAACTCCCCCTCCTTGCTCACCACGTCGCCGCCCTCGAAGCTGACGTAGTCACCGGTCGTCGGGACGACGGTGTCGCCCTCGCGCTCGACGATCCCGCGGCGCTCGGCGGTTTCGAGGATCTCGCGGGTGACGGCCGGATCGCGGGTCACCGTCTCGATCCGGTCGACGGCTTCGGCCAGCGACAGCTCGGCGTGTTCGAGGTGGGCGAGCAGTTCGACGCCGAGTTCGACGCGGTCGTCCACGTCCGTCGGTGGGGACGCCCGCGACGTAAGCGTTTCCGGCTCCTGCGCGGACCACAAGACTTGTGACCGCGCGGCCGAGACGGCGAGTGATGGCAGTCAGTCGGGCGACGCGCCGGCAGTTCGGCGGGCTGGGAGTCGCCGGCGCCCTCCTCGCGTGCGCGACGCTCGCCTTCTCGCCCGCCGCGGTGCTCGACTGGCTCGCGGGGCTGTCGGCGCACCCGTGGCAGTTCCTCGCGGTGCTCGCGGTGCTGTACGTCGCCCGTCCGTTCCTCCTCTGGCCGGTCAGCGCGCTGTCGCTGACGGTCGGCTACGTGCTCGGGGCGACCTACGGGATCCCGGTCGCGATCGCCGGGACGCTCCTCTCGAACACCGCTCCGTTCCTGCTCGCGCGCTACGCCCGGACGGACGTGGGCATCGTCGGCCTCACCAGCAGGTCGAGCGACCGGTTCGTCGAGACGACCGGCGAACTCCGGGGCGTGATCGCGGCCCGGCTCGCACCGCTCCCGGCCGACGTGGTCTCCACGGCGTCGGGGCTCTCCGAGGTCTCGTTCCGGGCGTACCTGCTCGGGACGCTGGTCGGCGAGTCGCCGTGGATCGCCGCCGAGGTGATCGCCGGCGCGTCGATGCACGCGCTCTCGGTCCACGGCCTGAGCCACAGCCTCGCGCTGTTCGCGGGCGCGACGACCGCGTCCGTGCTGCTGCTCGCCGGCCCGGCCTACCGGTTCGCCCGCGACGAGTGGGGCGTCGCGGTCGCCGAGTGAGCCGGGGCCGCTCAGTAGAACGTGTCCGCGCAGTCGTAGACGACGCCGTGCTCCGGGCAGACGTACTTGCAGTGGCGGTGAGTCATCGGCCGCTCGCAGACCGGGCAGGGCCGACCGCCGGCGTCGCTCATGTCTTCGCCTCGGACCGGTAGCGCTTGAGTCTTGTTCTCCGGTCGGATCTGGTCGGCGCTCCCGAACCGCTCCGGCGAACCCGAACGAATTCTAGAGAGAGTCCGAGCGGTTTTCGAACAACGCCTATCCGTGGGTAGCGGCCAGTGGGAGCCATGACAGGAGACACGCCGCTCGCGGACCGCTACCCGCCCGGCCTCCCCACCGCGGTCGTCGCCGTCGCGGCGGGCGTGGCGGGGCTGCTCGGGTCGTTCGCCGCCGCCGGGTTCGCGCCCGGGTTCGTCGTCGCCCCGGTCGAGAGCACGCTCTCGCGAGTGATGCCCGGTTTCCTCGTCACCTTCGCGATCACGGTGCTCGGGGACCTCGGACAGCAGCTCAACCTCGCGATGGCGGGGGCGGTCGTCGCGATACTGTACGCACAGGCGGTCGTCGTCTCGGTCACGGTCGGCCGGCGACTCGCGGAGCGCGCCGTCCCGCTGGTGGGCGGCCCGGCGATCGTCTGGGCGGTGACGGCCGTGCTGACCGGCCGCCCCGTCCTCTCGCTCGGCGCGGCGGTCGGCGTCGGTGTCGTCCTCGCCGTGACCGACCTCGCCGCGTCCCGCGGACCTGCGAGCGAACGGGCTCCGTCCGGCGGACGCCGGCGCGTGCTGACCGCCGTCGGCGCCGCAGTCGGGGCGAGCGCACTGGGGTACGTCGTCGGCCGCGACGGGACCGCAGCGGCCGGCGGCGGCCCGGACGGTGGCGACACCGGCGACGGCGACGGCGACCGCCCGCGCGGCGACCCCGCTATCTACGGCAACGTCGAAATCCCGACCTTCGACGCGGACGACCAGCTCGCCGCGGCCGCCGACCGGGAGTTCGACCTCGACGGGCTGGACCCGCTCGTCAGCGAGACGTTCTTCAACGTCTCCTACAGCTCGGTCTCGCCGACGCCCGACGCCGCCGAGTGGTCGCTGTCGGTCACGGGCGAGGTCGGCGAGGCGCTGTCCTACGACTACGCGGACCTCGCCGAGCGCGCGTTCCAGCACCGGTTCGTCGCGTTGCGCTGCGTCGGCGAGTCGCTCAACGGGAAGAAGATGGACACCGCCGTCTGGAGCGGCGTTCCCGTCGCCCCGCTGATCGAGGACGCGAAGCCGAACTTCGACTGTGACTGCGTCATGGTGCGGGCCGCGGACGGCTACTACGAGGAGTTCCCGCTGGAGGCCCTGGAGACCGGCTTCCTCGCCCTGGGGATGAACGGCGAGCCGCTCCCGCGGAGCCACGGCGCGCCCGTCCGCCTGCTCGTCCCCGGCCACTGGGGCGAGATAAACGTCAAGTGGGTCACCGAGATCGAGTTCCTCGAACGCGAGGCGGACGGCTACTGGGAGCAGAAGGGCTGGCACGGCACCGGTCCCGTCGAGACGGTCGCCAAACTCCACGCGACGACTCGAACGGACGACGGTACGATCGCGGTCGGCGGCCACGCCTACGCCGGGACGCGCGGTATCGAGCGCGTCGAGGTGTCGACCGACGGCGGCGACACGTGGGCCGACGCGGCGCTCACCGATCGGCTGTCCGGCGCAACGGGGGCGGTCGACGACCCGCCCGAGCACGCCGCGGACGCCTGGCGACAGTGGCGCTACACCTACGACCCGCCCGACGGGAGTCACGAGGTCGTCGTCCGGGCCACGGACGGGACGGGGACGGTCCAGCCGAGCGAAGAACGCGACGCCTACCCCAGCGGGGCGACCGGATGGGTGAGCGAGACGGTCGACCCGGGGAGCGTGTAGCGCGGTGGCGGACGGCACTGTAGGGGTCGTGGGAGGAACCAGCACGCCTAAATCGCAGGCGGGGGACAGGACGGAACGAGCGTCGATGGAGAAGGCACTCTGGTACTTGCTCGCCGGCACGCGCGGCGGCGAGAACCGCGCGCGGATCATCCGGTTGCTCGACGACCGGCCGCGCAACGCCAACCAGCTCGCCGAGGCACTCGACGTGGACTACAACACCGTCCGACACCACCTCGACGTGCTCCTCGACCACGACGTGGTCGAACGCGGCGGCGACGACTACGGCGCGATGTACTTCCTCACGGACCGGTTCGACCACCACCGCGAGGAGTTCGAGACCATAACCGACCAAATCGAGTGATATCATGGCGATGGGAACCTGGATCACCGTTGCGACCGCCCTCGCGGGGCTCAACGCCCTGTTACTGGTGGCGCTCGGTGCCGTCTGGCTGCGTAACTACCGAACGTTCGGCACCAACCTCATCCTCGGCCTGCTCGCCTTCGCCGGCGTCATGCTGCTGGAGAACCTCGTCGCGATCTACTACTTCTTCAGCATGGGCATGCTGTACGCCAGCGACCCCGTCGCCCAGCAGGCCGTCGCCGTCCTCCGCGCCCTGCAGTTCCTCGCGCTGCTCTTTCTCACGTACGTCACGATGCAGTGACCGCCCGCGCCGACCTCTCGCACCCGGAGAGTCGCGCCCCGACCCGTGGACTGAAAGCCCGCGCGGCCGATCGACCGCCATGGTACGCACCGCGATCAACCTCTACTCGGTCCGCGACCTGGACCTGCCGATGGACGAGATCCTCGACCGCTGCGCGGCCGCCGGCTACGACGGCGTGCAGTTCTCCGGCGGTTTCGGCGGCCTGTCCGCCCAGGAACTCGCCGACCACCTCGACGACCTGGACCTGGCCGTGACGGCGGCCCACGTCGACGTGGACGAGCTGGAATCGGACCCCGCCGAGGTCGTCGACTTCCACGAGACCGTCGGCGCCGACGGCGCGGTCGTCCCGTGGCTCGGCCCCGAACGGTTCGAGTCCCGCGAGGCCACGCTGGAGACGGCCGACCGCGTCGACGGGATGGCGGCTGACATGCAGGAGCACGGCTTCGACCTGCACTACCACAACCACGACCACGAGTTCGCCGCGTTCGACGACACGACGGGCTTCGAGGTGTTCGCCGACCACACCGACGCCCTGCTGGAGCCCGACGTGGGCTGGATCGAGACGGCGGGCCACGACCCCGTCGAGATCCTCGAACGGTACGGTGACGACATCGAGATCGTCCACATGAAGGACATGGACGACGGCGAGTTCTGCGAGATCGGCGACGGCGACGTGGACATGCAGGCCTGCGCCGACACGGCCCGCGAAATCGACGCCGAGTGGCTCGTCTACGAGCACGACCAGCCAGCGGACCCCGCCGCTTCCATCGACACCGGCGCGGAGTTCCTCGCCGACCTCTGACCAGCCCGACGACTCACTCCGTCTCGCGTTCCCGTCCGGCGTCCGAACTGGGCCCGGAGTCGCGCGACCCGCGATCGACAGCCGTCCGCTCACCGTATGCGTCCTCGGCGTCGGCGACCGACTCGGTTTCGAGCAGGCGCTCGACCCGGCGTTCGAACTCCGCCTCGTCTATCTCGCCGTCGGCGTAGCGTCGGCGCAACTCCGCGAGCGCGTCGGTCCGCGCGTCGTCGGACTCGGATCCGGACGCCGCGGTGCGGTCCTCGTACCACCCGGCGATCGCTCCCGAGAGCGGGAGGACGACAGCGAAGCCGACCACGAAGACGAGCCAGAAGTTCGAGACGCCGACCGCCATGAGCGCGAGACCGACGAGCAGCGTCAGCCCGACGACGGCGCTGCCGACCCGCGACGCGAAGTCCTCCTCGCCCTCCTCGAAAGCGGTGTTCACCATCCTCGCGCCCGAGAGCGTCGTGTCGGTCAGGTCCGCGTCGGCCAGGTTCGCGTTCGTGAGGTTCGCGCCGTCGAGGTCGGCGCGGGTCAGGTCCGCGCCGGTCAGGTCGGCGTTCGTGAGGTTCGCGTCGCTGAGGTCCGCGTCAGAGAGGTCCGCCTCGCTGAGGTCCGTGTTGACGAGGTTCGTCCCGCTGAGGTCCGCACCCGAGAGGTCCCGGCCGCTGAGGTCCTCGTTCTGCTGTGGCATTCTCTGCGGATAGGTCGCTCCCCCGCAAAAAAGTCGGTGATAGAATAGGTCGGCCCGGGCGCGCCGGGGTGTGACCGCGCCGTGGACGGACCACGACGACCAACCGTTAAGGGGGCTCTTCCCAATGCGGTGATATGGGTACGGCAGGGATCCGCCGGACCGTCGTCGTCGCTGTCGTCGTGACGGTGCTCGCGAGCACGCTCGCCGCCAGCGCCACTGCGGGCCTGTCCGGCGTCGACCGCTCGCGGCCGAACGCCGCGACACTCCCGAGCGACGGCGCCCTGGCCGCCGACACGACGGGACCGACGGCGCCGACCGAGCGGGTGACGACTGCCGTCACCGAGTCGGGCGGGTCGGCCGCCGCGGCCGCGACAGACGCGGTGTTCGCGGGTGCGCCGTCGAACATCACGGCGATTCAGGAACTCCGGTTGACGCCCGGAGAGCCCGGCGAGGTCACCGTCGTCCAGCGCTACCGGGTGCCCGACCGGGTGTCCTCGCTGAAGCCCGAACTGCCCGAGGCGGTGACCGTCACCGGGACGACGGGCTTCTCGCGCGGGAACGGAACTATCTACGAGTGGGACGGGGACACGACGACTCCGCGGATCACGTTCACGATGCGCGTCAACGAGACGGTCGAGCTCTCGGGTCCGGAGGGCGCACAGGGGCGGTACCTCTTCGTCGACGCCGGCGAGTGGGCGCTCTTTCGGCGCCCGGCGGTGCCGACGAGCTGGTCGTGGAGCGGTGCGGCCCCGGTCGGTATCACCCGCGAACAGACGGCTGCCGGAGAGGGCTACGTCGGCGAGTGGATGGTCTACCTCGGTGCGGTCGCGACGCGCGAGCGGACGGCCCACGGTCAGCGGTTCGAGCTGGTGCTGCCCGAGCGAGCGGCGCTGAGCGACTCGCCCGACGCGATCCTCGACTCGCTCGCGGGCGCCGGCGACCGCGTGCGCGTCGGGGACCGCGACCCCGTCGTGAACGTCTTCGCCGCGCCGACGACGACCGTCCGCTGGGGCGTTCGCGGCCTGCAGTACGGCGACCGCGACATGTGGGTCCGGGACGCCGAGCCGCTGGCGACCGCCGAGAACACCTGGCTCCACGAGTACGTCCACACCCGCCAGGGCTACGACGTGGCGCCCTCCGCGAAGTGGACGAACGAGGCGTTCGCCACCTACTACGCGGCCCTGCTCGCGTTCGAACAGGGCCGCGTCGACTTCGCGGCGTTCCGCGAGGCGCTGCGGCCGGGGACCGCCCGCCCGCAGTCCGACGCGATCCTGACCGAGCCGCGCTCGTGGGTCAACGCCGCGAACTACCTGAAGGGGAGCCTCGTCGCCGGCGACATCGACCTGCGGATACGGCTGGCGACCGACGGGAGACGGTCGCTCCAGGCGGTGTTCTCGGCCATGAACGCCCGCTCGGGGCCGGTCGACGCGCGGGCCGTCTTCGAGAGCGTCGGGACGGTCGCCGGGCCGGAGGTCCGTCGGGCGGCGGTCACCTACGCGGGCACCGAACGAACCCCGGACCTCTGGTCGGCCGACACGCACGCCCGGGCGTTCGCCTCGACGCCCGCGCTGGTCGAGGTCGGGATCGCGACCGAACCGGACGCCCTCGCGGTGAGCGGGCCCTACCGTAACGTGACCCGCACGGGGTCGGAGCTGACCCTCTACACCGGTGAGACGCTGGCGACGACCGGCGCGGTGACCAACGCGGGCGGCGCGCCCGGCGAGTACGAGGCGCGGTTCGTCGTCGACGGCGCGGTCGCGACGACAGAGAGCGGGACCGTCGCGCCCGGCGAACGCGTGACCTACCGGTTCGAGCGGACGTTCGACGAGGCGGGCGAGTACACCCTCGCCGTCGGTGGCGACCGGGTGACCGTCGAGGTGTACGAGCCGGCGGCGGCGACCGTGACCGCGCTCTCGGCCAACCGGACGGCCCTGTCGGGGCCCGGTGCGGTGGCGTTCACCGCGACGGTCTCCAACACCCACGGCGTGCCGGCGCGCGGGAACGTCACCCTCCGCGGTCCGGACGGCCCGATCGTCGACCGGCGAGTCGCGCTCGGCACCGGCGAGAACCGCACCCTGTCCGGCGTCGCCCGCCTCGAACGCGGCGAGTACGACTTCACCCTCGGGAGCGCCGACCCGCTGGTCGTGACCGTCGGCGACGTCGGTGGCGGGGGAGACGATTCGGGAGCCGCCGACGACGAGAGCGGTAGCTCCGGACTCGGTCCCGGGTTCGGGCCGCTCGCTGCCCTCGTCGGCCTCCTGGGCGCGTTCGCGTTGCTCGCCCGGCGACGGGAGTAGCGTCGCGAAACGGTCCGTGACCCCCTCTCACTCCTCGGCCTCGACCGCGTCGAGCACCGCCAGCGTCCGGTCGACGAGCGCGTCGGGAGTCCGCGCGAGGACGAAGGCGATCGGCTCGTTGCCGTAGCTCCCGCGGTCGACGACCGCCGCGGGCGTCCCGTCGACGGCGTCGAAGACCGCCCCGATCCCCCACTCGACCGAGTCGGCGCGGTCGTCGGCCGGGTCGAACTCCGCGACGGGCCCGTCGAGGCCCGCGAGCGCGCTCGCGACGGCGTCGTCGTAGCGGAGGTTCACCGCGTAGCGGAGATCGGGGTCGCGCTCGCGGGCGGCCACCAGGAGTCGCGCGACGTGGGTCGACGCGCCGAACCGGACGCCGCGGTTGGGTTCGGCCCCCGAGCGCGTCCGTGTGATCCGGCCCTCGACGGCGGCGGTCTCGTCCGGTCGCTCCGCGTAGGGGGTCGCGCCGGCGACGTTCGTCCCGACCTCCGGGACCAGCGGACCGACGTTCCGGTCGACGAACGCGCGGACGACCCCCTCGACGGCCTCGGCGGTGTCGTCGCGGGCCGCGCGGTCGCGCAGTTCGACCGCGTGGTGGACCGCGCCCGGCCCCTCGCCCACGTCGAGGTTGTACCGGACCGCGCGGGCGAGCAGGTCGATACCCGACGCGACGGCGTCGACGAGGTCGTCGCCGCGGGCCAGCCGGGTCGCGATGGCCGACGAGAGGGTACAGCCCGAGCCGTGAGTCGCCTCGGTGTCGACACGCGGGTGGCGAAACGCCTCGACGCTGTCGCCGGTGACGAGCACGTCGACCACGTCTTCGGAGTCGCCGCTCGCGACGTGGCCGCCCGTGACGAGCGCGGCGTCGGCGCCCGTCTCGACGAGGCGTTCGCCGGCCTCGCGGGCTTCGGCCTCGCTCTCGGGGTCGATCCCCGTCAGGACGGCCGCCTCGTCGGCGTTGGGCGTGACCAGCGTCGCCTCGGCGATCAGGGCCGCGTAGGCGCCCTCGGCCTCGCTGGCGAGCAGCCGATCGCCCGAGGCGGCGACCATCACCGGGTCGACGACCGCCGGCGCCGCGGTCGCTCGCACTCGGTCGGTGACCAACTCGACCACGTCGGCGGTGGCGAGCATCCCGGTCTTGACCGCTGCCACGTCGAAATCGGAGACGACCGCCTCGCACTGGGCGTCGATCTCCTCGGCCGGGAGGACGTGGGTGCGCTCGACGCCGGTCGTGTTCTGGGCGGTGACGCTGGTGACCGCCGTCGTCCCGAACGCGCCGCCGGCCTCGATCGTCTTCAGGTCGGCCTGGATGCCGGCGCCGCCGCCGGAGTCGCTACCCGCGATGGCAAGGACGACCGGCGGCGAGACCGGCGCGTCGCGTCGTGTCATGTCCGGGTGTTGCCCTGCCGACACCAAATGACTGACGAGAGACGACGCCCGTGGGCGACGACGGGCGCGCGGTGTCGGCCGAGCGACGACCGCGCACTGTTGCGGCAGGCGCCTGGCAACTACACACTAACGCCCGCCGACCGTGGTGTCGACCATGGAACTGGAACTGGCCGAGCTGGGGGAGTACCTCGAGCAGTTCGACTACCCCGTCGAGCGTGACGACCTGGCGGGCGCCTGCGAGGGCGTCGAGGTCCAACTCGCCGAGGGCGAACGGAACCTCGGGGACCTGCTGGGCGGCGCGAGCGCGGACCGCTTCGACTCGGCCGACGACGCCTACACGGCGGTCCAGAACGACCTCCCGCGCGAGGCCGTCGGCGAACCCTACCAGTCCGAGGGCGAGGGGGACTGAGCGCCCCGACGCGGTCGCGCCCCGCGGCCGTCCGGCCGGCTTCAGCGCGCGTACGCCTCGAAGGGATTGTCGTGGGTGAGCCGCCGAACCGTCGCTTCCTCGACGCCCGCCGCCCGGAGCGCCGGCAGGAACGTCTCCGTGAGATACGTGTACGGTTTCTGCTCGCCGCCGTCGGGCTCGGAGGGGTCGTACCAGCCCCGGTCCTGACTCAGGAGGACCCGGTCGGTGTCGCCCGCGTCGACCAGCCGACGAACCCGGTCGACGTAGTCGCCGTCGGCCTGGTCGTCGCCGCCGATCCAGTCGAACTCGACGTAGGCGCCGCGCTCGGCGACCTCGCGGTGGTAGCGCTCGTCGTCGGCCTGGGCGTGGATCCAGATGAACCGCTCGGGGTCGTAGCCGACCGCCTCGATGACGTCGAGCTGTTCGTGGACCACGTCGCCGTGGAGCGTGTGGCTGCCGATGGCCGCGCCGGTTCGCTCGCCCGCGCGGGCCGCGGCCCGCAGGATCGTCTCCTCGTCGGCCGACAGGCCGGTCGGGTCGTCGTCGTCGGTGCTGACCTTGATCCACGCCGCGCGGACGCCCGTGTCGTCGACGCCCTCCGTGAGGTCCTCGACGAGCCACTCCGTCAGCTCGTCCTCGCTCGCGTCGCGCGCCCACTGGGGGATCGACGGTTCCTGATAGATCCCGGTCGGGACGACGATCGGGAAGTCGGTCGCCTCGGAGACCGCCAGATCGATGTCGACGCGGCGGCCGACGCCCTCGGGCGTGGCTTCCACGAGCGCCGTGACGCCCGACTCGCGGGCGCGTTCGATCTCCGGCGCCATCACGTCGACCACGTCGTCGGGGTCGGCATCGCGCCAGTTTTCCGCCGCCATCGGCCCGAGGTCGACGAAGACGTGCTCGTGCGGGAGTATCAACCCGAGGTCCTCGCGGCTCAGCGACCCCTGCGTCGTGTGAAGCTCCATGCGGTCCGGCAGGTCCGCCAGGGCCGTAACCCCTCGGCCACCGGCGAGTCCGGCCACGACCCCGAACCCCGGCCCGCCGGACGGTCGCGGTCGAGACTAAGCTCCCTTATACTATATTGAGGATGGGTACCACACCCACGGTAAGGTTTAACTCCCTGAGTGACTGCTATCGAAGCGAGCGATGTCCGAGACGCAGCGGCCAACCGAGCGCGCAGCGGAACAGTGCGGGAGCTTCGAGACCATCGACGGCGACCTGGTCATGTACGACCGGGAGAACGCCAACGCCTGGATCCAGACCAGCTACGCGATCGACTTCGAGGACGTGCGCGCCACCGGACCGGCCGAGTAGCTCCTTCTCGTACGGATCGTTGCAAGGGTTTCCCGGGAACGACCGCACGTACTCGTGCGGTCGATCCCGGGCTGTCTTGTAATAATCCGTATCAACCGACGGTTATCAGTGTCACGCCGCCGATAGCGAACGCCGCGGCGACCAGTCGGACGCGGACGTTCTCCTCGCCGAGGACGACCCCGCCGAGCACCACCGCGACGACCGCCTGCGTGTTGACGACCGGCGACGCCAGGCTCGCCGACAGCGTCGAGAAGGCCAACATCACGAAGTGCTCGGCGACGGCCAGCAGCAGGCCGACGGCGGCGAAGCGGGGCAGGTCCGCGCGGACGCCGCCGTCCGCCCGCTCGGGCCAGCGCCGGGCGGCCAGCGGTGCCAGGGCCAGCGGCACCGCCGCGAACATGACGAGGTTGAACGTCTCCGGCGGCACCCGAAGCTCCTGGGTCAGCACGCGCTTGCCCACGTCGACGACCCCGAAGATCGCCGCGCTGGCGAGCGCCAGTTGTGCGGGTCTGGAGTGGACCGCCCGGACGAACGGGTCCAGCAGCTTCCCCGGTTCGTAGTTGGCGACGTACACCGCAGCGGTCGCGACGACGACGCCCGCGACCTGGACCGCCGACAGCCGTTCGTTCAGGAAGACGACTTCGATCGGCAGGACGAACACCGCGACGATCTTGCTGATCGGCGCGACGTAGGACACGTCGCCGACCGCGATCGCCCGGAACGAGGCGAGGAACGCGAGGATCGACCCGCCGACGGTGAGGACGAACATCCCGACGCCGGCCGTACCGAACCCGGCCGGGAAGAGGTCACCGTCGCTCGCGACCGCGGCGATCGGCAGGTACCACAGCAGCGACATCGCGAACGTGACCGTGACGTACACCGTCGAGGGGTAGTCGTCGAAGTACCGCTTGATGCAGAACAGGTAGACGCCGAGGATCAGCGACGCCGCGACCGCGTAGACCAGTCCCGGTTCGAGCCCGAACACGGGCGAGGGTTCGTGCGGCCGCTAAAGAGCGTTCCCGTCCGTCCTCGCTCGTGATAGCGAGTCGAAACGCCGTCGGCGATCCCTACATGTGGAGGACACGGGCCGCTACACGCCGGGGACGCCGACGCCGGAGAAAACCCCGAGTCCGAGCGGTCCGAGGACAGTGAACACGACGACGAGCGTCAGCCACGCGACCACCGCGATGGCCGCCGCTTCGACCCAGCCGCCGTCGTACATCACGTTCAGGACGCCGAGGTAGGCGACGAACGTCAGCGCCGGCCCCAGAAGCGGGATCCAGCCGAAGAAGGTGCCCACCAGCGCCCAGACGAGCGAGCCGAATATCGCCGCCGTGACGGCCTTCTCGTAGCTGCTGCCGCCGCCGACCAGTTCCGCGCCGACGTAGATGCCGATTCCGCCGACCAGTACACCGACGACGAACGTGACCAGCCCCGTGATCAGTCCCATGCCCGAGGACACGATCCGCTCGCTGAAAAAGGTAAGCGTCGGGAGGTGTTCGAACGGAGTGCAGCGCGCGGGTCGAAGGAGCGAGCGGGTCGAGCGCGTTCAGCCCACCCCGCCGCGTGTGCCCGAGACGATTCTCACCCGAGGAACGGCAGACTGCCCTGGGTCATGTACACCATGTCGAGGACGAGCACCAGCTGGAGAGCGCCCTGGACGGCGCCGAGCATGGCGTTCTGTTTGCCGATGGCGGCGATGACCGAGGCGTCGGGGTCGGCGGAGATCATCTCCAGGTACATCCGCACCTCGCCGGGCATCAGGAAGCCGAAGCCCTGGACGGTGAGGATCGTGACGATGACCAGCGCGACCACGACGGTCGGCTCCGTCATCTGGAACTCGCCGATGGTGGTCGCGACCCACGCCAGCGAGCCGACGGTCGCGACGGCGAACACCGCCTGCCAGCGCCGGTCGCGGTAGCAGTCGAGTCGCGTGCCGATCAGCAGCAGGACGGGGATCGAGTTCGCGGCGGTAAACAGCGCGAGCCACGGCTCGGCGTGGGTGAACACGCCGATCCGCTGGGCCAGCGCCAGTCCGGAGGCGATGGTGACGGTGGCCAGCGACGGGAGGAAGAAGGCGGTCTTGGGGGTCAGCCGCCGGAAGACGGCGGCGGACTGCTCGTCGTCGAGGCCACCGACGACCGGCCCGAGGACGGCGCCGATGAAGATGTCCGTGCCCGTCCACAGCACGCCCGCCATGACGTGGACGTAGGTGTGGTTCTGGACCGATGCGACCGTGAGCGCGTAGCCGAGGGCGGCGAGCGGCAGGACAACGACCGCGACCGCGAACGCGGGGTTCGCCCGTCGCCCGAGGCCGCCCACCGTGCCCCTGATCGTCGTCGTCGACACATCACCCACAACATGGAATATCCCTGTTAAATCTACGCATGGCCGCAACGTCGACCGGTGGTGCGGGCCGGTGACACGGACGTCACCGGTCGCTTTTGTCCTTCCGACCGCAATCGAGTGGCATGAGCGACACCGAGCGCGAGACGGAGACCGCACGGCCGATCGGGATCTACTCCGACTACGTCTGCCCGTTCTGCTACCTCGGGCGCGAGTCACTCGCGCAGTACCAGCGCGAGCGCGACGAGCGCCTGGAGATCGACTGGTACCCCTTCGACCTGCGGGCGGACAAGCGCCGCCCCGACGGCTCCATCGACCACGCCGTCGACGACGGCAAGGACGAGGACTACTTCGAGCAGGCGAAGCAGAACGTCGAGCGGCTGCAGGCGGAGTACGGCGTCGAGATGAGCCTCGACCTCTCGCGGGAGGTCGACTCGCTGCCCGCGCAGGTCGCCTCCTTCTACGTCAAGGAGACGTATCCCTACGAGCGGTGGCTCGCCTTCGACGAGGCGATCCTCGACGCGCTCTGGCAGGACGAGCGGGACATCGGCGACGCGGACGTGCTCGCGGACCTGGCGGGCGACGTCGACCTCGACCCCGGGGAGATCCGCGACGCGGTCGACGACGAACAGTGGCGCGAGCGGGTCACCGAACGGTTCGACGCGGCCCGGCGGGAGGGCGTGACGGGCGTCCCGACGTTCACCTACGGCGAGTACGCGGCCCGCGGCGCGGTGCCGCCGGAGCACCTCCGGCGGCTGGTCGAAGGGAACTGACCGCGCCGCGGATCCGTCGATTCGGGCCCGCCCGCCAGTACTTACTACCGCGGGCTCGCAGATGACGGTAATGCCCGTCAGGGAGCACGCGTCGAGACACGACCGGATCGCCGAGTTGCCGCTGGTCACCGAGTCGGCGACGGTCGTCGAGCGGGAGGCGATGGACCGCGACCGGACGGAAGAGGTCCGGAACGCCGTCGACCACTGGTTCGAGCGGAAGGGGCTGGCCGACCGCTACGAGCGCGTCACCGACTACGACGACTGGGGGACCCTCGTCGAGGAACTGCGCGCCGACGGCTACGCGGGGTTCGCGCGCCGGTGTGCGACGCTGCTCGAACGCTACGAGCGACCGCATCCGATGCTGGTCCGCATCGCGCTCGAACCCGACGACGACTTCGAGTACCTCGCCGGCCAGTACGTCGGCCTGCGCTACCGCGGGGAGTCGCGGGCCTACTCGCTCGCGAGTTCGCCCACCCGCGACACCGTCGAGATCTGCGTCCGCCGGGTCCCCGGCGGCGACCTCTCGCCCCGGCTCTGTCGCGACCTCCGCGTCGGCGACGAGGTGACGATGCGCGGTCCGCGCGGCGACCTCGTTCTCGACGGCCCCTCGGAGCGGGACCTGGTGTTCATGGCGACGGGCACCGGCGTCGCGCCGCTGAAGGGGATGATCGACTCCGTGTTCGACACCGGCAGTGACGCGGTCGACGGCCGGTCCCGCGACGTGTGGCTGTTCCTCGGCGCCTCCTGGGAGGACGACCTGCCCTACCGCGAGGCGTTCCGCGAGTACGACCGCGAGCGCGACAACTTCCACTTCGTCCCCTGTCTCAGCCGCGAATCGTATCTCAGTGAGTGGAGCGGGGAGACCGACTACGTCCAGCACGCCTTCGTCAAACACGTCGACGAGTCCGCCGTGACCGCACCGCTCGGTCGCGAACTGGAACGATGGCTCGACGAGGCGCCCGCCTCCGGGGTCGAAGCGCGTATCGACCCCGGGAACGCCGAGGTGTACGCCTGCGGGATCAACGTCATGGTCAACAGCCTCGTCGACGCCGCCGAGTCCGTCGGCGTCCCCGCCGAGCGCATCGAGGCCGAAGGGTTCGGATAGCGGCCTCGTCGCTCGCCGGGCGGCGGGCGCCGAACGGCGAGCGACCGAAACGTTCGTGTGATCGAGCCGAGCGGTGTCGGTATGGCGACCGCCCTCTCTGGTCCTCCCAGCGAACGGATCCGCCGCGTCGACGTGCTCGCGTACGTCTTCGGTCTCATGGGTCTCGCGTACGTCGGCGAGTTCGCGGTCGCGGTTCTCGCCGCCAGCGCGACGACCTACGAGGCCGGGATGGCCGCCCTCGGGGCGTTCTCGCTCCTCGGTGCCGCTGGGATGTACCGGAACCCGGACACCCTCCGGAACGGCCTCGAACCGGCCCCGGCGTACCTGTACGTCCTTCCCGTCGTCTCGACCGCTGGCGCCCTCGTGCTGGTCGACGGCTGGGTCGCGACTCTCGCGTAGCTCGCCGACCGAACTGCGACTCCCGCGTCGGGCCACAGTTTCCGAGTCGGAAAGCGTGTGGCTCCTTTTATAATGTCGCCGGGAATATCGTCGGGCGATGGCAGCCGGTCAGGATCCCGAGGAAGCGGGGGTGATCTCGTTGCTCGACGACGAGTACGCCCGCGCGATCCTGATCGAGTCGAGCCGAGAGGCGCTGTCGGCCTCGGCGCTGGCCGAGCGCTGCGACGCCTCCGAGCCGACGATCTACCGGCGCATCGAACAGCTCCGCGAGTACGACCTCCTCGTCGAACAGCAGCAGCTGGACCCCGACGGCCACCACTTCAAGACCTACCAGACACGCGTCGAGCGCGTCACCGTCGAGATCGAGGACGGCGAGTGCTCGATCGACGTGTCCCGGCGCGAAGTGGACGCCGCCGACCGGTTCACGCGGCTGTTCGAGGGACTCTCAGAATCATGATACCCGCGACCCCCGACCTCGCGCTCGCCCCCGCCCTGCAGGCCTCCGCGACCGGCGGTTCGGTCGTGCTCGCGGCCGTCGTCCTGCTCGGGCTGGCGGTCGCCGCCGGCCTGTCGCTGCTGATCGCCTACGAGGCGCTGAAGGGCTACCGCGGCACCCGCGACCGGGCGATGCTGTTCCTGGCGGTCGGGATCGTGCTCCTGACCGGCGGGCCCATCGCCCTCCGCATCGCCCTCCCGACGCTCACCGACACGCCGGAGTCCGTCCGCCTCCTGTCGACGACCGTCAGCGAACTGCTCGGCCTCGCCTGCATCCTCTACGCCATCTACGGACGACCATGACCGCACGCACACCCAATCCGCCCGACGACTGCGACACGGACGCCGACCGCGCGGACGGCCCCGCCGCCGGCGTTCGGCCCGCCCGGTATCGCGCGACCGTCGGCCACCGGCACGCCGCCGCGGGCCGCTGTTCGGAGGTGTCGCGATGATCGGCGCGGTCGCGGGCGCCACGGCCGCGCTCCTCGCGGCAGTCGGACCCCTCCCGGGACCGCGGCAGATCACCGCTTCGGTCTCGCCGGCGACGCTCGCGGGGTCGCTGACCGCCACCGTCGGCCTGTTCGTCGCCTACCAGGCCTACCGCGGCTACCGGCGCAACGACAGCGCCCCGATGCTGTTCCTCGGCCTGGGGATCTTCCTCGTGACCGTCGTCCCCTTCCTCGTCACGACGGTGCTCGCCGGGGTCCCGGGCGTCAGCGACGCCGCCGTCCTCCTCTCGTGGACGGTGTTCGAGATCGTCGGCCTCGGGTCGATCCTCTACGCGCTCACGGGCGCGTGATCCGGGCCCGGTCCGGACGGCGGCGCTCGTCGAATCCGGGCGACGGTCGCCGGCAGGAGCCCCCTCGCGCCGCTACGATCAGTTTTACTACGCCGGCGAGCGAGGAGTCGACAATGAGTCGACTGGTCTCCGCGCTCGAGTTCTCGGGCGGACCGGGCGCCCTCCTCCGGCGGTTCCTCTTCGTGCCCTTCCGCCTGCAGACGTACGCGAACCTGCTGTACCTCTCGGCGCTGTTCCCCCTGGGGATCGCGTACTCGATACTGGTTCCGCTGGGCTTCGGCCTGGGGATCGGCCTGTCCGTGATACTCGTCGGCCTGCCCCTGTTCGTCGCGACGCTGCTGGGCGTCCGGGAGCTGACCGCGCTCGAACGGTACGCCGCCGACCGGCTGCTCGCCGTCGACGCGCCCGCGGGCGAGACCGAGACGCCGCCGCTCACCGACCCCGTCGCCCACCTGAAACACGCGCTCACGACACTCTCGACGTGGAAGGGGGTCGTCTTCCTCCTGAGTCGGGTCCTCGTCGGGACGGCGGCGTTCACGCTCCTGCTCGTCCTGGGGACGATATCGCTGTCGCTGCTGCTCGTGCCGCTGTACTACCGTTCGGTCAACGTCGGCGTCCGACCGGTCTCCGGGGAGGTGAACGCCGAGCCGTCGGTCGAGTTCGCGCTTCAGACCTGGGAGATCGGCCTCACGATCCCCTTCCGGCTGACGACGTGGTACGTCACCACGCTGCCGGAGGCGCTGGCCGTTTCGGCGGTGGGGCTGGTGGCGACGCTCGCGTCGCTGCACGTCTGTAACGTCGCCGCCCGGGTCGCCGGCTGGTACGCGTCGCTGCTGATCGGCGGGACCGACTCGTCGGCGGTCCGTCGTCTCGTCGACGTGTAGCCCGGGACACACCCGTTCTGGGAAGCGCCGGACGGCCCCCGGGCCTTATTTACCTGGATCGCATACGGTGCGGGTAGCATCCCGATGAGTTACCTCCTGGCGGACCCGACTGTCGCCCTCGTCGTCGGCGGATCCGCCGACGATCGGGACCGCGTCCGCACCGCCGTTTCCGGCGGCGAGGGCGAGACCGTCGCCGTCGTCGCGGACCGCGCCGACCTGACCGAACGGCTCTCCGCACGCGACGACGCGGGCTGTGTCGTCGCCGTGGGGGTCGACGAATCCGGGTTCGACGACGCGTACGAGGCCGCCAGAGCGGTCAGCGACCACTTGCCGGTCGTCGCCTACGCCGACGACGAGGCGGTCGCGGCGGCCGTCGCGGGGCGCGCCGACTGTCGATACCTGCCGCGGTCGGCGTCCGCCGAGACGCTCGCGGGGGTCGTCGACGACGCGGTCGCGACCTTTCGGGAACGGCGACAGACGGCGGCCGACAGCGGCATCCTCCGGACGTTCCTGGCGGAGGGGCAGATCACGATGTTCGCCAAGGACGACGAGGGTCGGTACGTCCGGATGGCGGACGTGCCGTACACGCCCGACCCCGAGGAGTTCATCGGGAAGACCGACCCGGAGGCGTTCGACCACAGTTCGGACGCCGACCGGGCGGCCTACGAGGACGACCTGCGCGTCGCCGAGACCGGCGAACCGATCCGGCGCCAGAGAGAGCACTTCGAGACGCAGGGCGGCGACCACTGGTCGGAGGTGACGAAGGTCCCCTGGCGCGACGACGACGGCGACGTCGTGGGAGTCGTCGGCTACGCGCTCGACGTCACCGAACGGATGCAACTCGAACAGCGGCTGGAGGAGCAACAACAGCGGTTCGACCAGTTCGCCAGCTACGTCTCCCACGACCTGCGGACGCCGCTGCAGATCTCCGTCGGCGCCCTCGAACGGGCTCGGGAGGGTCACGAGGCCGCCTTCGAGCGGATCGAGCGGGCCAACGAGCGCATCGAGGAGATCCTCGAGGACCTCAGCGCGCTCTCGAAGGGCGACCGCTCGGTCGACCTCTCCGAGGAGGTGCTCGACGTGCTCGACGTGGGGGTATCGTCGACGGAGCTCGCCCCGCTGGTCGAGCAGATCTGGAGCGTCCACGGGACCGACGAGGCGACGCTGGACGTGGCGGTCCCCGAGGGGATGGAGATCATCGCCGAGACCGAAGCCGTCCGCCCGCTGGTCGAGAACCTGCTGAAGAACGCCCTGGACCACGCCGGCCCCGACGTGACCGTCCGCGTGGGGACGACCGACCGCGGCTTCTACGTCGAGGACGACGGCCCCGGCATCCCCGAGACGGAGCGCGAGAAGGTCCTCGAAGCCGGATACACGACGGCCGAGGGCGGCACCGGCACCGGGCTGGCGATCGTCACCGAGACCGTCGACCAGCAGGGCTGGGAGATCGACATCCGCGAGAGCGAGACCGGCGGGTCGCCGGGCGCGCGCTTCGAGTTCGGCGAGTGTCCGGTCGTGATCCCCGAACCGGTCGAACCGACCGATCCGGTCGAACTCACGGAGAGCGTCGACGTGGGCGAGGTGTCCGTCCCCGGGTCGGTGACGAGCGGCGCGTCGGAGGGGTCCTGGCGAGTCGTCGGCAACGGCAGGGACATCTGGCACGACATCGACGAGTTCCACTTCCTCCACGGCGAGGTCCGTGGCCCGGTCCGGATCGAGGGGCGGCTGGCCGACCTGGAGGCCGTCCACGAGTACAGCAAGGCGGGGCTGATGGTCAGGGACACCCTCGCCGAGGACGCCGCGTTCGCGTTCGTCGGCGCGACGGGCGACCACGGGACCGAGACGATGTGGCGCGAGGCGGCGGGCGCCACGGCGGGGAGCGACCAGCTCGAAGAACCCTACGACGCCTATCCGTGGTACCGACTCGACGCCGTCGACGGGACCGTGACGCTGTCGTGGTCGACCCACGGCGAGAACTGGCGGGCCATCGACCAGCGCCGGATCGACCTCACCGACTCGGTCGTCGTCGGGCTGGCCGTCTGCAGCCACAGCGCCGACGAGACGAGCGAGGCGGCCTTCGAAGACGTGAACGTCACCGAACTCGACGCTGGCGAGTGAGCCGGCGGCGTCAGTCCGCCGCGGTGACGAACGCTCGGAGTTCCTCGACACTGACGAGGCCGTCCGCTCGGGTCTCGGCGAGCTCGCCGTCCACGAACAGGAGCAGTTTCGGGACGCTCTGCACGTCGTACTCGTCGACGAGCTCCGGGTCGTCCCGTGGGTTGATCGTCGCGACGACCGCCTCGGTCGAGCGAGCGACCCCGCCCAGCACCGGTTCCATCGCCGCACACTTGCCGCAGCCCTCCGTGTAGAACTCGACGAGGACCCGGTCGTGACTCGCGACGAGGTCGTCCAGTTCGGCTCGGGTCGACAGCGGGATCGGCCGCTCGTGTGTCGCGGTCATGCCCGACGGTACGCGCCCGGGCCGGGTAAATCTCGCGACCGACGGAGCGACCCGATGGATATAACCCGGGCGACCCGCACTCACACACCCATGGACGCGGCACTGGGTGCGCCGGCGAAGATGGCCGAGCGGGCCGAGGACCTGACGCCGATGATGGCCCAGTACTTCGAACTCTGCCGGGAGTACGACGACTCGCTCGTGCTCTTCCAGGTGGGCGACTTCTACGAGGCGTTCTGCGAGGCGGCCGAGCGGGTCGCTCGCATCTGCGAGATCACGCTGACCAAACGCGAGGACTCGACCGGCGAGTACGCGATGTCCGGGATCCCGATCGACAACGCCGAGTCGTACATCGAGCGGCTGCTGGAGGCGGGCTATCGCGTCGCCGTCGCCGACCAGGTGGAGGACCCCGACGAGGTCAGCGGCGTGGTCGACCGCGCGGTCACGCGCGTCGTGACGCCGGGGACGCTCACCGAGGACGAGCTCCTGCGGAGCGCGGACAACAACTACGTCGCCTGCCTCACGGCGGACGGCCCGGGCGGCGACGCGTCGACCCGCGACACGAGTCGCGCCGGCGGCGGTGCCGGGGCCGACGGCGACGAGAACGGGCCATACGGCCTCGCACTGCTGGACGTGTCGACGGGGGACTGCTACGCGACGGGCGCCGACCGGCTGGACTCGATCGCCGACGAACTCGGCCGGTTCGCGCCCGCCGAGGCTATCGTCGGCCCGGAGGCTCCGGCGGACGTGTTCGACGGCGACTGTATGGTGTCGCCCTACGAGCGGACGGCCTTCGACGCCGAGCGGGCGCGCGAGCGGGTCGAGGCGTACTTCGGCGATCTCGGACTGGCCGAGGAGGCGGAGGTCCGGGCCTGCGGTGCCCTGCTGGCCTACGCCGAGTACACCCGCGGCGGCAACCCCGACGCGGGCGACATCGGCGACGACTCGACGGCGGCGGTGGCCGGGCCGGGTGCGACCGCCGCGGGAGAGCCGAGCGCCGACGGCATCGACGACACCGCCGCGCTCGACTACATCAACACTCTCACCCGGTACGACCCGCGGGAGTACATGCTGCTCGACCGCGTCGCGCTGGAGAGCCTCGAACTGTTCGACCGCCGCGCGGTCCACGGCGACCGGGCGCTCACGCTCGTGGACGCGCTCGACGAGACGGCCTGCGCGCTCGGCCGGCGGAAGCTCGACGACTGGCTGCGCCGCCCGCTGCTGGACGAGGCCCGCATCGCCGCCCGCCACGACGCCGTCGCCGAGCTGACCGGCGACGTGACCCTCCGGGAGGAACTCCACGTCCTCCTCGACGACGTGTACGACATCGAGCGACTGATCTCCCGTGTCGCTCGCGGCCGGGCCACCGCGCGGGACCTGCGCTCGCTGCACGACACGCTGGCCGTGGTGCCCGACGTGGAAGCCGCCCTCGACGACGCCGACTCGGCGACGCTGGTCGAGCTACGCGAGCACCTCGACCCCCTCGCCGACGTGCGCGAGCTGATCGACGAGGCCATCCAGAACGACCCCGACGCCGACCTCACGGAGGGCGGCATCGTCAGACCGGCGTTCGACGAGGAACTGGCCGACCTCCGGGCCACGGAACGGGAGGGCAAGGCGTGGATCGACGACCTGGAGGCGGGCGAACGCGAGCGGACCGGCGTCGACTCGCTGAAGGTCGGCCACACCTCCGTCCACGGCTACTACATCGAGGTGACGGATCCGAACCTCGACGCCGTGCCCGACGACTATCAACGGCGCCAGACGCTGAAGAACTCCGAACGGTTCGTCACGCCGGAGCTCAAGGAGCGCGAGGACGAGATCATCCGCGCCGAGGGCCGCGCCGACGACCTCGAATACGAGCTGTTCTGCGAGGTGCGCCGGGACGTGGCCGAGGAGTCAGAGCGCGTGCAGGCGCTGGCCGACCGGCTCGCGCGGCTCGACGTGTTCGTCTCGTTCGCGAGCGTGGCGGCGAAGTTCGACTACACCCGGCCCTGCGTCGGCGCCGACGAGTTCGAAGTGGCGGGCGGACGCCATCCCGTCGTCGAGCGCACGGAGGAGCGGTTCGTCCCCAACGACGCCCACTTCGACGACGAACACTTCTTCGCGGTTGTCACCGGTCCGAACATGAGCGGTAAGTCGACCTACATGCGTCAGGTGGCGCTCACCTCCGTGCTCGCCCAGGCCGGCAGTTTCGTCCCCGCCGCCGAGGCGCGCTTGCCGGTCGTCGACCGCGTGTTCACCCGCGTCGGCGCCAGCGACGACATCGCCGGCGGCCGCTCGACGTTCATGGTCGAGATGACCGAACTCGCCGACATCCTCCACAACGCCACCGAGGACTCTCTGATCCTGCTCGACGAGGTGGGCCGCGGGACCAGCACCGCCGACGGCCTCGCCATCGCCCGCGCGGTCACCGAACACGTGCACGACGAGGTCGGCGCGACGACGCTGTTCGCCACGCACCACCACGAGCTGACCGCCATCGCCGACGAGCTGTCGGGCGTGTTCAACCTCCACTTCGAGACCGACCGCGTCGAGGGCGACGTGACCTTCGAACACGAGGTCGCGCCCGGCGCCGCCGCGGCCTCCTACGGCATCGAGGTGGCGAAGCTGGCCGGCGTCCCGGCCGACGTGGTCGACCGCTCGCGCGAGTTGCTCGACGAGAGCGAGTCCGGCGAGCGCGATGAACCCGCGGCCGACGCCAACGGTCACGCCCTCGACGGGAACGTCCCCGTGAGCACTACCGCCGACGAGAGGGGCGGCGACGAGAGCGCCCCGGCCTCGGACCTCGAACGGCGACTGGCGACGCTCGACGTGGCGACGATGACGCCGCTGGAGGCGATGAACGCCCTCGCCGAGCTGAAGGAGTCGCTGGACGAGTAGCACCGACGGGGACAGCGTCCGGGTCAGTCGTCGGCGGCCCCGCCGGTCGGGGTCAGCGGCACGAACTCCAGCCCGCGCTCGGCGAGCAACCGACTGGCGCGGTCGGTCACCGACGGCGCGACGAGGATGCCGCGGATCTGTCGGTCGGCGTGCAGGTCCCGCTCCAGGGCGTCGACGTACCGGCCGAGCTGTCCCACCGCGTCGGGACCGACCCGTCGCCGCTTGAGCTCGACCGCTACCGCACGCTCCTCGGCGTCCTCGCCGTAGATGTCGACGGCGCCGGCGGGGGTCCCCCGCTCGGTCGCCAGCGGGACGAACCCCTCCTCGATCAGAGACGGCTCGTCGAGGATCCGCTGGCGCAGGTCCTCTTCGGTCCCCGAAAGCGAGAGGTCGCGCTCGTCGGTCAGCCCGTAGGCGGAGACTTCGAGGACGGCCTCGAAGTCGACCCGGAGGTGTTCCTCCGGCGTCTCACGGTGGCTCTCGACGACGAGGTGGCCATCCGCCAGGCGGGCCTCGTGGTCGCAGTCGGGCGGCTGCCAGTTGACCGGCTGCTGGCCCTCGTCGGTGTGGACCAGGGCGGCACCGTCGGGCTTGAGCATCACCAGTCGCTCGCCGGGGCCGAGCGTGCTCGACGCTCGGCCGTCGTAGTCGACGGTGCAGCGGCCGACGACGGTCACGAGCGCGCCGGTGTCGATGGCCTCGGCCACGAGGTCCCGTGCGGTCTCGTGGCTCGGGCGCTCGCGCGTCTCCAGCCGGAGTCCGTCTTCGACGGCAGTCACGCGTCGGGGTTGGGCGTCTGGGGGTAAAAACCGCGCGACACGGGACGGGTCGACGGGCTACGGTCCGGGACCACCTCCGTCGATCCAGACGATCGCGTCTGCGTCGGGCGTATCGGGGTGGCGAGCGACTCGGACGGCGAGATACTGCGTCGCCGCGGGGGCGGGCACCAGCCCGGCGTCGACCGCGTCGCCGAGCACGTCCTTCGCGGTGCGGACGAACCGACGGAGTCGGCCGGCGGCGGCCTCGCCCGGCCAGGGAACGAGCGCCGCCGGCTCGGCCCCGGTCGCGCCGTCCGCGGCGGTCGCGGTGACCGCATCGCCGTCCGCAGTCGCGGCCTCCCGACCGGTCTCGATGCCCAGTCGGCAGACCAGGTACGCCTCGGTCCGGCCGTCGGCGACGACGAACGCCTCGTACTCCCGGGGGTCGAGCGAGTCGAGGAGAGCGCCGGCCGACACGCCCGAGCGGAGCGGCTCCGGGTCGACGAGGTCGGGGGGCGCCTCGTCGGCCCGGATCAGGTCGACCAGCCGGTCGACGTGCTCGCCGCCCCACTGCGAGCGGTGCAGGTCGTACCCGTCGGCGTCGCGTCCGACCGCGACCAGCGTGCGCGCTCCCACGGCGAGACGGAGTGGTCGCGGACTCTCACATAAAGTGTCGGACGCGTTGCTGCCCGGCGAACGCGTTCGTCGTCGCCCGACTGGTGCGTGACGGTCGCTTCACCCGCCGTCGAACTCGACGAGGCTCTGCAGCGGGACGAGGCGGTGCTGGACCTCCGGTTTCGTGTAGCCCGACGATTCCTCGCTGACGCCCGCGGTGTACACCGTCACCTTCTGCTGGAGCACGTGGGGTTCGCCCTGCTTGTTGCGGACGACCTCGACCGACCGCCACGCGTGGTCTTCCATATCACACCAGATGGACGGCCCGCGATAAATCGCTTTGGCGCGGCGTGACCGGTCCGTATTACTCGCGGACGTCGACGCCCCGGATCTCGAACCGGGCGCCACCGGCGTCGCTGTCGGTGACCGAGACCGACCAGCCGTGGGCCGACGCGATCTCGGCGACGATCGCGAGCCCGAAGCCGGTGCCCTCGGGCGAGGTCGAGAAGCCGCTCTCGAAGACGCGCTCGCGGTCGTCCTCGGGGATACCGGGGCCGTCGTCGGCGAGGAAGAAGCCGTCGCCGTCGGGGAGGTCGCCGACGGTGACGGCGTCGCCACCGTGATCGACCGCGTTGCGGACGAGGTTCTCGACGAGTTGCCGGAGCCGCGCCCCGTCGGCGAGGACGGTCGCGTCGGTCTCGACGTCGAAGGCGGCGCCGTCGGTGTCGACGGTGTCCCAGGCGTCGCGGGCGACGGCGGCGAGGGCGACGGGCGCCGGCGAGTCGACGGTCTCGCCCTCGCGGGCCAGCCGGAGGAGGTCGTCGATGAGTCGTTCCATCCGGTCGAGCGCGCCGTAACACCGCTCGAAGTGCTCGGCCTCGCCGGTCTCCTCGGCGAGCGGGAGCGAGCCGACGAGCACCGACAGCGGGTTCCGCAAGTCGTGGGAGACGACGCTGGTGAACGCCGACAGCCGCTCGTTCTGGCGCTTGCGAGTCTCGGCCTGTTCGACCCGGTCGAGCGCCGCCTCGGCGTTGGCCGCGAATATCTCGGCGAGATACACGTCCGAGTCGTCGAACACGCCGGCGGCGGTGTCGCCGATCGAGAGCGTCCCGTGCTCGCCGATGGGGACGTACATCGACGCGCGTGCGTCTTTGCGGTCGTAGCCGTCGTCGACCTCCCGTACGTCGTCGACGACGAGCGTCTCGCCGTCGGCGAAGGCGCGTCCGGCGGTCCCCTCGCCGACGGGGTAGGACGGCCGGTCGCCGAGCATCACCGCCGCGCCCTCCGAGATGGCGACGGGCCTGAGCCGGTCGTCGTCGAGGAGTCTGACGAGGTTGTTCGGGTAGCCAAGCGTGTCGCGGACCGCGTCGACGGTCAGCCGCGCCACCTCCGATTTCGTCTCGGCGTCGACCAGTTCGCGGGTGACCGCGTGCAGCCCCGCCAGCCGGCGGCGCGTCTCGGCGGCCTGCTGGGCCTCGCTGATCGTGTCGCCGAGTTCCGCGAGCACCGCCCGCTCGGTCTCGCTCGCCGCGTCGGGCGTGTCCGCGTAGACGGCGAGCACGTCGTGGAGCCCGGCGTCCGCGGACAGCGGGACGGTGACCACCGACTCGAACCCGTGGCGTTCGGCGACGGTCCGCCAGGGACCGAACGTCTCGTCGTCGGGGACGCTCGCGGCGTACTGAACGGTCCCCGAGCGAGCCGTCCGACCGGCCGGCCCTCGCCCTTGCGGCGTGTCGTCGTGCCGGATCGTCACCTCGTCGAGGTACTCGTCGGCACCCCCCGCTGTGGCGCGGCCCACGATCTCGCCGCTCTCCGGGTCGGGCTCGCCGACCCAGGCGAACCGGTAGGTCTCCGAGTCGGCGAACGCCTCGCAGACCGCGCGGTCGATCGCCTCGACGGTGTCGGCCTCGACCAGCCGCCGGTCGATGTCCCTGACCAGCGCGGTGATGCGCTCATGGCGCTCGGCCCGCTCCTCGGTCCGCGCGGCCGCGACGGCGTTCTCGACGCGGTTCGCCAGCACCGCGTACTGCTCGGTCCCGGTCTCCTTCTGGAGGTAGTCGGTCACGCCGGCCGACATCGCCTCGCTCGCCACCTCCTCGCTGCCCTTCCCGGTAAACAGGATGAACGGGAGATCGGGGTACGCCGCCCGCACCGCCTCCAGCAACTGGAACCCACACGTGCCCGGCATCTGGTAGTCGCTGACGACGCAGTCGAACGACTCCGACCGGACCCGCTCCAGCGCCCGCTCCGGGTCCGAGACGGTCGCCACCGAGAGCCGGTCGCTCTCCCGTTCGAGGTACTCGCTCACGATCGCCGCCAGGTCCTCGTCGTCGTCGACGTGAAGCACCCGCACGTCGCGTCCCATCTCGTCCATGATATCCCCCTGCCAGGCGGGGGACCGGGTCGGTAATAAGCGTGTGGCTCGGCCGTCCCGACGCCGGCGGTCACTCCCCGGATCGCCGCAACGTGAAGCGCCGCGTCTCGCGGCCGGCAGCGTAGTAGGCCCGCGCGAGCGGTGCTCCGTCGGCGATGGGCGCCGTGACGGTCCGGACGGGGACCGTGACGGTCAGCGGCGACTCGTGGAACGGATAGGGGTCGATCGTGTACTCCCCGGCCCCGGCACGGGTCACCGTCAGCGTCGCCTCTTCGCGCGGTCCGCTCGTCGGGACCGCCCCGACCTCGTCGTATCCGGGCGGGTCGTCCGTGATACAGAACGCCAGCGAGAGGGCGTCCCACGCCTGGAGTCGTCGATAGTCCGCCCACAGCCGCCCGTCGTAGCCGTCCGGCACGCGCTCGTCGCCGTGCAGCGTTCGGAGGAGGTCGCGGTCCGCCTCGCTCACCGGGGCGTCGCGGCCCTCGTCGGCCGCTCCGCCCTCGTCCGGGAGGTCTGCCTCCTCGTCGAGGAGGCCATCGAGCAGACGGCGCTGGCGGCGCTGCTCGCGGTCGACGAACTCGCGGTACGCCGTTGGGGTCTCGGGCCACTCCGGCGAGAGGCCGTACCGGCGGTTCCGCAGGCCAGCGCCGTGCATCGAGACGAGCAACCCCGCGTAGGCGTCCATCCCCGCGACGGCGTCGATCCCCTCGTCGTAGAGGTCGATCCAGGTGTCGGGGCGCATCTCGCGGAAGTCGACCGGGTCGCCGTCGGCGAGGCGTGGCCGGCGGTCGTAGCTCTGCCAGCCTGTATCGTGGGCGTACGCTGCGAGGACCAGCGAGCCGGCGGGCTCTGGACGGTCGACCGACTCACTGCCCCAGGCGTCGGCGAACTGGCCGGCGAGGGCAGCGTGATCGGGCTGGGTGACGAACTGGTAGCCGTCGGCCGTCTCGGCGACGATCACGCGTCCGGGTTGGGGCGGCGCGATGAAAGGGGCGTCGCCCCGCTCACTACCGCTCGCGAACGGACTCCACCCACGCTTCGAGGTCGGCGCGAGTGAGGTCGGGGGACCAGCGGAGTTCGTCGCCGAGAAAGACCGGATAGGGCTCGGTGTCGAGATTGTCGACGAACGCGTCGACCGTCGTCTCGATCGGGGCGCCGTCGCCGGACGCGATGACGTGTCGGCCGTCCTCGGCGGCGAACGGGACGGTGACGGTGCCGAGCGGCCCCCGCTCGGTCGGGAAGCAGAACGGGACGGCGACGAGCCCGTCGTCCCACGAGAGGCGAAACCCCAGGGGCGTGACCGATTGGTTCGCGGTCACGGCGACAGATCCGTCGCCGACGACGGTGTAGATCTCCGCCGGGAACGTGGTCGCGGCGCCGAGCACGCGGAGCGCCGAGGCCAGCGAGTACCCCTGGCCGAGCAGCCGCGCCAGCGTCTCGCCGACGCGAGTGGCGACGCTATCGAAGACGTCCGCGACCGTCACGATCCCGCCGGTCGCCCCGCCGTCAACCAGGGCTCGCCCCTGGGCGAACGACGTACAGCCGTTGAGGAAGAACAGTTCGATCCCAACGTCGTCGACGGTCCGAGCGTCGACGAACCCGTCGACGCACTCGAACCCGCGGTCGTCCACGTGGCCGACGTAGTGGAAGAAGTCCACGTCCGTCGCCAGCGCCGCTCGGAGTTCCGACGTGGACGGGTCCGCCAGGACGGTCGTGTCGAACGATTCCAGTCCCCGCCGGGCGTAGATGTCCGCGACCGTCTCGTCCTCGCCGGTCCGGTCGCCGGGGCCGACCACGGTGACGCCGATCCCGGTGTCGTCGGAGACCTCGCGGTCGAACTTCCGCTCGTAGGCCGGCGGCGACATCTCGCCCGTCCCGACCGGGACGCCGTCGCCGAGGTACGCGTGTTCGACGCTGGAACTCGGCGGGGGGTAGACGAGCGGCTCATCCCACGTCGTTCCGGCGGACCGCATCGACGCGGCCTCCGCGCTCGTTCCGTCGGGCAGCCACCGCGTGCGGGACGGGTCGGAGCTCTCCGCTCGGTGCGGCGGTCGGGGGTCGTCGAGCGTCGTGGCGTCCGGACAGCGGACCGCCGCCAGTTCGGCGGCGAGATGCGGGAGGGCCGCCAGCCGGTCCGCGCTCGGCACGACGTCGACCGTCAGTTTCCACCGCGGGACCGCGTCGGCGACCCGCTCGTGGGGGACGTCCATGTACGCGCCGACTCGGTCGGCGAGGTCCGCCTCGTACATCGCTTCGAGATCGAACGGCAGGCGCGGTTCGAGGGCGTTCCGCTCGACCAACTCGAGGTCGAAGCGTCCGGCGGTTCGGACCACGCAGTCGAGCGTCAACTGTCGCTGAAGGACCTCGGTGGCCGTCGCCGCGAGGTCGCCGGCCGCCGTCAGCGACCACTCCCGACCGTCCGCGCGGAGGCGTGGCTCCGCTCCTACCTCGACCGTCGCACCGAGGTAGAACGCCAGCGGCGCGACCGCGAAGCAGTCTGACAGGTCGGGTCGAACCGTGATCGAGACGCCGGTGTCCGGCGGCGAGAGGGAGTCGGGAACCGCCGGAGCGTCGCCCACCTCGACGAGCGGCGGATACCCGCGGAGCGTCGGCCAGGACCGCTCCGGAGAGGTCGTCTTCAGCGCCGTCCCGAACCGGGAGACGACCGCGGCTACCTCCGACGGGTCCGGGGTCGTCGTGACCGTCGCGACCGGCCGTTCGTGATAGCTTCGGGTACCGATCCGGACGCGTCTCGGCGACCCGAACTCGAATCCCGCGTCGTCGTCGTGGGTCCGGATCGTGACGGGGCCGTCGACGTGAAAGTAGAGTTTCACCGGCGTCGTACCCAGTTCGAGCGTGTATCTCCCCGCGGAGATTCGGCGCTCGTCCGCCGACGACACGTCTTCGACCTGCTCGCCGTCTCTCGTCCTGACGACGACGCCGACGTGGTGGGGGAACCGGATCGCGCCCGTCTCGACCGTCGTCGCGGCGTCTACCGGGACGTCGAACGCGTCGGGGTCAGACGGCGTCGGTTCCACCGGTCGGTCCGTCTCGAGGGCGAACTCCACCGACTCGATCGGGTCGACGATCCTGACCCCCGTGGGGTCCGTCGTCGCTTCGAACCGCGGATCCACGTCCGTCGTCGAGTCCTTCACAGTAGTCACTCACTGTCTCAAACGAACGGAAAAGTACCTTCCGGCCGCGGAATCGCACCGGGTCTGGGGGACCGGTCACGAGCGGTCGCGGTGGCGATCGGAGGCGACTACCCGCGATTGGACTCTGGCGAGCGCGAAACGGAGAATCCCGGGGGAAGAACTGAACCGCTACAGCAGGTCTTCGACGTTGTCGACGACTTCCTCGGGGGTGTCGCCGACGGGGACGCCCGCGGATTCGAGGGCGTCGATCTTCGACTGGGCGGTGCCGGTGCCCGAGCCGGAGACGATGGCGCCTGCGTGGCCCATGCGCTTGCCCGGCGGGGCGGTGCGGCCGGCGATGAAGCCGGCGACCGGGGTGTCCATGTGTTCGTCGATGAAGGCGGCGGCCTGCTCCTCGTCCTCGCCGCCGATCTCGCCGCACATGACGACCGCGTCCGTCTCGGGGTCGTCCTCGAACAGCGAGAGCGCGTCGATGAACGAGGTGCCGATGATCGGGTCGCCGCCGATACCGATGGCGGTCGACTGCCCGATGCCGCGCTGGGTGAGGTTGTCGACGACCTGGTAGGTCAGGGTGCCCGAGCGGGAGACGAGGCCGACGTTGCCGGCCTCGAAGATGTTGCCCGGCAGGATGCCGAGCTTGGCCTCGCCGGGGGTGATGAGGCCGGGGCAGTTCGGACCGACCAGGTGAGTGTCGGTCTCGCCCTCGGCGCGTTTGACGCGGGCCATGTCCTGGGTCGGGATGCCCTCGGTGATGGCGACGACGAGTTCGAGCGGCGCGTCGAGCGCCTCGAAGAGCGCGTCGCCGGCGAACGCCGGCGGGACGAACACGACGGACGTGTCGGCGTCTTCGGCCGCGGCGGCCTCGGCGACGGTGTCGTAGACGGGGACGCCCGCGACCTCCTGGCCGCCCTTGCCGGGGACGGCGCCGGCGACGACGTTCGTCCCGTACTCGATCATCTGTTCGGTGTGGAACTTGCCCTCACCGCCGGTGATACCCTGCACGATAACGCGGCTGTCTTCGTCGACGAGCACACTCATGCTTCCACCTCCTCGGCGTAGTCGACCGCACGCTGGACGGCGTCCTCCAGCGTCTTCTCGACGGTCACGAGGTCCTCGTTGAGGATCTCCATGCCCTCCTCCCAGTTCGTCCCGGCGAGGCGGACGACGACCGGTTTGGGGATCTCGTCGAACTGTTCGAGCGCCTGGTTGATCCCCTTGGCGACCTCGTCGCCGCGGGTGATCCCGCCGAAGATGTTGAACACGACCGAGTCGACGTTCTCGTCGGAGAAGACCATGTCGAGCGCGTTGGCGATGCGGTCGGCCTTGGCGCCGCCGCCCACGTCGAGGAAGTTGGCGGGCTCGCCGCCGTAGTAGTCGACGAGGTCGAGCGTCGTCATGACCAGTCCGGCGCCGTTGCCGATGATGCCGACGTTACCCGACAGGCGGACGTAGTCGAAGCCGTACTCGTCGGCCTTCTGTTCGAGCTCGCTCTCGGCGAACTCGCCCTCCTCCTCCATCTCCTGGAGCTCGGGCTGGCGGAACAGGGCGTCCTCGTCGACGTTGAAGACGGCGTCGGCGGCGATGACGTCCTTGTCGCTCGTGACCATCAGCGGGTTGATCTCGGCGTCGGCGCCGTCGCGGTCGTCCCACAGCTGGTAGAGCGTCGTCAGGACCGAGGCCACGTCGCGGGCGATCTCGCGGTCGACGCCGGCGTCGTAGACGGCCTTGCGGGCCTGGTAGGGGTGCATGCCGAAGGCGGGGTCGATGTGCTCGCGCGCGATGGCGTCGGGGTCCTCCTCGGCGACCTCCTCGATGTTGACGCCGCCGCGGGTCGAGACCATCGCGACGGGTTTGCCCTCGCCGCGGTCCATCGTGACGCCGACGTACAGCTCGTTCTCGAAGTCGACGGCCTCCTCGACGAGGACGCGGTCGACGGTGTAGCCCTTCAGGTCCATGCCGAGGATGTCCTCGGCGGCCTCCTCGGCCTCGTCGGCGTCGTCGACGAGCTTGATCCCGCCGGCTTTCCCGCGCCCACCGACGTGTACCTGTGCCTTGACGGCGACCGGATAGCCGATCTCCTCCGCGGCGGCGACCGCCTCGTCGACGGTCCCCGCGAGCTCCGAGGCCGGTGTCGGGATACCGGCGTCGGAGAAGACCTGCTTCGCCTGATATTCGTGCAGTCGCATGTCACTCGAACCCGCGGTCGGCGAGCGCTTAAATCCCGACCATATCGACCGGCTCCGGAGTACGTACGCCGACAAGTACCGTTCACGAAACGCGCGACTTGCGGCAGCTATTGCCGACAGAACCCCCCACGCGTGTCGGTGCCGCGCCCACCACCCCGTCCCCCCTGTCGTTCCACCGTCCGCCTCGTCGCTCCCGTTCGATGCTCCGAGAGCGGCGGTGTCGTGTGACCACTCACGACGCCGTCGGGTCGGTCGCGCCCAGGCGGTACCGGAGCCGCAGCGCCGTCGCACCGGCGAGCAGGACGGCCTGATGGAGAACCGCGCCCAGCGCGACCGCTGCGACCGTGAGACCGACGACCAGCGGTGCCGCGGCGCCGTCCGCCACGAGCACCGCTACCACCAGCGCGGCGGCGGCGAGTCCGTTGCGAAGCGCGGCCGCGCGCTCCTCGCGGAGGAGGTCTCGGACGGACCGCTCGGTCGCGTCTCCGTTCAACAGCGATTCGTAGCACATGCCGCTATCTCCGGCGCCGTCGCACTTAGTCCTCCGGACCGGTGTCCCGACGGGCGACTTTTCCCGGTCTCGCCCCTCGGCGAGAACATGGAAGCGAACGACGCGGTGCTGTCCGCGCTGGCGAGCGACATCGCCGAAGCCGAGCGAGTCGTCGCGCTCACCGGCGCCGGCGTGAGCGTCCCCTCGGGGGTCCCGCCGTTCCGGGGCGATCCAGGCGACGACGGGCCCGACCCGGTCTGGGAGACCCACGACCCCGCCGAGTTCCACCGGCGGCGCTTCGACGCCGACCCAGAAGGGTTCTGGACGGATCGCCTCTCGCTCCGGGAGACGCTGTACGGCGACGGCGTCGCACCCAACGCCGCCCACGAGGCGCTGGCGACGCTCGAAGCGCGCGGACACCTCGACACGCTGCTGACCCAGAACGTCGACGGGCTCCACGCGGCGGCGGGGTCGGACGCGGTGGTCGAACTCCACGGGACGAGCGCCCGCGTGGTGTGTGACCGCTGCGGCGCGACCCAGCCGGCCGGCCCCGTCTGGGAGCGCGTCCGCGGCGGGGAGCGGCCGCCGACCTGCGACTGCGGGGGCGTGCTCAAGCCGGACGTGGTGCTGTTCGGGGAGCCGCTCCCGGACGAGGCGTTCGACCGGGCCCAGACCGCGGCGCGCCGCTGCGACGTGTTTCTCGCCGTTGGCTCGTCGCTGACGGTGCGGCCGGCGGCGCTGTTGCCCGAGATCGCCGCCGAGTCGGGGGCGACCCTGGCCGTCCTGAACCTCGATCCGACGGAGCACGACGACCGGGCCGACTACGATCTCCGGGCGGACGCGACCGAGGTACTGCCGTCGCTGGTCGCGGCGCTCGGCGGGACGACCGGCAGGTAGTGGTCTCGGATCGACGGTCGGCGACCCGTCCGGTAAGGGTAGCCCGGTGGCGGATCGACGACCGCCGGGCTGTCGGTCAGGGACGCGGGGCTATCGGTCGTGGTGGTTCCGGGAGCGCCCGGGTCACAGCTCGACGCCGCTGGGGATGAGGCTGTGCTGCCGGAGGAGACTCCCCCCGTCGTCGTAGACGAGCAGCGTCCGTTTCTCGTAGCTTGCGACCGTCTCGCCGTCGCGCTCGACGACGACGCGGTAGCAGCCGTCGGCGTCGTCGGGGTCGCCGTCCCGGCGGGCGGCGTCGACGAGTTCTCGAACCGATTCGGCGTCGGCGTTGACCTCGACGACGAACTCCCCGGTCAGCCGGTTGGTGAGACTGAAGACGCCGGTCGCGTCGTCGTCGGCCGTCTGCAGGCGGAAGGCGACGTCGACGCGCTCGCGGTCCAGCGAGTCACCACTGGCGTCCGTGAGGCGCTCCTCGAGGAGGTCCGACGGGCCCTCGTAGCGCAGCACGGCCGTCGGCAGGCGGTCGCCGTCCCGGTCGACGCGACGGAGTTCCAGCGTGACGTAATCGCGCCTCATTCGATACCCGTCACTAGGGAACGGGCGTGCATGAACGTAACGCCGAGCGCGACCGACGACCGCTCCGCACTCGACCGGCGACGGGACTCACCGACGCGCCGCCCGCGAAGCCGGTAGCTTTTACACCTGCGGCGACGCCGGGTCTCCCAGACTATGTGGGTCCGCTCGGAGTACGCCGGTGAACTGGCAGTCCTCGCGACCTGGCTGACGGCTCTCCTGCCGTGGTCGGTCTCGGTACTGCGCGAGTCCCCGTCGTGGATCGACGGCACGTTCACCGTCGTCAACATCCGCTTCGTCTTCCTCCAGTTTCACTACCTGTTCGGGATCGCCCTGGGTCGGCAGTCGCTGGACGGACTCGTCCAGTTCGTCTTCGAGATCCCCGGGTTCGTCCCGACGAATCAGGTGCCCGAGGGGCGCCTCTGGCTCGCGACCGCCGTCTTCTTCGGCGGGATGCTCCTGCTGAGCGTCGTCTACTACGCGCGCGACGAGTGGCTCGAAGCCGGCGCCGAGCGAGCCGAGGTGCGGGTCGCCGACGCGATCCCCGACGCCCTCGCCGACGCCGTTCCCGCGACCGTCGCGGCTCGCCTGACGCTCGACCCCGTCCGCGTGTTCGGTGCCTGCTTCGCGGTGCTCGCGGTCGCGTTCTCCGTCTCCACCGCCATGTTCTTCCAGCACCAGCCGACCGTCCCCGTCGGCGCCCTCTTCATGTGGGTGTTCGCCGCCGTGCTCCTGCGCGTCGAACGCGCCTGAAGCCCCGTCGGATCCTATCTCGAGGTTCGGGCCGCTCCCGTTCCGTCCGCTCGCTCAGCCCGGCCCCGTCTTCCCGCCCAGCCCGGTCCACTCCCGTTCGGCGACGGTCCGGATCCGACCCACGACAACCCCCCGCTCACCGGCTCACTGCGCGACCACCTGAGATCGGACCGATCCCCGTGCTATCTCGTGGTTTGCGATCAATTCTCACACTATCGTGGCCGAAACTTTTAAGTAGTTTTCGGACTTACGTAGTGTTAGGAAACGCGGCATCGGATTTTTATGGCTTTCGCCACCGGTGAGCCGCTCCGGAGACCCATCATGAGCGACACGACAATTCGAACCGGCGCCGAGGAACAGACGAGCGAACGACTGCGGGAGGAGCAGGAGGAGTCGACGACGGAGCAGGAGTGCCCCGAGTGCGGCGGTCGGCTGGACGCCGACACCGAGCACGGCGAGACGGTCTGTTCGGAGTGCGGACTGGTCGTCGAGGAAGACGAGATCGACCGCGGGCCGGAGTGGCGGGCGTTCAATCCCTCCGAGAAGGACGAGAAGTCCCGCGTCGGCGCACCGACGACGAACATGATGCACGACAAGGGCCTCTCGACCAACATCGGCTGGCAGAACAAGGACGCCTACGGCAACTCGCTGTCGTCGAACCAGCGCCAGAAGATGCAGCGGCTGCGCACCTGGAACGAGCGGTTCCGCACCCGCGACTCCAAGGAGCGCAACCTCAAGCAGGCGCTCGGCGAGATCGACCGCATGGCCAGCGCGCTGGGCCTGCCGAAGACGGTCCGGGAGACCGCGAGCGTCATCTACCGCCGCGCACTGGAGGAGAACCTCCTGCCCGGTCGCTCCATCGAGGGCGTCGCGACGGCGTCGCTGTACGCCGCCGCCCGCCAGGCCAACACGCCGCGCAGCCTCGACGAGATGACCGCCGTCTCCCGCGTCGAGAAGATGGAGCTCACGCGGACCTACCGCTACGTCGTCCGCGAGCTGAACCTGGAGATCAAGCCGGCCGACCCGGAGAGCTACCTCCCGCGGTTCGTCTCGGACCTCGCGCTCAGCGACGACACCGAGCGCCGGGCGCGCGAACTCATCGAGAGCGCGCGCGACCAGGGGATCCTCAGCGGCAAGAGCCCCGTCGGCCTCGCCGCCGCCGCGGTGTACGCCGCCGCCCTGCTGACCAACGAGAAGGTCACCCAGAGCGAGGTCAGCGAGGTGGCCAACATCTCCGAGGTCACCATCCGTAACCGCTACAAGGAACTCCTCGAATCCGTCGACGCCCCGGCCTGATCGGCCGGCCCCGCCGGCTCGACGGCCACCCGTCGCTCGCGGCGTCCGCCGCACTAGTCTTTTTGTACTCGTCGTGTGTGATGATACCACGCATGGAGGAAGCGTACGTCCGATTGCTCTGTCCCGAATGCACCAAAGACTGGGAGTCGACGCCGACGGACCTCCCCGAACACACGGCCCTCTATCACTGCCCCAACTGTCACGCGAGCCGACGGCTCGCGGAGTTCACGCGGACCGACCGCGACCTGCAGACGCTGAAGAGTCTCGGTTAGCCGCTCGTCGCCGACCGCGCGCCGCAGGCCTCACAGCGCAGGAGGAGCACCCCGCCCTCGCGCTCGAAGTGCGTGTCGGGGAGCCCACACTCCGAACAGAGGACGAACTCCTCGGCGTACTCGTCGATGGCGTTGGTGACCCGCCGGTCGCTGAACTCGCCGGTCAGGCGCGCGCGGCCGCTCTCGTCGATGTGCCCGCTGGTCCCCAGCTCGTTCTGGAGGAACTGCATGACGTGGTCGTCCTCGCGGCCGAGGCGGTCGCAGGTGTCCTGGAAGTTCTCGTAGACGGTCACGTTCCCCTCCTGACGGATGTTCGGGTCCGGCACCTCGAACCGGTCGGAGCTCCCCTCGATCTCCGGCGTCTCCTCCATCGCCCGGTCGAGCATGTCGTCGTAGTCCATACCCGTGAGAAGCCCGTCCCCGCCTAAAAGTCTTTCAACCCCGCCGCCGACCGCGGTCGGAGTCCCCCGTCGTCGAGCCCACCTCCGATCGGACCCGCCCGCCGAAACCGATATCGAGAGGCTTTTGTACACGGTCTTTAAGAAGGTGTGTGTTAACGCGACTCAGGATACTACTATTAACCTCCAGTGGTTAGGACCGGTTGACTATGAAAAAGCAGGAGCTCATTCACCTTCACGGCCTGCTTGCTCAGGTGGAGAATCACTACGAGATGGATACAGGCGAGGAGGTAGAACACGACGAGTACACCTCTCTGGGGGTACGGCCGACCTCGATCCACAAATCGAAAACCGACCACAAAAACGCTGTTTTCGCCCTGGCGAAGGGCATCACGTCCGAGATGGAGACCGAGACGCGCGAGCGCGTTCCGGCGTCCGCCGACTGAACGAACCGTCCCGTTCTGTCGCACTCACAACGGTCGAGCGACGGCTCCCTCGACCTCGAATTTCATCGTGCGCGCGAGAACCGGCGGGCCGTCTCCCGAGCCGTCGAAAACGGTGAACCGCGGGCGTCGCGTTTCGCTACGACTCGTCGATGAGCTCCTCGAACTCCGGGAGCACGTCGTCGTCGCGCTCGTCGGCAGAGCCGCCGTCACCGCGCCCGTCGGCCGGGTCTTCGTCGTCCCCTCCACCGCCGGACGACCCTCCCTCGTCGGCCGACGATTCGGTTTCGTCCGACGACGCGTCGCTCTGGTCGTCCGTGTCGGCTTCGTCGCCGTCGTCGTCGATCTGTTCGATCTCGAGCACTTCGAGCGGGATGTTCTCGAGGCGTTGTCCGATCTCCTTGCGGGCGATCCGCGCGGCGTGCTCCTCGCGCTCGACGTTGAACACGGTTATCTCCAGTTCGAGCGCGACGAGACTCTCGTCGGCGGCGAGGAAGGCGGGTTCCAGCTCCTCGCCACAGTGGGGACACGACCGCTCGCCCATGTTGATCTCGACGTAGTTGAGGTCCGGGTTGAGCATCTCGCCCGTCTTCGAGATGGCGATCCGGACCGCCTCGTCCGCCGTCTCGACGTCGTAGACGGGGACGGCGGCCTCGACGACGACTCTGCAGTCCATGTGCCCGCCTTCGCTTCGCAGTGACATGAAGGTTCGCCTCGATAGCACGACACACACCGTTGGCCGACGGCCGTCGACGCGCGGCCGCCTGTCGGACACCGAGTGGACGCGCCGAGACGCTCTCGAAAGGTCGAAGGCGGCCCACCGCCTGGCCCGGGTATGAGTGTGGAACGCGGCGCCGTCGCCCTCGCGGAGTTCCCGGGGCGGTTCGACCTGCAGTCGACCGTCGAGAGCGGCCAGTCGTACCTCTGGGACCGCGCCGACGGACGGATGTACGAGGAGAGCGGCGCCTTCGGCGGCGACGCCTGGTACGAGACCGTCGTCCGCGTCGACGGCGGTCCCGCGAGCGGAGCGCGCGGTACCTCGTCGGACCAGCGGTCCGACGGCGAACCCGCCGTCGTCCGCGTCCGCCAGGTCGAGGACCGTCTCGAGTGGGAGTCGTCGGTGGACGCCGCACCGATACTCCGCGAGCGACTGCGCCTCGACGACGACCTGCCCGCGATCCGGGCGACGACGCCGGACGACGACGTAGTCGAGTCGGCCTTCGACGCCTACTGGGGGATGCGCCTCGTCGACGACCCCCCGTTCCCGTCGCTCGTCTCCTTCATCTGCTCGGCCCAGATGCGCGTCGCCCGCATCCACGGGATGCAACGGGAACTCGAACGCGCGTTCGGTTCGACCGTCGAGTTCGACGGCCGCACCTACCACGCGTTCCCGACGGCCGAGCAACTGGCCGAGGCGACCGAGGCGGAACTGCGCGACCTCGGCCTGGGCTATCGAGCGCCGTACGTCCGCGACACCGCGCGGATGGTCGCCAGCGGCGAGGCTCGCCCCGAGGAGGCGGCCGGACTCGACTACGAGGACGCCCGCGAGTCGCTCACCCGGTTCGTCGGCGTCGGCGACAAGGTGGCCGACTGCGTCGCGCTGTTCGCGCTCGACTACCTCGAGGCCGTCCCGCTGGACACCTGGATCCGGACGACCATCGAGGAGTACTACCCCGACTGTGACCGCGGCAACTACGCCGAGACCTCCCGCGCGATCCGCGCGGCCTTCGGCGGCGAGTTCGCCGGGTACACGCAGACGTACGTGTTCCACTACCTGCGATAGCGCAGCAACGGCTCCGGCGGCGTGACCGACCCTATCGCTCGTCGACGGGCGCCCACGAGCGGTCGTGGTCGCCGACGTAGGACGACAGCGGGCGGATGAGTCGGTTGTCGTCGAGCTGTTCGAGGGCGTGGGCGGTCCAGCCGCCGACTCGCGAGACGGCGAAACAGGTCGTGAACAGCTCCTTCGGGACGCCGACGCCGTCGAGCAGCGCGGCGGTGTAGAACTCGACGTTCGTCTCCAGGTCCCGGCCGGGCTTGTGCTCGGCGAGCAGGTCCACGGCCACGTCCTCGAACTCCGTGATCGTCTCGAAGAAGTCGGAGTCGCCGGCCTCGTCGTAGAACTCCGCGGCGGCGGCCTCCAGCACTGCGGCCCGCGGGTCGCGGACGCGGTAGACGCGGTGGCCGAACCCCATCAGGCGCTCGCCCGCCTGCAGCTTCTCGCGGACGTACCCCTCGGGGTCGCCCGACTCGTGGATCGACCGGAGCATGTCGAGGACGGGACCGGGCGCGCCGCCGTGAAGCGGTCCCTTCAGCGTCCCGACGGCCGCGGTCGCCGCCGAGACCACGTCCGACTCGGTCGAGACGACCGTGCGGGCGGTGAACGTCGAGGCGTTCAGGCCGTGGTCGATGACGGTGTTGAGGTACGTCTCCAGCCCGCGGACGGCGGCCTCGTCGGGGTCCTCGCCGTTCAGCATGTAGAGGTAGTTCGCCGCGTGACGCAGGTCCTCGCGGGGTTCGACGGGTTCGTCGCCCTCCCGGTAGCGCCAGTAGGTCGCGACGATGGTCGGGAAGACCGCGATGACCCGCCGCGCGTCGGCCTCGGGGTCCTCCTCGCCGGCACCGAGGTTCGCCGCCGCGGCGCCCATCCGCAGCGCGTCCATCGCCGGCCTGTCCTCCTCGGCCGCGCGTTCGAGCACCGCCTTCACCTCGTCGCCGATCTCCCGGCGGCCCGCCAGGTCGGCGCGGAAGTCGTCGAGTTCCTCGGCTGTCGGCAGGCGATCCTCGAACAGCAGGAAGACGCTCTCCTCGTAAGCGGCCGACCGCGCGAGCTCGTCGACCGGGAACCCGCCGATCGTGAGCACGCCGGCCTCGCCGTCGATGTCGCTCAGCCGCGTCTCGGCGACCCTGATACCCTCCAGCCCGCGGTTCAGATCCTCGCCACTCATGCCCACGCCTCCGCGGGTGACTACCAAAGTACTGTTGGAACACACCGGAGTTTTCCGCGATTCGGGCCGAACTTTCGCAACCGTTCCGGCGAATCGATCCGGTATTGTCCAATTGTCGACGCAGCCATCGACAGGTGTACAACCTCACCGCGGCCCCCGACCGGTCACCGGTGTCGGTGGCGCGTAGTCCGTCGAAGAACGGTGCGACCCGTTTTTGACTGCGGGCGTGTAACCGGTGCGTATGGCAGACCGGACGCGAGCACACGTGTACGTCACGGGACGGGTACAGGGGGTCTTCTATCGCGCGACCACTCGCGACGAGGCCCGCGAGCGCGGGGCCGACGGCTGGGTGCGGAATCTCGAAGACGGGCGGGTCGAAGCGGTCTTCGAGGGGCCGGTCGAGACGGTCGAAGCGATGGTCGAGTGGTGTCACGAGGGGAGCGACCGCGCGCACGTCGAGACCGTCGAGGCGGAGTACGGCGAGCCGGAGGGGCTCGACGGGTTCGAGATACGGCGGTAACCGACGGTCGTCCGCTCGCTGTCGGGGGAAATCGCCGGAACGGACGGCCGGTTGCCCCTACCCTTATCCGGAGGGCGGGCGAACGCCCGTGCATGATTACGGGCAGCGAGATGGCCGTGGTCGACGAGAACGCCGCGGCGATGGGGGTCCCGCGCAAGCAGTTGATGGAGTCGAGCGGGCACGCGGTCGCACGCGCGGTCCGCGAGGTCGCCGACGCGGGCGCGAGCGTCCGCGTCGTCGCCGGGCGGGGCAACAACGGCGGCGACGCCCTCGTCGCAGTCCGATTCCTCGACGACTTCGACGTGACGACCAGCCTGCTGGGTCGACCGGAGAGCATCACGACCGACATCGCCCGCGAGAACTGGGAGGCGCTCGCGGCCGGCGAGTACCACACAGAAACCGTCCGCGACTCCGCGGCGTTCGGGTTGGGCGACCCGGACGTGGTCGTCGACGCGATGCTCGGGACCGGTATCGCGGGGGACCTGCGCGAGCCCGAACGCACCGCGGCCGTCGCGGTGAACGACAGCGACGCGACCGTCGTCTCGGTCGACGTGCCCTCCGGCATGGACGCCGAGACGGGCGACCTCGCGGAGACGGCCGTCGAGGCCGACCGCGTGGTCACGTTCCACGACACCAAGCCCGGACTGGCGGACCTGGACGCCGAGGTGACCGTCGCGGACATCGGCATCCCCCCGGCCGCGGAACGGTTCGTCGAACGGGGGGACCTCGTGCGACTGGACGACCGCGACCCCGGGAGTCACAAGGGGCAAAACGGCGAGGTGCTGGTCATCGGTGGCGGTCCCTACGCCGGCGCGCCGGCCCTCTCGGCGACGGCCGCGCTCCGCGCGGGCGCCGACCTCGTCCGCGTCGCCTGTCCGATGGTCGTCGGCCGGGAACTCCAGGGGTTCGGCGAGGACCTGATCGTCCGCCCCTACCAGGGCAAACAGCTCGAACCCAAACAGGTGGGCTTTCTCCTCCAGATGGCCCGCCACCACGACACCGTGGTCATCGGCCCCGGTCTGGGCGACGAGGAGGAGACCCTCGAAGCGGTCGAGGGCATCCTCTCGGGGTACGCCGGAACCGCGGTCGTCGACGCCGACGCGCTCTCACGCGTGCCGCAGGTCGACACCGAGGCCGACCTGATCTGCACGCCCCACCAGGGGGAGTTCGCCGAGATGGGTGGCCGGGTCACCGACGACTGGGAGGACCGGACCGATATCGTCGAGCGGTTCGCCGCCGATCTGGGTCAGACGGTCCTCGTGAAGGGGAAGTACGACGTGATCTCCGACGGTGAAACGACGCGGGTCAACCGCACCGGCAACGCCGGCATGACCGTCGGCGGGACCGGCGACGTGCTCGCGGGGATCACCGGCGCGCTCGCGGCGACCGAGCGACCGGTCCACGCCGCCGCGATGGCCGCCTACGCCAACGGCAGAGCGGGCGACCGCGTCTACGAGCGACGCAACAACGGCCTCGTCGCCACCGACCTCCACGACGAGATTCCGAGCGTCCTCTGGACCGACCGGGGCGGCGAGGCGTGAGCGGCGACAGCCGCGACACCGAGACGACGGACGCCGACCTCACCCACACGGACGAGTCGGGCGAGGCGCAGATGGTCGACGTGGGCGACAAGCCCGACACCGCTCGCCGCGCCGTCGCGCATGGGACCATTCGACTGCGCCCCGAGACCGTCGAAGCGGTCCGCGACGACGCGGTCGACAAGGGCGACGTACTCGCGACCGCACGGATCGGCGCGGTCCAGGCGGTCAAGCACACCTGGGAGACGATCCCGATGTGCCACCAGATCCCGATCACGAACGTCGACACCGACTTTTCCTTCGGCGACGACACCATCGAGCTAACTGTCGCCGTGGAGACGACCGGCAAGACCGGGTGCGAGATGGAGGCGCTGGAAGGGGTCACGACCGGTCTCAACGTCGTCTGGGACATGGTGAAATCGGCGGAGAAGGACGCGGACGGCGAGTACCCCGAGACGGGGATCGAGTCCGTCGAGGTCGTCGAGAAGACGAAGCGACCGCTGGAGTAGGTTTCTGGAACGGACCGTCGTCCGAGCGTTCAAGTACGGGGACGCGACCAGCCCGGGGTATGCACTGAGTACCGGCCCGCGGCGGCCCGCGGTCGCGCGACGCGACCGCCGCGCGGCGTCCCGTCTCGTAGTCGCGTCGCCTGTTCGCCAGGAACCCCGATCCGTTCACCGGGTCCCGCCCACTTTTGACGCTCGTAGCCTTTCCTCCGCACATGCGAGCAGCAGTCTACCACGGCGAGCGGGACGTGCGTGTCGAGGATGTCGACCGCCCGGACATCGAAGCGCCCGGTGACGCCCTGATTCGGGTGACCCACACTGCTATCTGCGGGTCCGACCTGTGGCCCTACCGCGGGCAGAGCGACCGCGACACCCCCTCGCGCATCGGCCACGAACCGATGGGGATCGTCGAGGAAGTCGGCGCGGACGTGACGAGCGTCGAGCCCGGCGACCGCGTCTACGCTCCCTTCGTCGTCAGCTGCGGCGAGTGCGAGTTCTGCCGCCGCGGCCTGCACACCTCCTGCGTGAACGGCGACGGCTGGGGCGGCGACAACGGGGGCGCCCAGGGCGAGTACGTCCGCGCGCCCCACGCCGACGGGACGCTCGTGCGCATCCCCGACCGCCACGCCGACGACGAGGACACGCTCCGATCGGTCCTCCCGCTGACCGACGTGATGGGCACCGGCCACCACGCGGCGGTCAGCGCCGGGGTCGGCGAGGGGGACACCTGCGTCGTCGTCGGCGACGGGGCGGTCGGTCTCTGTGGCGTGCTCGCCGCGAAGCGGCTGGGAGCGTCGCGTGTCGTCGCCGTCGGCCACCACGAGGGGCGCCTCGAGATCGCCGAGGAGTTCGGCGCCACCGAGACGGTGCTGGGCGGGTCGGACGGCGTCGACGACGTGGAGAGCCACGTCACCGACCTGACCCACGGCGGCGCCGAGCACGTCCTCGAGTGCGTCGGTGCCGCGGGCGCGATGGAGACGGCCGTCGGGGCCGCCCGTCCCGGCGGCACCGTCGGGTACGTCGGGGTCCCCCACGGCATGGGCGACGGGCTCGACCTGTTCCCGTTCTTCGGGGACAACGTCACCCTCTCCGGTGGTGTCGCCCCCGTTCGCGCCTACGCCGACGAACTGCTCGCCGACGTCCTGCAGGGGACGCTCGACCCCTCGCCCATCTTCGACAAGACCGTCTCGCTGGAGGACGTCGCCGAGGGCTACCGCGCGATGGACGAGCGCGAGGCCATCAAGGTGCTCGTGAAGCCGTAGTCGTTCCGGACGGGCGGTCGTGCCACGGCCGGTAGACGGACAAGTCCGGCGCCCCTCGATCGACTGTGACCACAGTCAGCGACACCTACCTGGAGAACCGGTGGCGCGTCCAGCCCAACCACGCCAACAACTACGGGACCGTCCACGGGGGCAACGTCATGAAGTGGATGGACGAACTCGGCGCGATGTCGGCGATGCGCTTCGCGGGCGAGTCCTGCGTCACCGCTTCGATCGATCAGATGAACTTCCACCGACCGGTCCCGACCGGTGACACCGTCGTCATCGAGGCGTTCGTCTTCGACGAGGGGCGCACCAGTGTCAACGTCCACCTGCGGGCCGCGCGCGAGCACCCGCGGACCGGCGAGCAGGAGACGACCACCGAGTCGCAGTTCGTCTTCGTCGCCATCGACGGGGAGGGGTCGCCGGTCCCGGTTCCCGACCTGGTCGTCGACACGGACCGCTGTCGGGCACTGCGCGAGCGAGCGCTCGGCTGGCGAGACGACGATCGGGAGAACTGACGAGCGACGAGCCGGTCAGGCCGACGCCTCGACGAGTTCGCCGGCCTTCGACCGCGACCGCTCGACGACCGCGGGGCGACCCTCGAACTCGATGACGACCTGGTCGCCGTAGTCCACCGAGTCGACCTGCGCGTGGTCGTGGATCCACGAGACGACCGACATCGTGTCGTCGGTCATCGGCAGGACGAGTCGCTCGCGCTCGTAGTCCGGGAGCTCCGCGTGGATCCGCTCGCGGAGGCCGTCGACCCGCTCGCCGGTTCGAGCCGACACCGCGACCGGGTTGGGTGCCAGCGCCGACAGCGCCTCCCGCTTGCGGGCCACTTCCTCGTCGTCGACTTTGTCGACCTTGTTCAGCACCGTCACGATGGGCGCCTCGTTGCGCTCGGCGAGCGTGTCGTGACACGTGACGAGCTTCTCGCGGATCTCCGCGACCGGCTCGCTCACGTCGACGACGAGCAGGACGAGATCCGCCCGATAGACCGAGTCCAGCGTCGACTTGAACGACTCGACGAGCCAGTGGGGGAGATCCGAGATGAACCCGACCGTGTCGGTCACGAGCACGTCCCGCTGGTCCATATCCGCCCGTCTGGTCGTCGTCCCCAGCGTCGTGAACAGCCGGTCCTCGGACTCGGCGGTCGCGTCCAGATCGGGGTGCAGGTCCTCGTTCTCGTCCACGTCGACGTCCTCGGCCAGGCGACGCAGGAGCGTCGACTTCCCCGCGTTCGTGTAGCCGGCCAGCGCGACCAGATCGAACCCGGACTCGCGGCGCTGTGCGCGGCGGTGTTCCTCGGTCTCCTCGATCCGTTCGAGCTCGTCCCGGATACGAGAGATCTGGGCTTTGATGTCCCGCTCGCGGCTCTCGTCGTACTCGCCCAGCCCCATGAACCCTGGGCGCTCGTCGCGCCGGGCGAGACTGGCCTTGGCCTCCGCGCGCGGGAGTTCGTACCGTAGCTCCGCGAGCTCGACCTGAAGCTGAGCCTTGCGGGTCTGTGCGCGCTGGCCGAAGATCTCGAGGATGAGCCGGAAGCGGTCGACCAGCTTGACTCCCTCGGGGAGTTCGTTCCCGATGTTGTACGTCTGATACGGCCCGAGCTGGTTGTCGAAGACCACGACCGTCGCCTCGGTCTCGACCACCCGGCGCGCGAGCGTGGCGACCTTCCCCTCCCCGATGTGGGTGGCGGGGTCTTCCTTCCTGGTCTGTGTCACCTCGCCGACCACGTCGTAGCCGGCCGCGCGTGCGAGGTCGCGGATCTCCGCCGTATCGGGCCGTCCGCTGTCGACGCGCTTGGCGACGACAGCCCGCCGCTGGGATCCTGTCTCCGTCACTCGCGCGTGACTACGGCACCCGCGTATTTAAACTCTGGTCGCTCGGGACCGGGACCCCGCCCGGACGGCCTCGACAGGCGTTCTCGTTCGGATCGCTGGTGATTCGGAACGGCGCACGCCCTCGGTAGGTAGCGATTACTCGACCCGGCCGGTGGGCACAAGAGCCTTATTCCGTGACTGTCACCGAGACGGATATGGTAGACATCGGTTTGCAACAGATCGGGCTGGAACTGGGCTCGGGAGCGGTGATCGGGGGGCTGATCGGCTTCGCGGCGAAGAAGGTCGCGAAGATCATCGCGATTCTGGTCGGCGTCGAACTGGCGCTGTTCAAATTTCTGGAGTCGCAGGGCATCCTTGTCGTCGACTGGGACCGCCTCTCGGCGGGCCTGGTCAACGCCAGCAGCGCCGCGACGGACGCTGCGACCGGGAGTCAGCCGCCGGGCATCGTCGTGAGTCTGCTGTCGGTCATCCCCGTCAGCGCCGGGTTCACGGGCGGGTTCCTCGTCGGCTTCAAGAAGGGGTAGTCGACTCGAACCGCCGAACCGATCGGACGACCGTTCTCCGGACCCCAACGCGACCAGCGGTGCCACCGCGTGCCGGGTGCGAGAGAACGGTGGGAACCGGGTCGCGGCGACTACGGTGATTGCCCGGAGCCGCCCGACTGACCGCTGCCCTGAGGCACGTCGTCGTCCTTGTCGCCGGAGACGAGGAACTCCAGGAGGTTGGCCGCGAACTGCTCGTTGTCGAGGTCGTACAGCTCGGAGGACTTGAGGAAGGAGGTGTCGGCGACCAACACCAGGTTGTCGTTCTGTGCCGCGACGGGATACTGGCCCGCCTGCCGCCGTTCGAGCGTTCGGGTCCCGGGCAGGGCGCGCATACGGACCTGCGCACCGTCGCCGGTCCGGACGACGTAGCCCGCCGAATCGAACGTGACGTTCGAGACGCCCTCCGTCAGCGCGCTCGACCCGTCGGGGCTGGCGAGGATGCTCTCGTAGTTGTTGTCGTTGCCGCCGTCTTCGATGTTGTAGAGCCCCTCGGTTCCCATCCGGAGGCCGAACTCGCCGACGAGGTCCTGGGCGCCGAAGCGGATCTCAGAGATCTGCGCGCTCAGGCCGCTCCCGACCGACAACTGGGGCGGCTCGGCGAGCACGGCGATGCGACCACCACCGTCGGCGTAGGCCTTCAGACCCCCGATCTCGGCGTCGGAGAACGAGGCGGTCGGCTGGACGATCAGCACGGCGTCGTACTGGCGCAGCGTCGCGTTGTAGCTGCTCTCGCCGAACCCGCCGCCGGTAGCCCCACTCGGCGTGAAGTCGACCTCGTGTCCCGCCCTGGCCATCGCTTCGACGAGGGGCGCCAGGTCCGACCGCGAGTAACGGTTGCTGTGGCCGCTATCGACGAGGACACGCTTGCTCTCGCCGCCGCTGTCCAGCGATATCTCGCCGTCTTCGGGCGCGCTCGTCGCGAGAACGTTCTCCGGCGCGAACTGGCCGGGCGACTGTCCCTCGATCTCCTCGCCGTCGGCCGGTCCGGCGGACCCCGATCCGCCGAGGATCCCGACGAGCGCCGTGCCCGCGAGGATGACCGCGATCACGACGGCGAAGACGCCGAGCGGTTTGAGTATCTCACTCGCTCTCATTGGTCACCTCCCGGGCGTCCTCGGTGACCGGGACGCCCCAGACCGCGTGGAACTCGTAGGGCTGCTGGAACTCCGTCCCCCCGTCGTCGGAGCCGTCGACGTAGACGATGTTCCCGTCTACCTTCGCGGGGTCCTCCGAGAGGACGATAGTGCCGCCGGAGGGGCTGACGGGGTCGTTGTAGTCGACGTTGTACTGATCGCCTTCGATGCCGTCGGCCCGCGTCGCGGCTTCCGCGATGGCCGAGTTGAGGTCGCCCATCTCGTCGGCGAAGCCGTTTCGGACCGCAGTCGGGCCGATGTACGCTTCGCCGTGGGCGACGCCGCTGCGGTTCAGCGAGAGGTTGGCGCCCCGGTGTTTGACGATCGTGTCGACGAAGGCGTTGTGGAGCGTCTCCATCTGCTCGCGTAGCTGGTCTTTGTCCATCGTCGCCTTGTCCGGGCCCGTCCGGAGGAAGGTCTTGCTCTGGGCCGCGGACTGTTCGACGGTGCTCAGCGGCGCGCTGACGATGACGCCGATGGAGCCGACGGTCGAACTCGGCTTGACGAAGATGCGGTCGGCGGGCGCGATGCCGAAGTACCCGCCCGAGGCGGCGGTCCCTTCGACGTAGGCGACGACCGGCATCTGGGCGGCCGTCCGGTTGACCGCCAGGTAGAACTCCTCGCTCGACGCGACGGCGCCGCCGGGGCTGTCGATCCGTAACACGACTGCCTCGACGGACTCGTTGGTTCTCGCTTGTCTGAGGTCTTCCTTGATGTCGTTCACCGGGCCGGCGTCTGTCCCGGCCCGCAGCGTGATGACCGACACGGTCGGGTCCCCCGAATCGCCCGAAGCGGACTGCGTGGCACTCCAGACGACTGGCGCGAGTACGGTGCCAATCAGGACGGCGACGACCACGACGATCACGTACAGCACCGTGGTCGTCGTGGTCGAATCGGTTCTATCCACCATACACACCGGAGAACGGACGACCCCCTCATGAAGGTTGGTCAATCTAAAACTCCGTTTGACATACGCGACGGTCGGGAGCCGAACGCCCCAGTAGCGCCCCGTCCGTCCAGAGCCCGGAGTAGCCCCGTCCTACCGGTGTTCGACGAGGTTCGACCGATCGGGACCGCTACTCTCCGACCAGTCGCTCGGCGCGCTCGCGGTCGTCGGGCGTGTTGACGTTGACTCGCCGGCCGTCGAACGCGACCGTCTCGACGCGGCGGTCGGCGCGCAGGAAGATGTCGATCGCGTCGGTCAGTTCGTACTCGCCGCGGTTCGAGGGCTGGACGAGGTGACAGGCGTGAAATATCTCCGGGGAGAAGGCGAACAGCCCCGTCAGCACCCGCGTCGACGGCGGGTTCGACGGCTTCTCGACGACCGCGTCGAGGCGGCCGTCGTCGTCGGTGACGAACACCCCGGTGTCGGCGGCCTCGTCCCGGGAGACGTCGTCCACGAGCAGCGTCGCGTCGACGCCGTCGGTCCGCTGGCGCTCGACGACCTCGTCGAGGTTCCCCGTCATCACGTTGTCCGCGTTGAACACGAGGAAGTCGTCGTCGACCTCGGGTTCGGCCCGCAGGACGGCGTCGGCCAGTCCCTTCGGCTCGCGCTGGTGGACGTACGTGATCGGCACGCCCTCGAACTCGTCGCCGTAGCGGTCGATGATCGCTTCCTTCCGGTGGCCGACGACGACCACGAACTCCGTGACGCCCAGCGCGGCCAGTTCGTCGAGCCCGTGGGAGAGCAACGGGCGGTCACCGACCGCGACGAGGGGTTTCGGTCGGTCCTCGGTGCGCGGCCGAAGGCGCGTGCCGCGTCCGGCCGCCGGGATGACTGCTTTCATCGGTCTCGTCCGACCGCACGCCGGCCACCCACAAAACGATGCCGCGGCCGTCGGGTCCACGATAGCCACGCCCGCGACCGACGTCGCCGAGCCGCTCCGGGAGTCGCGTCAGAAGATGTCTTCGAGCGCTTCGAGTCGCGCGATCAGGCCGTCGATACCGTCGTTCATCTCGGCGACGCGCTCGCCGAGTCCGTCGGCCGGGATCGCACCGTTGGGCGTCGGCTCGATCAGTTCGTCGTCCTCCAGCATCCGCAGCGAGTAGCGCACCTTGTGTTCGGGCACGTCCGTCTCCTCGGCCAGCCGGACGATCCCGATCGGTCCCGACTCGATCACCGCTTCCAGAATCCGCAAGTCCCGTTCCTCCTTCTCGACCTGTTTCGTCAGTCGTTCCACCATGAAAGCCCACCGGGTCTATTCCCCCCGTCCGTAATAAATGTCGCAGGTGCCGAACCGGACGTGACGCGGCCGACACGAGGACGGCCGCGCGCCGCCGGTCGGAGTCCGGCCCGTCGCCACTCGCGGCCCTACTCGTCGCCGACGGGCGTCCGCCGAAGCTCGTCGATCTGGTCACGGAGCCGACCGAGTTCGCTCTCCAGTTCCTCCTGACGGTCGATGAGCGCGCCGAGCTCCTCCGTGTTGACCGAGTAGTCGTGGTCGAGCGCGCTGTCGAGCGAGTCCGTCGTCGCCTGGACGAGATACGAGGCGAACTGCAGCACCTCCTCGGGCGAGCCCTGTCCCTCGAACAGGTCCACCGCGCCCGATTTCGGCGTGTAGCTCACCACGGGGACCTCCGCCTCCCCGTGGTAGGTCGTCGTCGCTTCCAGCTCGGTCACCGGGTTGCGCCGCTCGCGTGTCTGTTCGGTGCGGACGACGCCGAACGGTTCGGCCAGCGCCGGGTAGGTGTCGCCCAGGTCCCGGAGCACGTCGGCGGCCTCGACGCCCAGCTGGGCCTCCACGTCGCCGTAGAACTGCTTCGACCCGGACAGCGACAGCGCGACCGCGTAGAAGACGTGCTGGTTGTTCTCCGCCAGGTCGCGGATGCGCTCGCGGACGACCTCGTGGTTTCCCTCCAGCGTCTCGCGCTCCAGGTCGTCGAGCAACGCCCGTGTCCCCTCTTCGCGTTCGAGGAACTCCTCGACGAGCACGCGGGGCATCGCCTGACTGTCGATCTCGTCCATATCAGCCCATTCACAGCCAGCCATATCGCTCTGGCGGACCCGACCACCAGCTTCCGACGGTCGGTTCACCGCTCGCGATGGCGAGCGCACGAGGTGCTCGCCGTGAGGTTCGCAGCAGAAGACGCCCGAGGCGGGATTTGAACCCGCGTCACGACCGTGACAGGGTCGTATGATGGGCCACTACACCACCCGGGCTACATGCACACCTGCGAGGAACACACGGAAAAGGCTTTCCAGTTACGACGGCGCCCTCGGCCGATCGCACCGTCTCGGCCGTGCCAATACCTCCCGTACCCCAACACCTATGAAGGACTTCCGCGTATCCCCTGGCACGAACCGAACACGTCGCGGTCCCACGACGGCCGCTCGCGGTGCGAGTAGCTGCGCTGGACAGACTTGGTAAGCGTTTTATAGCTCGCGGTTATAGGCGCCTGTAGTATCTCGTGACAGCAACTTCTCCCAGACAGGCCAACACATGGTAGACGTAAGCCAACACGAACTCGTTCCCGACCACACGGTCCTCGACAGCGAGGAGATCGAGGGCGTGCTCGAGGAGTACAACATCAAGAAAACCGACCTGCCGAAGATCAAGCGGACCGACCCCGCGATGCGCGATCTGGAGGCCGACGTCGAGACGGGCGACGTGGTCCAGGTGACGCGGGACTCGCGAACGACCGACCGAGCAGTCGTATACCGACTCGTCGTAGAATAATATGAACATTCAGGACAGACGCGAGATATCGCGTGAGTATTTCTCGAGGGAACGGCTCGCAGAACACCACTTCCGCTCGTTCAACGCGTTCCTCAACCGGGGGATGCAGGAGGTCGTCGACGAGAAGGCGACCATCGAGACGGACATCGGCGACAAGGAGGGCGAGGAGCCCGTCTACGTCGAGCTCGGCGACGTGCGGGTGGTCACCCCGCGCGTTCGAGAGGCGGACGGCTCCGAGGAGCTGCTCTACCCCCAGGAAGCTCGGCTCCGGAACATCACCTACGCCGCGCCCGTCTTCATGGAGATGGCGATCATCAAGGGCGGCGAGGAGGAGGAAGAGCGCGTCGTCGACCAGACCGAGACCAAGATCGGCCGCATGCCGGTCATGGTCGGTTCGGACAAGTGTAACATCGCCGGGTTCACGCGCGAGGAGCTCATCGACATCGGCGAGGACCCCGCCGACCCCGGCGGCTACTTCATCGTCAACGGCTCCGAGCGAGTGTTGATGACCAGCGAGGACCTCGCACCGAACAAGATCCTCGCCGAGACGGACACGAAGTACGGCGACACCATCGAGGTCGCCAAGACCTTCTCCCAGCGCCGCGGCTACCGCGCGCTGGTGCTCGTCGAGCGGACCCGCGACGGGCTGCTCGAAGTGTCCTTCCCGTCCGTCTCGGGCAGCATCAACTTCGTGACGCTCATCCGCGCGCTCGGGCTCGAATCCGACGAGGAGATCGTCCACCGCGTCTCCGAGGACCCGGAGATCGTGAAGTTCATGCTCGAGAACCTGGAGGCCGCGGAGGTCCAGACGACCGAGGAGGCCATCGAGGAACTCGGCAAGCGCGTCGCCTCCGGCCAGGGCAAGAACTACCAGCTCAAGCGCGCCAACTACGTCATCGACCGCTACCTCCTGCCGCACCTCCACGAGGACGGCGTCGAGGAGGAGGACGTGCGCATCAACAAGGCGTACTACCTCTGTCGGATGGCCGAGGCGTGTTTCGAGCTCGCCCTCGACCGGCGCGACGCAGACGACAAGGACCACTACGCCAACAAGCGCCTGAAGGTCAGCGGCGACCTGATGAAGGACCTGTTCCGGACGGCGCTGAACAAGCTCGCCCGGGACGTGAAGTACCAGCTCGAACGCGCGAACATGCGGAACCGACAGCTCTCCGTGTCGACGGTGGTTCGCTCGGACGTGCTGACCGAACGCCTGGAGCACCCGATCGCGACGGGCAACTGGGTCGGCGGCCGCTCCGGCGTGAGCCAGCTCGTCGACCGGACGGACTACATGGGCGTCCTGTCGCACCTGCGGCGGCTGCGCTCGCCGCTCTCGCGCTCGCAACCGCACTTCGAGGCGCGGGACCTGCACGCGACCCAGTGGGGTCGCATCTGTCCCTCGGAGACGCCGGAGGGACCGAACTGCGGGCTGGTGAAGAACTTCGCGCAGGCGATGGAGCTCTCCCAGAACGTCGAGGACGAACAGGGACTGAAACAGGAACTGGCGGCGATGGGCGTCTCGGGCATCCCGGGCATCGAGTCCATCGACCAGCAGCCAGCGGACGACTAACATGAGCCAGCAACGAGAAGCCAAAGTCTACGTCAACGGGAGCCTGGTCGGGACACACCCCGACCCGCATCAGCTCGCAGACCAGATCCGACAGGCCCGCCGCCGCGGCGACGTGAGCGAGATGGTCAACGTCTCGGTCAAGAACCGCACGCGCGAGGTCATCGTCAACGCCGACGCCGGCCGCGCCCGCCGGCCCCTGCTCGTCATCGAGGACGGCGAACCGCTCATCTCCGACGAGGAGGTCGAGGCCGTCAAGGACGGCGACATGGAGTTCGAGGAGCTCGTCGAACGCGGCTACATCGAGTTCATCGACGCCGAGGAGGAAGAGGACATCTACGTCGCGGTGAACGAGGAGGAACTCGAGGAGGACCACACCCACCTCGAAGTCGACCCGCAGCTGATGTTCGGTATCGGCGCGGGGATGATCCCCTACCCCGAGCACAACGCCTCGCCCCGGATTACGATGGGGTCGGGGATGATCAAGCAGTCGCTCGGCCTGCCGAGCGCGAACTACCGGATCCGGCCGGACACGCGCCAGCACCTCCTGCACTACCCGCAGCTGTCGCTGGTCAAGACCCAGACGACCGAGCAGATCGGCTACGACGACCGTCCGGCCGCGCAGAACTTCGTCGTCGCGGTCATGTCCTACGAGGGGTTCAACATCGAGGACGCGCTCGTCATGAACAAGGGGTCGGTCGACCGCGGACTCTCCCGGTCGCACTTCTTCCGCACCTACGAGGGCGAGGAGCGGCGCTACCCCGGCGGTCAGGAGGACCACTTCGAGATCCCCGACGACGAGGTCCGCGGCGCCCGCGGCGAGGAGGCGTACACCCACCTCGACGAGGACGGCCTCGTCAACCCCGAAACGCCCGTCGGCGAGAACGACGTGCTGCTCGGGAAGACCTCCCCGCCCCGGTTCCTCGAAGAGCCGGACGACATGGGCGGGCTCTCCCCGCAGAAGCGCCGTGAGACCTCCGTGACGATGCGCTCCGGTGAGTCCGGCGTCGTCGACACGGTGACCCTGATGGAGGGCGAGGACGGCTCGAAGCTCTCCAAAGTGAGCGTGCGCGACGAGCGCATCCCGGAGCTGGGCGACAAGTTCGCCTCCCGGCACGGTCAGAAGGGCGTCGTCGGCCACATCGCGCCCCAGGAGGACATGCCCTTCACCGAACAGGGCGTCGTTCCGGACCTCATCATCAACCCCCACGCGCTGCCCTCGCGGATGACCGTCGGGCACATCCTCGAGATGATCGGCGGCAAGGTCGGCTCGCTGGAAGGACGGCGCGTCGACGGGACCGCCTTCACGGGCGAGGACGAGGACGAGCTCCGCGGCTCGCTGGAGGACCACGGCTTCAAGTCCAGCGGCAAGGAGATCATGTACTCGGGCATCACGGGCGAGCAGATCGAGGCGGAGATCTTCCTCGGGACCATCTTCTATCAGAAGCTCTACCACATGGTCTCGAACAAGATCCACGCCCGCTCGCGCGGTCCGGTGCAGGTCCTCACGCGACAGCCGACCGAGGGGCGCGCCCGCGAGGGCGGCCTGCGCGTCGGCGAGATGGAACGGGACGTGCTCATCGGCCACGGGGCCGCGATGGCACTGAAAGAGCGACTGCTCGACGAATCGGACCGCGAGTTCATCAACGTCTGCGGCGAGTGCGGGATGACGGCGGTCGAGAACGTCGAGCAGCGCCGTGTCTACTGTCCCAACTGCGACGAGGAGACCGAGATTCACGAGGTCGAGATGAGCTACGCGTTCAAGCTCCTGCTCGACGAGATGAAGGCGCTCGGCATCGCCCCGCGCATCGAACTGGAGGACGCAGTCTAACATGTCAGCGCAAGGAACACCCCAGGAGATCGGTCAGATCAGCTTCGGGCTGATGGACCCCGAGGAGTACCGCGAGATGTCGGCCACGAAGGTCATCACGGCAGACACCTACGACGACGACGGCTTCCCCATCGACATGGGGCTGATGGACCCGCGCCTGGGCGTCATCGACCCCGGGCTGGAGTGCAAGACCTGCGGCAAGCACTCCGGGTCCTGTAACGGCCACTTCGGCCACATCGAACTCGCGGCGCCGGTCATCCACGTCGGCTTCGCGAAGCTCATCCGCCGCCTGCTCCGTGGCACCTGCCGCGAGTGCTCGCGGCTGACCCCCGTCGACGGTCGCCGCGTCGCCGACGCCGAGCAGAAGGCCGAGGAGCGCAAGCGCGAGTACCGCGAGAAGCTCGAGCGCACCGCGGAGCTCAACGAGGACATGTCGGACGTGCTCAAGTCGGCCATCCGCGAGTGCCGCAAGGTCGACTACTGCCCGTACTGCGGCGCCAAGCAGTTCGACATCAAACACGAGAAGCCGACCACCTACTACGAGATCATCGAGGTGCCCCACGGCGAGCTGTCCAAGCGCCTCGAACGCGCGATGGACCCGCCGGAGGGCGAGGCCGTCCGACCGAGCGACATCGCCGAGGAGCTCGACGACGGCGACTTCGAGGCCGACCGCATCCGCGAGCTGCTCTCGGGCACCTACCGCCCGGACCGCAACGACATCGAGCGCCTGAAGAACCTCGGGCGCGCGCTCGGTCGGCTCAACGACCTCGACGAACTGGAGGAGGACGTCAGTTCCGCCGCCGAGTACCTCGTCGAGGAGGACATGGACAAGCTGATGCCCTCGGACATCCGCGACTGGTTCGAGGAGATCCCCGACGAGGACATCGAGGCGCTGGGGATCAACCCCGACCGCTCCCGACCGGAGTGGATGATCCTGACGGTGCTCCCGGTTCCGCCGGTCACCGCCCGCCCGTCGATCACGCTGGACAACGGCCAGCGCTCCGAGGACGACCTCACCCACAAGCTGGTCGACATCATCCGCATCAACCAGCGGTTCATGGAGAACCGCGAGGCCGGTGCGCCCCAGCTGATCATCGAGGACCTCTGGGAGCTGCTGCAGTACCACGTCACCACGTTCATGGACAACGAGATCTCGGGCACGCCGCCGGCGCGCCACCGCTCCGGCCGCCCGCTGAAGACGCTCTCCCAGCGCCTGAAGGGCAAGGAGGGCCGCTTCCGCGGGTCGCTGTCCGGGAAGCGCGTCAACTTCTCCGCGCGGACGGTCATTTCGCCGGACCCGACCCTCTCGCTCAACGAGGTCGGCGTCCCCGACCGCGTCGCGACGGAGATGACCCAGACGATGAACGTCAACGAGCGCAACCTCGAGGAGGCCCAGCGCTACGTGTCGAACGGCCCCGAGACGCACCCGGGCGCCAACTACGTCCGTCGCCACGACGGGCGTCGGCTGAAGGTCACCGAGAAGAACTGCGAGGAGCTCGCCGAGAAGGTCGAGCCGGGCTGGGAGGTCTCCCGGCACCTCATCGACGGCGACATCGTGATCTTCAACCGCCAGCCGTCGCTGCACCGGATGTCCATCATGGCCCACGAAGTGGTCGTGATGCCGTACAAGACGTTCCGGCTGAACACGACGGTCTGCCCGCCGTACAACGCGGACTTCGACGGCGACGAGATGAACATGCACGCCCTGCAGAACGAGGAGGCCCGCGCGGAGGCGCGCGTCCTCATGCGCGTGCAGGAACAGATGCTCTCACCGCGGTTCGGCGAGAACATCATCGGTGCCATTCAGGACCACATCACGGGCACCTACCTGCTGACGCACACGAACCCGCACTTCAACGAGACGCAGGCGCTGGACCTGCTCCGTGCGACCCGGATCGACGAGCTGCCCGAGGCGGACGGCGTCGACGACGGTGGCGCGGCGTACTGGACGGGTCGGACGCTGTTCTCGGAGCTGCTGCCCGACGACCTGAACGTGGCGTTCACCTCCTCGGCGGGCGACGAGGTCGTCATCGAGGACGGCCAGCTGCTCTCGGGGACGATCGACGAGGACGCGGTGGGCGGCTTCGGCGGCGAGGTCGTCGACACCATCGCGAAGGAGTACTCGAAGACCCGCGCGCGCATCTTCGTCAACGAGGTGTCGACGCTGGCGATGCGCTCGATCATGCACTTCGGGTTCTCCATCAGCATCGACGACGAGTCGATCCCGGCGGAGGCCGAGGGCCAGATCGACGAGGCCATCGACGACGCCTACAGCCGCGTCCAGAAGCTCATCGAGACCTACGAGGCCGGCGAGTTGGAGTCGCTGCCCGGTCGGTCGGTCGACGAGACGCTGGAGATGAAGATCATGTCCACGCTCTCGAAGGCCCGCGACACCGCGGGTGACATCGCCGAGGACCACTTCGGCGACGCGAACCCGGCGGTCGTCATGGCCGATTCGGGGGCGCGTGGCTCGATGCTGAACCTCACGCAGATGGCCGGCTGTGTCGGTCAGCAGGCGGTCCGCGGCGAGCGGATCAACCGCGGCTACGAGGACCGCACGCTCAGCCACTACAAGCCCAACGACCTCTCGGCGGAGGCCCACGGGTTCGTCGAGCACTCCTACCGGAGCGGGCTCGAACCGCGGGAGTTCTTCTTCCACGCGATGGGCGGCCGCGAGGGGCTGGTCGACACGGCAGTCCGGACCTCGAAGTCCGGCTACCTGCAGCGCCGGCTGATCAACGCGCTGTCCGAACTCGAAACGCAGTACGACGGGACGGTCCGGGACACCAGCGACACGATCGTCCAGTTCGAGTTCGGCGAGGACGGCACCTCGCCGGTCGAGGTCTCCTCCAATCAGGAGGGGCCCGCCGTCGACGTGGACGATATCGTCGACCGCGTGGTCGACGCGGAGTTCGACTCCGAGGCGGACAAGGCGCAGTTCATCGAACGCGAGCCGGAGCCGACGAACATCTCCGAGCACGCGGACGACTGGTGGATGGAAGCGGCCGGGGGTGACTGACCATGGAGATCACCGAGGACGTGCGGGCCCTGGTCGAGGACACCGAGCTGCCGCGCCGACTGAAAGACGACGTGTACGAGCGGCTCGAATCCCACGGTGACCTGACGCTCGAACAGGTCGACGACATCGCGAAGGCGGTCGAGAGCAAGTACGTCGACACCCGCGTCGACCCGCTCGACCCCGTCGGGACCGTCAGCGCCCAGTCCATCGGGGAGCCGGGGACGCAGATGACGATGAACACCTTCCACTACGCGGGGGTCGCAGAGATCGACGTGACCCAGGGGTTGCCCCGGCTCATCGAGCTGGTCGACGCCCGGAAGGAGCCCGACACCCCGATGATGACGATCCACCTCGAGGACGAGTACGCCGAGGAGCGCGAGCGCGCTCACGAGGTCGTCTGGGAGATCGAGTCGACGAAGATCCTCCAGCTGGGCGACGTGTCGACGAACGTCGCCGACATGCTCGTCCAGGTCGACCTCAACGAGGACACCCTCGAGGAGCGGTGGCCGACCGCCGACAACCTCGAATCGGTCGTCACCGACATCGCTTCGACCATCGAGTCGAAGCTCGGCGTCGAGGTCCAGACGCCGGCGCCGACGGTCGTCCAGTTCGGCCCGGACGAGCCGAGCTATCGGGACCTGCTGCAGCTGGTCGAAGAGCTGCGCGACATCGTCTTCAAGGGGATCGAGGAGATCTCGCGCGTCGTCATCCGGAAAGAGGAGACCGACGAGGGCGAGGAGTTCGTCCTCTACACCGAGGGGTCCGAACTCGGCGACGTGCTCGGGCTCGACGGCGTGGACGCCTCGCGGACGACGTGTAACAACATCCACGAGATCCACCGCCAGCTCGGCATCGAGGCCGCCCGGGAGGCGATCATCAACGAGACGATGAACACGCTCGAAGAGCAGGGGCTCGACGACGTGAACATCCGTCACCTGATGCTCGTCGCGGACATCATGACCAACCGCGGGAGCATCGAGTCGATCGGTCGCCACGGCATCTCCGGCAACAAGGAGTCCGTGCTGGCCCGCGCGGCGTTCGAGGTGACCGTCAACCACCTGCTCGACGCCGCCATCCACGGCGAGGTCGACGACCTCAACGGCGTGACCGAGAACGTCATCGTCGGCAAGCCGATCAAGCTGGGCACCGGCGACGTGGACCTGCGGATGACCGCGGGTCGCGGCGACGGCGCCGAAGAGGCAGACTGAATGGCGGGGCGGGACGCATGACCGTCACCCTCTCGGACGAGGCGATGCGGCTCATCGCGCTGTTCGAGGACGAGACCGGCGCGACGGCCCGGGACTGCGTCGTCGACGAGGAGTACGACCGGCTGGTCTTCCTCGTCGCCGCCGGCGAGATGGGCGAGGCGATCGGCCCGGGCGGCCAGCACGTCCAGTCGGTCGAACAGCAGCTCGACCGGGAGATCAAACTGGTCGAGGACGCACCCACGGCGGAGGACTTCGTCGCCAGCGCGCTCGCCCCCGCCGCGGTGTACAACGTCACGATCAGCGAGAACGACTCCACCGTCGCCTACGCCGAAGTGGCCGACGAGGACCGGGGCGCCGCCATCGGCAAGGGCGGGCGCAACATCGACGCCGCGCGCGAACTCGCCGCCCGTCACTTCGACGTCGACGAGATCGAGCTGACGTAGGGCGGTCGGCCCCCGCATTTCTCCGTCTGAGACGAGTCGGGGAGCCCTCGCTCCGTCGCATCGCCGATCGGATCAGTCGACGCGCCGCAGTCGCGGTCCCACGCCGGTCTCGACCGTCACGATCACGTCTGCGACCAGCTGGGGGCGGACCGGCGGAAACCGGGACGGGTGGAGACCGGTCCAGCCGGGCCACGTGGGACCGTCACAGGCCACGGGCCGAAAGAGGACGCTTAAGTACCTCCGTCGGGTATCCACGGCCACTATGGCGAACGGCAAATACGCCGCCCGCAAACTGAAGAAGGACCGCCAACAGCATCGGTGGTCCGACTCCGACTACGCGCGCCGCGAGCGGGGCCTCGGACAGAAGTCCGACCCGCTGGAGGGCGCGCCGCAGGGGCGTGGCATCGTCCTGGAGAAGGTCGGTATCGAAGCGAAACAGCCCAACTCCGCGATCCGGAAATGCGTCCGGGTCCAGCTCATCAAGAACGGGAAGCAGGTCACCGCGTTCTGTCCCGGTGACGGCGCTATCTCCTTCATCGACGAGCACGACGAGGTCACCATCGCCGGCATCGGCGGCGCGAAGGGTCGCGCGATGGGCGACCTCTCGGGTGTCAACTACAAGGTCGAGAAGGTCAACGGCGTCTCGATGATCGAACTCGTTCGCGGTAACGCGGAGAAGCCGGTCCGATAACCATGAGTGCTGACGACGAAGCCCCCGAGCCGGACGCCCCGGCCGGGACAGACGACGAGGACGCGCCCGCCAAGCTGTTCGGCGAGTGGGAGGTCACCAACATCGACTACGCCGACCCCTCGACCGAGCGCTACATCACCGTCACCCCCATCGCCCACACGATGGGTCGCCACGCCGGCAAGCAGTTCCAGAAGTCGGAGATCAGCATCGTCGAGCGGCTGATCAACCGCCTCATGCAGACCGAGGAGAACACCGGCGACAAGCAGAAGGTCATGCGCATCACGCGCGACGCCTTCGACATCATCCACGAGCGCACCGACGAGAACCCCGTCCAGGTCCTCGTCTCCGCCGTGGAGAACGCCGCCCCGCGCGAGGAGACCGTCCGCCTGAAGTACGGTGGCATCTCGGTCCCGAAGGCCGTCGACGTCGCGCCCCAGCGCCGCGTCGACCAGGCCCTGAAGTTCATCGCCGAGGGCGTCTACAACGACTCGTTCAAGACGCCGACCGACGCCGAGGAGGCGCTGGCCAACCAGCTCGCCTCGGCCGCCAACGACGACGTCTCCGCCTACGCCGTCAACCAGAAAGAGGAGAAGGAACGCGTCGCCGCCGCCGCCCGGTAATCTCTCTGGGATTCTCCGCTTTTCCGTCTTCGCTCGTCCGTGAGTCGTGACTGTGTTCACGCGTCCGGGCGTTTGCCCGTCGTCGCGAACTGTTCCGTCCCAGGGTCGGGGACGTGTCGGACCTCGGTGACCGCCGGGAGTTCGCCGGCGAAGACGATCTCCACCTCGTAGTGGACCCGCTGGATCAGGTCCCTACTGCCACCGACAGCAACCGTCGAAAGCCCTTGACCCGCTCGCGCGGACACCAGGGATCGCACGGTGACCGCCCCGCATGGCACCGCAGACGGCCACGACCCCCCCAGCCGATTGCGATGCTCGCTTCGCTGCGCTTCTCATCCCTCGCACGGTGCTGTCGCGCGACTCTCACACGGTTCGAGCACGCACGACAGCGCGCGCCACGGCAGTAGGTTCATCCGTATCGCCTTCAAATGCCCATCTCGTTGCGGAGGAACAGGCCGGTCGACTTCAGGTAGGAGGGGCGGGCGATCCGGTCGCGCTCGCTCTCGGAGAGTTCGAAGTCGAAGATATCGATGTTCTGGGCGAGGTGCTCGCGGGAGGTGGTCTTGGGGATGGTGGCGACGTTCTCGAAGCCCGTGACCCACCGGAGCGCGACCTGGACGGGGGTCTTGTCGTAGCGCTCGCCGATCTCGGTGAGGACGGGATCGTCGAGCAGGCCCCCGTGGGCGAGCGGGCTGTAGGCGGTCAGCATGGTGTCGACCTTGGCGCAGTACTCCCGCAGGGCGCCGTGGGTGTAGAAGGGGTGGAATCGGACCTGGTCGGCGAGGATTGGGATGGTCGACTTCTCGCGAGCGCGGCGGAGTCGCCAGCGGCGGAAGTTGCTGACGCCGGCGTGGCGGATCTGGCCGTCGTCGCGCAGTTCGGCCATGCCGCGGGCGGTGTCGCGAAAGGAGACGAGGGGGTTCGGCCAGTGGAGCAAGAGGAGGTCCACGTAGTCGATACCCAGCCGATCGAGGCTCTCCTCGGTGCTCTCGACCACGTCGTCGCGGCGGGCGTTGCCCGGCGTGACCTTGGTCGTGATCCACACGTCCTCGCGGTCCACGTCCGAGTCGGCGAGGGCGCGGCCCACCTGCTCCTCGTTTTCGTACATCTGGGCGGTGTCGATGTGGCGATAGCCGAGGTCGAGCGCGTTGGAGACCGTCTCGTAGCACTCTTCGCCGGTGAGTTGCCACGTCCCGAGACCGACGGCGGGGACCTCGACGCCCTGGACGGTGACGTGTTCCATGCGGACGACTGCGGCCCGCCGGGAGGTAAATCCCCGGTCGGCGGCGGTCGCGGCCGATATCGGGGCGACCGATCTCGTATACCAGTGACTATTTACCGGTTGACGGAGCAGGGTGGTGCATGGCACAGGAGTACGAGTCGGTCGACCTCGTGGGCGACGACACGGTGCGGAACCTGGCGGGGGCGGCGGTGCTGGCGGCGCTGACGGCGGCGCTCGCGCAGTTGTCGCTCCCGATCCCGAGCGTCGGGGTGCCGTTCTCGCTGCAGCCGTTCGGCCCCTTCCTCGCCGGACTGGTGCTCGGGCCGCTGTGGGGCGGGTTCGCGATGGCGCTGTACCTCGCGGCGGGGACGGCGGGCGCGCCCGTGTTCTCCAACGGCGCGGCGGGTATCGGTCACTTCGGCGGGCGGACCGGCGGGTTCCTCGTCGGCTTCGCGCTGTCGGCGGTCGTCGTCGGCGCGGTCGCCCACCGGCGGGTCGAACCGCGACCGGTCTCGGAGCTGTCGGCCCCGGTGGAACTGCTCGCGGTGTTCGCCGGGCTCGCAATCGTCTACGCGGTCGGCGTGCCGTGGATGGCCGAGATACTGGGGATTTCGGTCGGCGCGGCCGCCGCCGCGATGGCACCGTTCGTCCCGCCGGACGTGGTGAAGGTGTTCGTCACCGTCGGCGTCGTCGAGGGCGGCGCCGTCGCCATCAGGGAATGATCGAGGCCGACGGACTCGTCCACCGCTACGGCGAGACCGCGGCCGTCGACGGCGTGTCGCTGACGATCGGCGACGGCGAGGCGGTCGCGGTCGTCGGCGCCAACGGGAGCGGCAAGACGACGCTGGTCCGGCACTTCGACGCGCTGATGGAGCCCGACGAGGGGTCCGTCCGCGTCGACGGGCGGGACGTGACCGACGACCCCGTTTACGCGCGGACGCGCGTCGGGATGGTGTTCCAGAACCCGCGCGACCAGTTCGTGGCCGGGACCGTCAGCGCCGACGTGGCCTTCGGGCCGGAGAACCTCGGGCTCGGTCGCTCGGAGATCGACCGCCGCGTCGAGGCGGCGCTCGAAGCGGTCGACATGGCCGGTCGCGGCGACGAGCGGATCGACCGGCTCTCGGGCGGCGAGCGGGCCCGGGTCGCCCTCGCTGGCGCGCTCGCGATGGAGCCCGACCACCTCGTCCTCGACGAACCGCTGGTCGGCCTCGACCGGTCGGCTCGCGAGTCCGTCCTCGGCCATCTCGACGCGCTGGCCGCGGAGGGAACGGGCCTCGTCGTCGTCACCCACGACCTGCGCGACCTGGTCGAGACGGTCGACCGCGTCGTCGGACTGGTCGACGGCCGCGTGGCGCTGGACGAACCGACGCCCGCTGCGCTGGACCGGCTGGACGGGGTGGGCGTCCGCGACCCGCGATGTTGACCTACGAGCCGGGCGACTCGCTCGCCCACGGACTCGACCCGCGGGCGAAACTCGCCGTCCAGTTCGGGCTCGCTGTCGCGGTGTTCGCCTACCCGACCGCCCGCGGGTTCGCGGTCGGCGGGGCGGTCGCCCTGGCGGCGCTGGCGGCCGGCCGACTCTCGCCGCTTTCGGTCGTCCGCAGCTACTGGGCGGTCTTCCTGTTCCTCGCGGTCGGGCCGCTGCTGGGCGGCGCGGCGCTGGGCGATCCGTGGTTCCGGGTCGGACCGGCCGTCGAGTCGCTGCGGTCGGTCGCACGGGTCGTCCCCGTCGTGTTCGTCGGCGCCGTCTACGTGCGGACGACCCCGGTCCGGGAGACCCGAGCGGCGATCCAGTGGGTCGTCCCGGGGAAGACCGGCCGGCTGTTCGGCGTCGGCGTCGGGCTCGTGTTCCGGCTGTTCCCGGTGGTGCTGGCGGACCTTCGTGCGACCCGGCGGGCCGTCCACGCCAGAGCGGGGGGGCGTCGGCCGCTACGCGACCGCGTCGGGCGGATCCTGACCCGGGGACTGCAGCGCTCGTTCCTGCGTGCCGACCGGCTGACGCTGGCGCTGCGCGCTCGCTGTTTCGCCTGGAACCCCACCCTCCCCGCCCTCGCCTTTCAGCGGCGAGACTACGCGGTAGCGGCGCTTGGCGTCGCGCTCGCGGCCTGGCCGCTGGTCGCCCGCCTTCCCGGAAGATTCATTCCGGTCGGGTAATAGGAATCGGACATGCAAAGCGACTCGACGGACCGCGACGGGGTCGCGCGCGGACGGTCGCGCCGACGGTTCCTCGCGCTGACCGCCGCCGGTGTCGCCGGGCTGGCGGGCTGTTCCACCGAGACTTCGACGCCGAGCGACGGGTCGGACGGGGGAGGCGGTAGCGACGGTAGTTCGGACGGCAGCGACGGTAGCGACGGGTCCGATGGCGGCTCGGACGGCGGATCGACGGGCGGCACGGCTACCGCCGAGTCGGTCGTCGGTCGCTCGATCGAGGAGTGGTCTGGCTACGACGCCGGCTGGGAGCCGCCGACGAGTTCGCCGCTGGACGCGACGCTCGGGACGGAGGTCCTCGTCGAAAACCTCGAGATCCCCTGGGACATCGCCTTCGCGCCGGACGGCGACATGTTCGTCACCGAGCGCGTCGGGCGCGTGCTCCGGTTCGACGGCGAGACCGTCAGCACCGTCGCCGAACCCACCGAGGCCATCGACGCCGGCTCCATCGAGCCGGGGTCGGACAAGCGACCGTGGTGGGTCAGGGGCGGCGAGGGCGGGACCCTCGGGGTCGCCGTCCACCCGACGTTCCCCGACCCCGCGCGCATTTTCGTCTACTACACCTACACGAACGACGAGGGGACGAAGTACAACAAGGTGGCCGCCTTCGACGTCGAGTCCGAGACCCCGGGCGAGCCCGTCGAGACGGTCGTCGACGGCATCCCGGCGAACAACTACCACAACGGCGGGCGGATCACGTTCGGTCCGCGCAACTACCTCTGGATCACCTGCGGCGACGGGGGCCAGCCCGACGACGCCCAGGACCCCGGTGCCCTCGCCGGGAAGATCCTCCGCGTGACGCCCTCCGGCGAGCCCGCACCGGACAATCCCGACCTCGGCGACGGCGCCGATCCCAGAGTGTTCACGTACGGCCATCGCAACCCACAGGGGATCGTCTGGCTCCCGGACGGGACGCCGATCGCCTCCGAGCACGGCCCGACGGGTCGCGACGAGATCAACCGGTTGGTCGCCGGCGACAACTACAGCTGGAACGAGGTCCACGAGCCCGAGAACTACCCCGGAAGCGGCTTCCACCCGCCGCTGTTCAACACCCGGGGCACGAGCTTCGCGCCGACCGGCTCGCTCTTTTACACCGGTGAGGCGGTGCCGGCGTTGCACAACCGGATGATCACGGGCGGGCTCATCAGCCAGCAACTGGTCATCACGACGCTGACGCCCGAGGGCGGCACGCTCCCGCCGGCCGGGGACGCCTTCGCGCAGGTCACCGACGACTGGTCGGACCAGGCGTACACCGCGACGGTCCACACGACGATGAAGAACGAACTCGGTCGGGTCCGCCACGTCGAACAGTCGCCCGACGGCGACGTCTACGTCATCACCTCCAACCGCGACGGCCGCGCGAACGAGGGGTTCCCCCGCGAACAGGACGACGTGCTGGTTCGACTGACCCAGGAGTAGCGGTTCGGGAGCGGCTTCTCCGAGCGGCCGTCGCGTTCAATCGGCGGCCCGCTCGCCGCCGGTCGCGTAGGCTCGGGTCACGTCCACCAGCGCCTTGCGGTACTCGCTGTCGTCGGGGTCGCGTGCCAGATTCCGGAACCGACGGGTGAACGCCGTCACGTCGATCTCGGGTGCGTCCTGGGCGGCTGCGTGGGCGAGGTCGTAGATCCGGTGGTCGTCGTCGACGAGATCGTGGCGTTCGACCAGTCCCAGCGCGAACGCGGCGTTGACCGCGGTGATGTCCGGATCCGCCGCCGGAGTGAGGCGGTCCCAGGCGGGTGGGTCACGGGGTCGGTCCGCGACGGCCGCCGCGAGGCTGGATTCGAGGAAGGGGACGAGTTTGTCCGCCGGTGCGACCTCCAGCCACACGTCGTCGGCGTAGATATCTTTCATGTGGTTGGCGATCTGGTAGCAGTGGGTGAGCTTGCGCCGCTCGACGGAGCGGCCCGCCAGCGCGAGGAAGATGACCTCTTCCATCGACTGGGTGTGAGAGGGGTGGGCCCGCTCGTAGTGGTGCATGTGGGCGAACTCGTGGAGCGCGAGCTCGCGCGCCATCGCCGACGTGGCCGCCTGCTGGGAGATGACGAACAGATGCCCTTCGTCGTCGTGGCTCACGCGTGTCCGCTCGTCGGGGTCTTCGCGGATCTCGACGGTGACCGGTCGCTTCAGCGTCCGTTCGGTCTCGAAGAGGTCGCGCGCCCCGAGAATCGGTTCTTCGGGACCGGGGCCGCGCACTCGCACGTCCATACGCACGTAGGCAAGGCTTACGCGAGCATTACTCTTGTGGGAGATTGGCACGGTTTCGGGCCGTCAGCCGACCGAGACTCCCCACCGGGCGTCGAAACCCCCGACCGGCTGTACTCCCGGGGGCTCGCTGCCCGCCTCGTCGCTCACACGGAAACGCTGGCAGTTCGGTCGCTTCGCCTCCTCCCCGCCGAGCTTCCACGTCGGGGTCGGTGACATCCACACGTGGAAACACCGCTGGAGTCTCTCTGTCGGTCGCCTCCAGCGAGCTTCCAACCGCGTGCTTCTTACTATCGCACGCGGTTGGAAACAGCACCCTTTTGACGCCCCCATTGATAGAAGGCCGTATAATGGGCCGACGTAAGAAAATCGTACAGGAATGCGAGACACTGATGGACAAGCCGGAGCAGATCCGGAACATCGCCATCGCGGCGCACGTCGACCACGGGAAGACGACGCTGACGGACAACCTGCTCGCCGGTGCGGGCATGATCTCCGACGAGACCGCGGGCGAGCAGCTCGCGATGGACACCGAGGAAGACGAGCAGGAGCGCGGTATCACCATCGACGCCGCCAACGTCTCGATGACTCACGAGTACGAGGACACCAACCACCTCATCAACCTCATCGACACGCCGGGCCACGTCGACTTCGGCGGTGACGTGACCCGCGCGATGCGCGCCGTCGACGGCGCGCTCGTGGTCGTCGACGCCGTCGAGGGCGCGATGCCCCAGACCGAGACGGTGCTGCGCCAGGCGCTGCGCGAGGGCGTCAAGCCGACCCTGTTCATCAACAAGGTCGACCGCCTGATCTCCGAGCTCCAGGAAGGCCCCGAGGAGATGCAGGAGCGTCTCCTGGCCGTGATCCGCGACGTGAACGAGCTCATCCGCGGCATGACCGAGGAGATGGAGGACATCGACGAGGACTGGACGGTCTCCGTCGAGGAGGGGACCGTCGGCTTCGGGTCCGCCCTGTACAAGTGGGGCGTCTCGATGCCCTCGATGCAGCGGACGGGCATGGACTTCGGCGAGATCATGGAGCTCGAACGCGCCGACAAGCGCCAGGAGCTCCACGACCGGACGCCCCTCTCGGACGTCGTGCTCGACATGGTCTGTGAGCACTTCCCGAACCCCATCGACGCCCAGCCCCGTCGTATCCCGCGCATCTGGCGCGGCGACGCCGACTCCGACGTGGCCGAGACGATGCAGCTGGTCGACGAGGACGGCGAAGTCGTCCTGATGGTCACCGACATCGGGATCGACCCCCACGCCGGCGAGATCGCCGCGGGCCGCGTCTTCTCGGGCACTATCGAGAAGGGCCAGGAGCTGTACGTCTCCGGGACCGCCGGGAAGAACCGCATCCAGTCGGTCGGCATCTACATGGGTGGCGAGCGTCAGGAGGTCGACCGCGTCCCCGCCGGGAACATCGCCGCGGTCACCGGTCTCCGCGACGCCATCGCCGGCTCGACCGTCTCCTCGATCGAGATGACGCCGTTCGAGTCCATCGAGCACATCTCCGAGCCGGTCATCACGAAGTCCGTCGAGGCCCAGAACATGGACGACCTGCCGAAGCTGATCGAGACGCTCCAGCAGGTCGCCAAGGAAGACCCGACCATCCAGATCGAGATCAACGAGGACACCGGCGAGCACCTCATCTCCGGGCAGGGCGAGCTCCACCTCGAAGTGATCGGCCAGCGCATCGAGCGCAACCAGGGCATCCCGATCAACACCGGTGAGCCGATCGTCGTCTTCCGCGAGGCCCCGCAGGGCGAGTCCCGCGAGGTCGAGGGGATCTCCCCGAACCGTCACAACCGCTTCTACATCACCGTGACGCCGCTCGACGAGGACATCGTCGAGGCCATCCAGCACGGCGAGGCGTCCATGGACATGCCCGAGCTGGAACGCCGCGAGGCGCTCCAGGACGCCGGCATGGACAAGGACACCTCCCAGAACGTCGAGCACATCCACAACACCAACGTCATCATCGACGACACGAAGGGGATCCAGCACCTCAACGAGACGATGGAGCTGGTCCTCGAAGGGATGGAAGAGGCGCTCAACGACGGGCCGCTGGCCGCCGAACCGGTCCAGGGCTCGCTCATCCGCCTCCACGACGCGCGGCTCCACGAGGACGCCATCCACCGCGGCCCGGCGCAGGTCATCCCGGCCACCCGCCAGGCCATCCACAACGCCCTCATCGACGCCGAGGTCCGCCTGCTGGAGCCGATCCAGGAGGTCCGCATCGACGTGCCCAACGACCACATGGGCGCCGCGTCCGGCGAGATCCAGGGTCGTCGTGGCCGCGTCGACGACATGTACCAGGAAGGCGATCTCATGGTCGTCGAGGGCGTCGCGCCCGTCGACGAGATGATCGGCTTCTCCAGCGACATCCGGAGCGCCACCGAGGGTCGCGCCTCCTGGAACACGGAGAACGCCGGCTTCCAGGTCATGGCCGACAACCTCCAGCGCGAGACCATCATGGAGATCCGCGAGCGCAAGGGCATGAAGCAGGAACTCCACGAAGCGATCGACTACTTCTAACGCTCCTGTCACTCTCTTTTCGGCGTCGTGTGTCCTCGTGAGCCTCCGGCTCGCTGTGGACACCACTCCGTGAATTATCTGGACCGAAAACGACCGCGTCCGAAGAGCGCGGTGAACCGCTCGCGACGCTCGCGGATGCTCGAGAGCGTCTGGGCACTAGCGTAGAATGTGAAATCGTTGCTGTCACATCCGAGGCGACCTGATATCGATAGTTGCCGGTCGGCGGGTCAAAGTTCGCTTTGTACGTCGAGGGCAGTTATCTCGTCGACCTCCGAGCTGATCTCACGGATCATCTCGGTCTGCTGTTCGTTGGCGGCGGCGATCGACTCGGCCTCGTCGGCGACCCGCTCGAAGTCCGCGGCCGTCTCGTCGACCATGCTGGCGATCTCCTCGGTGCTCGCGGCCTGGTCGTCGGTCGCGTCCGCGACCTCCGTGACGCCGTCGGAAACCTCCTCGACCACCTCGGCGATGTCCTTGAAACTCTCCCCCGAGCGCTGTACTTTCTCCGCGCCCTCGGTGACGATGTCGTTGGTCTCCTCGAGGCTCTCGACCGTCTCGACCGTGTCCTCCCGGACGACGGCGACGATCTCCTCGATCTCGGCGGCGCGTTGCTGTGACTCCTCCGCGAGGCTCTTTACCTCGTCGGCGACGACGGCAAATCCGGACCCCGCTTCACCGGCGCGTGCCGCCTCGATGGAGGCGTTGAGCGCCAGCATGTTGGTCTGATCGGCGATGTCGTTTATGATGTCGACGAGTTCGTCGATCTGCTGGATGCTCTCGTTGAGATCGCGGATGTCGGCGGTCACCTCGTCGGCGGCCGTCTCGATCTCGTCCATGATCTCGATCGTCTCTTCGGCGTCCTGCTCGCCCGACTCCGCGGTCCTGCGTGCCTGCTGACCCATCGACTCGACTTCGTCCGCCGTGGCAGCGATCTCCTCGACGGTGGCGCTGAGCGAGGATACCTCCTGGGACACCTCGGTGACCGAATCCAGTTGGGCGGCGGCCTGTGTGCTGATGTCCTGTGAGCTGTCGGCGACATCCTCGGCGGTGCCTTTCAGTTCGTCGACCGCGGTCTTGATGCTCCGAGTCGCGTTCTTCCGGCCGGAGATATCGCGGAACGTCTCGCTGATCGCGACGACGTCCCCCGCCTCGTCGTAGATCGGTCTGACGACCAGTTCCGTCGGGACGATCCGGCCGTCGTAGCTCTCCTTCTCGACCTCGACGCGGATCTCGTCTTTGCCCTCGTCGACTACCTGGTTCAGGGTGCAGTTGTCCGTCCCGCACACCTCGGGATTGCAGAACTGGTCGTAACACTTGACGAGTTCGCTCTCCTCCGCGTCGACCCCGCCCAGTTCTTTCATCTGGGTGTTCTCGACGACGACGTTGAAATCCAGATCCAGAATCCGCATCGCCGCACCCGTCGACTCCATGACCTGCCGGAGGTTGGTCGCGAGAACGTCACGGAGTTCGTCTTCGTGGAGTTCTTTCCCACTTAGTATCTCCTGAGAGAAGTCCTGGCCCGCGGTCGAACCGCCTTCTGCACTCGCCATACCTGACCGTTTCGACCAGCAGGATGTAACGTATTCCCCGAGATTCCAGGATTTGATAACCGGAACCCCCGCCGCACGCGACCGTCGGAGGTCAACTGATCCGGGGCCTGTTCGCACCACCGGACAGCGACCGACGGACCCTGGTGCAGAGGAGTCGTGTTCGTCGATGGCGCCCGTCCGCTTGTCGCCGCTCTCCGTCGTAGTTGACGATACCGGCGCTTAAAGGCCCGCGCCGGGGGCGGATCGGGGACTCACACGACGTTGAGGGACCCGAATCGTGTAGAGGCGACAGTCGGGCGTTCAGTCGACCAGGTCGCGATAGATCGCGCGGTAGTCGTCGCTGCCGTCGACGCGCTCGTCGAATCGCACGTCGCCGTCGGCGAGGACGGTCAGCCGGTCGAGCGAGGGGCCGAAGGCGTCGAGGTGGTGGGTCGAGACCACCACGGTCCGGTCGTCCTCGCAGTAGTCGGCGACGAACCCGACGACGCGTTCGCGGGCGGCGTCGTCGAGTTCGTCCAGCGGTTCGTCGAGCAGGACGAAGGCGGGGCGGCGGACGAACGCCAGCGCGACGTCGAGCAGGCGCTGGTAGCCGCCCGAGAGGTCCGCGGCGACGCGCGAGCGAACCTCGCCGAGTCCGAGGCCCGCGCGGACGCGGGCGAGCCAGTCGTCGCCGGCGTCGCCCATCGCGGCGAACACCCGCAGGTTCTCGTCGACGGTCAGGTCGGGGTAGACGCTCGGCGTCTGGAAGCCACAGCCGATCCGGCCCTCCGGGCGCGAGATCGTCCCCGAAGTCGGTCGGTCGAGACCGAGCACGAGCGACAGCAGCGTCGACTTGCCCGAGCCGTTTGGGCCGACCAGCGCGTGCAGGTCGCCGGCCTCGATCCGCAGATCGACGCCCGAAAGCGCGGTAACGCCGTCGTAGCGCCTGCTCACGCCGTCGAGTCGGATCTCGCGGGGAGGCTCGCGGTCGCGGTTCACTTCTTCGGCGCGGTCAGGCATCGCGACCCCTCCGTTCGTAGGCGACGACGCTCGCCGCGAGCCAGCAGCCCGCCGCGACGGCGACCCCGACCAGCAGGAGCAGGCGGTCGGTGAACAGCCCGGGCGACAGGCCCTTCAGCGCGACCGCACGGACGACGACCGTCGCGTGGTACACCGGGCTCCAGCCCGCGATGGTTCGGCGGACGGCCGAGAAGAACCCGGTCGGGTAGACGGGGTTCGAGAAGACGACGACCGCGCCGAGGAGCGCGACGTTGACGAACCGGCCGGCGACGGAAAAGCGGGTCGCGAAGGTGACGCCGAGGCTCACCGCGACGAGCGCGGCGCCCGTCAGCGCGACGACGCCGAGCGCCACGGGGTCGGCGACCGAGACGCGATAGCCGAGCGCGGCACCGGTGAGGCCCATGCTCGCGACCGCGGCGGCGCCCAGCGCGGCGAACAGGGCGGCCTTCGCGGCGAGCAGCGCCCACAGCGACGACTCGACGCGCACGCGGTCGAACACCCGCCGTTCGCGGGCCAGGTGGTAGGGGACGTACGTGAACGCGTAGATCGCGAGCAGGTACACCAGGCCGGTCGCGAAGAGGAACTCCGGGAGCGTCCGCTCGGCGCCGACGATCTGCCGCTCGACGGTGACCGTCGACGGGAACACGCCCGCGCGGTCGCGGAGCGTCCCCGTCACCGCCAGCGACGGGTCGACGTAGGTCACCATCCCGCCGTCGACGGCCAGCGAGAGGGTGACGTTCGCACCGGTCTCGTAGAGCCCGTGGCCGACGGTGAGGACGCCGTACACCCGCTCACGGTCGAGCGCGGTCCGCGCGGCCTCGGGGGAGTCGTAGCTCCGCGGAGCGGAGACCGTCCGCGCGAGGCCGGCGACGGCCTGCAGTTCGTCCTCCGTCACGGCGCCGTCGGCGGGGGCGACCGCGACCGGCACGTCCTGGGGGACGGTCCGGTCGAACGACGCGGTTGCGACGCCGAACAGGACGGGCGCGAGCAGGAAGACGACGGCGACGGCTCGCCAGTTGCGGCGGAGCCAGAACAGTTCCTTCTGAAAGAGCGACGCGTCCATTCGAGAACAGTGAGACGGGGGGCCGTCTTAAGCGATCCCTGCCGCGGCCGACCCCGTCGCGACGCCCGTCGCCGCAGAGCTCTGGCCGCCGGCCAGGATCGAACCGTACCAGCGGACGAGCGTCTCGGCGGTCTCGATGTCCGTCTCCCGCGAGACGGTCACCGTCGTGCCGTCACGGGTGACGTCGGTCTCGCGGAGCTCGGTCTCCAGGGTCTCGTTCTGGATGGCACCGGCCTGGATGGAGATGAACCCCTGTGCGAGGTCCTCGACGTCCCGGGCGGTGTCGGTCGAGTTCGTCAGGACGCGCGACTCGGTGCCCAGGGCCTCGCCGTCCTCGGTGATGTAGTACGTCCCCGAGGTGATGTGGAGGTCGTTGTACGCCTGGGCGTACGCGGTGACGTTCAGGCCGGTCGACTGGCCCATCGTCCGATTGATCTGCGTGACGTTGACGTTCTGCGAGCTCTGGGCGTACCGGAGGTAGCCGTCGCGGGTGTCGTCGAACGCGCGGCGCAGGTCGCCGTCGACGGGGTCGGCGTCGTCGACCTCGACGTCGACGGCGTCGGCGACGGCCTGCTCGGTGCCGAAGACGTACTCGTTCTCGTCGAGGACTGCGACCCACTGGTCGGGCTCGGGCGGCCCGAAGCTCGTGACGTTGTCGTCCTCGGTCTGCTCGGGCTTGTAGACGGTCACGCCGTCGACGGTCGTGTTGCGGTAGGTCCGGTTCGTGCTCTCTGAGACCGCGTCGACCACGTCGGACGTCTCCCAGTCGGCCTCGACGATGGCGCCCTGGTAAGGCGGTGACGTGAAGTTCTCCTGGCGCTGGCTGTAGACGATGACCTGCTCGACCGCGCGCGGGTCGAGACCGCTCCGGTTCTCGACCTCCTCGAGCGCGCCCGTCAGGTTCGCCGGGACCATCTCGGTCGGCGAGGTCGGCGTGACCATCTCGTCGTCGGTCTCGTTGGCCTCGCCGGAGTCCGTCGTGTTGACCGAGCCGACCGTGGCGTTGTACCCCGTCGCGTAGAGGCGCTCGGCCGTGTCGGACTCGATGACGCTCGCGTCGAAGACGGCGACGCTGTCGACACCGTCGGGCACCGGTTCGAGCAGGGCCGAATCCTGCGAGTCCGTGACGCCGTCGAGGGCGCCCATCTGTGCCGCGGCGACGCCGCCGACCGCGAGGAACGCGACGACGACGACCGCCTTGGCCGCTGTACTGCTGATCGTGCCTGTCAGTATGGAGGGCATTCCGGATTCATCTACTCGAACATGTCAGTAATAAGTGTCGGTTCCGGCGTCGACTCCCGCGGCCACCAAATGATCCGTCACGGCGGGCGAGCCGACGACCGGAATGGCCGGATTGATATAGCCGCCCCCTGTGAGTCTCCCCTAATGAGCGCACGCGAGCGCACCAGGGAGGTGATCGGGCGATGAGCGACTCGACCGACGAGGTACGCGCGTACACAGTCAGGCTCGAACTCGTCGACGAGCCGGGCGAGCTCCTGCGGGCGCTGCACCCGATCGCCGACAACGGCGGGAACCTCCTCTCGATCTTCCACGAGCGCGGGAACCTCACACCGCGGGGCCACATCCCGGTGGAGGTCGACCTGGAGGCGACCCCCGAGCGCTTCGACGAGATCGTCGACGCGCTCCGCGAGGCCGGTATCAACGTCATCCAGGCCGGCGCCCAACACTACAGCGAGTCGCTGACGATCGTCCTCTCCGGCCACATCGTCGACAGCGACCTCTCGAACACCCTCTCGCGCATCCGCGAGACGACCGAGGCGACGGTGACTGACCTCTCGCTGTCCGCCCCGGAGGGGACCGAGGACGTGTCGAGCGCGCGCCTGCGACTGGCCACCGAAGAGGGGGAGACCGGCTCGACGCTCGCCGCCGTGCGCGACATCGCCGCCGAGAAGGACCTGCGTCTGGTCGAGCCGCTCGCGGTAGGTGATGCGGCGTGAGACTCGCAGTGCTGGGCGCCGGCGCCGTCGGCGCGTCCGTCGCCGAACTGGCCGCGGACTACGGCCACACCGTCACCGCGCTGGCCGACTCCTCGTCGGCCGCCGTCGACGCCGACGGCATCGACGTGGCGACCGCGCTGGAGTCCAAACGGACCGACGGCGTCGTCGGGGGGGACGACCCCCAGGACGCGCTCGACGGTGAGTACGACGTACTCGTCGAGGCGACGCCGACGACGCTCGGCGACGCCCAGCCCGGCTTCGGGCACGTCCGAACCGCTCTGGAGCGAGACCGCCACGTCGTCCTCGCCAACAAGGGGCCGGTCGCCGAGCGCTACGCGGAGGTGCGCGAACTGGAGGCCGAGAGCGACGGGCAGGTGCTGTTCGAGGCGACCGTCGGCGGCGCGATGCCGGTCCTCTCGACGATCGCCGACTTCGACCCCGACCACATCACGGCCGCCCGCGGGGTCCTCAACGGGACCGCGAACTTCATCCTCACGCGGATGGCCGCCGAGGGGCTCGACTACGAGCACGTCCTCGCCGAGGCCCAGGACCTCGGTGTGGCCGAGGCCGACCCGGCCTTCGACGTGGAGGGCACCGACGCCGCGCTGAAGTGCGTCATCGTCGCGAACGTCCTCGCGGGGAACGGCCGCGAGTACACGCTCGACGACGCCGAGGTGCAGGGCATCGAGGACATCCCCGGCAGCGCGCTCGATCTGGCCACCGAGGACGGCCGCACCGTCCGACTCATCGGCGAGGTCACGCCGCAGGGCGAGGTGCGCGTCGGTCCGCGGCTCGTCCCCGAGAACGGCACCCTCGCCGTGACCGGCACCGAGAACATCGTCCAGCTGGAGACCGAACACGCCGGCCAACTCAACATCTCCGGCCGCGGCGCGGGCGGCCCCGAGACCGCGAGCGCGGTGCTGGCCGACGTGGGGCGGCTGGACGAGAACTGATCTCCCACTCGACGGTCGTGTGTCGGTCCGCTTCTATTGCTATCGACCTCGCCGCCAGTCGTTCATCGGTCAGTTGCGACGCTCGACGCCCCGGCGCCGTTCGGGTGCGGCCGAACGGGCCGTGGTCCGTGAGACCGGTTGTCAAATCGCAGGACGGCGCGGGGATCCCGTGGAGTCGCTATCGAAATGGTTTTAACACTAACCGCCAAAGAGTTCCCACATAGCGCCTCTGCGCGTGAGATAAACAATGAGCGAAGACAAGCCACACCAGAATCTGGCTATCATTGGTCACGTTGACCACGGGAAAAGCACACTGGTCGGGCGACTGCTGTACGAGACAGGCAGCGTCCCCGAGCACGTAATCGAACAGCACAAGGAGGAGGCCGAGGAGAAGGGCAAGGGCGGCTTCGAGTTCGCCTACGTCATGGACAACCTGGCCGAGGAGCGAGAGCGCGGTGTCACCATCGACATCGCCCACCAGGAGTTCGACACCGACGAGTACTTCTTCACCATCGTCGACTGTCCGGGCCACCGCGACTTCGTCAAGAACATGATCACGGGCGCGTCCCAGGCGGACAACGCCGTGCTCGTGGTCGCCGCGGACGACGGCGTCCAGCCGCAGACCCAGGAGCACGTCTTCCTGGCCCGCACGCTGGGCATCGGCGAGATGATCGTCGCCATCAACAAGATGGACCTCGTCGACTACGAGGAAGGTCGCTACCAGGAAGCCGTCGAGGAAGTCACCGATCTGCTCAACCAGGTCCGCTTCGACACGGAGAACGCGAAGTTCATCCCCGTCTCGGCCTTCGAGGGCGACAACATCGCCGACGAGTCCGAGAACACGGACTGGTACGACGGCGAGATTCTGCTCGAGGCGCTCAACGCGCTGCCCGAGCCGGAGCCGCCGACGGACGCGCCGCTGCGCCTCCCGATCCAGGACGTCTACACCATCTCCGGCATCGGTACGGTCCCGGTCGGACGCGTCGAAACTGGGATGCTCAACACGGGCGACAACGTGAGCTTCCAGCCGTCGGACGTCGGTGGCGAGGTCAAGACCATCGAGATGCACCACGAGGAAGTCCCGCAGGCCGGCCCCGGTGACAACGTCGGGTTCAACGTCCGCGGCATCGGCCAGGACGACATCCGCCGCGGTGACGTCTGTGGTCCCGCCGACGACCCGCCGTCGGTCGCCGAGACCTTCCAGGCTCGCATCGTCGTGATGCAGCACCCGTCGGTCATCACCGCCGGGTACACCCCGGTCTTCCACGCCCACACGTCGCAGGTCGCGTGTACCATCGAGTCCATCGACCAGAAGATCGACCCCGCGACGGGCGAGGCCGAGGAGGAGAACCCGGACTTCATCCAGAACGGCGACGCCGCGGTCGTCACCATCCGCCCGCAGAAGCCGCTCAGCATCGAGTCGGCCAACGAGATCCCCGAACTGGGGAGCTTCGCCATCCGCGACATGGGTCAGACCATCGCCGCGGGGCAGGTCATGTCCGTCAACGAGCGCGACTAACTCATGCAGCAAGCACGCGTCAGGCTGGCCGGCACCAGTCCCGAAGACCTCGACTCGATCTGCGGCGAGGTCCGCGACATCGCCAACAAGACCGGCGTCGAGCTGTCGGGGCCGATCCCGCTGCCGACCAAGACGCTGGAGGTCCCCACGCGCAAGTCCCCCGACGGCGAGGGGACGGCCACGTGGGAGCACTGGGAGATGCGCGTCCACAAGCGGCTCATCGACATCGACGCCGACGAACGCGCGCTGCGCCAGCTGATGCGGATCCAGGTCCCGAACGACGTCTCCATCGAGATCGTCCTCGAGGACTAGAGGGGACGGTGGCACCGGCCACCGCAGTCGCCCGGTCGCCCGACGGCGCGACCGTGTGACCGATTGCCGAAGCCGCTCTCACGCGCAGGATTTATCCCCTCCGCGCTGCGAGCGAATAACGCGGGCTCGTAGATCAGTGGCAGATCGCTTCCTTCGCAAGGAAGAGGCCCGGGGTTCAAATCCCCGCGAGTCCATCGCTGTGCGGCCCGTTTTCGAGGGTTTCGGCTTTTGGAGCGTTACCCCTCAGAGAGCCATCTTTCGGTCCACGAACCCCGAAAGAAACCGACGCGGCTGATCCAGTGATTTACGCCGCGGGATTCCCCCCGACGCCGTCCGGCGTTGAGGCGAGTGATAGCGGGGGTGTTCGCCCATGAGTCTCGGCGCGCGCAGTTGGGAGCCAAGCGACGACCTCCCCAACCGACTCGGTGGCTCGCCGACCTTCTCGATGCCACCCACCGACGAGCTTCACGGCTCGACGCCGTGGGAGCGTGCACAGCGGGAGGCAGACGAGGGCGGTTCCATCAACGACGCCGAGCGCATGGTCTATCTCAGCGGGTCACAGTACCCGCACAGAGTGACGTGGGCGCTTCAGGGTCGGACCCTACTTGCCGACTGCGACTGCAAAGCGCACCGGTTCAACGACGGCTGGTGCTCTCACGTCGCCTCGCTGTGGTGGCAGTGGACCCGCGGCCAGATCGTCGTCTCTCACATCGACACGGGCCGCGACTACCCAGAGCCACCAGCCTGGCTGCGCCTCGATGACGACCCGGACCGCTACGACGACCTTTCTCCCGCCGAACTCGACGCCTATCTGACCTGCGACCTCGGAGAGATGGGTGTCCGCGAGTACGCCGACCTGAGCGGCCGCGCGCCCGGTACTGTCGGCAACCTACTCCGCTGGGCTCGGGAGAGCCTCGGAGGTGTCGGCCGATGACGGGGGAGACCCCGACCCCACTCTCTCGCAGAGGTGCGGGGGGGTGTCCGCCACCATACCGTCCACTCGAAGTGAACCCAAGGTTCACCGCCCCCCGGATGCGGGGTCACCGAACCCCCGTTTCATCTGTGTCCGCAACGGTCGGCCGATCTGCGGACAGGAGGGCGGCATGAGTTCGTCCGGCAGCCGGCTTCCCGGCGACACCGAGAACACCGACCGGCACAAGAGTGAGGAACGCGCCGAAGCGCGTCTCTCTGGCGACCTGGCGGCCCGGTTCACGGACTACCTCGACGCCCACGGCGAAGCCAAGAGCGAGGTGGTGCGGGAAGCGCTCGACGAGTACTTGCCCGCGTCGGAGCGCTCGCAGTACGTACTGCCCTCTGACCCCGAGTTGGCGGACGCCTACCTCGCTCTCGCTGGCGAGGAACCGCGTACCCTCTCGGTCAACATGGCCGAAGATATCCTCTCTCGGGAGTCGCATCCGAACACACCGAAGGAGCTGATCCGGAGCGAAGTGCTCGACCCACTGGCGGCGAGCGGACTGATATCCGTGCGGTGCGGGAAGGTCGGCGTTCGTCCGCTGACCGAGCGCGACGAGATCGCGGAGGGCATCAATGGTGAGTGATACCGCCTCGGGCGATACTGAGAACTGGGTGGTCCTCGATCTGTTCGCTGGCCTCGGCGGTTTCAGCCAGGCCTTCGAGGAGTCCGACCGGTGGGACGTGTTCACCGTCGACGTTGAGGAACGATTCGATCCCGACCTCCAGGCCGACGTGCTCGAACTCCGACCGGCAGACCTGCTGGAGTTGGTCGGCCTTGACCGCGACGAGATCGACGTGCTCCTGATCCTGGCGAGTCCGCCGTGTACGCAGTTCTCGCTGGCCGCGTCCCGATACGAGCGGTTCGTCGACGGCGAGCCGCAGACCGACGACGCCCGCGAAGCCGTCGCCTTGGTCTACCACACAATCGGGCTGATAAAGTCGCTCTCACCCGATTACTGGTTCCTCGAAAACCCGCAGGGCTACCTGCGACAAGTTCTCGGTCGGCCGACTGGCCGCGTCACGTGGTGCCAGTACGGGACCGACTGGATGAAGCCGACCGATCTGTGGGGCGACCACCCGCCGATGGAGTACAAAGCATGCTCCTACGGCGACGACTGTCACAACAACACCGACCAGGCCCACGGTGGACAGGGGAACTGCCGGGATACGTGGTACGACGACATGGGCGACAAGATCCGCGACCCGGCGAAGCGGGCGAAGGTCCCGCGCAACCTCTCGGCCGCTATCCGCGACGCCGTCGAGGACGAGATCGCGAGCCCGTCGCCCGTGCAGACGGAGTTACCTGCAGCCACCGACGGGGGCGAACCGCGGTCTAAGTCTACCACGGATTCTGAGCGCTGACCCACCTGCGACAGCCCCACCTCTCTCAGTCTTAGTAAGTTAATTACTTATTTATTTACTTGCTAACAGGTTTTTTATCGGTAGCCGTCTCACTATTCGCTGTACCATATGTCAAGTGAGACAATCGGATTCTCGCTCTCACCGGCTCAATTAGAGCAACTCAACCAGAGAGCCGCCAGCGACGGCTATGTGAGTCGGTCTGAGTGGATTCGGGAGAAGTTAGGGCTCGGACCCTTTCGATAGCATGAGTACAGCCAGCAACAGCGAATCCGTCGATCCGCCGACCCCCGACTCTGTCGCCGAACTCGAATCGCTTGACTACGGCGAAAAACAGAGTCTCGCGGCCGAACACGGCTTCGGGCGCATCGTCGGGGTCGAGACGGACGAGCTGGAGAACTACCTGACCGACGCGCTCGACCTCGAAGCCACAGCGGAACAGAGCGAGCCGGCCGAGCGACCGACAAAACCAGACGAACAGGGCGGTAGCGAACCAGAGCCAGACAGCGACAGCAACACAGTGAGCGACAGCACCACCGAAGACACGAGCACAGAGGAGACGGATGGTCTCGGAGTCGGACACGAGGGCAAAGAGAAGCTTTCCCCCGAGAACGCCCCCGACGACGACGGGACAGCCGTGGAACCACCCGAGGGCCTGGATCTCGAAGGGATCGGACCCGATGACTTGGAGCCCCAGCCGACACCTACGGAGGAACAAGAGACAGAACCAGAGCCACAGCCCTCGGTGCCCGAGGACCAGACCGAGAGCAACCAGAGCGAGAGCGGCGGGCTACTCTCGAAGATCAAGGGCGACGACAGCGACGAACAGCGAAGTACAGAGGAGATCGTCGAGGATACGGATGACCCGGCGGAGCGCGAGCGGCGCGAAGACGTTCTTAGCGCGCTGAAGGGCTCGGACCCGAGCGCGGGTGCCGCGGACCAGCCGGAGGAACCCGATCCGACGCAGATGCGAAACGGCATGGTCGTCGATGAAAGCCTCGTCTCGACGCTATTCGGGATGCCGTTCGACCAGGCCGCTCAGGTGACCGGTTGGGACGGATGGACGCTCTCCGAAGCGGAGAAACAGGCGAACGCCGAGCTACTCGTCGCCTACTGCGACGAACAGAACATCAACCTCTCGACGGGCTCGCTGCTCGCGATGAGTTTAGTCCAGACGATAGGCGGACGGGCAGCGGGCTACGCCCGGTATCGCAAGCAGGAGAGCGACGACAGCAACCAACGAGACGATGACAGAGAGCGGGCCGAAAGAGAGCGCCGGACAGACGACTCGGACCGCGAGACCGACGACGAACCGAACGAGAGCGAAGAACAGACCGAGAGCGGCGGCACCGACGAATTCGACTTCAACGATTCGGAGACCTGGGACTAACGATGGACGAAATCATGAATCTCGCTCAAGAAGCGGCGAGCGAGGCAGACGAGACGGACGAACAGCGCGCTGACCGACTCAACACCGCGGCGACCGAGGCGGGCGTCGACCCCGAAACACTCTACAAGCTGGAACAGGAGATTCGAGGGTTCATCCGCTACGAGATGGGTCGTAACCCCGACGAGATGGAGGATCTGGAACAGTTCGCCGCACAACTCGCACCGTGGCTCGGGATCGACCCGACGCAGGTCGACAGGATGCTCGTCTCACTCGGCGGGCAGTACGCGACGGGGAGCCCGGCCAAGACCGCCTATCTGGTTCGTACGCTCGACGAGGCGCTTGACCGGAGCGGGCTCTACGACGAACTCGACGTCGAGACGCCGACGCGGGGCGACCTGCGCGACCCTGTGGACGTGGGTGAGTAGGAGGCGTCGCGATGGATATCGACCTGAGCGAGATTACCGCCATCCTCGGCCAGAAGAACAGCGGGAAATCCGTGCTGTTCGAGCATCTACTCACGCAAACCGACCGGTTCATCTGTCTCGATCCGAACGCCGAACACGGTCCACCGGGCGCGGTCTATCCGCAGAGCCCGGCGGAGGTGCTCCGGTACTGGGTCAACGGACAGACCCGCCAGGTGATTCGGGAAGTGCCGTTCACCGAGGACGTGCTTGAACAGTACTGCCGGGCGTTCGGCCAGCTCCAGGAGTGCTATCTCTACATCGACGAGGCACACAACTGGATGGGGGCGAACTACATCCCCGAGATCCTCCAGCATCTCGTGAAGTGGCACGTTACACACTCTAACTGCGGGCTCGTCGTGGCGGCCCACAAAGCGAAAGAGGTTCACGACCAGATCTGGACGCAGACGGACAACTACATCATCTTCGCCTACGGTGAGCACGAAGATAGCAAATTCCGGCGCGTCAGCATCCCTGGGAAGGAACGAGTCACTCAGATGGACCCGAACAGCTACCAGTTCCTCTACTACAAGGACGTAGCCGGCGCCGAGAGCCACATCCGCGGTCCGGTTCCGATTCCGTCACATCTACACTAGCGTTTCGTAGCGTTTCAGACGCGCTCGTAGGCAGTTCGCTATACTGTTGACAACGAACAAACGAATAATCAAACCCACCCGGTAGTAGGGGGTGCATGGCAGCGACCAACGACACCTCGGGTAACTCCGGGGGTTCGACCGGGTTGATGGACAAGGCCATCAACTTCATGACTGAACCGCTCGGCATCGGCCTGGTCGCCGGTGCTGTGATCGTGCTGTTCATCGTCTGGAGGTTCCTCTGATGACCTTCAACGTCGAAGAGAAGCACGCAGTGACCGGCGCAGGCGCCGCAATGGCCGTCCCCACTGTGGTCGACATGGTGGGTCTGGACGACCTACTGGTATCGCTCGCCGACGCTGTCTTCGAGGGCGACCGCGGCTCGGCCGCGTTCGTCACCGGGATCGGCTCAGGTGTCATCGGCGCCGCGATGATCCTCGGGGCGATCCTCTCGGATATCGACGACTACCTCGGGGTCATCGTCGCCGGGCTCGGCGTCGGGTTCATCGGCGTCGGTGTTCGGGCGTTCGCGGAGGGAGGTGCCTGAGATGCCCGACGAGACCCTCAGCACCTCGATGGGCGAGGCGACCATCGAGACGAACGTCGCCGAGAACCCCACGCCCGTTGCGGTGTGGGACGTACCCGACGGTACGGTCTGGGAGCTGGTCGAGGGCTACCCGGCGATCCTCGACGTCGACGCTGACGGCGGTGGCAACATGCCGCGGTCGACGCGGCTGGGACTCGCCTACCGCGAGCCGAACGACCCGCTCGACGCCTGGACTGTTCTCAACGACTTCTCCATCGCGCCGTTCAACACGCTCTCGCTGAAGGACCAGCAGAGCGGCGACAACGCCCAGCGGCGCCGGGTGGAGTTCGACCCCGAGGCGGTCCCCGGTGGCTCGCTCTCGCTGAACGACACTGACCAGCTCGCGCTGGTCGTCAACTCGGGCACCCAGATCGACCCGGCATCGCTGTTCTGGAACTACCCGCTCACCGTCCGCCAGGAGTGACACCATGAGCCAGAACCAGAACGCCGACGAACGCCCGTCTCGACCCGTGACGGTCTCGGAATCGAAGTTCGACTTTCACGACTACTCGCCGGGCGCCGAGGCGGTCGTCGCAGAGGCGCAGGTGCCCAAGTCGCAGGTGTGGCAAGTGCCCGTCGGGCGCCCGCTCGTGGTCGCGCTCGTCGCCAAGCAGACGGTGACGGTCGCCTCTGGCGACTCGGGCGTCTCGAAGACGCTCGACCCCGAGGCGCCGGTGGTTGACTTCATGCCGAACGTCGGAGACGGCGAATACACGTCCGACGCCAACGTCGTCGCCTACTACGACCAGAGCGGCAACGGCTCGAAGGACACGCTCGTCACCGACTCGACGGGCGTCAGCTACTCCGGTAACGTCTCCACCGACGGGGACTTTCTGACCGCCGTCGAGTTCTCCGGCAACGGGTCGGCGGACAAGGACGTGGACATCTACACCGTGGTTCGCCACGGCTACACCCGCATCCAGAAGCGAGCGAGCGGGAAGAAGAACGTCAGCCAGGAACTCCAGACGGAGGACAGCATCACCTGGGCGTTCAGCAACCCCGACGACCCCGAGAGCGACCGGCAGATCACCTGGGACGCCCGCAACAGCGGGATGCGCGGAGTCATCCCGCCGAAGTTCTACCTCGACCTCGTGTTCTACGACACGAACTACGCGGTGGCACTCGACGCGGCCGACTCCGCCGACGCCCAGCTCGAGATCAGCATCCCGGTGAGTCAGCGGCCCGTCCGCGAGGACGAGAATCCGACGACTCTCCGGCGCAAGGTGCGCAACAACATGGCCGGGCCGTAACGGCCCGGTTCTCGACTCATGGCATCTTTCCCGAACCAACCGACGACGACGAGCAACAGCACCGACACGGCGGCCGACGAGGCGACTGCTACCGATGACCCGGCCGACGAGACCAACAGCGACAGCCCCGGACTTCTCGCGCGACTCGCACAGCGAACTCGGACGCTGGCCGACGTGCTGGCGCCGTTCAGCACCCTACTGACGGGGCTGGTCCAACTACTGACGGTCGCCCAACTCGCGAGGCAAGCATGACGGGGTACGGACTCATCGGCAGCGAGACGCCGATAGACTCGCTCATCGCCGAGTACTTCGGCGACGTGCCCGACAACGTGCTGTACGACCTCATCGAAGACGAGGGAACGGCGCTACTGGCCTGCCTCCTCATGGAGATGCGCGGCCAGCGAATAGAGAACGACACTGCAGAAGCGACCTACGACGCCTTCGAGGGTCTCGAAGCGGAGTATCCCGATACGGATATCGGCGAAACCGCGACGCCCATCGAAAGCGAAGTAGAATGGGGGTACCCGGCGGGCTCGGTCGTCATCTACAACCTCGACAAGCCGCTGTACGTGGCGTTCAAAGAGGGCGGGACGAACCGGTTCGTCCCGGTCGGCCCCGAAGACACGCCGTTCTCGCTCGCTCCGCCGGGCGGGCTCGACGCCTCGCAGATGTGGTATCGGCGGCAGGAACCGGTAGAGGTAGGCGAATCGAATCCAGTCCCCCCGGCGACCGCTTTCGACCTGGTGGTGTTCGCCTGATGGCGAGTAGCAATCCGTCCATCAAGACCGCCGAGATCCCCGACGAGGTGCCGCCGCGAGATACGTTCACCATTCCGGTGACGGCCCGCCAGGGCAAGGGCGGCGACCCGTGGGGCTCGTCGGGTGCCTGCCTGAGCAAGACCGGTGACCCGACCGCCTGGGTGACGCCCGTCACCCTCTGGGTCGACGGGGAGCGCCGGGCGACGAACGAGTTGTGCCTGGCGAACGACAATAGTCGGGATACGTCGTTCTCCGTCTCTCTCTCGCCCGGCGACCACCGGATCGAGGTGCGCGTGCATCAAGTCGGCGACGCGGTGCCGTTCGGCCAGACCTGGGAGCAACACCTCAGCGAGACGACCCACGACGACGTTTCGAAGCGCGTCACGACCGCGAAGGACGCGACGGACCCGTCGCGACAATCGCCGACCGAGGGCGTGCTGGCCTACCTCGAAACGCTGGCCAGCTCGCTCGGCACGAGCACGACGATGATAGCAGTCGGTGCAATCGGCGCGGTCGTCCTACTGGGGGTGCTCTGACGTGCCCCAGACCGTCCCGGTCGGCGAGCGCGTCGATGGGCTGAACCCGCCCGGTCGATGGGTCAACGCGGTGGATATCACCCGGCTCTACGTCGAAGAGAACCGACCGACTCGCGGCGCCGAGACCACCGTCGAAGTGCGACTCACCAACCGGACGGAGCAACCGCTCGGGGTACGCGAGCCCGTGAGCATCAACGGCGAAACCGTCGCCTACGTCGATGCCTCGCTCGGCGCCAGCGAGACGAAGACAGTCCACGTCGGCGCGACGGTGCCCCTCGACGCCGAGGCGATCACGGTCCGGGTCGCAGACGCCAAGGACCGACACGAGACGGAGGACTATCTCGTCGGGAGCAACATCGGTATCTCGCCGGATCCGCCCGTGCAGGGCAACGACGTGGTGATCTACATCACCTGGCGGAACCGTGCGGACCAGGCCATCTCGCGAGATCTCCCGTTCTCGGTGGACGGCCAGCGCCGGGGGACCCGCCCGCTGAACCTCGGGCCCGGCGAGAGTAAGCAGATGCGGGCCACAGTGTCGGCGACCGGCTCGCGGTTCGAGGCGGAACTCGGGTCGGCGTCGTGGTCGACGAACGTCGTCGAGCCCGACAACGACGGCCCGCCCGAGCCCGACCCTCCGGAGCCGCCGGAATCCGACCCGTCGCCGGACCCTGACCCGAGCCCGCCCGACGACAGCAACGACTCGGGCATGAACACCGAGTTCCGACTCGGCGAGTGGCTCGACTCGCTCGCCAGCTCGCTCGGCGTGTCGCGGACGGTGGTCGCCGTCGCCGGTATGGTCCTCGTCGCGGTCGTCGGAGGTGCTATCCTCTGATGGCGAACGCGACGCTACCCGGTGGCGGTGGAAGCGGCGACCCGCCCGGCTACGACCCGGACCCGGTGGACGTGGCCGTGCTCGACGACGTGAGCGTCTCGTCGCGGAGCATCTACCCCCCGGACTCGGATCGCGGAACGAACGAGCCCGAGGTGCGGGTGAAGGTCCGCAACGTGGTCAAATCGTCGAAGACGCCGACTGTGGCGCTCTTTCTCGGCGACGAGCGCCTCGGAGAGATGCACCAGACGATCCCGGCCGGCGACACCGCGACGCTCACGACGCGCCTCTCCTGGCAGTCGCTCAAGGCCCGCGGGCTCGCTGGCGCCGAGCACGAACTCCGGGCGGAACTCCGCTGGAGTAGCCAGCAATTCGCTGGCCCGACGGTGACGGTCCACGAGCGTGACAGCGGCGGCGGGTCGGGTCTGCCGCTCCTGCCGGCCATCGGCCCGCTGACGCGCAAACAGACGACGCTCGCGGCTGCTCTCGCGGCCGCGCTCGTCGTGGCGGTGGTACGATGAACGTCGCCCGCAGGCTCGGCCAGCTCGCCGGCGCCGTCACCGGACTGTTCGGTGTCCCTGGTCTCGTGATCGTCCTGGCGATCCTGTTCGGCATCGCGGGGGTGCTACTACGATGAACGTCGGTGGTTCCATCAACGTCGGCTCCGGTGGCGGAGGCGGTGGCGGCGGGATGGAAGTGGCTTCGGTCGCCGAGGTGTCGGTCCAACCGGACGAAGAGCTGCTATACTCCACCGGGATCACGAGTCGGAACCCAGAAGGCAAAGGCATCGGCTGTAATGCTTGGTTCGCCGGGGACCAGTCCATATCTGGGGTGAAACTCGCGGAGTCCGAGACCACCGAGAGCGGTGTCGTCAGCTACCGCTTGCTGTGGTACGACTTCTACGGCGAGTATTCCTTCGAGATCCGGAACAACGCCGATACAGCGGTAGATGTGATGGCTGCGGCGTACCTGTTCCCCGTGCCCGACGACGCACCTCAGATGGAGCTACTTGGATGATGCTCACCTCGCTCATTCAGACCTACGGTCTGACGGTCGCGGCGAGCGTGACGGCCGCCGCAGCGACCACCGCAGCGGCGTACGCGCGGGCCGCCGCCCGTCGCTCCCGGACGAACGCGCGCATCCTCCGCGGTGAGGAAGACGTCGAGGAGTGGAAGGGCGTCGTCGATATGGTCCACGAGCACCGGGAGGCGCTCCACGGCGCCGACCTACTCGACCGGACCGACGCCGATCGCGACGAGGTGGAAGCATGACCCTGACGCTCACCGTCGTCGAGCTGGCCGCGGTCGTGATGGCCGCAGTCGGGCTGGCAGCGACCGACGCCTCGGCGCTGTCGCGGGTGTGGGTCGCATGGCTGGCGAAAAAACTCGGCGTCGAGCCCGCGGAGATCCGGGCGACCGACGCCGCGACGGACGGCGACGGAGGGACCCAGTGAGCCAGCGTCGCTATCCGAACGAGCGCCAGGGTGCCTTTGCCGAGCGGTACGTCGCCGAGAGCTACGGGCTGGCGCACGTCCCGAACGAGGCGGACTGGTACGACTGCGTGCATCCCCGCGGGACGAAGTACGAGGTGAAGAGTACCCACGAGACGCTCGCGAGCGGCGCCGCAGGCCGGTTCCGGCTGTGGGAGGACCAACACCGCTCGCTGACGGCGGCCGAGGGCGCAGAGGGGCAGACCGCCTGGTACGCGTTCGTGCTATTCGACGAGCATGACGACGTGGTCGACGTGGTCCGGCGGAAGCCGTCGTCGGTGACTAAGATCGTCGGTGGCGAGTGGAACGACGCCGGTCACGCCGGGCGGAACGGGCGGCAGCACAAGACCCCTTGGGAGGACATCTACCGGTAACAGGCAGGGTTTTATTATTCAACAGATAAAGGATGAATTATGGAACCTCTCGACATTAACATAGATTCAACTACCACAGTATCAGAAGTAACGTTACTATATTTTAGGGATAGCGAGTCTAGAGAGGTCTTCCGTTCGTTCCCTGCTGGAGACGCTCCTATCCCTGTGGTAGATGATATTGTTCAGCTTGGAGACCTAACTCTATCCGGTGAAAACGCAGAATTAGCTCAGGCCGATGAATTAGAAGTTGAGGAAAAATCATATCAAGTGACAGAACGTGCTATCCAGTATTTCGAGACAGATGCAGAGGATCTAGACCTGGGCTTGGAAGATGATTCACTTGTTACAGTCGTACATTTATACGTGGAACAGCGTGAGTCCCCACAAGCCGATGAGTTAGACTAGTCCATCCTTTCTGGTCACGGTTCAGAACCGAATCTTCCCCGTCCGAGTACCGTCGTTCCCGTACAGACTGTACGTAACCTCTAGAGGTTTATACGATAAGTCAGTTCAGTTCCTTCTTGATCTCTCTTTTCGCTTTCTTTTGCACAGTGTACAGATCGTCAATAGTGCTATCAACCAACTCTGCATATCTCTCACCATTTTCCTTATTAGAAGCCAACTCGACGACCTCGCGCGCTACCTCAATACCCGCGTAGAGTTCAACTATATACTGAACCTCATCTTCGGTTAACTGACCGACCTCTTCTGTATGTGCCTCATAGACAGTTGTGGGAAACATATTTTGCGACCCATCTAGTACCATAAAGGCTTCATAATCTGCGAGTTCCAAAGCGTTCATCTGCTGAATTTCAGCCAATAGTGCTAATCGTAGATTTTCTTTTTGATGCTTCTTATTTCTCCACTGAATCCCAACCTGGGTTAGTGAACCTACCAAAGCCCCAAAGAATGTCGCTGAAGCTATTAAAACCGATCCAGCTTGAATTGTTTGGATGCTGACCCCGAATATCATAATCCCAAGATTCTATTCAAGTCATAAAAGTGTATATTCACACATCTGAACGACCATGCATGAATTCCCCCGACACTGCTAGATACTCTGGACCGGGAAAGCGGCGATGAGCTTGCATTGGTAGCAGATTGGAACAACGAGGTGATGACATTAGAAAAAAAAAAGACTGAGAAGTAATGTCCGGTTATGCGTCCAAAGTCGGATATTATCCTATCAGCCTTTCATTGTAACCTCTACTCAGTCTCCATCTTTTTTAACAACGCTTCGATTGCTTCCCGATCTTGCTCCCAGTCATCCTTGCCGTCGATTTTGTATTTTTGCTTCCGCTTCCAGCTACCGTCCATCTGTTTCCAAACATAGACCCCAATTTGACTACCTCGATAACCATCATAGAGAACAACTGCCTTCCACCAGTCATCGCTTTTGTATATAGTTTGACCATCGATGACATCTAAGTCTTCGTGCACTGGGTACTGGTTATTCAGCGGGTTTTCTGGGGTCATAGGTGCATCATATCACAGTGGAGCCTCCGTATTAACAGTGTCTCAGGGTCTAAAATTCTATTTTTTATTAAACCCGGCTCGCTTTCGACGAATTAGATCTTCAACCCCGCTCCTACTGGCGTGCCTGTTGTTTCTGAACATCTGTACATTGTACTACTGAATTGATGATTTAGCCCCGCTCATCAACTGGGTTCTATGTCCGGTTCTCGGTACATTCTCGGACAGATTCGGGCCGATCACACCCCGATTCACCCCCGGTTGACCCCAAGATTCTAGGATTTCTGACCGCAAAGCGGAGATACCGGACATGAACTTAGAGAGCTACCCCGACGACGAGGGGATGAAAGTGTGGCTGTCCGAACGAGAAGTGACCCAGCTGCTCGACTACTTCGAGGACACCGAGAAGCGGATCGCGATGGGACTGGGGGCGCGGTGCGGGCTCCGGTCCGACGAGGTGGTCCGAGTCGCGCCCGATCACGTCGCCGACACCGACGCCGGGCGGATGCTCCGCGTGTGGCGGAGCGCGAAGACCGACAAGTACCGCGAGACGCCGATCCCGCCGAACCTCGCCACTACCATCCGCACGGTCGGGGACGTGCGTGAGGAGCCGACAGACGCCCCTGTGGTCGACGTGTCGACGCGGACGCTCCGACGGTGGACCGCGAAGGCCACCGACGAGCTGCTCGACGAGACCGAGGAACCCGGCTGGGAGTACGTCGGCTTTCACGATCTCCGGCGCACCTGGGCGACGAGTCTTCGGAGCGAGGACGTAGATGCGATGGTCGTCTGCGACTGGGGCGGGTGGGACGATCTACAGACGTTCCTCGACCACTATCGGGGGACGCACACGCCCGAGGCGCAGCGGCGTGAGCGCGAAAAAGTGGGATGGCTCTAATGACTGGGTTCAGATTCCGAGAGCAGAAATATCGCTACTCGTCAGCGAGATCTTCGTAGATCTTTTTGTGATTCTCACTCTCACGGTCAATCGCTGCGAGAGCCCGTACCAAACTCTTTCTATCTTCGCTGTTGGCTTTGGTGGACATCTGGGGTCAACCTCTGTGGGTGGGTTTCGTCTGTGCAGGTTAATAAGTTACTGCGTAACTAGTTTATGATCCGTCTTGCTTTATCAATTTTCTCCTAAGCTCTCCTCTAATTGCTTGCGTGCTTCCTCTTGGCTGGGTAGCCCATACTCCTCCCGGACCCTATCAACTTCTTCATCCGGCAACTCCCCCTGTTCTTCAGTTATTTTTGCCAGATCTTGGATAAATGACATCGTCTCATTCTTTTCTTCTACAACCTTCTCAATATATTCGACGACCTCTTCAGGTAAGTCTTCCCGATTTTCCTCCTTGAATTCATGGAACTCTTCTGCAAGGTTTCCAAATTCTTCAACCAAGTCTAGGTATTTGTCGAAATCTTCTTCATTTTCCTCTTCTCCAAGGGTAGACTGATAGAATTCTTTCGTCCGAGCTGTGAAATCTTCCCGCCATTTTGACAAATGCGTGAGCCGGACTATAATACTCGGAGCTTGAGGATGGTCCTCGGGAATTGTGATTTCACCAAAATATTGGGTGACCTCCTCTTTGTCAACCATTCGCTCCATCACTGCAAACAATTTCAATATAGCTTTTATCTCTTCACCATAGTTGAAATAGTATCCATTTATCGCGTAAAATGTCCAGGTGGTATTAAGTGCAGTCCGTTTATTTCCGTCAGCAAACCCGTGATTCGCAGACAATAGGCGTAATAGTTCAACTGCTTTTTCGTGGATTGTTTCTGGCTTTTTACCGAAGTGGCCGTGTTCAATGCACTCTAAAGCGTAGTCTATCGAGCCTTCACTCAGCACACCAGATGTCGCATCTTCATCTTCTTCGATAATATCATCGTGGATCGCAATTACCTCCTCAGCAGTTGGATAGAAAATGTCGTGGTCCATCTCGTCACCCATTGTTGATGCGTTGTCCTATATATAACATCACACCGTGATAAATGACACTGCCGAGATCAGAGAGAGAATACTATATCCGGAATTTGACCGGCCCAGCGGTCCACCCCGGCGGGAAATCCCACCGGCCAAACACTGCACTCGCCTTTGGGAACGGTTGGTGACGAGCGTCGATCTCGCCGTCGAGATACAGTTGCCCCTCTATCGTGATATCGTACATCTCGCCGTGGAATGGCTCGATTAACCCTGCATAGTGGAGTCGCTTGCACCGGTCGCTGAGAACACCCTCGTAACTCGGGAATCCCGGGTTCTGAGCCATCATCTTCGGGGTTGCCCAGCCCCCGTTGCCGATGTACTCTAAGATTTGCTCGTCGAGTTGGACCATCCACTCTGCTGATTTCCGACGTGGTGCGCTCATACCTGCTCGTGGTTGTCGTTTGTTCCAGCTGCATTCTCTCCGTTCGCAGAAGGTACCTCGTCCGGCATATCTTCGGACGTGTTGATTTCTCCTTCCAAGTACCCGATCCCTCGATCCGTTATCCGGTAGACTCCGTTTCCAAGATCTTTCACCAACCCGTGGTCAGCGAGTTTATTCAATCGGTTCGAAACTTGCTGACGGCTGTGGACGATGTTATCCTCCTCTGAGAGCTTTGTCGGCGTGCTTGTTTCGACGTGAGTCAGGTGTTCCAAAATGCGATCGTCGAGAAGAACCATCCAACTCCCGGAATATCTCATGTTAATAACTTAATAACGATCGACCAATATTCCTGTGGATAGCAAATGCACAGTCGTAATCCGAGCTTACTAGCGGTCGTAAAATATATTTGCTCTTGGTTAATTAGTTAGTAATGCATGACGCGCTCAGTGATTGCATCCGTCTCCATGCCATCGGAGATGGCCGACGATATCGACGAACACAGGAAACAGCACGGGATGGAGTTCTCCGAGTACATTCGTCACTGCGTCCGGCAGGCGAACGACTCGCCTTTCGACACTCCGGACGAGGTACTGTGTAGAGACGAGAACTACGAGAACGGTCGTCGGAACGAGGGGGCTGCCTAAACTATGTCCAGTAGCCAGCGAGCCCCCGTTTCTGATACCGACGCGAGCGAGGAAAAGAGTGACGACGACGGTGATGAAGGCCCATGAGAGGGACGTACCGCTTCTGTCCCGACTGCGGGTGCCGTCTCGTCGCGCGCTCTACCCGCACCGGTGTCGCGAGTTACGAGTGTCCCAACTGCACGGGGGGTCGACGGTGAGCGACGACGATATCGAGCTCACGGTGAAGATGACCCGCGGCGGCGACTCGGGCAACAAGGAGACGATGAAGGCCACCGTCTCCGCCCCCGACGTGGCGACGCTCGACGACCGCGTAACCGACCTCCGCGAGCGGATGGAGGAGTGGTCCCTCCAGTGGCGGAACATCCAGCCCGAGGAGGAGCGGCTACTCGCGGAAGACCAATCGAGACTCGGTGAGACAGAGGCATGACGGACGACCTCGTGCCGCTGGCGCCCGAGGAGGGCGTCGACCGGTTCCTACAGCACCGCGAGCCGTCCGTCCGCGAGTCGACGCTTCAGAACGGACGGACTCGACTCGCGCACTTTCTCGACTGGTGCGACGAGCAGCAGATCGACAACCTGAACGAGCTGACCGGCCGGCAACTGGCCGATTTCGTCGCGTGGCGGCAAACGGACATCGCGCCGATCACGCTCCAGAAGCAACTGTCCACGATCCGGCAGGCGTGCCGGTGGTGGGCGGACATCGACGCCGTCGACGAGGGGCTGGCCGAGAAGGTCCACGCGCCCGAGCTGCCCGACGGCGCCGAGAGCCGAGACGTTCACCTGGACCCGGAGCGCGCCGAGCGAGCGCTCGCCTACTTCGGTCAGTACCAGTACGCCAGTCGCGATCACGCGCTACTCGCGCTCATCTGGCGGACTGGGATGCGCCGCGGCGCGGTCCGGTCGCTCGACGTGGAGGACCTCAGTCCCGACGATCACGCCATCCGCCTGGAACATCGTATCGACGAGGGCACGAAGCTCAAGAACGGCAAGTCCGGCGAGCGGTGGGTCTTCCTCGGCCCGAAGTGGTACCAGATCATCGAGGACTACGCCGCCAACCCCAACCGGACGCAGGGGACGGACGAGTACGGCCGGCGCCCGCTGTTCACGACGGTCGACGGCGGCCGGCCGTCCCCGCAGTCGATCTACAAGTGGCTGATGCGGGCGCTACACCCCTGCACCTACGCGAGCTGCCCGCATGACCGGACGCCCGAGACGTGCGAGGCGCGCGGCAGGGACAGCAACGTCGCCGCCTGCCCGTCGTCTCGCTCGCCCCACGCGGTCCGCCGCGGGAGCATCACCTACCACCTGCGAGAGGACACGCCCCCCGAGACGGTGAGCGAGCGGATGGACGTGTCGCTCGAAGTGCTGTACCAGCACTACGACGCCCGCACCGAGCGCGAGAAAATGGACGTGCGAACTGACCACCTCCCAGACGAGTAATATGGCCTCTAACACCCGAAATCACGCAGTAGAACCGAGTTATACCTACCCCGCGAGTCCATTCACACCGCTCGTTCCTTCGTGTAGTCTCATTCAGTCCATTCGCGAGGCCCCCGCGAGTTCACCCTCACTTATTGTGCGTTTCTGGACAAACGAAGACACATCCGTTTCGAACGTATGCTGTAACCGATTGTCGAGGAAGGTGAAATTTCCCGTAGCAGAAGAGCTTCCCCCCGGATATAAGTCGCATCGAACAGACCGTTTCGAGCGTACAATGAGCGAGGAGCGAAGGGGCGGTCGTACGGAATGAGCGGGCGTCAGACGCGGTCCCCGGACGCCGAACTCGGACTGCTCGACGCGACGATGATCGGGATGGGGGCGATGATCGGGGCCGGTATCTTCGTACTGACCGGGCTGGCCGCCGAAATCGCCGGCCCGGCGGCGATCGTCGTCTTCGCGTTGAACGGTGTGGTCACCGCCTTCACCGGCCTGTCGTACGCCGAACTCGCTGCGTCGATCCCCAAGAGCGGGGGCGGATACGCCTTCGTTCGGGAGATCTTCGACGACGTGTCCTCGTTCATCATGGGCTGGATGCTCTGGTTCGCATACATGATCGCGGGGGCGCTGTACGCGCTCGGCTTCGCGCCGAACTTCCTCGAACTGTTACACGTCTACGGAGCGGTTCCACCGCCGAGCCAGGTCGGTGCCGTGGTAGTGCCGGTCGTCGACGTGGCGGTGCCACTCGCCTTCCTGCTGGCGTTCGTCGCGGTGCTTCTGTTGGTCTCGCTCAACGCAGTTTCGACGGCCGCGAGCGGGAGCGTCGAGACGATCTTCACCCTGATCAAGGTGAGCATCCTCCTGGTGTTCGTCGTCTTCGGCCTCACGTCCCCGATGTTCTCCGGGGCCGAGTTCCAGCCACTGTTCCCGGAGGGTGGCGGAGTGGCTGCGGTCCTCCCGGCGATGGGGCTCACCTTCATCGCCTTCGAGGGGTACGACCTCATCACGACCGTCACGGAAGAGGTCAAAAACCCACGCGAGAACATCCCGAAGGCGATCTTCGTGAGCCTCGTCGTGACTGTCATCGTCTACCTGGCGGTCGTTGCAGTCGCTGTGGGCACGCTCGGGGCACAGGGACTCGCGGAGGCCGGCGAGGCAGGGATCGCGACGGCTGCGACGTCGTTCATGCCGACCGGGCTCCCGGTCATCCAGAACGGCGGGGCGCTCGTCGTCTTCGGCGCGGTGTTCTCGACGCTGACGGCGCTGAACGCGGTCGTGATCGCCTCCTCGCGGGTCGCGTTCTCGATGGGGCGCGAGGGACAGTTACTGCCCTCCTTCGGGCGGCTCCACCACCGCTACGGGACGCCGTTCGTCGCGATCCTCGCCAGCGCGGTCGTGATGCTCGGGTCGGTCGCGCTACCGACACAGAGCGCCGGCAACATGTCGAGTCTGTTCTTCCTGCTGTCGTTCATCATCGTCAACGTCGCCGTGATCAGGCTCCGCCGGGAGCGTCCGAACATGAATCGCCCGTACGAGATGCCGCTCTATCCGGTGCCACCGCTGCTCGGCATCGCGCTCAATCTGATTCTGGCCGGCGTACTCGTCGAGTACCTGTTCCGGACGGACCCACTGGCGATCGTGCTCAGCGTGGCGTGGATCCTGCTTGGCGGTCTCGCCTACGTCGCGCTCAACCGGCTGAAAGCGCCGTCGGACCGCGCTTCCCCGAGCACCGACACCGAAATGACACCGGAGGCTGAAGACTGAACCATGACAAGCGATCTCGACATCATCATCGCGGGCGGCGGGCGCGTCGGCTTCCAGACGGCCGACATCCTCGCCGACCGCGGCCACGACGTGACGATTATCGAACGCGACGAACGGATCGTCTCGGAGATCGCCGACGAGTGGATCGCGACGGTCATCCGGGGCGACGCGACCGACCCCGAGATCATCGAACAGGCCGGCATCGAACGAGCCGACGCGATCGCGGCGCTCACGGGTGAAACAGGCCTGAACCTCGCGGTCTGTCTGGCCGCCGGCGAGTTGCAGCCCGCGATCCGAACGGTCGCGCGAATCGATAGTTCGGCCGCCAAAACCTACACTCGGTTCGTGGACGCGATCGTCTTCCCCGAGCAGGCCGGTGCTCGCGTGGCGGCGAACGAAATCATCGGGAGCGACGTTCAGACGCTGGCGGACGTGACCGGCAACCTCGATATCATGCTCGTCCGGGTCGCGGAGGACGCCCCTGCCGCCGGAAAGCAACTGACGGACGTGCGGTTTCCCGACGGAACGCTGATCGTCTCCGACGACGACGGCCAGCAAGTGGCTCGGCCCGACACGAGACTGACCCCGGGGAGCCGCTACGTCGTCGCTCTCGAACCGGACGTCGCCGAGGAAGTGATGAACCTGATGCGGGGCTGATCCGGCCAGCGTCTCCGCACAGGCCCGTTCACTCGTCGTGAGCGTGCGCTTCGAGCGTCTCCAGTCGCACCCGCTCCAGCGCCTCCTCGGCGGTGGCTTCGAGGACGACCGGCGGGGCGGCGTCGGCGGCCTCGGCTTCGAGCCAGCGGTCGATGCAGAGACACCAGCGGTCGCCCGCTTCGAGGCCGGGGAACTCCAGTTCCGGTCGAGGCGTGACCAGATCGTTACCGCGGGATTTGCTGTACCGGAGAAACTCGTCGGTCGTGACCGCGCAGATCTCGTGGCGGCCGGCGTCGTTCGGGAAGTGCCGGCAACAGCCGTCGCGACCGAAGCCGGTCAGTGGGTCCTCGCTACACGTCGCCAGTTCCGTTCCGAGTACGTTCCGTTCCGGTGGCACAGTCGCCGTTCGGTTCCGCACGGCTAATCACTTCGGACCGCCGGAGGCCGCCGACCGGTCGCGCCGACCGGGTCCCCGCAGGCCAATCAAAATTATTATATAAAATTTCGGCCCGTTCGGAAGCCACTGGCCGCGAGATCGCTCCACCGCACTCATCCAATTATATAAGAACAATTATACACATGATCTGGGTATCGAGCGGTGCGTTCGCGGAGGGGGGCGAGACCGACAGATCCGGGGAAACCCCCTAGCGCTTCTACTGCAGATCCGAGCGCTATCTCCCGATTTTCGGGAATTCGGAACTACTTTCACCACGGTCTGCCTACGTTTAAGAGGTAATCACCGTATGAAACGGAACGCACGGTTACGTGACCAGAGACGCCCGTAGCGACGCGACCTCTCTGAATTCGGACACTCGAATCGAGCGACGAATACCCGCAAACCAAAGCGTTATTTGGGACCCAAACAAACAGAAATTCCGTCACAAATGATAGGTATGAGGCCACAGCGGACACGCTCTCGATCCGGCGCCGGTATCGCCAGTGGGAGGAACAGGACACATGAGTAGCCGCGATCTCACCGTCGACGACATCGACCTGCCGATCAAGCGCACCGAGGGGGAGACGCTGGAGGAGCGGCTGACCGGCAACGCGTATCACAACATTCTGCCCGCGCGCTATCTCCGCAAGGACGCCGACGGGGAACTCGTCGAACAGCAGGAGGATCTGTTCGTCCGCGTCGCGAAGAACATCGCGCTCGCCGAGGCCGTCTACGAGGCCGAGAATCGCGACGTCGAGATCACCGTCACGCCCGACCAGCTCAAGCCCGACCACCCTCGTCGCGACGAGCTCGCCGAGGAGGTCTTCGGCAAAGGGACCACTGCGGACGACGACGCCGAGACGACGCTCGACCAGTACAACGTCAACAAGTTCGCCTACGAGACGGTCGTTCCGGAACTGCCCGACGAGGTCCGGACCCACGTCGAGGAGACCGCCGAGGAGTTCCAGACGCTGATGGAGGACCTCTCCTTTATGCCGAACTCGCCGACGCTGATGAACGCCGGCGACGAACTCCAGCAGCTGTCGGCCTGTTTCGTCGACTCGCCCGAAGACGACATCGACGACATCCACCAGACGGCCAAGGAGGCCGCCCAGGTCTTCCAGTCCGGCGGTGGCATGGGCTACGCCTTCTGGCGGCTGCGGCCGTACGGCGACGCGGTCGGTTCCACCGGCGGGATCGCGTCCGGCCCGATCACGTTCATGCGGACCTTCGACCAGATGTGCGAGACCATCGCGCAGGGGGGCGCCCGTCGCGGCGCGCAGATGGGCGTCATGCGCGTCAGCCACCCGGACGTCATCCAGTTCATCCACGCGAAGAACAAGGACGTCTCGCTGGCGAACACGCTGCGGCTGAACGACCCCGACGACTTCACGCACAACTCCTTCGCCGACGCGCTGGAGGAGGCCCGCGAACTCATCGACGAGGACGGCAAGGTACCGAAACACCTGCGCAACGCCGTCGAGGGCCACCTCTCGAACTTCAACATCTCCGTCGGGATCACCGACCGCTTCATGGAGGCCGTCAAGAACGACGAGGACTACACCTTCACGAACCCGCGGACGGGCGAACCCCACGTCGCGACCGCGGAGACGGAGGAACTCTACGAGATGTTCGGCCTCGGCGAGCACGTCGAGGTCGGCGAAGTGCTCTCCGTGCCCGCGACCGAGCTCTGGGAGCACATCATCGAGGGCGCTCACGAGAACGGCGAACCCGGGATCATCTACCTCGAACGGGTCAACAAGGAGCACTCGTTCGACGTCGAGGAACACCCCGACCACCGCATCCTCGCGACGAACCCCTGCGGCGAGCAGCCCCTGGAGGAGTACGAGGCGTGTAACCTCGGCCACATCAACCTCTCGACGCTCGCGGCGACCGACGCGCCCGACTGGCGCGTCTGGTCGGAGGAACACGCCGACGAGTACGACTCGATGGAGGACGCGGTCGACGCGTTCCTCGAGGAGGCCATCGACTTCGAGGCGTTCGACCACCGCATCGAGATGGGCACCCGCTTCCTCGAGAACGTGGTCACGATGTCCGACTTCCCGGTGCCGAAGATCGAGCAGACCGTCCGGGAGATGCGCAAGATCGGCCTGGGGGTCATGGGCCTCGCGCAGCTGTACATCCAGCTCGGCATGCGGTACGGTGACGACGTCTCCAACGAGGTCGCTCGCCAGCTGATGCGCCACATCAACCACGGCTCGAAGTGGGCCAGCCACGAGCTCGCGACCGAGCGAGGCACCTTCGAGGAGTGGGACAACGCCAAGTACGCCAACCCCACCGAGTACCGCGAGTGGTTCGAGAAGCAGACCGGTCTCGACGCCGACGAGTGGGCCGACGGCTTCGCGCTTCGCAACCACAACACGACGACCATCGCCCCCACCGGTACGACCTCGATGGTCGGCAACACCACCGGCGGCTGCGAGCCCATCTACAACGTCGCCTACTACAAGAACGTCTCCGACGACGTGCAGGGCGACGAGATGCTCGTCGAGTTCGACGACTACTTCCTGCGC